>Ga0209810_1000483_pt1 | contig 87217 bp, 84 predicted proteins | sample Coa_R1_7_FD_187159 | JGI IMG/M metagenome (GOLD analysis project Ga0209810, IMG submission 187159) | Surface soil microbial communities from Centralia Pennsylvania, which are recovering from an underground coalmine fire - Coalmine... | ecosystem: Environmental > Terrestrial > Soil > Unclassified... | reverse complement strand
GCGCCGGAGCTCACGCACACCGTGCGGTGGTCGACATGGCGGCGTCGTCATCAAGCGCGCGCGCAACGCTGTCACTACCGACGCCGCGTGGCCCGACTCAAAGAGGGTCAGAAGTGAAGTGCGGCTGTAGTATTAGACCGGACCCCGGGAGGGCCCGCGCGGGCGCGCCGCGTCCCCCGGCCGACAGTGCGCCACGCTGCGCTAGGGGCGCTCCGCGGTCGACGCGCTGCGCCGCGCCGGCACGTAGACGTAGGCATCGACCGCCCCTCCGTCGCTCGTCTGCACCCGCACGGTGACGCGGCGGTAGCGAGGCCCTTCGTAGGCATCCAGCGCCGCGAGCGTCCGCTCGTCCACGTCATCGAGCAGCAGGCCGTCCACGCTGGAGCCCGCCAGCGGGTGGACCACCGGGTACCCGATCGACGGGTCCAGCGTCCGGCAGTACCCTTCCAGGACGGCCGGACGCCGGGGCAGGGGCCGGCCGACAAGGCGCCGCACTCGCTCGTCGTCCATCAACGTCCCGTAGACGAACAGGCGGGAGACCGTCACACCACCCGTCCCCGCTGCTGCAGCCAGTCGCGCAGCGCCTCGCGCGCCGCATCCCATCCCTGGCGCAGCGCCTCGCGGGCGACGGTCTGCGCGGCATCCTCTTCGCCGCCGCTGTGGCGGTGACGCAGCGCGGCGCGCAGCCGCGCCTCGGCCACGGCCGCCGCGTCCTCGAACCGCATCCGTTCAAGGGCGGACCGCAGTTCCTCGGGCGCGATGCTTCGACCGATCTCCACCGGGAGATGCTCGAGGCGGTGGAGCAGCTCGAGATGACGCTGCACCGCTCGTGCCTCGACGGTCTCCAGGGCGTCCTGCAGCGCGTGCGCTGCGTCCTTGCGCGGGCGCTCGTAGTAGCCCTCGATGAAGAACGCGGGGGGCTGGTTCAGGGCCTCGCACAGGCGCAGGAACGTCTCGAACTTCGGCAGGGCCTTTCCGCGTTCCCAGTCTCCCACCGCGACGCCGCTGCGCAGGCCGAGGCGCCGGGCGAGCTGGGTTTGGCTGAGCCGCACGGCGTGCCGCGCCTCCTGTACTCTCTTGCCAAACGCGCGGCGCAGGTCGGCGGCGGACCGCTTCTCCATGGCTTCATTCTAGGAGACACACTGCGAAAGTGCAATCATGGCCGCGTGCTCTGCGCCGGGACACCGACAGCACGGCGCGGGTCCGTGAGGTGCGGCGCTAGAAGAGGCGCTCCTGCACGCGGGGCCGGTGCAGACGCCGCACGGCCTCGCACGCCGCGTCGAACGTGAGCCCGTCCTCCGTCATCAACCGGTGGACCAGCTTGCCGCTGTGGCCGGGGAGGAACCGCGCCGCCGCCGTGCTCGTCGGCGCTCCGCACCCGCACAGGCACGGCGCGCCCCGCCGGCGTAGGTTCCCCGTGCGTCTGAGAAGCCCGCGACGGAGCCACCGCTGCAGCTCGCCATCGTCCACGCGCCACGCCCGCCCCACGCGGACCGCGGGCAGGTGGCCGCGCCGGAGCAGCCGGCGGATCGCGTCGGGAGAGACGCGGAGCAGCGCGGCCACTTCCTCGGGCGTGAGAAACCGCCGGCTCATCGATCCCTTGTGTTTGGATGAGCGCCCGCGGACCTCCTCCCGGGATCGTGCGGCACGTCCCCGCGGCGGGGAGATGGCCGCTCCGCCGCGAATGGTCCGGCGATGGGCTACGCGCGCGTCCTGCAGACGATCGACTGCCACGCCGCCGGGGAACCGCTCCGCATCGTCACCGGCGGCATCCCGCCGGTCCCCGGGGACACGATCCTCGAGCGGCGCCGGTTCTTTCGAGACCACCTCGATCACGTGCGACGTCTGCTGATGTGGGAGCCGCGCGGCCACCAGGACATGTACGGGTGCGTGCTCCTCCCCCCGGTCTCCAGCGAGGCCCAGTACGGCGTGCTGTTCATGCACAACGAGGGCTACAGCACGATGTGCGGCCACGGGGTGATCGCCCTCGTGACGGCGCTGATCGAGACCGGCCAGGTTGCCGCCACGGAGCCCGAGACCTCCCTGGCGCTCGATACGCCGGCCGGGCTGGTCCGCGCGCGCGCCCACGTGGAGCGCGGTCGCGTCCGCGGCGTGACGCTGCGCAACGTCGCCAGCTTCGTCTACGCCGAGCAGAGGGTCGATGTGCCGGGCCTCGGCCCCGTCGCGGTGACCGTCGCCTACGGCGGCGCGTTCTACGCGTTGATCGACGGGCCGGGGGCCGGCCTCGGTGAACAGCCGGGGCCACTGCGCGCCCTAGTCGATGCGTGCGATGCGATCAAGGCGGCGACAGCGACGGCCCTCGACATCGTGCACCCGCTGGAGCCGGCGTTGCGGGATCTCTATGGGGTCGTCGTGGCGTGGCCGCCGCGCCATGCCGGGGTGGATCAGACCAGCCTCACGGTGTTCGCCGACCGGGAGGTGGATCGGTCCCCGTGCGGCACCTGCACGTCCGCGCGCATGGCCGCGCTGTGGGCGGCGGGGCGTCTGGCGATCGGGGCGCCGTTCGTCATCGAGAGCCTGGCGGGCACGCGCTTCGTGGGGCGCCTCGTGCAGGAGACCCGGGTGGGACCGTTCCCGGCCGTGGTGCCGGAGGTCACCGGGAGGGCGTTCGTCACCGGCTTCCATACCTTCGTGCTCGACCCCGAGGACCCGCTCCCGGAAGGGTTCCTGCTGCGGTAGCGCGGGCCAGTGCGCCGCTGCCGATCTCCGGTGGCGGTGCGGGGAGGGGACGGGGCGGCCACTTCTGCCCGTGCGCCGCTCCAAACCGACGCCGCGTCGGCTGGGAGCGGAGGGAGGCCCCGCCCCACGATGGGATCCGTCGCCTGACGTGTGACACGGAGCACTAGCGACTCGACGGCCGCTGCTGGTAGTCGCGCACGAGGCGCGGATTTGCGTCCGCCTGCGAAATGATCTGGTCGCGCGTCTCGGCGGGCAGCGACGCGACGGCCTGGCGGACCGCCGCCATGTAGTCATCGTGCGAGGCGAACCCGGTGCGGGCGAGCCCGGCCGCGGTGACGCCGGTCCCCCCGACCTGCTGGGAGTCGCTGGTGATCGAGAACTCGAGGCGCGTCCCGAGGTAGATGCCGAAGAACAACAGCGTCGTCCGCGCGCCGTCCGTCGTCATCAAGATCCGTCCGTCGCGCACCTCGCCCGCGGCGGTAGCGAGCGAAAACGTGCCCCCGCCGGCTCCCGCGCTCGCTCCGGTGCCGTACGAGAAGGACGCCGCGCGGAGGGGGAGGCCTCCCAGGCTGCCACGGAGCGTTCCCGCGTAGGTCTTCCGGGCTCCCTCGTCCCCGAGCGTGATCGCGGGGAGCGCCAGCGGGATCTCGAACGAGTAGTAGAGCGCGTAGGACGGCAGCGCCGGCATCCCGGGCTGCGCAGCGAGCAGCGCCGCGATCGCCCCCACGCACACCGCTGCCGGCAGCACGCCCAGCGCCCGTGCGCGCGCGTTCATGACCTGCACCTTCGGCGGCCTGCGGGCGCGTCCCTCTCGTGCGACGTCGGTTGTCAGCGGGCCGGGGCGATCGTATAATGAGCCACGCCCGGGCGCGGCTCGGGTCGGAGAGGGCCACGGTGCCGGTGCGCGCCGGGCGAGACGGGATGCACGCGATGGCCGAGGGTGGCCGAGGATTCGTGAGCGCGGTCGCCGCGATGCTGGTGGCGACCGCATGCGGCGGCGCCGCGCAGCTTCCCCCGCTGCCGCCGGCGCCTCATCCCGCGGTGCGGGGTCCGGGGATCACCGCCATTCAGCGCGCAGGCGTCCTCCGCGTCGCAGCCGATCTCTCGTTTCCGCCGATGGCGTACCGCGAGGCGGGCGTGCCGCGAGGATTCGAGGTGGAGCTGGCGGGGCTGCTGGCGCACGCGCTCGGCGTCCGCCTCGATGTCCTGGACGTGCCGCGCGCGGTGATCCGCGCCGGCTTCCCGCCCGCCGCGGATCTGATCCTGAGCTCGCTGTCCGCCGATCAGGCGCCCGGGCTGCCGTCTGCGCCCTACTACGTGTCGGGGCGGGCGATCCTGTGGCGCGCGGGCGCGCCGGTCCACGCTCCGGGTGAGCTGCGCGGCCGCCGCGTCGCCGCGGCCGTGGGCGTCGGCGACGCGGCGGCCGTGGCAGGGACGCTCGTGCCGTTCTACCTGCCGGAGCAGGCGCTCGCCGCCGTGGCCGACGGCCGGGCGGAGGCCGCGGTCGGAGATCGCGCCGTCCTCCTCTGGTACGCCCACACCCACTCGGGCCTCGGCGTCACCGCAGACGCCTCGCCGGGGACGCCCCTTGTCGCGGTCGCGCGGGCGGATGCGCCCGACCTCGCAGCGTTCGTGTCGGCCGCGATCCGCGAGCTGGACCGTAGCGGCGGGCTCGCCCAGCTCCGGCGGCGGTGGCGCCTGTAGTGTGATCCCCGGCCGGGTCGAGGTTCCGCCGGCACATCGCGGGAGGATCGCCGGACGTGCCCGGTGCTCGAAGGAGCCGGGCGCAGGAGGGGTGAACATGATTCCTGGCGTTACCGGGTGGCGGGCATCCGTGGCAGGTACGTCCGCGCCCGGCGCGATTGAAGCAGGGGGAGACGATGGCGCAGGCTGAGCAGCGGTCCCTGGCACGCGATGCGGAAGACATCGTCCGCAAGCTCCACGGCGTGTCGGCCGTCCGGGTGGATCTCGGGCGCGACGGCGCGATCGAGCGGATCCACGTGCTGGGATCCGCGGAGCGCACGCCGCGGGTCATCGTCTCGGACGTCGTCGCGGCGCTCGCCGCGGAGCTGGGGGTGAGCGTGGACCCCGCGTCTGTCCGCGTGGCCACCCTGCGCCCCGGGCAGACGGAGCCCGGGCCTGCCCCGGTCCACGCCCGGCTGAAGTTCGTGGGCCTCACCTTCGCCTCGCTGCGCGCCTCCGCGGAGGTCAAGGTGCAGCTCGAGCACGACGGGCTCCTCTACGAAGGCGCGGCCTCCGGGCCCAACGCGTCGTCGCACCGTCTGGAGCTGGTCGGCCAGGCGACGCTGCGGGCCGTCGAGACCTACCTGCGAACCGACGGCGTGTTCCTGCTGGAAGGCGCGAGCTGCACGCCGCTGGCTGCGCGGCAAGTCGCGCTCGCGCTGGTTTCGTGGCTCGGCCCGCAGGAAGAGCTGCTCAGCGGATCCGCGCTCGTGCGGGACGACCCCCGCGAGGCCATCGTGCGGGCCGTGCTCAATGCGATCAACCGCCCGGTGGACTGGCTCGGGAGCCGGTAGCGCGGCCTGGCAGCAGTGCCGTGGCGGGAACGGGAGGGTGTGGGGTCTGTCCTCCGCTTCCCTTCGAGGCACGGAGTCGACCGGAGGGCCGAAGGCCCGGAGGGGTCGAGACCTTCCGCCGACTCCCATGGTCGAGGGCGAGGCCGGCGCCGGGCCGAATGGTCCGAGGGATCGAGGTCTTCCTCTGATCTGTGTGATCACGACCGGGGCCAACGGGCGCTCAGGCCAGCCCCCCGCGCCCCCTCTCCCCGGCCACCAACCTGGTGCATGATCGCCGAAGTCCGAGGGGGGTGGCAGCGAGACGGATCGGCCGCGGGGGTGCCCCGCGCGTCCGGTCGAGGAACGGCGTCCCACCCTAACGGGGCCCCGGGAGGGCGCGGAGCGCAGGCCCGCCGCGTCCCCTCGTCGGCGTCGCGCGGCGCGGCACGAGCGCGATGGCCCACCAGGCGGCTGGCCGCGGCGCTCGTCGCCGGGGTCCTGGCGCTCGTGCCGGCCGGGCCGGCCCTCGGCACGGCGGCTTCCGCCGGTGGCTGGCGCGTGCCCGTTCTGATGTACCACCGCATCGATGTCTCCCTCTCCGCGCGCGATCCGGTCACCGTCCACCTGACGGTCATGGCGTCCGCGTTCGAAGCGCAGCTCCGCGCCCTCCACGGGGCGGGATACCGCTCGCTGACCCTCGATGACCTCTGGGCGGCGCTCGTCGAGCACGTGCCCGTGCCGCCGCGCCGGGTGGTCCTCACCTTCGACGATGGCTACGAGGACAACTACACGGTCGCCTTCCCGCTGCTCCGGCGCTACGGGTTTGTGGCGGCGTTCTTCATCGTGACGTCCACGGTGGGGAAACCCGATCACCTTACCGCGGCGCAGCTTCAGGAGATGGCGCGCGCGGGGATGGAGATCGAGTCGCACGGCCAGCACCACGTGGACTTCTCCCGGCTTCCGCTTGCGGTGGCGCGCGGCGAGCTGCTCCACAGCCGGGAGGCGATCGAGCAGTGGGCCGGACGCCCGGTGACGTTCTTCGCCTACCCCGCCGGCCGGTACACCGCCCCGCTTGAGCGCCTCCTCGGCGATCTCCACTATCGCGGCGCCGTCACCGAGGTGCCCGGGCTCGTCGGGCCGGCCAGCGACCCGTTCGCGCTCGAGCGGGTCCGGGTGGATCACGACGACTCCCTCGAGGTGTTCGCACGCAAGCTGCACCTCCCCGCGCCGTAGCGGGGCGCGAGCTCCCGCGGCGCGCCGGCAGGCTCGTGGCAGGAACGGTGCCCGCCACCGAGCCGACGCGATGGCGCTGCCTCGCGCGATACGCGATAGATGCGGCGGGGTCCGCCGGGAATCGCTCCGCCGGGACGCCGTTGGACTATAATTGAGACGGCCGGCGGCGGCCGACGCCGCCGTGTCGCTAGGAGACCCTGATGCTGAAGCTGTTTGGGAGCCTCCTCGGCGATCCGAGCGAGCGGATCGTGAAACACCTTCGCGAGCGCCTGGTGCCCGCGGTCAACGCCCTGGAGCCCGAGTTGGAGGCGGTTCCCACGGAGCGGCTGCGGGACAAGCTGGACGAGCTTCGGGGGCGGGCACAGGACGGGGAGCCGCTCGACGCGCTGATGCCCGAGACGTTTGCGCTCGTGCGGGAGGCCGCGAAGCGCGCCCTCGGCCAGCGACACCACGACGTCCAGCTCATCGGCGGGGCCGTGCTGTTCGGCGGGAAGATCGCCGAGATGAAGACCGGCGAGGGCAAGACGCTCGTGGCCACGCTGCCGCTGGCGCTGAACGCCCTGGAGGGGCGCGGCGGGCACCTCGTCACCCCGAACGACTACCTGTCGCGGCTGGGCGCCGGCTGGATGGGGCCGGTCTATCATCTGCTCGGCCTCAGCGTGGGCGTGATCACCCATGAGTTCGCGGGGATCTACGATCCATCGTACCAGGACCCGACCCCCCACGGAGACGATCGCCTGAACCACTTCCGGCCCGTGCCGCGGCGCGAGGCGTACCTCGCCGACATCACGTACGGCACGAACAACGAGTTCGGGTTCGACTACCTGCGGGACAACATGGTCATCCGGAAGGAAGACCTGGTCCAGCGCGAGCTCCACTACGCGATCGTCGACGAGGTGGACTTCATCCTCATCGACGAGGCCCGCACGCCGCTCATCATCTCCGGTCAGGTCGAGCAGTCCACCGAGCTGTACTACCAGTTCGCGCGCCTGATCCCGCGGCTGCGCGCCGGCGAGCACTACACCGTGGACGAGAAGCTCAAGACCGCGATGTTCACCGAGGAGGGCATCACCGCCCTCGAGCGCATGCTCGGGGTGGACAACCTCACGGACCCCCGGAACATCGAGCTCATGCACCACGCGCAGCAGGCGCTCCGGGCGCACACGCTGTACCACCGGGACGTGGAGTACGTCGTGAAGGACGGCCAGGTGATCATCGTCGACGAGTTCACCGGCCGGCTGATGTTCGGCCGCCGGTACAGCGATGGGCTGCACCAGGCGATCGAGGCGAAGGAAGGGGTGCGGATCGAGAAGGAAAGCCAGACGCTCGCCACGATCACGTTCCAGAACTACTTCCGGATGTACACGAAGCTCGCCGGGATGACGGGGACGGCCAAGACCGAGGAGGCGGAGCTGACCCAGATCTACAACCTCCCGGTCGTGGTGATCCCCACCCACCGGCCGATGATCCGTGACGACCTCCCCGACCTCGTGTACAAGCACGAGAAGGCCAAGTTCGCGGCGGTCGCGACCGAGATCGAGGAGTGGTACAGGCGCCGGCGGCCGGTCCTCGTGGGCACGCGGTCGATCGAGAAGAGCGAAGCGCTCTCGGCGCTGCTGCGCCGGCGCGGCGTTCCGCACCAGGTGCTGAACGCCAAGTACCACGAGAAGGAGGCGGAGATCATCGCGCAGGCCGGCCGGCCCGGCGCCGTGACCATCGCCACCAACATGGCCGGCCGGGGCGTGGACATCATCCTGGGCGGCAACCCGCCGGATCCGCAGGACGCGGAGCTGGTCCGCTCGCTCGGCGGGCTGCACATCATCGGCACCGAGCGGCACGAGGCCCGACGGATCGACAACCAGCTCCGGGGCCGCGCGGGGCGCCAGGGCGACCCCGGCTCCTCCCGGTTCTACGTCGCGCTCGACGACGAGTTGATGCGCCTGTTTGCCGGCGACCGGATCGCCCGCATCATGGAGCGGCTGGGGATCGAGGACGACGTGCCGATCGAGCACCAGCTCGTCACCCGGCAGATCGAGAACGCGCAGAAGAAGGTCGAGGCGTACCACTTCGATGTCCGGAAGCACGTGCTCGAGTACGACGACGTGATGAACGTCCAGCGCCAGGTGATCTACGGGGAGCGCCGCAAGGTCCTCGAGGGGGAGAACCTGCGGGAGAACATCCTGGACTTCATCGAGACGCTGGTGGAGGACATGGTCGGCGCGTTCTGCTCCACCGAGGTCCGGCCGGAGGAGTGGGATCTCGCCGGGCTGCTCGAGGAGGCGCGGACGATCTTCCCGCTGCCCGCGGACCTGACCGCGGACCGGCTCGCCGGAGGCTCCGCGGAGGAGATCAGCGAGCGCCTGCGCACCGCGGCGCTGGAGGCGTACGAGCGCAAGGAACGGACGCTCGGGGCGGAGACGATGCGCGAGCTCGAGCGGCTCATCCTCCTACAGACGCTCGACCGGAAGTGGATCGACCACCTCTACGCGATGGACGCGCTGCGCGAGGGCATCGGCCTGCGGGCCTACGGCCAGGCCAACCCGCTCATCGAGTACCAGAAAGAGGGATACGCCCTCTTCGAGCAGCTCAAGCGCGACGTCCGGGAGGAGACCGTCAAGTTCCTCTACCTCGTGGAAGTCCAGCCCGCCGTCCCGGCGCCGGCGCTGCGCGCGGCCGAGCGGCCCGCGTACCGCGTCACGCGGCAGAGCGCCGCGGATGGCCAGCCGTCGCTCGCGCGCGGGGATGGCGCGCGCGGCGCCGGTGGCGTGCAGGCGCCGGTGCGAGTGGCGAAGGTCGGCCGCAACGATCCCTGCCCGTGCGGCAGCGGGAAGAAGTACAAGAAGTGTCACGGCCGAGAGGAGTAGAGCTGCGGGCCTAGCGTCCACGCCTGGGCACGTCGGCAGCGGCGCCCCGGGCGCCGCGGGATCCCTGTCCCGGGCCACCTGGCTGCGGATCGCCGCCGTCGCCGCCTCCGCGGGAGCGTTCATCGCCGCCTTTCCCCCGTTCGACCTTGGCGGCCTGGCATGGGTCGCGCTCGTGCCCCTCTTCCTCGCGGCGCACGGCCGGCCGCCGCGAGAGGCGTTCTGGCTCGGCTACGCCTGGGGCGCCATCGCCCTGGGCGGCGTGCTGTGGTGGCTCGCCACGTTCGGGCTCGCGATCTGGACGCTCGCCGTCATCCTCGTGGGCGTCTTCCCGGCCCTGGCGGTGGCGGGGGCGGCGGCGCTCCGGCAGGGCCGGGAGGGGCCGGCCGCCCCGCTCGTGGCCGCGATGGTGTGGACCGCCGTCGAGTTCTGCCGCAGCCGGGGACCCCTCGGGTTCCCGTGGGCGCTGCTCGGCGAATCGCAGCACCGGGCGCTCGTGGTGGCCCAGGTTGCCTCGGTGGCGGGCGTGTACGGCGTCGGCTTCCTCGTCGTCCTGGTCAACGCGACCCTGGCGCACCTGATCCGCTTCCGCCGCGCCTCGCTGCCCAGCTGTGCGGTGGCCGCGGCCTGCATGGCCGCGGCCACCGCATGGGGCCACGCCGCGCTCGCCGCGCCCGCTGGTCCCCGGCTCGCGGGGGGCGCTCCCACCAGGGCGTTCATCGCGGCCGTCGTCCAGCCGGACTACGCCGCCAGGGTCACGTGGGACCCCGGGCGCGCGTCACGCGACCTCGTCACGCTCGGCCGGCTCACGCACGAGGCGGCGTCCCGCGGCGCCGCCCTTGTCGTGTGGCCGGAGACCGCCTCGCCGACCGACATCGCGGGCGATCCGGCCACGCGCCGCCTGCTCAGCGCCTGGGCGCGGGACGGTCGCATCGCGCTCATCGCGAGCAGCCTGGAGGGCGGCCGCACCAACTCCGCGTTCTCGTTCGCGCCCGACGGGCTGCTCGTCGGACGGTACGACAAGATGCGCCTGGTGCCGTTCGCCGAGTTCGGGGAGCGGGCCGGGCACGGGCCGGCCGTGCTGCCCACGCCGCGGGCGGCGCTCGGCATGGCGATCTGCTTCGAGAGCACGTTCCCCGAGATCGCCCGGCAGGCCGTCGCGCACGGGGCGAGCCTGCTGGCCGTGGTCACGAACGACGCGTGGTTCGACGGCCGCGTCGCCCCCCTCCAGCACGCCGCGATTGCCCCGTTCCGCGCGATCGAGCAGGGGCGCTACCTCCTCCGCGCGGCGAACAGCGGCCCGAGCGAGATCATCGATCCGCGCGGCCGGGTGATCGCCACGCTACCCCTCGGGGCGCGCGGGGTGCTGACCGCCCCGGTGGTGCCGCTGGACGGCCGGACGCCGTACGGGCGGCTGGGGGACGTGTTCGGCTGGGGGGCCGTGCTGTTGAGCGGCGTCCTGCTGCTCCCGCCTGCGCGCGACTGGGGCACCGCGCAGGCGCGCGCGCCGGCGTTCCGCCGGCTCGTCGTGGTGTCGACGCTCCCGCTCGCAGCCGCCGCCGCCGCCGCGGCCCTGCGCGCCGCGGGGGTGCCCGACCCCGCGATCGGCGGAGCCCCGCTCCCGCTGCCGGCTCTGGCAGTGCTGGCCGCAGCGGCCCTCCTCACCCGCGACCGGGCGCGTGAGATCGGGCGCGGGACGGCCGGGTTCCTGCCGGCCGCGCTCGGCGGGCTCGCAGCGGTCGCCGCCTTCGCCGCCGTCGCGGCGCGCGCGTTCGCGGCACACGGGCTCCCCCCGGCGCTCGTGCCGCCCCCCGGCGGCTGGGCGCTCGGGACCGCGGTCCAGATCGTGATCGTTGGGCTCGCCCAGGAGTGGTGGCTGCGCGGGCTCGTCTTCGCCGCGGCCGCCGGCTGGAAGGGAGGGGCGGCGGCCCTGGTGTGGTCGGCGCTCCTCGGGATGGCCGCGGCCTCTGTCCGCGGCCCTGAGACGATGGTCTGGGCCCTCTTCTCGGGCGCGGTCTTCGGCCTGATCCGCCTCCGGTGGACACAGGTCCCCGCGCTGGCGCTCGCACACGGCGCGGGCCGCGTGCTGCTCGGGTTTTTGCTTTCGTCCTGGTGAATGCTATAATAGGGCGGCGCGGAGCGGACGCCTCGGTGGCGCGCTCGCGCGCCGGTAGCGAGGACGAAGCGATGACCATGACGGTCGACGAGCTCAAGCGCACGCTCGAGACGCACCGCGAGCGTCTCCACGGCATCGGGAGGCACCTTTGACCTACCCCGCCAGCAGGCCCGCCTAGTCGATCTCGAGCGGCAGATGCAGCGGCCGGGCTTCTGGGACGATCCGGACGCCGCACGCCGCGTCTCCCGGGAGGTCGCCGCGCTTCGCTCCCGGCTCGAGGAGTGGGCGCGCCTCAACCGCGAGGTGGCGGATCTCCAGGAGCTCACAGAGCTGGCCGCCGCGGGCGATGACGCGGCGGCGCTCGCCGAGATCGAGCGCGAGGCCCGGACCGTCGGGGAGGAACTCGACCGGGTCGAGCTGGCCACGCTACTCGGCGGAGAGCACGACCAGCGAAACGCCATCCTGTCGATTCACGCGGGCGCCGGCGGCACGGAGTCCCAGGACTGGGTCGAGATGCTGCTGCGGATGTACCTGCGGTGGGCGGAGACGCATGGATACCGCAGCGAGGTCGTGGACCTCTCCCCGGGCGAGGAGGCCGGGCTCAAAAGCGTGACCGTCATCGTCTCCGGGCCGAGCGCGTACGGATACCTCCGCGGGGAGCGAGGCGTCCATCGGCTGGTGCGTATCTCGCCGTTCGACGCGGCGCACCGCCGGCATACATCCTTTGCGCTCGTGGACGTGATCCCCGAGGTCGAGCCGACGGAGGTGCAGCTCAAGGAGGACGAGCTGCGCATCGATACGTACCGGTCGGGCGGCGCCGGCGGCCAGAACGTCAACAAGGTCGAGACCGCCGTGCGGATCACCCACCTGCCCACGGGGATCGTCGTCCAGTGCCAGAACGAGCGCTCCCAGTACGCGAACAAGCTGACGGCGATGAAGCTGCTGCAGGCCCGGTTGTTCGAGCTGCAGAGCGAGCAGCAGCGCCAGAAGATCTCGGAGCTGCGCGGGGAGCACCGCGAGGCGGCGTGGGGCAACCAGATCCGATCCTACGTGCTCCACCCGTACACGCTCGTGAAGGACCACCGGACCGGCGTGGAGACCGGCAACGCCCAGGCCGTCCTGGACGGTGCCCTGGACCCGTTCGTCGACGCCTACCTGCGCCTCGGCCGGACGCCGGCGCCCGCGCGCGGCCGCGCGCCGGAGGAGGGCCGCGGGATCGGTCCCGCGGCGACCTCGTGACCCCTCCCGCCGGATGGCGCCGGTCGAGCGGGACGGGACCGGGCAGGATCTGGGTGATCGCCACCGGCCTGCTGGCGGCCGCGCTGGGCGTGAACCTCTTGACGCCGCCGATCGCCTCCGGCGTGCTGCGCGCGTCGCTGGGCGGCGAGCTCGGCACCTCGGACGTGCGGGTGCGCGTCGATGCTTGGCCCCCGTCGGCGGTGTGGGTCGGCCGCATCGATGCACTGACCGTGGCCGCCCGCCATCTCCGGATGGGAACCCTCGCGGTGGACGCGCTGGATCTGCGGCTCGGCGACCTCCGGCTCGATCCGGAGGCACTCTACCTCGCCCGCATGCTGGTCATCCAGCACCTCGGGTCCGGGGTCGCCCGCGCGACCGTGTCCGAGGGGGCGTTGAGGCAGGTGCTCGCCTCCCAGCCATCCCTGCGCGACGTCTCCGTCGCCATTGCGGCGGGACGCGTCTCCGTCGGGGCGACGGTCTCCGTGCTGGGCGCGCCGGTGCGGGCCACCGGGGACGGACGGCTGGTCGTCCGCGATGGCACGAGCGTCGATCTGGTGCTCGACCGGCTCGCGGTGGCCGGGGTGCCCCTCCCGGCGGCGGTGGCTGAGCAGGTGATGCGATCGGTGAACCCGGTGGTGGACGTCCGGTCGCTGCCCTTCAGTCTGCGCCTCGTGGGGCTGCGGGTGGCCGACGGGAAGGCGACGCTGGATGCCTCGGTCCGTCCGCGGTAGACCCCTCGCCCGCGGCGGTCCCGCGCCTCCGGCGCGCGGGCAGGGGAAAGACGAGGGATGACGGCGATGCTGCGGTACCTGTCCCGTCGCTATCCTGTCCTGAGCGTGTGCGCCCTCGCCGGGCTCGCCGCCGCGCTCGTGATCCTGGCCCACCGCTTCGCGCTCGAGCGCGCTTATCGGACCGTCGAGATCACGCTCGACGGCGACGACTGGGCCACCCTCGCCCGGCGCAACGGCCTCGCGCGCGAGGACCTCTACGCGGAGCTGTACCGGCGTGGCGCTCGGAGCGTCACGCTGTACGCGGCCACGCTCCGTCGGCTGTCGGACGCCGGCCTCGCTACCTACATGACCGGGGCGGACGTGCTGAACGCCCAGCGCACCGGATCGCTCGGCGGCCCGCTCGCGGAGCTGGCGCGCGCGGGGCGCATCCGCGCGGACGATACGTACGTGCTCGGCGCGCTCCCGCTCTTGCGCCTGATCCAGACGGGCCTGTCGGTGCAGGTCGGGGCGTCCCGCACCGCGATCACAAGCGGCAGCGGGCCGGTGCTGCGGATCAACGGGAGAGGGCAGGACCTCACCGAGGCCTCGCTCGGCGTGGTCCCGGGCGACCTCCGCGCCGCGCGGGCCCATCACCTGGCCGCCGAGCTGCGCGTGCGCAACTTTCGAGAGGTGGCGCCGGGAGGATTGGAGGCGTTCTTCGCCGGCTTGGAGCGGCTCCGGGAGCCCTTTACCTTGATCTTCGACCGTGACCAGGTGCTCGGGTACGAGCGGCTGGTGCCCGCCGTGGCCGCGGAGATGCGCCGCGCCGGGTTCGCGTTCGGCGAGATCGAGGCGTTCACGGCCCGCCGCCGGCAGAAGGGCGAGCAGCAGCTTGCCCGCCTCGTGGCGCCGCGCGTCATCCGGGTGTTCAGCATGACGCCGGAGGAGCTCGCCGGCTCGACGCCCCGCGACGCTCGCGACAAGTTTGTGCTGGCCGCGCGCGAGCGGAACGTCCGCATCCTCTACCTCCGGCCGTTCCTCACCACCGGCGCGGGCGAGAACGCGGTGACGGCCAACCTCGACTACGTCGGCTCGATCGCGAGCGAGCTGGTGCGCGCGGGATACGTGCTGGGGAAGGCGGAGCCGCTGCCCGCCGCCGGGACGCCCGCGGCCCTCTTCCTCCTCGCGGCCCTCGGGACGCTGGCGGTCGCGGCGATCACGGGCGGCGAGGTCGGCGCGGCGCTGGGCGCGCCCGTGCCGCCCCGCTGGCTCGCGGCGGCGGTCGGCGCCGGCCTGCTGGCGACCGTCGCCGCGATCGCTGCGCACCATACGACGCTGTGGCGGCAGCTCCTGGCGTTCCTCGCCGCGCTTGCGTTCCCCACGCTATCGATGCTGTGCCTGTTCCCGGGGGCCCGGCGCCCCGAGGAGGGGGCCGGGGCGGCCGCATCGCGGGACGGGGAGCTCGGGCGGCCGCCGGCGACCCTCCCGGGGTCGCGCGTCCTCGGCCGGGCCATCGGCGGGCTGTGGGCCGTCTCCGGGGTGACCGCGCTCGGCGGGCTGATGGTGGCCGCGCTGCTCAGCCAGTGGCAGTTCATGATGGAGATGCGTGAGTTCCTGGGCGTGAAGCTGGCTCACATCGTCCCCGTGGTGCTCGCGGGCCTGCTCGTGGCGGCCGCGAGCGCGCCCCGGGGGGAGCTCTGGCCCAGGCTGCGCGCCTGGCTGCGGCAGCCGCTGCGCTTGGAGTACGGGATCGCGATCATCGTCGTCGGGCTGCTGGCGGTGTTCGCGCTCGGCCGGACCGGCAACTCGGGCCTGCCGCTGCTCTCGGGCCTCGAGCTCCGGAGCCGCGTCGTCTTGCAGCACGTGCTCGTGGCGCGGCCCCGCACCAAGGAGTATCTCATCGGCGACCCGGCGATGGTGCTGGCCTTTGCGCTGGCCGCCCTGGGCGCCCGCCGCTGGGTGCTCCCGGCCGCGATGGTCGGGGCGATCGGCCAGGTGGGGCTCGTCAACTCGTTCTCGCACATCCACACGCCGCTGGTCTACGTCCTGTTCCGCACGGTCTACGCGCTCGTCATCGGATCGCTCATCGGGGCGGGCCTCGTGGCGCTGCTCGGCGGGAGCCGGCGGTGGTGGGGGCCGTCCTCGCGCACCGCGGCGCCCCCCGCGCCGGCGCACGAGCCGGTCGTCCCGCAGGATCGAGGACGATCTCGCGCCCCCGAGGGCGATGCGGCGCGGTAAGCGGGTCGTCATCTCCGGGTACTACGGCTTCCACAACCTGGGCGACGAAGCGGTGCTGGCGGCCACCGTCCAAGAGCTCCGGCGCCGCATCCCCGACATCGAGATCACGGTCCTCTCGGCCCGGCCCGCGGAGACGGCGCGGGCGCACGGGGTGCGCGCCCTCTCGCGCCGCGACCCCGCCGCGCTCGTGCGCGAGCTGGCGAGGTGCGACCTGTTCCTGAGCGGTGGGGGGAGCTTGTTTCAGGACGCCACGAGCTGGCGGAGCCCCTGGTACTACCTCGCGCTCCTTGCGGCCGCTCGGACGCTCGGCCGGCGGACGATGGTGTACGCGCAGGGCATCGAGCCGCCGCGCCGCGCGTGCGTCCGCGGCGCCCTCGCGTTCGTGCTCGACCGCGTGGATGCCATCGCCGTACGCGACCGCACGTCGCAGGCATTGCTGGCGGAGTGGGGCATCCGCCGGCCCCGCACGGTCCTCAGCGCCGACCCGTCGTTGCTGCTGAGCCCCGAGTGGTCCGAGGCCGCGCGCGCCGAGCGGGTCCGGTGGGGAGAAGGGACCTGGTGCGGGATGGCGATGCGCCCCTGGGCGGGCGGCGACGGCCTGCTGACCGCGGCGCTGGCGGGCGCCCGGCTGGCCGGGGAGCGCTTCGGGGTCCGGTGGGTCCTCCTGCCGATGCACCCCTCCGATCTGGCGCCGTGCGACGCGCTCGGGCGACGCCTCGGGTCCCTGGCCACGGTGGTGCGCGCCCCGCTCCGCCCGGGCGAGATGCTCGCCCTCATCGGGAGCCTCGACCTGCTGGTCGGGATGCGGCTGCACGCGTTGCTCTTCGCGATCTCGCAGGGGGTGCCGGTCGTCCCGATCGCGTACGACCCGAAGGTGGAAGCGCTCACGCGCGACCTCGGCGGGCCCGCGCCGATCGGGATGCGCGCGAGCCCGAGCGAGGTCAGCGACGCGATCGCCCGGGCGATCGCGGATCGTCCCGCCCTCCGGGCGGCGCTCTGTGCCGCGGTGCCGGCGCTGCGGCAGCGCGCTGCGCTGGCCCCGGATCTCGCGGCGCAGCTCCTGGGAGTCGCGATCCCGTGACCCAGCGGGTCGAGATCCTCGGCACGGGGTTCGACGCGGTGGATCTGGAGAGCGCGGTGCGGCGCATCAGCGCGATGATGACCGAGCCGGGCCCGCACCTCGTCGTGACCGCCAACGTGGAGATGGTCATGCTCGCGCGCCGCGCGCCGGACGTGCGGGAGATCCTGGCCCGCGCGTCCCTCGTGGTCGCCGACGGCGTCGGCGTGGTGTGGGGCTCGCGGCAGCTCGGCCGCCCGCTGCCGGCGCGGGTGCCCGGGATCGATCTCGCCGAGCGGCTCTGTCGGGAGGCCGCCGGCCGGGGCTGGCGGCTCTATCTCCTCGGCGGCGCGGCCGGGGTCGCCGAAGCGGCATCCGCGCGGCTGCGCGCGCGGTATCCGGGCCTCCTCATCACCGGCTGCGCGGGCGGCTACTTCGGCCCGGGGGAGGACCGCCGTGTGGTCGAAGCCGTCCGCCGTGCTTCGCCGGACCTGCTGTTCGCCGGGCTCGGCTTCCCGCGCCAGGAGCGCTGGCTGGCCGGCCGTCTCGACGCCCTCGGCGTGCCGGTCGTGATGGGCGTCGGGGGGACGCTGGACGTCTGGGCGGGGCGGGCCCGCCGGGCGCCACGGCTGTGGCAGACCCTCGGTCTGGAGTGGTCCTACCGCCTCCTCCGCGAGCCGCGCCGGATCCGCCGGCAGCTCGCGATTCCCCAGTTTATGGGGGTGATCTACCTCGAGCGGGCACGCGCGGCTGTCCCGCGTCTCCGGCGCTCGTGAGCGCCGTAGCGCCGTGCGTCGCGGAACCTTTCGCCCGCCCGCTGCGGTACTCTTATGTGTGGCAACGCGCGGTCGCGAGCGCCCGCGTCCGGCGGTGCGAGACGGCCGCCGGCGCCGCGGGGAGGAGTTCCTCGGCGCACCGTGGAAGAGGGCCGGGCCGAACGGCCGTCGGACGTACACAACGCGCTGAGTCGACGCGGCAGGCGAAGGGGCGGTGGCCGCATGGGGGAGGTCCTCAAGGTGTCTGCCGACTCGAAGCCGAAGGCCGTTGCCGGTGCGCTCGCGGCCGTGCTGCGCGAGAAGGGCTCCGTCGAGATCCAGGCGGTCGGCGCGGGCGCCGTGAACCAGGCCGTCAAGGCCATCGCGATCACCCGCGGGTTTGTCGCCCCGAACGGCATCGACCTGGTGGCGATTCCCGCCTTCACCAAGGTGGAAATCGAGGGTGAAGAGCGCACGGCCATCCGCTTTCTGGTCCAGGCCCGCTAGGCCCGGGGCGGAGCCGATCCCGGCGCGGGCACCGGGTGGCCTGCGGTCCGACGCGGAGATGAAGGTCTTCTGCGGCACCGCCAACCCACCGTTGGGCGAGGAGGTGGCCGCCGAGCTTGGCTTTCCCCTCGGTCGCGTCACCATCCGCCGGTTCGAGGACGGCGAGATCTATACACGGTTCGAGGAGAGCGTGCGCGGCGCCGATGCGTTCGTGATCCAGCCCACCTGTCCGCCGGTCAACGAGAACCTGATGGAGCTGCTGGTGATGGTCGATGCGCTCCGCCGCGCGTCGGCCGGACGCATTACCGCGGTCATGCCCTACTATGGCTACGCGCGGCAGGACAAGAAACACGCGCCTCGCGAGCCGATTACCGGCCGCCTCGTCGCGGACCTCCTGCAGAGCGCGGGTGTGCACCGCGTGCTGGCGCTCGACCTCGACGCCGATCAGATCGAGGGGTTCTTCGCGATCCCCGTCGACCATCTGCGGGCGCTTCCCCTGTTCGCGGAGTACCTCGCGGCGAAGGAGCTGTCCCGCGCGGTCGTGGTGGCCCCCGATGACGGCGCGGTGAAAGTGGCCTACCGGCTGGCGGAGCGGCTGCGCCTGCCGCTCGCCGTCGTATTCCAGCGCCGCCCCTCCCCGGACATCAAGCGCGCGGTGCAGGTCGTCGGCGACGTCGAGGACCGCGTGCCGATCCTCATCGACCGCATCATCAGTACGGCCGGTACCGTGTGCTCCGCTCTCGACGCTCTGCGCCAGCATGGCGCGCGCTCCGAGGCCTATGTCTGCGCCACGCACGCGATCCTCGCCGACGGCGCCGTGGCCGCGCTGTCCCGGGACGACATCCAGGAGGTCGCGGTGACCAACAGCGTCCCAACCCCGGCCCAGAAGCGCCTCGCCAAGATGCGAATCCTCTCGGCCGCGCCGCTGCTGGCGCGCGCGATGCGCAACATCCACCTGAACGAGTCGGTGAGCAGCCTCTTCACGTAGTGCGGCAGGGCGCGGTTCCGGTCCGTCGCCACCCCCCATCGTCTCTCCTCTGCCCAAACCACGCGATGGCGTACTGAACCGCTCCGTGGCGGCCGCCGGCGGTCGGTGGTTTGCGCGCGCGCCGCGGCGTGTGTTAGGCTGGGTGCATGAGCGTGCGGACCCGATTCGCCCCGAGCCCCACGGGCTACCTCACGGTGGGCGGCGCGTGGACGGCGTTCTTCACCTGGCTGCTCGCACGCCACGGCAAGGGCCAGTTCATTCTGCGGATCGAGGACACCGACCGGAGCCGGTCGACCGAGGCGTACGAGCAGGCGCTCCTCGAGGACCTGCGGTGGCTCGGGCTGGACTGGGACGAGGGACCGGACATCGGCGGTCCCTACGGCCCCTACCGCCAGACGGAACGCGCGCCGTTGTACCAGGAGCACGCCGGCCTGCTCGTAGAGCGGGGCGCGGCGTACCCCTGCTACTGCACACCGGAGGAGCTGGAGGAGGACCGCCGGCGGGCGGCGGCCGAGCACCGGCCGTACCGGTACTCCGGACGGTGCCGCGGCCTCTCCGTGGAGGAGCGGGCGGCGCGGGCGCGGGAGGGGCGGCGGCCGACGCTGCGGTTCCGGGTGCCGCAGGGGCACCCGCCGATCGTCGTCGAGGATTTGGTCCTCGGCCGCGTGGCATTCGACCCCGCGGACATCGACGACTTCATCATCCAGCGGTCCGACGGCACACCGCTGTACAACTTCGCGAATGTGGTCGACGACCACGGGATGCGCATCACCCACATCACCCGCGGCTCGGAGCATCTGTCCAACACCCCGCGGCAGTTCCTGATGTACGAGGCATTTGGATGGGGGCAGCCCCGGGTGGCGCATTTTCCCTCGCTGTTGGGACCGGACCGCAAGAAGCTCAGCAAGCGCCACGGGGATACCGCGGTGCGGGAGTACGCGGCGCAAGGGTACCTGCCCGAGGCCCTCGTCAACTTCTTCGCGCTGATGGGGTGGTACCCGGAGGACGGCCGGGAGATCTTCAGCGTGCCGGAGCTGATCGAGCGGTTTCGGATCGAGGAGATGGGCCGGAGCGGCGCGATCTTCGACGCGCAGAAGCTGGCGTGGATGAACGGCGTGTACATGCAGCGGGTGTACGGCCGCGATCCGGACCGCGTCGTGGACCTCGTCGTGGCGTACCTGCGGCAGCAGGGCGTGCTCGGCGGCCAGATCAGCCCGGAGCAGCGCGCCTACGTCGAGCGCATCGTCGGCATCATGGGGGAGCGACTCCGCCTGCCGCGCGACATCTGGACCTACGGCGACTTCTTCTTCCAGGACGATGTGGCGTACGATCCGCAGGCGATGCGGCGGTACTTCCGCGGGCGCGAGACCGCAACGCTGCTCCGCCGGCTGCGTCAGGCCCTCGCGGGGGCGGCCCCGTTCGACGCCCCCACGATCGAGACGGCGGTGCGGGCGGCCGCGGCGGAGCTGGGCGTCGAGGGCAAGGCGGTCATCCACCCGCTGCGCGTCGCGCTCACCGGGAAGACGGTGGGGCCCGGGCTCTTCGAGCTCGCGGAGGTGCTCGGGAAGGAGCGGGTCCTGCGGCGGCTCGCCCGCGCCATCGCGCTCGCCGAGGCCGCGGAGCCGCCGGCCGCCGCCCAGCCGGCGGGATAGGTCTCGCGCCCGCCGCGGCTGCCCCGCCCCACGGTCTCCCGGCGCCCCGCGCCGGGGCAGGGGACGCGCGATGGGCCGGTTTCTGATCGGGACGTCAGGATGGATCTATCCGCACTGGCGTGAACGGTTCTACCCGCGCGGCCTGCCACAGAAGGAGTGGCTCGCCCATTACGCCCGGCACTTTCCCACGGTCGAGGTCAACTACAGCTTCTACCGGCTGCCTGAGGCCACGACCTTCGCCGCCTGGCGGGCCGCGGCCCCCGCCGGGTTCGTCTTCGCGGTCAAGGCCAGCCGGTTCATCACGCACATCAAGCGGCTGCGCGACGGCCGCGGTCCGGTGCGGCGCCTCCTCGCCCGCGCCCGCCCGCTGGCGCGGGCGCTCGGTCCGATCCTGTTCCAGCTCGCGCCGAACTTTCACTGCGACGAGGAGCGGCTCGCTGCCTTCCTCCGGGCGCTGCCCCAGGGCCATCGCTACGCGATCGAGTTCCGGCACACGTCGTGGCACCGGGAGCCCGTGTACCGCCTGCTCCGCCGACACCGCGTGGCGTGCTGCATCGCGGACAGCCCCACGATCCCGCGCCGGATCGTGCGGACGGCCCCGTGGGTGTACGTCCGGTTTCACCACTCCGGCGTCGACAGGGGATGCTACTCCGAGGAGCAGCTCCGGCGGTGGGCCGACCAGCTCCGCGCCCTTTGCGGCGACCGGACCGCCTACGTCTACTTCAACAACGACTGGGAGGGATTCGCGGTCGCGAACGCGGCGCGCCTCGCCGAGCTCCTGGGCGGCGACTACTGATCCACGGCCGGGATGGCGCTGCCCCGGCCCGGGTCGACCCACTCCACGTGCCCGCACGAGAAGCACAGCCATGTATCCGGCTCCCGGTCCTCGTAGAGAAACTGCGGGTGCATCTCCTCGTGGCACCGCGGGCACGCGACCGCCGCCCGTTCGATGCCCTCGCGCCGGGGCGTGTCCATCGGGTCCTCCTGCCCGCGGCCGGCTCGCGCGGACGCCGGCGGCGCGGGATACAGCTCCATGGTAGCAGAGGCGACGCGTCCACACCACGGGTCGTGACCCGGTGGAGCGGCGTGCACGCGATGCGCGCGATCAGTTCCACCGCGTTTGACACGTTTCTGCGGCCCCCGATATAATGGGATGGCGCGGTGGGGGATCGTCTAGCGGTAGGACGACGGGCTCTGGACCCGTTAGCGGGGGTTCGAATCCTCCTCCCCCAGCCAGTGTGGACGAGGCCCCGTCTCGCGCCGCGAAGGCCGGGCGCAGCTTCAGTCCCGCCAACTCCGGTACCGGGCGCCCCGGCGCGGCGCGGCTGGCACGCCCGGTCAGCCGCAGGCCGTGTGCGCGGCCGTTACGAGATCGCGACCCAGACGCGTATGGTCGCCGGGGAGCGCGGCGTCCGGACACAGATCTCGCCGTCGATCCCCCTCCGTCGCTGTCATTCCTCGGGCGGTAGCGTCACGCCGATTGCTGCGACCGCTCGGACACCGGACGGTGACCCGAGGGCCCGGACCGCAGCACCCGTGCGGCCACACGGGCGCAGGGCGGAGGCGGTGCCCGAGCCATCGGTTGCCAGCACCATCGTGCGGGCGTCAGATAGCTCGGGGCGCACTGGACGCACCGGCGCCCCGCCGGCGCCTGCGATGCAGGGGTCGGTCGGAGGAGGAATCCGGACCGGGCACGAAGCGGTGCCGCACACGATGCCCCATATCCTGGTCGTCGGAGACGACGAGGCGCTCGGCCACAGGGCGCGCCGCGGCCTCGAGGCGCGCGGGCACAGCGCGCGGCGGGACCTCGGCGGGGAGGCCGGGTACGGCGCCGCGATCCTGGACCTCACGCTCCCGGGCGCGGAGATGGGCTGACCGTGCGGCGGGGCCTGCGCGAGGCCGGCGTCCGCGCACGGCTGCGGCGCCGCGCGACGACGTGCGTCTGGGCGGCCGTCGGGCTCGTTCTGCTGGCCGTGGCCTACCCTCAGATCCGCCGCGTGTCGCCGCTGCCGCGCGGGATTCCCTTCCAACAGATCGGCGTCCCCCTCGCCCGATGGGGTCCCTGGGCGCCGATGGTGTCGGTGCTCCTCATGGTCGCCAACACCTTTGTCCCGATCCCGGGCGAGAGCTTCGGCATCGTCAACGGAGCAGTCTTCGGATTCTGGGGCGGGTTGGCCGTCTCGTGGGCCGGGGTGATGAGCAGTGCCGTGCTCGCCTTCGGCATCGGCCGCTCGCTCCGTGGCCGCACGCTTGCGCAGGGCCCCGTCCAAGGGCTCGTGGCCTATGCCGATGCGCTCGTCCGGCGAGGCTGGCAGGTCGCGCTGGTGATCCGATTCATCCCCTTGTTCCCGTTTGCCCTGTTCAATTTCGCCCTCGGCCGGGCCCCGGTCCGGTGGGGGACGTTTGTCTGGACGACGGCGTTGGGCGTGTTGCCGATGACGGCGGCCCTCGTCGCGGTCGGGTACGGCGCGGCGGCCGCGCCCGGCGTGGTCGTGTGGGGGATGCCCCCGCTGGCCGGCTGCCTCGTCGCTGGCCTCACGCTGCGTGCCCGCATCGGCCGGGGACCGTTGGCGCGTCCGGTACGCGGGACCGGCGACTCGAACAGTCACGAGCCCCGCGTGCCCTGAGCGGGAACCGAGCGTGCGATCCGCGGTGGCAGGCTGTGGCCGCGGTGGGGGCCTTGCGGGCCGTCGAACCGGCGGGGCCCGCCACGAGCCCGCGTAGTGCCGCGAGGCGCTCGCGGAGGATCCGGGTCCGACCGGCCGGATCGTCGCCCGCCGGGCGCGCACGTCCAGCGTCGAAGCGCTACCGGCGTCCCTCTTGCGTATGCCGGCCCTGGAGCGCGCTTGCGGCCGGAACCGGGCCGCACTTCGGGCCACGGGAGGTCCTCTCGATCATCTGAAGAACATCAGCACCAACCTTGGCCGACTCGTGGAATCGCATGCCCGAGCCGTAGCCCAGCCGCTAAAACGGTGGCGTGCGGAACCGCGGGAGCGAGCGCGGTAGCCACGACCGCGGCGGAGGACGTCCGTACACGGGAGGGGAGCGGGGATGGCGACGATCGGCGTTGCGGCCGAACGCGATGTCGTGTACTATCCCGAAGACCGCCTGCCCTGGGTCCAGACCGTCCTGCTCGGCATCCAGCACGTCATGGCGATGTTCGGGGCCACCGTCCTCGTGCCCCTGATCCTCGGCTTCAACGTCAACACCGTCCTCTTCTTCAGCGGGGTCGCGACGCTCGTCTTCATCGGCGTGACGGGCGGCAAGATCCCCAGCTACCTCGGATCGTCCTTCTCGTTCATCGGCTCGGTGCTGGCGATCCAGGGAGGCGCGGGGCACAACCAGCCGCTGGCCTACGCGGGCATCGTGATCGCCGGGGCGCTGTACTTCCTCGCCGGCGTCGCGGTGCACGCGCTCGGCGCCCGCGTGATCCGCTTCTTCATGCCGCCGATCGTCACCGGGACCGTCGTGGCCGTCATCGGCCTCGCGCTCGCGAATGCGGCGTGGGGCAGCTACGCCAAGGACCTCTTCACCGCGACCGTGACGACGCTCGCGGCCGCCCTGGCCAGCGTGTACCTGCGCGGGTTCGCCCGCCTGCTGCCGGTCCTGATCGGCGTGATCGTCGGGTACCTGGTGGCGCTCGTCACCCCCCACTGCGCGGCCGCCGCGGCCGGGTGCCACGTCAACCTGGCCCCGGTCGCCGCCGCGCCGTGGATCGGCCACCCTCAGTTCAGCACCCCGCAGTTCAGCCTGCGGGCGGTGAGCCTGTTCTGGTTCATCCCCATCGTCCTCATCGCGGAGAACACCGGCCACATCTATGCGATCAGCGGCCTGATGAAGCGGGACCTGACGGGCTTCCTGGGCCGCGCGTTCATGGGTGACGGGATCGGCACGATGCTCAGCGGCCTCTTCGGCGGGACCGGCGAGACCACGTACGCCGAGAACATCGGCGTCATGGGCATCACGAGGGTGTTCTCGATCCCGGTGTATGTGCTCGCGGCGGTCGTGGCGATTCTGCTCGGGTTCATCCCAAAGTTCGGCGCGCTGGTGAACAGCGTGCCGACGAGCGTCCTCGGCGGCATCGAGCTGTACCTGTTCGGTCTCATCGCGGCGATCGGGGGCAAGATCTGGGTCGACGCGGGCGTGGACTTCTCGAACCGCACCAACCTGGCGACGGCGGCGATCCCGCTGATCCTGGCCGCGAGCGGCGCGGACATCAAGGCGGGGGCCTTCGAGATCAACAACCTCGGGCTCGGGGCGCTCGGCGCCATCTTCCTCTACCAGGTCCTGCGGCCGGGCGTGGTCCCATCCGCAGCCGGCGCGGGCCCGGAGGAGGCGGCCGGCGCTCCCGCACGCGGCAGGGGCGCCACCCCATGAGGGCTGCCGACTCGGGGTCGGCCAGCTGACCGGCGGCGCCACGCGGCTCGAACGACGCCCGCCGAATCGCCGCTCCTGTCCGGCTTTGCCCGCGTGGCCGTTACGGCCGTTACGCTGCGCATCGACGCCGCCGCAAAACCATGCTACACTACACGCAGCCTCCCGGCAGACGGGCTGGCGCCGCGATCGCGCCGCCGGAGAGATCCCCCGGCGTCCCTGCCCGTCCCGCTCCCCTCCGGTGAGCCCCCGGCGCCGCACCTCACGTCGCACCCGGAGCGTAACCGATGGCGCTCGACCAGGACCGGAATCGCATGCTCGCCGCACTGCCGGAGTGGCCGGTCGGAGCAGAGAGCCAGGATCTCGCCGCCGCGCCCGGTCTGCCGCGCGACGCGGCGGAACGCCGCCTCCTGCGCTGCGCCGGTTACGGGCTCGTTGCCCGGCCCCGCGGGAGCGGGTCCGGAGCGACGGTCATCACGGACCGGGGCCGCGACTGTCCGGCCCGGCCGGGACTGTAGTCGCGATGGGCGCACTGGGGAGGAGCACCTCTCGCCGCACCCCGACCGCCGCGGATCTCGAACAGCGCCGGCGTACGCTGCAGATCCGGTCGGCCGCGCGCCGGGGCAGCACCACGGCCGACATCGCGGAGCGGTACCAGCTGCCCGCGAAGGTCGTCGAGCGGACGCTGGCCGCCGCGCGCGATCCCCGTCTCGCCGACCCTGCCGATCTGCTGGCGGCGCGGGCAGGCGCGCCGGGCCTGCCCGACCCCGACGTGCAGGTGTACTGGATGGGGTTCCTCACGGCCGCCGGATGCATATGGGGCCAGGGAGCCTCGGCCACGCTTGTCGTCACGCTCGGCGAGAAGTCCCAGGCCTACGTGGAGAGGCTCATGGCCGACCTCGCGGGGCCGCACGTGCGATACGAATTCTGCCGCAGCAGCCTGCTGGGGTGGCAGCTGTATATCAGGGATCAGGCGCTCTGCCGGGCGCTCATCCCGTGGGGCATTCCGTCGGATCTACACGGAGGCGATCCGGGGTTGCTGGACGATCTACCGGAGCGGTTCGCGGCCCCGTTCCTGCGCGGGTATGCCGATGGGGACTGGCCCGCTGGTCGCGCCGCGGCCGGCGGTAGGCTGACGCTCCACGGGACGCCCGCCGTCCTGGCCGGCATCAACGCGATGGCGCGCCGATGCTGGGGGATCACGGGGGGCGTCATCAGCGGGCCGGCTCCCCGGGCACAGCTCCGCTTCCGCGGCCCGCGTGCCGGCCGGGAGTTCCTGGCCAGGATCCTCGCGTACACGCGCCGCGGGCGCGGCGCGGACGCAGATGCTGCACTAGCTGCTGGACCGCGGCCAGGCGTGGGGCGTGACGTGTGCCCCGACGCCGGGAAGTAGAGGGGCACACCCGCGACCCGCGACCGTGTGGATCGTGCTCGCCAGCTCCGCGGGCGAAAGGGTCTTCAGCACATAGGCCGCTGCGCCGGCGGCGATCGCGTTACAGTACACCCCGCCGTCATCGACGTCGGTGAGCACGACCACTTGTGTGCTCGGGCACCGCGCCCTGATCGCCCTGATCGTCGCGATCCCGTCTCCTCCGGGCAGGGCCACGTCCATCACCACGACGTCTGGCGCCAGGGTGGAGGTCTGGGCGACGCCATCGTACCCGTCGCCGGCCTCGCCGACGATCGCGATGCTCCGGTCCGTCCGGAAGACCTCTTTGATGCCTTCCCGCAGCAAGGTCTGTGCATCGATGAGGAGCACGCGCGTGCGCATGGGGTGGCCCTCCTCTGCGGCGTATGGGGTGGCTACACGCGATCGTCCGAGCGGATGCGTCGGCACTGCGATTTTGTCCTGGGCCCCCGTCTCCTGCCGAACACCTGTTTGCCATCGGGGCGGCCACGCGCGCTGAGGCCGCGCCGGCTCATGACTCCAGCTCGTGCATCGTCCTGAGGAAGCTGATGACGTCCTCTCGCGTAAGCATCCCGACCATCCGGCCGTCCTCCACGACGGGAAGCTGGTTCACGCCGTCGCGATCCATCTCGACCATCGCTGGCCAGACCTTGGTACCCGGCCGGACCCGCCGCACCCGCGCGGCGGGCGTCATGATCTCGGAGGCGGGCGTGTGCGGCCACCGCTCGCGCGGTACGGCCTTGATTCGGTGCAGCGTCACCAGGCCGACGAGCTGGTCGCCGTGCGACACGACGAAGCACCGCCGGCCGCCCCCCAAGATGTGCTCGTCCACCAGCTCTTGTAGCGAGGTGGTGGGCGAGATCGCGCAGTACTGGCGGTTCATCAGCTCCGCCACGGTGTGGCCTCCCAGGAGCCGCTGCACGGTCTGCCGCTGGATCTCCGCGGTGGCCGCGCTCTCCAGGAACCAGCCGATGAAGGCGATCCACACCCCGCTGCCCGGATGCCCGGTGAAGATCTGCACCACGCCCCAGAGGATGAAGAGGAAGCCAACGATGCGGCCCACCGTCCCGGCGGTGTACGTGGCCCGGGAGAGATTCTGTGTCGCCGACCACACGAGCGCGCGGAGCACGCGACCGCCGTCGAGGGGGAAGCCGGGGATCAGGTTGAACGCGCCGAGCGTCGCGTTGATGTAGGCGAGGTAGCGGGTGAGCGCGAGCCACGGCCCGGAGCCGGCCGCGGGCCGCTGGAGGGCAAGGAAGACGAGCGCCAGCGCGAAGCTCACGGCGGGGCCGGCGAGGGCCACCCGCAGCTCGATGCCCGGGCTCGGCGGCTCGGCCGTGATCTGCGAGACGCCTCCGAAGACGAACAGCGTGATGCGGCGGACCGGGATGCGATTGCGGAGCGCCACGACCGAATGGCCCAGCTCGTGCAGGACCACGCTCAGAAAGAGGGCCAGCGCTGTGAGCGCGCCGAGGAGCCAGTACACCCCGGCCGGCCGCGCCGGCAGCGCCGCCGGATAGTACGTCACGGCCAGGGCCCACGTGATCGCCACGAAGATGAGGAACCACGAGTAGTCGATGCCGATCGGGATTCCGAGGACCCGCGCGACAGGGATATGATGCCTGTCCATCCGCCGCTCCTCCCGCCGCAGTCCGCCGGCGGCTGCCGGCCCCTGCACCGAGGACATCCATCGTGGATTTCCCCCGGTAGCCCACCCCGCCCACCGGCAAACCGCTCAGGTAATGCGATCGGCCGGGGACCCGGCGAGCATCGGCTGCGGCGAATGCGACTCCGTTGCAGGGGCGCGCCGCCGGCAAACGGCCCTGGAGCCGGAGTAAACCTGCCCCGGTCCGGTGGGGCCCGGGCCCGCGGGCCACGGCGCCGCCCGCGGGCACACGGCAGGGGAGCTGGGGCACGCTGTCCCGGCCGATGGGAGCCCGGGCCGCTAGGTGGGAGCCCCGGGTCTTCCTCCGGCAGGCTGTCCGGGATGCGCAGGGCGAAGTTTGCGGGCGGCCACGCGCATCTGGTATACTCGCTGGTGGCCACCGGAGCCGGCCCCATCGTCTAGAGGCCTAGGACGCGGCCCTCTCAAGGCCGAAACGGGGATTCGAATTCCCCTGGGGCCACCACGGGTCACCGCATGACTGTCGCGACCCGCTGGCCGCGACGCCCGTCAGGCCGCCTTCACCTCCGAGGTGCAGTACGCGCAGCGGACCGCCTCCCGCGGGATCGCGGAGAGGCAATACGGGCAGGGGCGGGTCGGCGCCGCTTCGGGGGCGCGGTGCATCCGGTTGATCTGCCGAACCAGCAGGAAGATCACGAAGGCCACGATGATGAAGTCGATCACGGTGTTGATGAACACCCCGTAGTTGACCGTCGGCGCGCCCGCGGCTTTCGCGGCGGCGAGGGAGGCGTAGGGCCCGCCCCGCAGCACGAGAAACAGGTTCGTGAAGTCGATGCCGTGCAGCAGCAGCCCGATCGGCGGCATGATGATGTCGTTCACGAGCGACGAGACGATCCGCCCGAACGCCGCGCCGATCACGATCCCGATCGCCAGGTCGAGGGCGTTGCCGCGCATCACGAACGTCCTGAACTCCCTGAGCATCGCTGACCCTCCTCGCCGGTCCGAGTCACTGGCGCATGTCCTGCCGCGCGGCCGCCGGATCGCCGGACCGCCGCGCCGATGAGCGGGGTCGCGCTCGCCCACCCCTCCGTGGGCGGCCACCGCACCACCGGCCTGGCGCGCGGCTCAGCCGTGCGCCAGGCCGGGCAGCAGGGCCGACGCGCCGGCCGGCCGCGGCTCCCGGAGCGGCCAGCGGCCTGCGTCCGCGAGCGTGACGAACTCGAGCACCGCGCGGTTGAACGCCTCCGGTTCCTCGAGGTTGATCGTGTGCCCGGTGGCCGGCAGGACGAGCAGGCCGGCGGAGCGGATGTGCCGCTTCAGGAACAGGCCGGGGGCAAGGCACGGCTCGTCCTCGTCGCCGTTGACGATGAGCGTCGGGACGGTCAGGCGCTGCAGCGCGTCCGCGAGCGAGTACACCGAGGGCCGTCGCGCCTGCACCCCGCGCATCGTGCCGGCGCTGCCCGGCCCCGAGTGGCGCGCCAGCGCATCCGCGAACTCCTGCCAACCGCGCGGATCCTTGCGCATGAACGGCAGCCGCGTGGGGCCCCGCGCGTACGCCGGGCCGACGGCGGCCATTCCCTCGCGGTCGATCCGCCGGGCGAGCTCCTCCGCGTCGCGCCGGAACCGCTCCGGGTCGTCGGATCCGTAGCCGCACCCCGCCACCACGAGCGACCGCGCCATCTCCGGGTGGCGCAGCCCGACGTGCAGCACCGCGTACGCTCCCATGGACAGCCCGCACAGGTGCGCCTGCGCGAGCTCCAGGTGCCTCATCACGCCGAGGAGGTCCTCGACCGCGGCGTCCTGGGAGTAGGCCGCGGGATCCTCCGGGACGTCCGAGGGCGGATAGCCGCGGGCGTTGTACGTGACCACCCGGAACCGCCGGGCGAAGAACCGCACTTGGGGCTCCCAACTCCGGCTATCGCCCGCGAACTCGTGCACGAGGACGAGCGGGAAGCCCTCCCCGGTGGTCTCGTAGTACAGCCGCACTCCGTTGACGGACGCGTAAGGCATGCAGACCTCCGGCGCGGGCTCTACGCTCAGGATTGGCGGTCCGCGGCCGAAGCGCCTGCCGGGGGACCGACACCGGGGCGGCCGGGTCTCGCTGGATCGGCGGGCGGAGAGGATCTACAATGAGCACGACCATGCACCGGCTGGCGGGGGCACTGGCGCTCGTCCTCGTGGTCGCCGCGGCGCCGCCGGCGCGCGCGCCGGCGGCGCCCGCCGCATCGGCCGTGATCCGTCTCCTGCCGGAGGCGCCCGTGCAGGGCGATACGCTGACCGTCCTCGTCTCGATCCCGGACCGCGCCCGCGCGTCCGCCCTGTGGGACCGCACGCCCGTGCCCACGTTCCCGGTCGGGCGCGTGGTACGGGCGCTCGTCGGCACCGATCCCGACACCGCCGCCGGCGTCCACACGATCCACGTCGCGGTGACCGACGAGGACGGCGCGGCGCAACACCTCTCCCGCACGGTGCGTCTGCGGGCCGCCCGGTTTGCGGTCCGCCGGCTGACGCTGCCGCCGAAGACCTTCGGGCTGATCACGCCCGCGAACCTCGCGATCGAGCGGCAGGTGCTCGGACCGGTGCTCGGGCGCCGGACCGCCGTCGCGTGGTGGCACGGACCGTTCGAGGCGCCGTCCACCGGCCCGATGGACTCGCCGTACGGGGAGCAGGGCCTCTACAACGGCCACCGGGAGTGGTGGCACATGGGCGTCGACTTCCAGGCGCCGGCGGGCGCGCCCGTGACCGCGGCCAACGCCGGCACCATCGCGCTCGCGCGGGCGCTGCCGCTCGGCGGCAACACCGTCGTGATCGACCACGGCCAGGGCGTGCTGACCGAGTATCTCCATCTCGCAGCGTTCGCGGTCCGCGAGGGCGATCGCGTGGAGAGAGGAGCCCTGATCGGCCGGATCGGCGCCACCGGGCTCGTGACCGGGCCGAGCCTGCACTGGGGCCTCTACGTGAACGGGATTCCGGTCAACCCGCTCTTCTGGATGGCGCCGCGGCCGGGCCTGACCGCGCTGGAGTAGCGCGGGCGCCGGGGCTGGCCGCCCCCTCTACTTCACCAGCACGTCCAGCAGCCGGGGCTCGCTGCTCCGCTCGGACAGCGCCGCCCGCAGCTCCGCCGGGTCCGTGACGAGCCGGCCGGGCACGCCGAACCCCCGGGACACGCTCGGGATATCCACGGGCGGCGCGTCCAGATCCATGCCGACCAGGCGCTCGGGCGGCACCGGGCCGCCCTTGTACGTCTCCATGCCGTCCTTCAGGATCTGGTACGCGCGGTTGTCCAGCACGAGCACCGTCGTCGGGATGCGATACCGGGCCGCGGTCCACAGCGCCTGCACCGTGTACATCAACGAGCCGTCCCCGATCGCGCAGATCACCCGCCGGTCCGGCCACGCCATCTGGGCGCCGAGGCTCGCCGGCAGGCCGAGTCCGAGCGAGCCCGCCGCCACCCCGAGGTACGACCGCTCCGTGCGCAGGGGCAGGTAGCGGTCGATCAGCCGCGCCGCGGTGATGGCCTCGTCGACGACGGTCGTGTCGTCGTCCATCACGTCGCCCAGGATCCGGTACACGCACGCGGCCGTCATCCGGTCGCCGGGCTTCGGCAGGCTCGCCGCCTGCCGCCACCTCTCCTCGCGCCGGGTCCGTTCCACCCGTACCGCCGCCGCCCGCGCGGCGGCAGACGCCCGGCGGCCCGCGTCCAGATGCTCCGGGAGCCGCTCCGCCACCTCCGTGAAGACGGCCGCGACGTCGCCGGCGATCCCGAGCGTCGTCGGCACGTTCTTGCCGATCTCCCAGGGATCGGGATCCACGTGGATGACGGTCGTGCTCGGCGGGAGCCGCACCGGCGGGGTGTAGAGGAGCGACGCGAACTTCCGCGCGCCCGCGAGCACCACGACATCCGCGCTGCCCAGCTCCGCGCGGAGCTGGGTCAGCGAGAACCCGACCATCCCGAGGTACTGGGGGTGGTCGGTGGGGAACGCCGAGCGGGCGGGCAGACGCTCCCCGTACACGCGCGCGCCCGTCGCCTCGGCGAGGCGGACGAGCGCGGCACGGGCCTCGGGCGTCGCGGCGCCCCCGCCGACGATCAGCACGGGCGCCTCCGCCGCCGCGAGCGCGCGCGCGACCGTGTCGAGCGCCCCCGGCGACGGGCGGGCGCCGCCCGCGAGCGTGATCCACGGGGCGGGCCCGTCGACCGGCTCGTCCAGGCAGTCCATCGGGAGCGAGAGGAACACCGGCCCCGCGGGCGGCGCGCTGGCGAGCGCGAACGCCCGCGCGAGCGCCACGGGGACGTCCGCACCCGTCTTGACCTCGTACGACCACTTGGTGAACGGCGCCGCCACGCGCGCGAGGTCGCTCCACAGGCTCGGGTCCTGCAGCACCATCCGCCGGTCGACCTGGCCCGCCGTGACGACGAGCGGCGCCCGGGCGCGATACGCGTTGAAGATGTTGCCGAGCCCGTTGGCCACCCCGGGCGTGATGTGGAGGTTGACGACGGCCGGCTCTCCCGTGGCCTGCGCGTACCCGTAGGCCATCCCGACGGGGATGGCGTCCTGGAGCGCCAGCACGTACGCGATCTCGGGGTAGTCGGCGAACATCTCCATGAAGCCGAGCTCCGTCGTCCCCGGGTTGCCGAAGACGCAGCGGACGCCCCGCTGCCGGAGCATCTCGAAGAGCGCGGTCTTCGCCTGCATGACGACGCGTCAGCCGCGCAGGCGGCGGTACAGGTCCTCGAGGCCCTGGCGCGTGAATGCGGCGCTCTGGCAATAGGCGATGATCTCCCGCTCGTGTCGCTCGACGGCGGCCACCGCCTCCTCGAGCCGCGGGGCGATCTCCAGCGGGATCTCGAGCACCCCGTGCTGGTCGGCGTGGAGCAGGTCGCCGGGGCGCACCACAAGGCCGCCCACCTCGACGGGCTGGCCGAAGTCGACCGGGTGCACGTAGGCGTGGGAGACGGCCACGCTGGCGGCGAAGAAGTGGAATCCAAGGGTCCGGACCTCGTCGAGGTCCCTCACCGACCCGTTGGTGACGGTGCCGACGCATCCCAGCGCGCGGTGGATGTTGCTCTGGACCTCTCCCCAGTACGCGCCGATCCCCGGCGGGTCGTCCAGGTCCCGCAGGACGACGATGCGGGGCGGGGGAACCTCCTCGAGCGCCCGCCACATCTCGATGCGGCGGGCGGCGGCCTCCCGCGGCGGCTCGATGGTGGCGCGGCAGGTGGCCGTGAACGCGTAGCCGACCATCGGGCCGAGCTCCGGGAACAGGCAGCGGATCTGGCACGACATGAACCCGGCGGTGCGCGGCCGGGCGTTGAACGTCTCCACGGCGTTGGCCAGGGTCGGCGTGCTGAACGTCCGCAGGCGGGCCAGCACGTCGGGCGCGAGCGGCGTGTGCATGCGGTCCTCCACGGGGCGTGATCGACCGTCGCCAGGATTCTCGCGATCGAACGGTGATACCTGCCGCCGGCACCGGAGAGCAGCCCGATGATGCAGTGGCAAAAGAACCTCTACGCGCTGTGGACGGCGCAGTTTCTCGCGATGGTCGGGCTGACGCTGATCGCCCCGTTCATTCCGCTGTTCATCGGCACGCTGGGCGTCCGGCGGATCGAGGACGTGGAGCGGTGGAGCGGCCTCCTCTTCGCGGCGCCGTTCCTCGCCCAGGCGCTCATGGCGCCGGCCTGGGGCGTGGTGGGGGACCGGTACGGCCGGAAGAGCATGGTGATGCGAGCGCTCGTCGGGATCGGCTCCACGAACTTCCTCTCCGCGTTCGTGCAGCGCGTGGAGCAGTTGCTGGCGCTGCGCGCCATCCAGGGCGGCGTGAGCGGGTTCGTGGCGGCCACCAACGCCCTCGTCTCGGCGTCGATCCCGCGGGACCGGGTGGGCGCGGCGATGGGCTTCCTGCAGACGTCGCTCACCGCGGGGGGCGTGGTCGGGCCGCTGATCGGCGGGGCGCTGGCCGACCTCGTGGGGTACCGCCGGGTCTTCGTCATCAACGGCCTGATGTGCTGGCTCGCGGCGGGCGTGGTCCTCCGGTATGTGCGTGAGCCGGGCGGGGAGCGGGTGCCACGCGCCGGGCCGGGCGTGCGCGCGCACGTGACCTCCTTCCTCGGGTCGCCGACGCTGCGCACCGTTGGGCTCCTCCTCGTGGCGAGTCAGGCTGCGGTCTGGGCGATCGAGCCGATCTTTCCGGTCTTCGTGGGCACGCTCGGCGTGCCGCCGGACCGCGTCGCGACCGTCGCCGGCGCGCTGTTCTCCGTGACAGGAATCGCCTCGATCGCCGGCGCGCCGCTGTGGGGACGAAGCTCCGACCGGATCGGCGAGGGGAGGGTGCTCGCGCTGGTGCTGTGGGGAGCGTGCGCCGCGTACGCGGCGCAGGCGTGGGTCCGATCCCCGGTTTCGCTGTTCGCGCTCCGCGCGGTCCTGGGGTTCTTCATCGGGGGTCTCATGCCCCCGCTGTACGCGCTGGTCGCCCGGCTGACGCCGCCGGCCCGGCTCGGCGGGATGATGGGGGTGACGAGCAGCGCGATCACGGCCGGCAACCTCGCGGGGCCGCTGCTCGGCGGGATGCTCTCGGCCGCGATCGGCATCCGGCCTGTGTTCGTCGTCGCCGCGGCGATGCTGGCGATCTCGGCGCTGGGTACCCGGGGCTTGGTGCCGGAGCGCGCCGGCGGGGGCGATCCCGGAGCCGCGCGCGGCCCCCGGCCGCGGCAGGAGGCGGAGTGATCGGCGCCAATTGTGACAGGGGACATCCCCCTACGAGACCATGGCCGGCGGCTTTGTCGGGTTCGCGGTCCGCCGCGTGCTCGCGGCGATTCCGACGCTCTTCGGCGTCACCCTCATCGTCTTCTTCATGGTCCGGATGCTGCCCGGTGACCCGGCGCGCATCCTGGCGGGGGAGCTGGCGTCGCAGGAAGAAGTAAACCGGATCCGGGCCCAGCTCGGGCTGACGAAGCCGGTCGTCGTCCAGTACGAGATCTTCATCCGTAACGCGCTCCGGGGCAACCTCGGAAGATCCACGGTCACCCAGGCGCCGGTGGCCTACGAGATCGAGACCCGCCTGCCCCAGACGGCGGTGCTGGCCGCGACGGCCACCGTGCTGGCCGGGGTCGTCGGGATCGTCTCCGGGATCGTCGTCAGCACGCGGCAGTACACCCCCACCGACTACCTCGTGACGGTCCTGGCGCTCGCCGGCGTGAGCATCCCCGTCTTCTGGCTCGGCCTCATGCTGATGCTCGTCTTCGCGGTCGGCCTGCACCTCGTGCCGGCCGGCGGGGACGCCGGGCCCACGAGCCTCATCCTCCCGTCGATCACACTCGCCGCGTTCAGCCTGGCGATCATCGAGCGGATGACGCGGAGCAGCATGCTGGAGACGCTGCGGCAGGACTACGTCCGGACCGCGCGCGCGAAGGGCTTGGCCGAGCGCCTCGTCGTGTACCGCCACGCGCTGCGCAACGCGCTGATCCCCGTCGTCACGGTGATCGGGCTGCAGTTCGGCAGCCTGATCGGCGGGGCGGTCCTGACCGAGACGACGTTCGCGTGGCCGGGGATCGGCCGGCTCCTCGTCTCCGCGATCAGTTCGCGCGACTACCCGGTGATCCAGGGCGTCGTGCTCCTGTTCGCCGTGACCTTCCTGGTCATCAACCTCGTCATGGACCTTCTGTATGGCTACATCGATCCGCGCATCAAGTACGGCTGAGCGCCCGCCGGAGCGCCGCTTCAGCCACCCGCTGGCGATCCTCGCCCGGATGGCGCGGAACAGGACCGGGATGGCGGGGCTCGCCGTCCTCGCCGTCATGGTCGCCTCGGCGGCGCTCGCCGGGGTCATCCTGCCGTACAACCCCGACACCGCCGACCTGGGCGCCGTGCTGCACGGGCCGTCGCTCGCCCATCCGTTCGGGACGGACCAGCTCGGCCGGGACATCCTCACCCGGGTGGTGTACGGCGGGCGGATCTCGTTGCTGATCGGCGTCTTCGCCGTGGCGCTCGGCGCGGCGATCGGGGTGCCGCTGGGGATCTGCGCGGGGTTCTACCGGGGGGCGCCGGACGCGCTCATCCTGCGGATCGTCGATGTGATGCTGGCCTTTCCCGGCTTCCTGCTGGCGCTCGTGCTGATCAGCCTGCTCGGCGTCGGCTTTACCAACGTGATCCTCAGCGTCGGCATCGCCTCGATCCCGGTGTACATCCGCCTGGTCCGCGGCGTCACCCTGTCGGTGCGGGAGCAGACCTACGTCGAGTCGGCGCGCGCCGCGGGGCTCCCGGACTGGATCATCATGGTGCGCCACGTCCTGCCCAATACCGCCGCCCCGATCATCGTGCAGTCGACGCTCCAGCTCGGCACGGCGCTCCTCACGGCCGCCGGGCTCGGGTTCCTCGGCCTCGGCGTGGTGCCGCCGACGCCGGAGTGGGGCGCGATGCTGGGGGAGGCCCAGACGTACCTGCTCACGACCTGGTACATGGCCACGTTCCCGGGGCTCGCGATCTTCGCCGCGGTGATGGCGTTCAACCTGCTCGGCGACGGCCTGCGCGACGCGCTCGATCCGCGGATGAAGGTGCTGTAGCCCGTCGGGGTGCCGCCCGGTATCGGCGACGGACCGCTACTTCCAGGTCGCGTAGATCGCGGCCCACTTCTCGTTGGGCGTCGTGGTGACGCCCTCGAGGTGGCTCGACGTCACGACGTAGAAGTTCTGGCTCCACAGGAAGATCCACGGCGCGTCCTTCCAGATCAACTCCTGGGCCTCCTTGTACATCTCCTGGCGCTTCTTCGGGTCCGGCGTCGTCTGGCCCGCCAGCAGCAGCTCGTCCACCTTCGGGTTCTTGTAGAAAGAGGACGCGAGTCCCTTCGTCGGCCACTGGCCCGAGTAGAACTGTCCGTACAGCTCCGCGTCGGCGTCCAGGTACGGCGCGGCCCATCCGAGGACGAAGATCTGCAGCGGCGTCTGCTCGAGCGGCGCCGTGACCCACTTGATGTACGTCGGCCAATCGGTCGTCTGGATCTGCGCCTTGACGCCGACGTTGGCGAGCTGGGCGGCGACGGCCTGGGCGAACTGGTAGTCCTGGATGTACCGGCCGGTGGGCGTCCGGAAGCTCACGCTGAACCCCTGCGGGAACCCGGCCTCGGCCAGGAGCTTCTTCGCCTGCACCGGGTTGAACGGCCACCCGCCGGGCTGCACCTTCGTGTACCCGAACAGGAACGGCGTCGTCGGCGACTCCAGCACCGTGCCCAGGCCGAAGAGGATGCTCTGGATGATCGCCCGCTTGTTCACCGCGTAGTTGAGCGCCTGCCGCACCCGCACGTCCTTGAGCGGCCCGTACTGGTTGTTCAGGCCGATGAAGATGTCGCGGTCGCTCGGGCCCTCCACGACCTTCAGGCTCTTGTCCCGCCTCAGCGCCGGGACGTCAGGGGCGGGCGGCTCGAAGGCCATCTGCACGTCGCCGGCCCGCAGCATCGTCTCGCGTGTGCCGGCGTTGGGCACGACGCGGAAGGTCACCACGTCGAAGTACGGCTTGCGGCCCCAGTAGCTGGGGTTGCGGACGAGCGTGATGTGGTCGCCGTGCGCCCACTCCTTGAACATGTACGGGCCGGTGCCGGCCTCGGTGGGGCCGAGGGGGATCTTGTCGTTGCCGATCTTCTTCACGGCCGCCGGCGAGAGGATCTCGCCTCCCGTGGTCGCCATCCGCGCGAGGAGGGTTGGGCTCGGGCGCCTGAGGTGGAGGACCACCGTGTAGCGGTCCGGCGTCTCGATCCGGCTCGGGTCGATGTCCGTGAAGTAGTACCGGTTGGGGTTGCGCACGGCGGGATCGAGCCACCGCTCGACGTTGAACTTGACCGCCTGGGCATCGAAGTCGGTCCCGTCCTGGAACTTGACGCCCTGCCGCAGCTTGAAGGTATACGTCAGCCCGTCGTTGCTCACCGTCCACGAGGTCGCGAGCTGGCTCACCACCTTCGTGTACTGCGGCTGGCCCGGCTGCACGCCGGACCGCTCGTCGTTGTACCAGACGAGCGAGTCGAACATGTAGTCCACCATGTTCGCCACCGTGGTGGTCGTCTGCCCCTCGGGATCCAGCGTGTCCGCGTCGATGCCCACCGCGATCACGAGCGTCGTCGGCGCGGCCGCCTGCCCGCGCGGGAGCGCGCCCAGCGTCAGCGCGAGCGTGCACGCGACGCCGAGCGCCACGATGAGACGCAGGTCTCTCCGGCTCATGCCCGCTTCCCTCCTCGCCGCCGCCGGGCCGCCCCGGGGCGCGTTCCGCCACCCGGGACGGCGTCCTGGACGCGCAGAAGTATGGGAGTGTACGTGCCACCCCGCGCGAATTCCTCCGCGCACCTCGACCGCCACAAGCCCCACCCGAGCGGGATGGGGCGCCGGGGTGGCGCGACGGTCACGCGTACAGATGGCACGCCGCGTAGTGGCCCCGCCCGACGGCGGCGAGCGGCGGGGCGGCGGCCCGGCAGACCGCCATCGCGTGGGGGCAGCGGTCCACGAACGGGCACCCGCGGGCCGGCCCGATGGGCGTCGGGACGAGCTCCGTCTCGGGGATCTCCGGCGCGCGGTGCCCGGGATCGGGCACCGGGGCTGCGGCGAGCAGGAGCTGCGTGTACGGGTGCTTGGCGCGCGCGAGCACCTCCGGCGTGGGGCCGATCTCCGCCACCGTCCCGAGGTACATGATCATCGTCGCGTCGCAGACGTAGCGCACGAGCGCGAGGTCGTGCGAGATGTACACGGTCGTGAGGCGGCGCGTCCGCGCGATCTCCTTCATGAGGTTGAGCACGCCCGCGCGGATGGAGACGTCGAGCATCGAGACCGGCTCGTCCGCGACGAGAAAGACGGGGTCCACCATCAGCGCGCGGGCCAGGCCGACGCGCTGGAGCTGCCCTCCCGAGAGCTGGTGGGGAAACGCGTCCACGAACGCCTCGGCGGGGGAGAGGTGCACCTGGTCCAGCGCCGCCAGCACCCGGTCCATCCGGTCGCCGGGCGTGCCGATGCGGTGGATGACGAGCGGCTCGAGCAGCGCCCGCCCGATCGTGAAGCGCGGGTTGATCGCCTCGTACGGGTTCTGGAACATCATCTGGGCCCGCCGCCGGAACGCCAGCAGCCGCGGCCCCGCGAGCGCGTGGAGGTCGACGCCGTCGAACCGGATGCGGCCGGCGCTCGGCGTGAGGAGCCGCACGAGCAGACGGGCGAGCGTGGTCTTCCCGCACCCGCTCTCCCCGGCGATCCCGAGCGAGGACCCCCGCGGGATCTCGAACGAGACGCCGTCCACGGCGCGCAGGTAGTCCCCGCCGCCGGGGCGCCTCCAGAGAGAGCGGCGGAGCGGGAAGTACTTGCGCAGGCCCTCGACCTGGACGAGCGGCTCCGCGGTCATCGGACCCCGACGCGCCACCGGCGCGCGTCCCGGGATTGGGCCCGCAGCTCGCCGGCCTCCTCCGCGCGATGGCAGGCGGCCCAGCGCCCGCGCTCGATCTCGCGCGGCGCGGGCGCCTCCTCGCGGCAGCGGTCCACGGCGAACGGGCAGCGCGGGGCGAAGCGGCACCCCGGGGGCGGGGCGATCAGGTCGGGCGGGCTGCCCTCGATCGGGATCAGCGTCTGCTCCGGCCGCACCAGGTTGGGGAACGAGTTCTGCAGCCCCATCGTGTAGGGATGGCGGGGGCTCGCGAACACCTCCGCCGTCGCGCCGACCTCCGCGATCGTCCCGGCGTACATCACCGCCATGCGGTCGCACGTCTGCGCGATCACGGAGATGTCGTGGGTCACGAGCACGATGCTCAGGTCGAGCTCCGCCGTGAGGCGCCGCAGCCGCCGCAGGATGTGGTGCTGCACCACCACGTCGAGCGCCGTCACCGGCTCGTCGGCGAGCAGCAGCCGGGGGTGGAGCGCGAGCGCCATCGCGATGGCCGCCCGCTGCCGCATCCCGCCGGAGAGCTCGTGGGGAAAGCTCGCCAGGCGCCGCCGGTCCAGCCCCACGAGGTCGCACAGCGCCAGCGTCCGCTCGCCCGCCTCCGCGCGCCCCAGGCCGCCGGTGACGGTGAGCACCTCCCGGAACTGGTCGCCGAGCCGGTAGACCGGGTCGAGGGAGTCCATCGAGGCCTGCGGGACCATCGCGATCTTGCGCCAGCGGTACGCGCGCATCTGCGGCTCGCTGAGCGCGGCGAGGTCCACACCCTCGAACAGCACGCGACCGCCCGCGATCCGGGCGTTCCGCGGGAGGACGCGGATGACCGCGCGGCCGAGCGTCGTCTTGCCGCAGCCGCTTTCGCCCACGAGGCCGAGGATCTCGCCCGGCCGCACCTCCAACGTCACCCCGTCCACCGCCCGCCGTATCCCGCGCTGCGTGCGGTAGTCGACGGTGAGGCCCTCCAGGGCCAGCAGCGACACCCTACTGCCTCCGCAGGCGCGGGAACAGCAGCTCCTCGTACCCGCGGCTGATGAAGTAGCCGGCCATCACGACGAGCATGATGCAGATGCCGGGCGGCACGAACCAGTTGTACGCGCCGCTGCTGAGGGCCTGGGAGACGTAGGCGTCCTGCAGCATGAAGCCCCACGAGATCTGGGTCGCGTCCCCGAATCCCAGGAAGCTCACGCTGGCCTCCGTCAGGATCGCCCAGCCGACCGCGAGCGACCCGTAGAGGAGGGCCACCGGCAGGACGTTCGGCGCGATGTGCACGAGCATCACCCGGACGGGGGAGGCCCCGAGCACGCGCGCCGACTCGACGAAGCCCCGTTCGCGGAGCACCAGCACCTGCGCGCGGACCACCCGCGCGGTGTCCTTCCACAGCAGGAGGGCCATCGTCAGGACGATGTTCCAGAGGCTGGGGCCCAGGAAGGCCACGAGGACGATCACGAGCGGCAGGAACGGGATGCCGAACGCGACGTCGGCGAGGCGCATCAGGAGCGCATCGATCCACCCCCCCGAGTAGCCGGCGACGATGCCGACCACGGTCCCGAGCAACGTCACGCAGAACGCCGCCGCGAACCCGACCGTGAGCGCCGGCCGCGCGCCGTACACGAGCTGCGAGAAGATGTCCCGGCCCACGTTGGTCGTGCCGAGGAGGAACTCGCGGCCGGGAGGCCGGCTCGCCATGAGGTCGTCCCCGCGGACGATCGTCTGCTGCGGGTCGTACGGCGCGATCCAGGGCGCGAGCAGCGCCACCAGGACGAACACCGCGTAGATGCAGATGCCGGCGGCGGCGAAGGGATCGTGCCGCAGCACGCTTCCCAGGGCGCCGAGCGCGCGGCGCCACGCCGCGGCCCCGGCCGCCCGCGGCCGGGGCAGGGCCTCGAGGCTACCGCTTCGCATAGGAGACCCGCGGGTCGAGCCAGGCGTAGGCCAGGTCCGCCAGCAGGTTCATGAGGATGGCGACCGCGGCGATGAGGAGGAACGCGCCCTGCGCCAGCGGGTAGTCCTTGGATGCGACGGCCTTCACGAGGAGGCGTCCGAGGCCGGGCCAGCTGAAGACGTTCTCGATCACGACGTCGCCCCCCAGGCTGTACCCGATCACGAGCGCAAACGCCGTCGCGACGGGCAGCAGCGCGTTGCGCGCGGCGTGGCGCAGGAGGATGCGGCGCTCGGGCAGGCCCTTCATCCGGGCCATCACGACGAACTCCTCCTCCATCACATCGAGCATGCTGCTGCGCATCAGCAGGAGGGGCAGCCCCTGCAGGTACAGCACGAAGGTCGCGAGCGGGAGGGCGAGGTGGCGGAGGAAGTCCGGGCTTGTCAGCTGCTGCCACACCGAGGCGTACTGCACGCCGGGGCTCGCGGTGCCGGACGACGGGAACCAGCGCAGGGAGAACGAGAAGACGGCGAGCAGGATCATGCCCACCCAGAACTCCGGCGCCGCGCGCGCGGCGAGGGCCAGCGGGATGCCGATCCCCTCCGCCGCCGCCCCACGCCTCCACGCGAAGAACGCGCCGGCGGCGGTGCCGAGGAGGTAGGCGACGATCACCGCGCCCCCCGTGAGGATCAGGGTGTTGGGCAGGGTCTCCCACACCAGCTGGGCCACGGGGGCATGGTAGAAGAACGACTGCCCCATGTGGCCGGTCGCGGACGCCTTCAGGTAGAGCAGGTACTGCTGCCACAGCGGCAGGTCGAGCCCGAACTCGTGGACCAGCGCGCGCTGCTGCTCCGCGGTGAAGTTGGGATCGATGTACGCCACGAGCGGGTTGCCCGGCATCAGGCGGAAGATCAGGAACAGGATCGTTGCGATGACCCACAGCACGAGCAGCATCTGGGCCAGGCGCTGTGCGATCCAGCGGGAGGACGCGCGCGTCATCCGGCCAGCCCCCTCGGGCGCAGCCGCAGGAGGCCCGCGTCCGGCGGCGCCGCCGCCGGACGCGGGCGCCGTCCCGGGCGACCCTACCGCGCGACCTCGAGCGTCTCGGTCTGGTTGGCGGGGTAGAGCAGGCGGCCCTGGCTGTCCCAGTCGTACCCGGCCTTCTTCAGGAGGTCGCGCGCCGCCTGTACGCTGTACGGCAGCTGCGGCAGGCCGGGCGCGTGCCAGAACTCGAGCGCCTTGCTCACCGGGGAGTCGGCCAGCACGCCGTAGCCCTTGTACGCCACCAGGCGGATCATCGTGCGGTCGATCGCCATGCTGAGCGCCTTGCGGAACACCGGGTCGTTGAACGGCGGGCGGCGCTCGTTGTACGCGATGAACTGGAAGCCGATGTCGGTCGAGGCGACGACCGTGATCCGCGGATCCTGGCGGCTCAGACGGACGAGGACCTGCGGGTCGCCGAGGTAGTCCGAGAGGAAGTTGAGCTCCCCGTTGCGCAGCCCGCCGAGCGCCGCCTCCACGTTGGCGACCGTGCGCAGGATCCAGCGGTGCATCCTGGGCGCGGCCCAGTGCTGCGGGTTGGCCTCCAGCACGACCTCCTGGCCGCGCGTCCAGCTCACGAACTTGAACGGGCCGGAGCCGATCGGCGTCCTCTCCTGGAGCGACTCCGCGTTCTCCTTCTTCCCCTCGAGGGACTGGAGCATCGGCTCCCAGACGTGCCGCGGCACCAAATTCAGCTTACCGAGCGTCGATGTGAGGAACGCGGCCTGTGGCCGATCCAGCGTGAACCGCAGCGTGGTGGCGTTGAGCGCCTTGATGGCCGCGATGTTGGCGACGAACGGCTTGTACATCGGGACCTTGGCGCCCTTCGGCGCCATGAACGAGAAGATGACATCCTCGGCGGTCACCGGCCTGCCGTCGTGCCACTTCATCCCCGAGCGGAGCGTGACGTCCAGCGTGGTCGGGTTGACCCACGTGTACGCGGCCGCGGCCCACGGACGGGGGAGCCCGTCGGGTCCGATGCGCACGAGGCGGTCCCAGATCAGCTCCGTGACCCAGGAGTCGACCTTCCCGCTGATGTACAGGGGGTTGATCGCCTGGACCGGGTCCTGCGCGTTCAGGACCATGTCCTTCTGCGCGCCCTTCGGGGTCGCCTGGATGAAGGTCCAGAAGTTCTTGATGCCGATGCCCTTCTGGTCCACGATCGTCTTGGGATCCCACACCTGGTTGTTATAGGCGTAGAGGGACTTCGGGTTCACGAGGAACGTGTACGGCTGCTTCTCGGCCAGCATCCGCTGGGCCTCGTACACGAGCTTCCTGCGACGCTCCGGGTCGGTGGCGGACCGCTGCGCCTGCGCCACCTCGTCGTACGCGGGATCGATGAACCCGATGAAGTTGTACCCGTCCTTGGCCGTGCTCGACGAGAAGAGGTTGACCAGGATCTCGTCCGGGTCGGAGCGCTCCGGGCGGCCGACCATCTGCCAGGTCGTCATGTCCCACTTCTGCCGGTTGTACCAGACGTAGTCCGAGAGCTGCTCCCACGGCATCGGCCGCACCGTCACCTTGAGGCCGAGCTTGCGCATCCCCTCGGCCGCGATGCGGGCCGCCTCGTACTGCTGCGGATCGGCGGCCTGCGGCCACGTCACGAGGACGAGCTCCCGCACCTGGCGGCTGGCCTGTGCCTGCGTCCGGCCGGGCCCCGTCCCGACGACCAGCGCGGCGATCACCGCGAAGACAAACGCACCCCTCAGCATCTGCGCTCGCATGGCGGTTCCTCCTCACCGGGCTGCATCCCGGCCGCCGGCGCCCCGGGTGCGCTCCGGCGGCATCCTGGATGGACGGCATTTACACGTACGGGGGCGCTGCTCCTGCGTCGCTCGGGCGGTGGCGGGGAGAAGCGGCGCGGCCGTGCCCGGGCCCCGCCATCCTGCCGGCGCGACGAACGCCCCGCCGGGTTGGTGTAAAAAAAGAACTAGGCAGGCGGGCGCGGCCGTGCCACAATGGGGCCATGGAGCCGTACGGGCAATACTGCCCGGTCGCGCGCGCCGCGGAGATCTTCGCGGACCGGTGGACGCTCCTCATCATCCGCGAGCTGCTGGCCGGCGCGCACCGCTTCAACGACCTGGACCGCGGCCTGCCGGGGATCTCCCGCCCGCTGCTGGCCGAGCGCCTGCGGCGTCTCGAGCGCGCCGGGGTCGTGGAGCACCGCCGCGCGGGCGGCGGCGGCGAGCCGGGATACTACCTGACGCCGGCCGGCCGGGAGCTGCAGGAGGTCGTCGACAGCATCGGCAGGTGGGGGTCGCGGTGGGCCTTCGGCGACCCCCGCCCGGACGAGCTCGACCCGGTCCTGTTGCTGTGGCGGATGCGCCGGCGCATCAGGCGGGAGCTGCTGCCGCCCCGGCGCGTCGTCGTGCGCTTCGAGTTCCGCGGCGGGCGCCGGCCCCGGCTCCTCTGGCTGGTGCTCGAGGAGAGCGGCGTCTCGCTGTGCCTGGTCGATCCGGGGTTCGACCCGGATCTCATCGTCGGCGCCGACCTGGCCGCCTTCTACAAGGTGTGGCTGGGGCGGATGGACCTGGGCGAGGCCGTGCGCCGGGGGCTGGTGCACCTCGACGGCGCCCCGGCGCTCGTGCGCGCGTTCCCCCGCTGGCTCGAGTGGAGCCCGTTCCACGACGCCGTCCGGGCGGCCTCGCGCGGCGCGCTTCCGGCGGCGAGCCGCCCGCGCCGCGCGTCGTAGGAGGGAGATGCCGTGAGGGAGATGTCTCGGAGGACGCACATCGAGATCGCGCCGGGCGAGCTTGCGGCCGGCCTCCGACCGGCGTTCCGCGGTGAGCTGCTCTGGCCCGGGGAGGCGGGCTACGAGGCCGCGCGGCGGATCTGGAACGGCGCCATCGACAGGCGCCCGGCGCTGATCGCCCGCTGCACGGGCGTCGCGGACGTGCTGGCCGCCGTCCGGTTCGCCCGCGAGCGCGAGCTCCCCGTCGCCGTGCGCGGCGGCGGCCACAACGTCGCCGGCACCGCGGTGTGCGACGCCGGGCTCGTGATCGACCTGTCGCCGATGAAGGGGATGCGTGTGGATCCGGCCGGGCGCCGGGCGCATGCGCAGCCCGGGCTCCTGTGGGGCGAGTTCGACCGCGAGACGCAGGCGTTCGGGCTGGCGGCCCCTGGCGGCATCGTGACCCACACCGGTGTCGCCGGCCTCACGCTCGGCGGCGGGATCGGCTGGCTCATGCGCAAGCACGGGCTCACCTGCGACAACCTCCGCTCCGTGGACATCGTGACCGCGGACGGGCAGTTCGTCCGCGCGAGCGCGGCCGAGCATCCCGAGCTGTTCTGGGGCGTGCGCGGCGGGGGCGGGAACTTTGGGATCGTCACGTCGTTCGAGTTCGCGCTCCACCCGGTGGGCCCGACCGTGCTGGCGGGCGGCGTGCTCTACCCGGCCGCGGAGGCGGCGCAGGTGTTGCGCCGGTACCGCGAGTACGCCGAGCTGGCGCCCGAGGAGCTGACCACGATCCTCTTCCTCCGGTACGCCCCGCCGCTCCCGGTCCTGCCCGAGCACGTGCACGGCCAGCCGGTGATCGCGATCTTTGCCTGCTACGCGGGGCCGGTCGAAGAGGGGGAACGGGCCGTCGCGCCGCTGCGCAGGCTCGGCACGCCGCTCGCAGACCTCGTCCGCCCCATCGCCTACACCGCGCACCAGGGCACGTTCGATGCCGCGGTCCCGCACGGGCTGCGGTACTACTGGAAGTCCGACTACCTCGCGGGGTTCAGCGACGCGGCGATCGAGCAGCTCGTCGCCCGCGCCTGGGATATGCCGTCCCGGAAGTCGTACACGATCATCTTCCAGCTCGGCGGCGCCGTGAGACGCACCGGAGAGGACGACGCCGCGTTCAGCGGCCGGGAGGCGCCGTACGCGCTCAACATCAACGCGGTCTGGTCGGACCCGGCGGAGGACGAGGCACAGGTGGCGTGGGCGCGGGGGTTCTGGGAGGCGATGCGCCCATTTGCGACCGGCGGGGTGTACGTGAACTTCCTGGGGGCCGAGGGCGAGGACCGGGTGCGGGCCGCCTATGGGGCGGCGAAGTACCAGCGCCTCGTCGCGCTCAAGAGGCGGTACGATCCGACCAACTTCTTCCGGCTGAACCAAAACATCAAGCCGTAGGGTGAGCTGCCGGGGCACCGCTTCGCCGGGCCGTGCCAGCCGGTCGGGCGGAGCGGGCGGAGCAGAGCCGTTGACCCCCGCGGCGCCCTGGCGTACAATGAGGGCGAACAGACGTTCGCGCTGGGGGCGCCGTGGAGAGGCTCGCCCGGATCATCGCGCACGTCGACATGGATGCGTTCTACGCTGCGATCGAGGTGCGGGACCACCCCCGCTACCGCGGCTTCCCGGTGGTGGTTGGCGCCCCTCCGAGCGCGCGCGGCGTCGTCGCGGCGGCATCCTACGAGGCGCGGCGCTACGGGATCCGCTCCGCGATGCCGTCGCGCGAGGCCCGGGCCCGGTGCCCGCAGGCGATCTTCCTCCCGGTGGACATGGAGAAGTATCGCGCCGTGTCCGCGCAGCTCTTCGAGATCCTCGAGACGTTCACGCCGCGGATCGAGCCGCTGTCGATCGACGAGGCGTTCCTCGACCTGACCGGGTGCCCCGTCCCGGGAGGCGGGGCACGCCAGGAGGCATCACGCGCCGATGGCCCCGGCGCCGCGGAGGATCCCGGCCTCGCCATCGGGCGGGCCATCAAAGCCCGGATCCGCGCCGCGCTCGATCTTCCCGCGTCGATCGGCGTCGCCCCGAACAAGTTCCTCGCGAAGCTCGCGAGCGAGCTCGCGAAGCCCGATGGGCTGCGCCGCATCGGGCCCGAGGAGGTGCAGGAGGTCCTGGACCCGCTGCCGGTCACGTTCCTCTGGGGCGTGGGAGAGGAGACCCGCCGCCGCCTCGGTTCGATGGGCATCACCACGATCGGGGCGCTGCGCCGCGCCCCGACGTCGGTCCTGCGGGCCTCGCTCGGGTTTGCCGCGGAGCACCTCGCCGCGCTCAGCCGCGGAATCGACGACCGGCCGGTCGAGGCCGGCGCGCGGGCAAAGTCGGTGGGCCGCGAGGTGACGTTCGCCCACGATACGAGGGACCCGGAGATCCTCCGGCGGACCCTCGCGTCGCTCGCCGAGGAGGTGGCCCGGGGCCTGCGCGGGCAAGGGCTGCGCGGTCAGACCGTCACGCTCAAGGTCCGCTACGGGGACTTCCGGACGGTCACCCGGCGCGCGACGCTGGATGCGCCCACGGATACGGGCCAGGACCTCTACCGCGCCGCGGAGTGGATGTGGAGCCGCATCCCGGAGCGCGGCCGCGCCATTCGCCTGCTGGGCGTGAGCGCCTCGCGGCTGGGCCGCTCGGCGCAACTCGATCTCTTCGGCGGCGGCCGGCGGGACCGAGCGGACCGCGTGATGGACGCGATCAACACGCGGTTCGGGGACGGCGCGGTGCGGCCCGGGCGGCTCGCGGACGCCGAGGACCCGGATCGATCGCATCCCGCTGCCGGCGTGGGGCAGGGGGCGGGGTCTGCCTCCGCCGTCCGTCGGCGGTGATGGAAGGCGCGGGGCTCCGCCTGGAGCGCACGTTCGAATCCGTCCCTCGACAGGAAGCGAGGGCCGGGCCCGGCGGGTCCGCGGGACCTTGCGCCGGGCATGCAGGGTGCGACAGCGGGACTTGCGCCTACGCGGGCGACGCGCGCGCATCGCCCGCGGGGGCGAGCCCGGCCGGAGGCGTCTCCCCGCTGAGGATGTCGTCGCGCAGCACCCCGATGAACGGCAGGTGCCGGTAGTGCTCGCGGTAGTCCAGGCCGTAGCCCACCACGAACCGGTCGGGAATTTCGAAGCCTCTGTAGGCGATCTCCAGGGTGTCGAGGATCCGCCGGTACGGACGGTCCAGCAGGGTGCAGATCCGGAGGCTCGCCGGGGAGCGCGCCTGCAGGAGGCGGAGCAGGTAGCCGGCCGTGAGGCCGGTGTCGATGATGTCTTCGACGAGGAGGACGTGCCGGCCGGTGATCTCCACGTCCAGGTCCTTGAGCAGGCGGACGACCCCGCTCCGCTCGCGCGCGCTCCCGTAGCTCGTGATCGCCATGAAGTCGATCTGCACGGGGATCCCGAGCGCCCTGGTGAGGTCCGTGAGGAAATACACCGCGCCCTTGAGCACGGAGACGCACAGCGGGGATCGGTCCGCGTAGTCGCGCGTGATCGCCCCGGCCAGGTCCCGGACGCGTGCTGCGATCTCGTCCCCGGTGAGGAGGACCTCCCGGATGTCGCGGGCTGCCGCGCCCAGCGGATCGCGCCCCGTCACCGCGCGGTGGCCGCGGGCCGGAGGCCGTACTTCAAGAGCAGCTGCCTGTAGTCCCGGCCGTAGAAGATCTTGAGGTGCACGTCGGGGTACAGCTCGCGCAGCCGCCGGATCTTGCGGTTCTTCTCGGTGACCAGGCTCTGCTTGAGCGTCGTGAGCTCGATGTACAGGTCCAGGTCGGGAAGGTAGAAGTCGGGGTTGAAGCTCTCCGTGATGCGGCCCCGGTCGTCCCACCGCAGGGGAAAGCTCCGGGGCTCGTATTCCCAGCGGATCCCGTAGAAATCCAGGATCCTGGCGAACTCGGCCTCGCTCCTGTGGGCAAACCGGACGGGGCCGGCGCCGCTCGTGCTGGAGGCCTTCACCGTCCTCCGGGGTCCCTCCGATCGCGCAACTTGTGACTTAGTATAGCCGGCGGTGTATAAATAATCAAGGAGAGGGTTCCTCAAGCGGCGAACGTCTGCCTTGGGGCCAGGAGGAACTTCCATGAACACGACGCCGGTCTCCGGCGCGCGCCCGGAGACCCCCGGATCGGATCACGAGGTCGAGCGCTTCCTGCACCAGCTCAGGAGCGCGGACGTGACGCTCCGCAGCGACGCGGCGCACGCGCTCGGCAAACTGGGGAACGAGCGTGCGGTTCCGGCCCTGGCCGAGGCGCTGCGCGACCAGGACGAGTACGTCCGTAAGAGCGCCGTGATGGCGCTCCGCCGCATCGGCGGCACCCGGGCGATGGAGGCGATGCGGGTCGCGCTGGCCGACCGCTCCGAGCAGGTGTGCCTGCAGGCGGTCAAGGGGCTCGGCGAGCTGCGCGACGCCGGCGCCGTGGAGGCTCTGATCAAGGTGCTCGGGCGGCGCGAGCGGTCGCTCGTCTCCGCGGCCACGGAGGCGCTGTCGCGGATCGGCCCGGACGCGGTCGCGCCGCTCATGGAGACGTTCAAGGACCGCTACCTGCGCCGGCGCATCGGCGCCCAGGTCCTCCGCATCCTGACGGAGATGGGCAGCCGGACGGTGGAGCCGCTGCTTGCGGTGCTGGGGGACGAGAATCATTATGTCAGGTACACTGCCTTGACGATCCTGGGGCGGATCGGGGACCGTCGCGTGGTGGCGCCGATCCTCGGGACCTTCCTCACCGACCCGCGCATGCAGGAGACCGCCGTCGGCACGCTGGGCCGGCTCGAGGAGCGAGGCGCGCTGACGTTCCCGCCCGGAGACCGCGAGACCGGGCTGCCGGCGGAACTCGTCCAGGCGCTCTCGCAGGGCGACCGCGAGGCCACGCTCCGCGCGCTCACGGAGGCGATGGCCAGCCCCAGCGGCAAGGTGCGGCGGTTCGCCCTCAGGGCGCTGTACGCGCTCATGGGCGAGGCGTCGTTCGAGCACCTGATCCGATCCCTCGGCGACGAGGATCCGGACGTCAAGCGCCTCTCGGTCCGCCTGCTCGGCAAGCTCCGCGACAAACGGGTGATCGAGCCGCTCGTGGATTTGCTGCTCAAGGATGGAGGCCAGGTGGAAGAGGCGATCTGGGAGACCCTCAAGGTGCTGACCAACCTGCACGAGTACGAGGAGTTGCGCAAGCGCGTGTCCCGCGAGAAGGTCGGCACCCGCCCCGTCGTCCGGACCTTCAAGAAGAAGGACGTCTCCCCGGATTGGTGGCGCGACCAGGATTGATGCCCGGATGAGCGAGCGTCCCGCGCCGGCCGAGCGCCGGATCGGCCCCGCGCGCGTCCGGCTCGTTCAGGGGGACCTGACGTCGCTCGCGGTGGACGCGATCGTGAACGCGGCGAACGACCACCGTGGATGGGCGGAGGCGTCGCGGGCGCGATCAAGCGGCGGGGCGGTGCCGAGATCGAAGCGGAGGCGGTGCGCCGAGGCCCCCTCGCGGTCGGCGACGCGGTGGCGACCGGGGCGGGGCGGCTGCCGGCCCGCTATGTCATCCACGCGGTCACGATGGGGCAGGACTTGAGGACCAACGAGCAGACCGTCCGCGCCGCGACCCACAGCGCGCTCCGCGTGGCGGAGACGCTGCGCCTGCGCTCGCTGGCGTTCCCCGCGCTCGGCACGGGCGTCGGTGGCTTCCCGCTGGACCGGGCGGCCGCCGCGATGCTGGAGGAGACGGCCGCGCATCTGCGGGCGGGCAGCGCTCTCGAGGAGGTGCTGTTCGCGCTGTACGGCGAGCCGGCATACGCGGCGTTTGCGGCCGCCCTGGAGGCGCTGCGGTGAGCGTCATCCGCCCGGGGGCGGCCGCGCCAGGACCGCGCGACCCGGGCCCGCCGAGATGCGCGCGCTGCTGACCAACGACGATGGGTGCGCCTCCCCGGGCCTCATCGCGCTCGCGAGCGCGATCCGCGAGGTCGCCGAGACGTTTGTCGTCGCGCCGGAGCACGAGCGCAGCGCCGCCAGCCACGCGATCACGCTGCACAAGCCCCTGCGCGCCGTGCCGGTGCGGCTCGGCGACACGGGGGTGCCGGCCTGGGCGACCAACGGGACGCCCGCGGACTGCGTCGTGCTCGGCGTGCTGGATCTGCTCGAGAGCCCTCCCGACGTCGTGGTCTCCGGCATCAACCTGGGGGCCAACCTCGGCATGGACCTGATCTACTCCGGCACCGTCTCCGGCGCGGTCGAGGCCACGCTCTTCGGGATCGCCGCGGTGGCGATCTCGGTGGCGGGGTTCGAGGACGTGCACTGGCAGCCCGCCGCGAGGTTCGCGGCGGGCCTCGTGCAGGAGGTCAGGCGGCGAGGGCTGCCGCGCGACACGTTTCTCAATGTCAACCTCCCGAACCGCCCGGCCTCGGAGCTGCGCGGCGTGGAGGTCACGCGGCAGAGCGCCCGACGGTACGTGAACCGCCTGGAGAAGCGCTCCGATCCCCGGGGCCGCGCCTACTACTGGCTGACCGGTGCCGCGGAGGAGGTGCAGCACGCCCCCGGTACCGACGCGCGCGCCGTCGCGGAGGGGCGAATCTCCGTGACGCCGCTGCGACTGGACATGACCGACGACGAGCTGACACCGGTGATCAGATCGTGGAGCCTCAGCATCCCCACGGAGTGACGCCCACGGCCGCTCCGCCCGGTGGGTCGCCCCGGCCGCCCGATCGGGGCACAATGCCGCTGGAGACGGGCGGAGACCGGGGGGCGGGTGGCGTGGAGCAGCGCGGCGGAGCGCCGGCCGCGGCGGGCGGCGTTGCGGATCAGGTGCGGCGGGCCGCGCCGGCGTTCCCGATGGTCGAGTTCGATCGCGTGACCAAGGCGTACCCGACGGGCGTGGTGGCGCTGCGCGACGTGACGCTGCGCATCGAGCCACAGGAGTTCGTGTTCGTCGTGGGACCGACCGGCACCGGGAAATCCACCCTGCTCAAGCTCATCTATCGCGAGGAAGCCCCCACGTCCGGCCGCGTCCTCGTGCGCGGCCAGGACGTGGGCCGTATGCCGATCCGCCAGGTGCCGTTCCTGCGGCGCCAGCTCGGGGTGGTGTTTCAGGACTTCCGGCTGCTGCCGAGGAAGACCGCGCGGGAGAACGTCGCGTTCGCCCTCGAGGTCACGGGCACCCCGCCCGCGCTGGTGGACGGGCGGGTCCGGGAGGTGCTGGACGTCGTCGGCCTCGCCGCCCGCGCGGACGCGCTGCCCGGCGAGCTGTCGGCCGGCGAGCAGCAGCGCGTCAGCATCGCCCGCGCGCTGGTGCACCGGCCGCCGCTGCTCCTCGCGGACGAGCCGACGGGGAACCTGGATCCGGACACCTCCTGGGAGATCGTGCAGCTCCTCTCCCAGATCAACCGGGCCGGCACGACGGTCGTCGTGACGACGCACGACAAGACGATCGTCGACATCCTGCGCCGGCGCGTCATCGCGATCGACGGGGGCGCCGTGGTGCGCGACGAGCAGCGGGGGCTGTACGCCGGTGGCGCGTGAGGGCGCCCGGCCGGAGCGCGCGCGGTCCCGACGGGCCGGCGCCCTGCGCTACTTCCTCGCGCAGGGGTGGCAGGGGTTCACGCGCAACGGCCTGATGAGCCTGGCCGCGGTCGTGATCACGATGGTGACCCTGCTCGCGCTGGGCGGCGCGCTCGTCGTCGCCGGGGCCGTCGGCCACGTCGCGCGGTACGTCGAGCAGCAGGTCCAGGTCGTGGTTTACCTGCGTGACGGTCTCGCGCCGGCGGCGGTGGAGACCGTCCGCGCCCGCCTCGGCCGCCTTCCCGGCGTGACCGGCCTGGAGTACGTCTCGAAGGACGAGGCGCTCGCGCGGTTCCAGCAGTCGCTGGGCGGTCACGCCGAGCTGCGCGACCTGCTCAGCCGGAACCCGCTCCCGGCCTCGTTCGTGGTCACCGTGGACCGTCCCGACCGCCTGCGCGGGATCGCCGCGGACGCGTCCCATCTGCCCCAGGTGGAGGACGTCAGCTACAGCGCGCAAACCGTCCAGCGCCTGCTGGCGGTGACCCGGGCCGTGCGGCTCTTCGGGGCGGCGCTGGGCGGCGCGCTCGCGCTCGTCGCCCTCGTCATCATCGCGAGCACGATCCGGGTCACGGTATTTGCCCGGCGCGCCGAGATCGAGGTGATGCGCCTCGTGGGCGCGACGGCGTGGTTCATCCGCTGGCCGTTCATCGTGGAGGGGGCGATCACGGGGGCCTGCGGCGCCGCCGCGGCGGTGCTGCTCGTGCTCGCCGCGTACGCGCTCGTCGTCCACGGGGCGCAGGGAACCCTGCCGTTCCTGCCGCTGCCGGCGCCCGAGCAGGTCGCGCTGGACGTGTCCTGGAAATTGGTGGTGTGGGGGATCGTGCTCGGCGTCGCCGGGAGCCTGCTCGCCGTCCGGCGCTACCTGCACGTGTAGCGCCCGGCGCCCGCCCCCGCCGGATGGGTCGGCGGACCGACGAGGAGTAGTCGCGAGCCAGGGAGGATGGGAGGGAGCATGCGCCACCAGCGGGTCCTCGCGGCCGTGGGCGCCGCGGTCCTCCTCGTCGGGACGTTCCTGGTGGGCTATCGCGCCGGGGCGGTCCGCGGCGCGGCCCCGCCCGCCGCCCGGCCGGACCCCACGGCCGCGCAGTTCGTGCTCTTGCGGGATCTCCAGCGCCTGGTGGAGACCCGGTACATCGACCGGCGGACGACCAGCCAGCAGTTGCTCTACGGCGCCGCGCGCGGGATGCTGGAAGCGCTCGGCGATCCGTACACGCGGTTCATGGAGCCGCGGGCGTACCGGGAGTTCCAGGACGCGAGCGCCGGCGTGTTCTCCGGGATCGGCATCATGATCGAGCTCAAGGACGGCGAGGTGGTGGTCGTCTCGCCGATGCCGGGCACCCCCGCCGCCCGGGCCGGCCTCGCCGCCGGCGACCGGATCGTGGAGATCGACGGCCGCCCGACGCGCGAGATGGCCCTGCAGCGGGCCGTCAGCCTGATCCGCGGGGCGCCGGGGACCGCGGTCCGCCTGCGGATCGTCCGTGCGGGCCGGCCGCTCGCGGTCACCGTGACGCGGCAGGTCGTCCACGCCCCCAGCGTGGAAGGGGAAGAGGTCCTGGATCCGGCCGCCCGCGCGCGCCTGCACCGGCTGCGCGTGGGATACCTGCGGATCCTGATGTTCGACCAGACGACCGCAGACGAGTTCCGCCGTGCGCTGCGGGAGGTCGCCGCGCGGGCCCCCCGCGGACTCGTCCTGGACCTCCGTGACAACGGCGGCGGCCTTGTGGATGCGGCCATCGGTGTGGCGGACGAGTTCGTGCCGTCCGGGCCGATCGTTTCGACCGTCGACCGCAACGGGGTACGGACCAGCGCCTATGCGACGGGCGCCGCCCGCTACCGTCGTCCGATCGCGGTCCTCGTCAACGAGTACACGGCCAGCGCGTCAGAGATCCTGGCCGGGGCGCTCCAGGATGACCGCCTCGCGACGCTCGTGGGCGTGCGGACCTTCGGCAAGGGCATCGTCCAGACCGTGTTCTCCCTCCCGGGCGGCGCCGGCGCCGCGATCACCACGGACCAGTACCTGACGCCGGCCGGCCGCTCCATCCACCGGACCGGGCTCGCGCCCGACGTCGCCGTCGGCGCGCGGCTCGAGGGCAAGCCGCCGGCAGAGGTCCGCCGGATCCGGGACGCCCAATTGGGGCGGGCGCTGGACGTCCTCGAGCGACGCCTCGCCGGGCCGGCGCGCCCCCGGACCGGCGTCTCGATGTGCCTGGATGCGACACGGGTGCGAGGAGTCGGGGGCTCACAGACCGGAGCGACACGCGGAGGAGGCGGATGCGGATGGCAGCCAAGGCGGTCTTGACGGCACCGCGGGAAGATCCCTGGAAGGTCGCCCTCGAGCAGTTCTCGGTGGCAGCCGACCTGCTCGCGCTCAAGCGGGGCGTGCGGGAGTTCCTCATGCAACCCAAGCGGGAGCTTACGGTGAACTTCCCGGTGAAGATGGAGGACGGGTCCGTGCGGGTGTTCACGGGCTATCGTATCCATCACAGCACGGTGCTCGGTCCCACGAAGGGGGGCATCCGCTACCACCCGGACGTCTCGCTGAACGAGGTCCGGGCGCTCGCGATGCTGATGACCTGGAAGTGCGCGGTGGTCGGGCTGCCGTACGGCGGTGCCAAGGGCGGCGTCGTGTGCAATCCCAAGGAGCTGTCGCACGAGGAGCTGGAGCGCTTGACCCGGCGGTACGCGACCGAGATCGGGATCCTGATCGGCCCGGAGAGCGACATCCCGGCGCCGGACGTCGGCACGACCCCCCAGGTCATGGCGTGGATCATGGATACCTACAGCATGCACCACGGATACTCGGTGCCCGCGGTCGTGACCGGCAAGCCGATCGCGATCGGCGGCTCGGCCGGCCGGATCGAGGCGACCGGGCGGGGCGTCACGATTGTCGCGCGGGAGGCGGCCCGGCACCTGGGCATGTCGCTCGCCGGCGCCCGGGTCGTGGTGCAGGGGTTCGGGAACGTCGGGAGCATCGCCGCGCAGCTCCTGCACGAGCAGGGGTGCCGGATCGTCGGGGTGAGCGACAGCAGCGGGGGCGTGTACGCCGAGAAGGGCATCGACCCGCGGGACCTGCTGCGGCACAAGGAGCAGACCGGCAGCGTCGTCGGGTACCGCGGGAGCGACGCCGTCACCAACGACGACCTGCTCGAGCTGCCGTGTGAGATCCTCGTGCCGAGCGCGCTCGAAGGCCAGATCACCAAGGACAACGCGTCGCGGATCCAGGCGCGCATGATCGTCGAGGGCGCCAACGGCCCGGTGACCCCGGAGGCCGACGAGATTCTCCGCGAGCGCAAGGTGTTCATCGTGCCGGATATCCTCGCCAACGCGGGCGGCGTGATCGTCTCGTACTTCGAGTGGGTGCAGGACCTGCAGTCGTTCTTCTGGAGCGAAGAAGAGATCAACGAACGGTTGGAGCGCATCATGGTGCGTAGCTTCCGCGACGTGCTCGCCGCATCGCAGGAGAAGAAGGTGGACATGCGCACGGGCGCGCTCGTCCGCGCGGTGGGGCGGGTCGCCGACGCGCTGATGACCCGCGGGATCTACCCGTAAGGCACGCCCGCTGCTGAGGGCGGTCTTCCTCGCGCTCTCACGCTCGTCGCGCCTCCGCCGGGCCGCGGGCGGCGCGCCGCTCCTGCGGCGCGCCGCCCGGCGGTTCGTCGCCGGGGAGCGCCTCGGGGACGCCGTGGAGGCGGTCCGGCGGCTCAACGCCGCGGGCCTTGCGGCGACGCTGGACTTCCTCGGCGAGGGCGTCACATCGGCGGCGCTGGCCGAGGCGAGCGGCCAGGCGTACATCCGCATCCTGGACGCGATCCGCGAACACCGGCTGCTGAGTCACCTTTCCCTCAAGTTGACGCAGCTCGGCCTCGACATCGACGACGCGCTCTGCCGGGCGATCCTCCGGCGCATCCTCGAGCGGGCGGGCGACACGTTCGTCCGCATCGACATGGAGAGCTCCCGCTACACCGATCGGACGCTGCGCCTGTTCGAGGACCTGTGGGGAGAGGGCTACCGGAACGTCGGCGTCGTGATCCAGTCCTACCTCCGCCGCAGCGCGGCGGACGTGGAGCGCCTGATCCAGCTCGGCGCCCGCGTCCGTCTCGTCAAGGGCGCCTACGCCGAACCGGCGTCGGTCGCCTTTCCGCGCAAGCGCGACGTCGACCGGAGCTACGCCCGGCTTGCCGAGCGGCTGCTCCTGGGCGGCGTGTACCCGGCGATCGCCACCCATGACGAACGCCTGATCGCCCATGCGATCCGGACCGCCGACCGTCACGGGATCGGCCCGGACCGGTTCGAGTTCCAGATGCTCTACGGGATCCGGCGTGATCTCCAGATCCATCTGCTCCGCCGGGGCTACCGCGTGCGGGTCTACGTCCCGTTCGGCGAGGAGTGGTACCCGTACCTGATGCGCCGGCTCGCGGAGCGCCCGGCCAACGTGGTCTTCGTCCTGGCCAGTGTGCTGCGCGAGCGGCGGGTCCGGGACGGGGACGGGCCAGCGGCGCGGTGACCGCAGCCGGAGGGAACCTCGCGCCCGGGACGAACGTAACCATGCGTGGCGCCCCACCCGGCGGGGGTCGTCCGACCCCGGCCGGGCGGCGAGAGGCGCGCACGGGAGAAGCGCGAGACGGTAGAACACCGGCACCGATGACGAAAGGGGGAGGATCGACAGTGAGACGAGCAGTTGCCCTCGCGAGCATCCTGGCGGTCCTGGGACTGGTGCTGCTGGTTCCGGGGACCGGGGGGGTGCCTGCGGTCAGCGCGGCCACGGTCGTGAAGATCGGCGTGGACCTCCCGATGTCGGGCGGGGAGGCGCCCAACGGCGTGCCGACCAACAACGGCGTGCTGCTGGCGATCGACGAGGCCAACAAAGCCGGCGGGCCGTACACGTTCCAGGAGGAGCTGAAGGACGACGCGGTCAACGGGGTGCACGACCCGGCGCAGGGCGCCAAGAACGTCCAGGAGCTGATCGCGGACCGGGCGGTCGTCGGGATCGTCGGCAACTTCAACAGCAACGTCGGCAAGGCGACGATCCCGATCACGAACGCGGCCGGCATCGTCCAGATCAGCCCCTCGCAGACGAACCCGGGACTGACCAAGCCCGAGTTCGGCGCGCTGGACGTGCGCAAGGCGCACCCCGATCAGATCAACTACTTCCGGGTCTGCCCGACCGACGACCTCCAGGGCCCGGTCGCGGCCGACTTCGCCTATCAGAACCTCCGGGCGCGGAAGGTCGCGATCCTCGACGACCAGGAGACGTACGGTAAGGGCATCGCGGACGAGTTCGAGAAGCAGTTCAAGAAGCGCGGCGGGACGGTGCTCAGTCACGACGGGATCCCCAAGGGCACCCAGGACTTCCACGCGATCCTGACCAAGATCAAGTCCGAGAACCCGGACCTCCTCTTCTTCGGCGGGGTCACCACCACGGGCGGCGGGTTGATCCGCAAGCAGATGCCGGATGTCGGCCTGAAGATCCCCTACGAGGGCGGGGACGGCATCGTCGAGGACGAGTTCCTCAAGGTCGCCGGCGATGCGGCGGAGGGCTCGTATGGGACGGTGGCCTCCGTGAACGCGGAGAAGCTGCCCGCGGCGCAGGGCTTCATCAAGGCGTATAAGGCCAAGTACAATCAGGACCCCGGCGCGTACAGCGCGAACGCCTACGTCGCCGCGAAGATCATCATCGACGCGGTCCGCGCCGTGGGCCCCGACCGCGCGAAGGTCCGCGCGTGGGTGGCGAACCTCAAGAACTACAAGAGCATCATCGGGACGTTCTCGTTCGACAAGAACGGCGACACGACGAACAAGGTCATCAGCGTCTACCAGGTGAAGAACCACAAGTGGGAGTGGCTGACCCAGCGGAGCTTCGAGCTGTAGCGGGGACGCCCGGCAGCCAGAGGGGACAGGGGGCGGCAGGCGGTCCGCCTGGCCGCCCCCTGTCCGTGCGCCGATGAACTGGGTGCTCTTCGGCCAGCAGCTCATCAACGGCGTATCGCTGGGGGCGATCTACGCCGTGATCGCCCTCGGCTACACGATGGTGTACGGGATCATCGAGCTGATCAACTTCGCCCACGGCGACGTGTACACCGCCGGCTCGTTCGTGGCGCTGGCGACGTTGGTGCTCCTCGGCGCGAGCGGTCACATGGCGGCGGCGGCGCTCGCGTTCGCGCTCGCCGTCACGTTCGCGGTGACGATGCTCGTCATGGGCGCGACCGGGATCGTGATCGAGCGGTTCGCCTACCGGCCGCTGCGCGGCAAGCAGCGCCTGGCGCCTCTGTTGACCGCGATCGGCGTCTCGTTCAGCATCGAGAACCTCCTCCAGCTCTGGATGGGTCCTTCACCGGTGCCGTTCCCCCAGATCGTGCCGAACCCGTTCTTCTCGCTCGGGCCCCTCACCGTGGGGCAGATGCAGCTCGTCGTGATCGGCTCCTCGCTCGTGATGATGGCGGCGCTGCAGCTCTTCGTCCATCGGACCAGGCTCGGCAAGGCGATGCGGGCGACCGCCCAGGACTGGATGGCCGCGGAGATCATGGGCATCGACATCAACAAGACGATCGCGCTCACGTTCTTCGTCGGGTCGGTGCTCGCGGGGGCCGCCGGGGTCATCACGGGCCTGTTCTACGGCAACATCTGGTTCATCAACGGGTTCCGGGCCGGGCTGATCGCCTTTACGGCGGCGGTGCTCGGCGGCATCGGCAACACGACCGGTGCGGCGCTCGGGGGGTTCCTCATCGGGTTCATCGAGGTGATGACCGCCCAGTACGTCGGGTTTCAGTGGGCGACGGTGGCGGTGTTCTCCGTGTTGATCCTGGTGCTGATCTTCCGGCCGACGGGGCTCCTCGGGCAGCAGCTTCCGGAGCGCACGTAGCGGCCGATGGCGGCCTGGCGCGCCCTGCGGAGCATCGCCGGGGCCCCGTCGCGGGCGCGCCTGGGGGGGCGGGTCGTCCAGCGCATCGCACCGTACCGGTCCCCGCTCCTCGTCCTCCTCCTGTTTCTGCTCTACCCGCTGGTCGATCACAACGCCGGGCACGTCAACGCCGCGGCGGACGCGGCGGTCTACGTGCTGCTCGCCCTCGGGCTGAACATCGTCGTCGGGTTCGCGGGGCTGCTCGACCTCGGGTACGCGGCGTTCTTCGCGATCGGCTCGTATACCTACGCGTTCGCGGCATCGCCGTTCTACGGGCTCCACCTGCCGTTCTGGCCGATGCTGCTCGTCGCCGCGATCATCGCGGGGGTCTTCGGGGCGCTTTTGGGCGCGCCGACGCTGCGCCTCCGAGGCGACTACCTGGCGATCGTCACGCTGGGGTTCGGCGAGATCGTGCCGACGGTGTTCCTGAACCTCCAGAAGTACACCGGCGGGACGAACGGGATCGTGGGGATCGATCAGCCCGTGCTCTTCGGGTACCACTTCGGGTTCAACCCGGTGCCGTACTACTACACCCTCCTGGGGATCATCATGCTCTCGGTGGTGGCGATCCTGCGCCTGCGCGACTCCCGGCTCGGCCGGGCGTGGCTCGCCGTGCGCGAGGACGAGATCGCGGCCGCCTCGATGGGGATCAACCTAACCACCACGAAGCTGCTGGCGTTCTCGTTCGGCGCGTTCTTCTCCGGGTTCGCCGGCGCGCTCTACGTGGCGAAGCTCGGCATCGTCAGCCCCGACCAGTTCAACTTCACGGTCTCGTTCACGATCCTCGCGATGGTCGTCCTCGGTGGCATGGGGAGCGTCTTCGGCGTGATCGCCGGCGCCGGGATCCTGTACGAGTTCCAGACGCTGTTCCTCACGGACCTGACCCAGTGGTCTCACAGCCTCGGGGCGGCGCTGCATCTCCCGCTCCTCACCCGGCTCAACTTCGTGAACCTCAAGTTTCTGCTGTACGGCCTCGGCCTCATCGCCCTCATGCTGCTGCGGCCGGAGGGGTTGTTCCCCGAGCGGCGGATCAAGGCGATCATCACGGAGCGGGTGTCGGAGGAGATCCCGCCGGGCGACGTCACCGAGGTGGCCGGGGTCGCGGGGAGCGCGCCGGCGGCTGAGGGGACCCCGCCCCGCGAGTACGCGAGGGAGGAGTGAGGGAGATGTCCTCCCACCCACGCACGGGCCCCACCCCCGCGGGAGGGCCGCCGGCCGCCTCCGTGCCGGCGGGGGCGCCGCTGCTCGAGGCGCGGGGCATCACGAAGCGGTTCGGCGGGCTCGTCGCGGTAAGCCGCGTCGACTTCACGGTCCCCGCGGAGAGGATCGTCAGCCTGATCGGGCCCAACGGGGCCGGCAAGACCACGTTCTTCAACCTCATCGCCGGCCTCTACCGCCCCGATGCCGGCACCGTCGCCTTCGCCGGCCAGGACATCACCGGGCGCCGGGCGCACGAGATCGCGAGGCTCGGCATCGCCCGCACGTTCCAGAGCATCCGGGTCTTCGCCAACATGACGGCGCTCGAGAACGTGCTCATCGGCATGCACACCCATCTGAGCGCGGACCCCCTGCGGATCGTCCTGGCCTCCCCCGCCGTCACCGCGGAGGAGAGCGCCGCGCACCGGGATGCGCGCGAGCTTCTGGCGTTCGTGGGGCTGCGGGGCCGCGAGGACGAGATGGCCAAGAACCTCGCCTACGGCGATCAACGGCGGCTCGAGATCGCCCGCGCCCTCGCGCTGCGCCCACGCTTGCTGCTCCTGGACGAGCCGGCCGCCGGGATGAACCCTGAAGAGGCCCGCCGCCTGATGGAGTTCATCCGCCGCCTCCGGCGCGACCTGCGATTGACCGTGCTGCTGATCGAGCACCAGATGCGCGTCGTGATGGGCGTGGCCGATCGGGTGACCGTGCTGGACCACGGCGAGAAGATCGCCGAGGGTAGCCCCGACGAGATCCGGCGCGACCCGCGGGTGATCGAGGCGTACCTCGGGAAGGCGGCGCTCGCCTAGGCCCCCATGACGAGCCTCGTCGTCGACGGCGTGCACGCGTTCTACGGGCACATCCACGCCCTCCACGGCGTGTCGATCACGGTGCAGCCCGGGGAGATCGTCACGCTGATCGGGGCGAACGGCGCGGGCAAGAGCACGACGCTCAAGACGATCGCCGGGTTCCTGCGGCCGCGCCCCGGCCGGATCCTGCTGGAGGGGAAGCCGATCGCCGGCCTGCCGCCGCACGAGATCACCCGGCGCGGCGTGTGTCTCGTCCCGGAAGGGCGGCGCATCTTCCCACGGATGACCGTCCTGGAGAACCTCGAGATGGGCGCCTTCGCCCGCGGCGGCCGGCGGGAGATCCAGGACGACCTGGACCGCGTGTGCCGGCTCTTCCCCCGGCTGGGGGAGCGCCTGGGCCAGACCGCCGGCACGCTGAGCGGCGGGGAGCAGCAGATGCTCGCCATCGGCCGGGCGCTGATGTCCCGGCCACGGATCCTCCTCCTCGACGAGCCCTCGATGGGGCTCGCGCCCGTGCTCGTCGAGCTGATCTTCCGGACGATCCAGGAGATCAACGCCCAGGGCGTCACGATCCTGCTCGTGGAGCAGAACGCGCTGATGGCCCTCGGGGTGGCGCGGCGGGGATACGTGCTCGAGACCGGGCGGGTCGTCCTGACGGACGTGGCGGAGCGGCTGCGAGAGAACGACCTGGTCCGGAAGAGCTACCTCGGTGAGCTCTAGCGCGCCTGGAGCGGAGCTCCCATCGGCCCGGGGGGCAGACGCGGCGGGTCCGCTGGAAGGGCGCGGGCTCCGTGGCGACCGGGGGAAAATACTGGTGTAGTCGTACCACCGGTGTCGGCAGGATCCTGTGATGGCCTCTCTGCTCCTGGCGGTGGCGGCGCTCGCGGCGTTGGTGCTAGTCTGCGCGCTGTGGACTGCCGCGCGGCCGGAGCGCGCCGACGGGGGCACGGTGGCGTCGGGGCGCGCGCGGCTGGAGGGCAATCGCTTCATCGTCCCCCTGGAGCTGCCCCAGGGCCGCACGTCGATGCGCCTGTTCTTCGAGCCCGACGGCGTCGGTCCGGGGTGCCCGCGCTTCATGCACGACGGCGGCTCCGTGCGCGTCGTGCACCGCGATGAGGCGGGAGTGCTGCTGCACGTGTATGGCCGCGCGTCGCGCAGCGCGCGGCTGGCGTTCGTCTACGTGGTGGACCGCTCGACGGGGCAACCCGCCCTGCTGCGAGTTCCCCCGCAGATGCGCCGTGCCCGAGAGGCCGTCGCCTGGACCTTCGGGATCGACGAGCCCGACTGGCATCCGGCGGTGGAGACGTGACGATGGCAGGCGATGCCGCCGCGCGCGGCGGCGATCCGATCGGCGAGGGGAGGGAACGAGCGTGAGGCTCTACCGGCAGGGCGATATCGTCATCCGTGAGGTGCGGCGGTTGCCCGCGGGTGTGCAGCGGCAGGTGAGCCCCGTGCTGGCCTACGGCGAGCGGACGGGGCACGCGCACCGGCTCGAAGGCCAGGGGCAGATCTGGCGGCAGGACACCGAGCTGTACCTCAAGCTAGAGCAGCCGTCCCGGGTGGTACACGACGAGCACGAGCCGATCACGTTGCCCCGGGGCGTCTACCAGGTAGTCGCGCAGCGCGAGTACGTCTCGCCCGGCGAAGACCGCCGCGTCTTCGACTAGCCGACTCGCGTGATCTCCGGAATCTGACGGGGGGTGCACACAGACGGACCGGCCGCGGCACTAGTCGCCGGTGCCCGACGGGCGCGGCGGGCTAGCGGGAGCAGGCCGGCCGGGAGAGTCGCGGGCGGCGGCGTGCGCCCCGGGGCCGGGGGACCCCTCGGGCCCGGGGGGGATGGCGGGCGGCGCGGCGTCCCGGGGCGGAGCGTGCCCTGACAGGCGGCCGGCGCGGGGAAGCGTGAACGTGAACGTGCTCCCGGCCCCGGGCCGGCTGCGGGCGGCGATGCGCCCTCCGTGAGCTTCGACGATGTGCTTCGCGATCGCGAGGCCGAGTCCCGTGCCGCCGGCCTCGCGGCTGCGCGAGCGGTCTACACGGTAGAAGCGGTCGAACACGCGCGGCAGGTCGTCCTCCGGGATCCCGCGGCCCGAGTCGGCGACCGCGATCGTCGCCTCGTGCGCGTCGAGCGCCGCCGTGACTTCGACGGTCCCGCCCTCCGGCGTGAACTTGATCGCGTTGTCGAGCAGGTTCGTGAGCACCTGGAGGATGCGGTCGCGGTCCACGAAGACGGCGGCGGGAGGGATCGCGGCGGACCGGAGCGCGATGCGGTGGCGGTCCGCCTGCGGGCGCATCCGGCCGAGCGCCTCTGCGACGAGCTCGTCCAGGCGCACCGCGGCCGGCTCCATCGCCACGGCCCGCGATTCCATCCGCGAGAGGTCCATGAGGTCATCGACCAGCTTCATGAGACGGGACGCCTCGCTGTCGATGATGGCGAGAAACCGCCGACAGGTCTCCGCGTCGGCCATCGCCCCGGCCAGCAGCGTCTCCGCGAACCCCTTGATCGAGGTGAGCGGCGTCCGCAGCTCGTGCGAGACGTTCGCCGTCAGCTCCCGGCGCAGCCGCTCGGCCCGCCGCAGCTCGGTGACGTCCCGCACGACCGCGACGGCCCCCACCGCCTCGCTCCCCGGGCCCCGCAGGGGGGTCGCGTGCACCTCGAGGATCCGCTCCTCGGGCGGCGCGAGGGCCAGTTCCTCTTCCACGTCGACGCCCCGGGAGGACACGTGCTCGATCCACCGGCACAGCGGATGATCGCCCAGCGCCTCGCGGAGGCGACGCCCGCACGCGTCGGGCGGCAGGCCGAGGAGATCCCGGGAGGCGCGGTTGAGCAGCAGGATCGTGCCGCGCGCGTCCGCGGCGACGACGGCGTCGTTCATGCTGGAGATGATCGCCTCGATCTTGCCGCGCTCCTCGCTCACGGCGGCGAGCTTCCGGCGCAGCTCGTCGGCCATCGCGTTGAACGCGCCGCCGAGCTGCCCGATCTCGTCCTCCCCGCGCACGCGGATGCGGCGGGTGAGGTCGCCCCCGGAGATGCCGCGGGCGACCTGCGCCAGCTCGAGGACCGGGGCCGCGACCTGGCGCGCGCGCCAGGAGCCCAGGATGAGCGCCGCGGCCAGCCCGAGCAGGAGCGCCGTGCCGAGGGCGATCCACACCGGGCGGAGGGCCCGGTCGACCCAGGCCCGGGGGACGCTCACCTGCACCACGCCGCCGACGGCCCCCCCGGAGCGGAGGGGTACCGCGGCAAAGAGGCGGTCCTCGCGCCGGGGCGGATCATAGCGCACGGCCGTCGTCGGGTGTCCCGCCAGCGCGGCCGAGACCTCCGGCGGCACGGTCTCCTCCGCGGCGCTCTCCCAGCGGCTGCCCGGCAGCGGGCGCCCCGAGCCGTCGCGGACGCCGATGTAGACCCCGCGCCGCCACGAGAAACCGTTGGCGAGCTCATCGAGGTGGCGGAGGTCCGCGCCCTCCTGCTCGTACTGCTGCAGCATCCGGGCCACGACCTGTGCCTGGTTGAGGATGTCCCGCTGGTAGGCGGCGAGGTAGAACCGCGTGATCGCGGGGACGAGGTAGGCGGCCGCGACGGCGAGGCAGAAGAGGACCAGCAGCACGTAGCTGCCGGTGAGCTTCCACCGCAGGTTCCGCCTCATCGCCGTCGCCGGGGGTCGCCGGGCGCCGCGCGTCAGGCGGCCCCCGGCGCGCCGGCGTCCTTCTTGAACTTGTAGCCGACCCCGCGCACCGTCACGATATACGTCGGAGCGTTGGGATCGTCCTCGATCTTCTCGCGCAGTCGGCTGATGTGCATGTCCACGGTGCGCGTGCTTCCGAAATACTCGTACCCCCAGATGTGTTCGAGCAGAAAATCGCGGGTGAACACCTGGTTGGGGTGGCTCATCAGCAACCGGAGCAGGTCGAACTCTTTTGCCGTGAGCTCGACCAGCCGCCCGCGCAGGCGCACCTCGTGCGTCCCGGGATCGAGCACGAGCCCGCCGGCCGCCACGGGCGCCTCGAGCGGCCGTCCGCCGTCCCGCACGGTGCGCCGCAGGATCGCGCGGATCCGGGCGACGAGCTCGCGGGGGCTGAACGGCTTGGTCACGTAGTCGTCCGCGCCGAGCTCGAGCCCTCGCACCCGGTCCTGTTCACTGTCCTTGGCGGTGAGCACCAGGATCGGGACGCCGGACTCGCGTCGCAGGTGGCGGCAGACCTCGAGGCCGTCGACGTAGGGGAGCATCAAATCCAGGACGATCAAGTCGGGCGCCTGCTCCCGGGCCTGGCGGAGCGCCTCGTGCCCGTCGTAGGCGACGGAGACCTCAAACCCTTCGCGCGCCAGGTTGTACCGCACGAGCTCGACGATGTGCGGTTCATCGTCCACGACCAGGATGCGGCCTCCGGCCGGCCGGTCGGATCTCACCGCCGTTGCCATCTCCGCGACCTCCGCGCCGCCTCGCCCACCCCACGAATCGGCTCCGGCGATGCGAATTCGTGGGGGCCCCGGGCCCTCCTCTGGCGGGGCCTCGGGTCCTAAATGGGCGCGTCCCATCGCTTCTCCACCGTCTCGGCGTCCCCTTCCCTCCGCGACTGCGCTCGACGTCTCCCCACGGTGGGGCGCGCCGCGCTCCCGGCCCGATCGTGCGACGCGGCTGTCGGGAGGCCGTCACGATCGCGTCACGGCACGGTAACGCCGGCCTCGCCATCCTGGGCGCCGGTGACAAGGCCCGGGCCCCCGTCGCGCGGCGGCAGGCTGCTTCACGTCCCTTGCCACTCCCGACGCCGCGGTCGCCGGGTTCGCGGCCGCCGCCGGGCGCTCCGCGCTCGGTGGCGGCAGGGGTCCAGCGAGACCGGACCGAAGACGAGTGCACGTGCCCGACGCACGTCGCTGAGGAGGCGCGCTGTGGATCTCTTCACGTTCTCCCCGGCGCCCGACGCGAAGGCGCCCGAGTGGCCGGGGACACCGATCGGCGCGAGCAACACCATCACGCGGACCAAGACCCGCACGGCCGTCCACGACAAGTCCATCGATCGTCACGAGGGGCGCCGCGACGAGCTCATCGCGGCGGCGGTCGAGCACATCGTCCGGCGGGCCGGGGCGGAGCCGCTGAGCCTCCACGACGTCGTCATCCACGGCGTACGCGTGCGCGCGATCACCAACTCGCCGCACCTGGCGGAGTTCTGGGTCGCCAACTGGTACAGCCCCGAGGAGTGGCGCGCGATCACCGGCCTCGCCCCGCCGGCGCGGCCGCAGGTGACGGTGTACGCGCTCGGCGGCGTGGAGGATCAGCAAGAGGCGGCGTACTACAGCCGTCGGACGAACACGATCATCTTCTTCAACACCTCGTACTACGGCCAGCTCAAATCCTGGGTGCTCGGCGCGGTCGGCCGGGTCCTGGCGGAGGAGTGGGGGATCCACAGCATCCACGGCGCGTGCGTGGAGAAAGGCGGCCGCGGGGTCCTGTACATCGCGCCCACCGGGACCGGCAAATCCACCTCCTCGTACGGGCTCCAGGCGACGTATCCGGACACCCGGTTCCACTCCGACGATTGGGTGTATGTCCGGTACACGTATGCCGCGCGCGACGGCCGGCGGATCGCCCCCGTGGAGATCGTCCCGGCCCACGGGGAGCCGGTCCGGGGATACCGGGTGTTCCGATGGCTGGAGGATCACCGGGGCGCGTCGGGACAGGTCCGCGGGCTCGATTTGGGCAACGTCGAGGCCACCGTCGCCCTCAGCGAGCTCGACCTGGGCCAACCGATGGAAGCGTACGCGTACACGAGCGAGAAGATCTTCTACCTGCGGACGAACCTGGTCGCCAACTTCCCGTTGTCGGCGTACGAGATGCTGCGCTCTCCGCTCGAGAACGTGCCGGACGTGACGGAGGAGTTTCTACGCGGGCACGCGGCCGAGCTCGATGCGCTGCTGGAGGACGTGCTGGACGCCGCGGCGCGGGGTGGCGACTACTCGCGGGCCGTGGAGGACTACTTCCGCGGGCTGCCGCGCGAGGAGGCGCGCGTCCTGCTGGCCCGTTTGATCGCGTTCGACAACGCGCGCGCGATGCTGGACATCACCCGGATCCTGCCGGCGGAGCGCGTGGTGACCAACCCCATGGAGCCCACGCCGCTGTCGACGGTGATCCTCCTCAAGCGGGACCCGCGCCAGCGCGCGGTACTCGAGACGCTCTCGCTCGGCCGGTTCATGGGGCGGCTCCTGCTCGGTGAGACGCCCGACCGCAAGCGGGAGGTCGCCTACAACGCCTACCGCGCCGTGGACGACGAGGCCGAGCGGGCGGTCATCGCACGGCTGGAGGAGGAAGCGGCGCGCGCCGGCGGCGGCGCCGAGGCGCTGTACGATGCGTTCCTCCGGCGTCCCGACGTACCCGAGACGCTGGCGGAGGAGTTCGAGCTGTTCCGGATCCTGCACCAGGCGTGCCGGTGCTACGATCTCAACACCGTCCTGACGACCGATCCGGCGGTGCGCGGCCTCAAGGAAGCGGTCGCCCGGACGATGGAGCTGATCGCGTACGCGATCTCGCGACGCGACGGGGCCGTCCGGCTCGCCCTCGACGACTACCGGCGCGTGCTCGCGGCCCCGTCGGCCTCCGCGTGAGCGGCCGCCCGCGCCGGATCTCACCGCAGCGCGTCCCGCGATGAGCACGTCCGGCACGGGATCCCCGCAGACGGGCGGCGCCCCGGAGGCGCGGCCCGCCGGCCGCGCGCCGCTTGCGTTCCTGGCCGAGGAGCTGGCCCAGCTCCGCGCCCAGGGCCTGTACCGCTGGCCGCGCGAGCTGCAGGGGGCGCAGGCCCCGGTCTGCGTCTACGACGGCCGTCGGGTCATCAACCTCTGCTCCAACAACTACCTGGGCCTGGCCGATCATCCGCGCCTCAAGGAAGCCGCGCGCCGGGCGATCGACGCGTACGGGGTCGGCTCGGGCGCGGTCCGGACGATCGCGGGCAACATGGCGATCCACCAGGCGCTCGAGCGCCGGCTGGCCGCGTTCAAGCGCACCGAGGCGGCGTTGCTGTACCAATCGGGCTTTACGGCCAACGCGGGGACCGTGTCCGCGATCCTCGGCAAGGAGGATGTCGTCGTCAGCGACGAGCTGAACCACGCCAGCATCATCGACGGCTGTCGTCTCAGCGGCGCCGCGCGCCGGATCTACCCGCACCGGGACGTCGCATCGGCCCGGCGGTGCCTCGAGGAGGCGCGGGGCGCCCGGCGGGTCCTCCTGATCACGGACGGCGTGTTCAGCATGGACGGGGACCTCGCGCCACTACCCGAGCTGTGCGCGCTCGCCCGCGAGTTCGGGGCGATCATGATGGTCGACGACGCCCACGCCAGCGGGGTGGTCGGCGCGGGGGGGCGGGGGACGGTGGAGCACTTCGGCGTGCACGGCCTCGTGGACATCCAGGTGGGGACGCTCAGCAAGGCCTGGGCGTGCCTCGGCGGGTACGTCGCGGGCGGCCGCGCCGTCTGCGAGTTCCTCATGCAGCGCGCGCGGCCGCTGCTGTTCAGCACCTCGCACCCGCCGTCGGTGGCCGCCACGGCGCTCGCCGCGCTGGAGTTGATCGAGGAGCGCCCCGAGCTCATCGAGCGCCTGTGGGAGAACACCCGGTTCTTCAAGGCGGGGCTGCGCGCGCTCGGGTTCGATACCGGGGCGAGCGAGACGCCGATCACGCCGATCATGGTCGGGGACGAGGTGCGCGCGATGCAGTTCTCCGACCGTCTCTTCGCGGAGGGCGTCTTCGCGCTCGGGATCGCCTATCCGACCGTGCCGCGCGGGAAGGCCCGCGTCCGGACGATCGTGACCGCCGGGCACACGCGCGAGGATCTGTCCCGGGCGCTCGATGCATGCGGCCGCGCCGGCCGGGAGACCGGGGTGATCGGCTAGCGCGGCATCCGGCCAGCCAGGCGGCGGGTCCGGTGGCGCCGCGGGTCGGCCCTTCGCTTCGTGTCGAGGGACGGATCCGAAGGTGCGCCCCGGTCCGACCCCCCCGCGTTTCTCCCCCGCAGTCGACGGACTGGGGCACTGCTGCACCAGCCGGCCCGTGAGGCGGATCGCAGAGCCGTGCTATACTGAGAGGTGCCATGCCGGGATTCTCCACGCTTCTGACCCCGGACGAGGCGAGGGAACGCTTCCGCCGCGCCTACACCCCGCGGCCCCGAGGCACCGAGCGCGTGGGGCTCGCCGAGGCGTTTGGACGCGTGCTCGCGCGCGACGTGGTCGCCCCGGAGGACCTCCCGGAGTTCGACCGGTCGACCGTCGACGGCTACGCGGTGCGGGCCGCGGAGACCTCCGGCGCATCGGGCGAGCACCCCTCTACGCTCACCATCGTCGGCGAGGTCGAGATGGGGGCGCCGGCGCCGCGCCCCATCGGGCCCGGCGAGACGCTGCGGATCCCGACCGGGGGGATGCTCCCTCCCGGCGCCGACGCCGTCGTCATGCTCGAGGACGTCGAGGCGGGCAACGGGCCATCGGTCGTGGTCCGGCGCCCGGTCCGGCCCGGCGACAACGTGATCCGGCGCGCGGAGGACGTGAGCCGCGGCGAGGTCGCGCTCCGCCAGGGTGTGCGCCTGCGGCCCCAGGACGTCGGGCTCCTCGCCGCGATCGGCGCCGTCGAGGTAGAGGTCTTCCTGCGACCGCGCGTCGCGGTCCTCGCGACGGGCGACGAGATCGTCGCCCCGGACCGGCGGCCCGCGGCGGGTCAGGTCCGGGACGTCAACACCGTCGCGCTCTCGGCGCTCGTGCAGCAGGAAGGCGGCATCCCCCAGCCGTACGGCATCGTCGAGGACGAGTACGGCGCGCTTCTGCGGACGCTCGCCGACGCCCGCAGGGCGTGCGACCTCGTCCTGGTGAGCGGCGGCAGCTCGGTGGGAGAGAAGGATGCCGTGGCCCGCGCGATCGCCGACCTGGGACGCCCGGGGGTGATCGTGCACGGGATCCGCATCAAGCCCGGCAAGCCGACGATCCTCGCGGTCGTGGACGGCACGCCTGTCATCGGGCTGCCCGGGCACCCGGTGAGCGGCATGGTGATCTTCGACGCGTTCGTCCGGGACGTGCTGCGCGGCCTCGCGGGGCGGGCCCCCGCGAGGCCGCTGGGGCGCACGGTGCGAGCCCGCATGGCCAGGCGCGTCCCCTCGGCCGGCGTCCGCGAGGACCACATCCGGGTCTTCCTCGAGGAGCGGGACGGCGCGCCGTGGGCCATCCCGGTGCTCGGGAAGTCCGGCATCATCACGACGATGACCAGGGCAGACGGCGTGGTGATCGTGCCCCTCGGCCAGGATCACGTGGCGGAGGGGGCGGAGGTGGACGTCCGCCTCTTCGAGGCGTCGTGAGCCGCGCCGCGCGCCGCGGGCTCGCTCCCCTGCACGTCCGCGCGGACCGCGCCGGGTCGCTCCACGCGCTCACCCACCTGGACCGCCGCGGCCGCGCGCGCATGGTGGATGTGGCCGCGAAGGCCGAGACCGTGCGGGAGGCGGTGGCCCGCGCCGAGGTCCTGATGGCCCCGCAGACGCTGCGCGCGATCACCGCCGGCGCGGCCACGAAGGGCGACGTGCTCGCGGTCGCGCAGGTCGCCGCGATCGCCGCCGCCAAGCGCACGTGGGAGTTGATCCCGCTGTGCCATCAGATCCCGCTCACCGGGGTCGCCGTCGACCTGACGCCCGACGCCGCGCGCTCGTGTGTGCACATCAAGGCGCGGGCGCGCACCGTGGCCCGGACCGGCGCGGAGATGGAGGCGCTCGTCGCGGCGGCGGTGGCCGGCCTCACGATCTACGACATGCTGAAGGCGCTGGAGCGGGGGATCGTGATCGACCGCATCCGGTTGGTGCGCAAATCGGGCGGGAAATCGGGAGTGTACGTTCGCGCGGGCGAGCCGGCCCGACGGGGGGCCCGCCGCGGCGCAGCGAGGCGCGGGCAGAGATGAGCCAGGAGAAGCGCCTGGCCGGCATCCGGTGCGGGATCCTCACGGCGAGCGACCGGATCAGCCGCGGACAGGGGAAGAACGAGAGCGGCCAGTACCTGGCACAGACGCTGGGGGCGGAGGGCGCCGAGGTCCTGGCGCACGTCGTGGTCCCCGATGACCTGGAGACGATCGCGCGGACGCTCGCCGACATGGCCGATACGCTTCGGGTGGACCTCGTGTTGACGACCGGCGGCAGCGGGGTCGCGCCCCGCGATGTCACGCCGGAGGCGACGCTCCGCGTGATCGAGCGCCAGGTCCCGGGCATTCCCGAGGCGGCGCGGGTGGCCACGGGGTCGCGGGCACCGCTGGCGATGCTGTCCCGGGCGGTCGCCGGCATCCGCGGCCGCACCCTGATCGTGAACCTCCCCGGAAGCCCCCGCGGCGTCCGCGAATGGATGGAGGTCATCCTCCCGGTTCTCCGTCACGCGGTCGAGCTGCTGCAGGACCGGCAGCTCGAGTGGGGGCGCGAGCACCGGCCGTAGGCCCGGCCGTCCCGCGCCGGGCGCGCGCGTCCTGGCCTTGCGTCCCCTGCGGCGGGAGCCTCGTCGCGGCCTTGACACCGGCGGCGGAGGCCCAGTACACTCGGGCAGGCCGCCCCGCCACCGCGCGCTCGGACGGACCGATCATGCCGCTTGTCGCTGTTTCGGATCTCACCAAGTCCTTCGGCGCCACCCCCGTGCTCTCCGGGGTGTCGTTCGCGCTGGAGCCCGCAGAGAAGGTCGCGCTCGTGGGCTGCAACGGCGCCGGCAAGACGACGCTGTTGCGGCTCGTCGCCGGATGCGAGGCGCCCGACCGCGGCTCGGTTACGCTTCGGCCCGGCGCGACGGTCGGCTACCTGCCCCAGCTCCCCGATGCCGAGGCAGGCCACACCCTGTGGGACGAGGCCGCCGCCGCCTTCGCGGCGGTGCGCGACATCGAGCGGCGGCTGGCCGAGGCCGAGGCGCGTCTCGCGTCGCCGGAGGTGCACGGGGACGCGGCGCGTCTCGAGGCGGCGCTGGAGGAGTACGGGCTCCTGCGCGACCGCTTCGAGCGCAGCGGGGGATTCACGTACGACGCCGAGATCCGCCGGACCCTCGCTGGCCTCGGGTTTCGCGAAGAGCAGTTCCGGCAGCCGGTCGCCTCGATGAGCGGCGGGGAGCGCGTGCGCGGCGCGCTGGCCCGCCTGCTTCTCGCGGAGCCGGACCTGCTGCTGCTCGACGAGCCGACGAACCACCTGGACCTCGAGGCGCTCGAGTGGCTGCAGGAAGCGCTCCAGCGGTATCGGGGCGCGATCCTGCTTGTGAGCCACGATCGCGCGCTGTTGGACGCGGTGACGAGCCGCACGCTGGACCTGGATGGGGCCCGCGTCGAGGAGTTCCGAGGAAACTACTCATACTACGTGGTCGAGCGCGCCGCGCGCCGCGAACGGCAGCGGGAGGCGTTCGAGCGCCAGCAGGCGGAGATCGCGCGACTCGAGGCCTACATCCGGCGCTACCGCGCCGGCCAGAAGAGCCGGCAGGCCAAGTCGCGGGAGAAGCGGCTGGCCCGCCTCCAGCCCATCGGGGCCCCGCGCACGGCGCGGACGCTGTCCTTTCGCCTGGACGCGCCCCGCCGCGCGCCGCAGACAGTCCTGCGCGCCCGCCACGTCACGAAACGGTACGGGACCCAGGAGGTGCTGCGGCGCGTCACGATCGAGGTGCGCCGTGGCGAGAAGCTCGGCCTCATCGGTCCGAACGGTGCGGGGAAGACGACGCTGCTGCGGATCATCGCCGGGATGGAGCCGCCGACCGCCGGCGTGGTCGAGCTTGGGCCGGGGGTTCGGGTCGGCTACTTCGCCCAGCACGCGGAGGAGACGCTCGACCTCGATCGATCCGTGCTCGAGGAGGTCCTGGGCAGCCGCCCGCTCGCACCCGAGCAGGTGCGGACGCTGCTGGGGCGGTTCCTGTTCTCGGGCGACGCGGCGCACAAGGAGATCCGGCAGCTCAGCGGTGGAGAGCGGCGCCGCGTGGCGCTGGCCAAGCTCGTGCTGGACAGGCCGGACCTCTTGCTGCTGGACGAGCCGACGACGCACCTCGACTTGCCGTCCCTCGAGGCCCTCGAGGCGGGGCTGCGCGCGTTTCCGGGAGCGATGCTCCTCGTATCGCACGACCGCTATCTCCTCGAGCGCCTCGCGACCCGCCTCCTCGTCCTGGCAGACGGGGAGGTCCGGGAAGTGGCCGGGTCCTACCAGGTCTACCGCGCCGGCGTCGCCGGGGCGGCGGCGCGTGGGGAGAGCCCCTCGGCGCGCGAGGCCGGCGGTCGAGCGGGGCCGGCGCCGCGCGACGCGGTGGATGCGGGCCGCGAGGACAGCCCACGCGAACGCACGGGGTCCGACGACCCGTCCGACGATCTCGTGGCGCGGATCGGCGAGCTGGAGCGCGAGCAGGGCGACCTCGGCCGGCTGATGGGCGACCCGGAGCTGTACCGGGACGCCGAGCGGGCGCGCCGCGCCGTTCAGCGGTACGAGGAGGTAAGCGCCCGGCTCGCGTCGCTGTACGCCGCGTTCGAGGAGGCGACGGAGGGCCCGACGCGCGACGCGGGTGGCGCGTCCGGTGCGCGCGCCCGGCGGGATCGGCCCGGCCCGCCGGCGCGGAGGTAGGGGGTATGCCGGCGCGGGTGGAGGAGCGCGACGGCGTCCGCACGGTAGCCACGAACCGCCGCGCCCGCCACGAGTTCTCGATCGAAGAGGCGTACGAGGCGGGGATCGCGCTGACCGGCACCGAGGTGAAGTCGCTCCGCGAGGGCCGCGCCAACCTCGCGGACGCTTACGCGCGGGTCGAGCGCGGGGAAGTGTGGCTGCACCGGCTGCACATCAGCCCGTATGCCCAGGGGAACATCCACAACCACGACCCCCTGCGCCCGCGCAAGCTGTTGCTGCACCGCCGCGAGATCCTCCGCCTAGGGTCCCGCGTGTCGCAGCAGGGCTACACGTTGGTCCCCCTGCGGATCTACTTCCGCCATGGCATCGCCAAAGTCGAGCTGGGGGTGGCCCGTGGCCGCCACCTCTACGACAAGCGCGAGCGGATCGCCGAACGAGAGGCCGAGCGCCGGATCGCTCGCGCCCTCGGGGCGCGCGGCGGTCGCGCACCGCGCCGCCGCAGCGACGGGTGACTCCGCAGCCGGCGCGCCCCTCCACGGGGGAAGGCGTCGCCGGCGCAAGCCGGGCGTGGCCTAGCCCAGGGGAGGCCGGTGCTGGGCCCACGGCTGGATCTGCTCGAACCCGGCCGCCGCGCGCAGCACCGTGGCATCGGCGTGCCACCGGCCGACGATCTGCAGTCCGACCGGCAGGCCCTCGGCGGTGAACCCGCACGGGACCGAGGCGGCGGGGTGCCCCGTCAGGTTGAACGGGTAGGTGAACGGTAGCCGGTCCATGATGGTCGGCGTGGGGTGGCCGCCGATCTCCCGCGGCCCCTGGTGCGGCCCCGGCTCGGCCGACCACGCGCCCACGGGCATCTGAGGGGTGAGCAGGAGGTCGTACCTCTCGAAGAACGCGCGCACGGCGTTGTAGAGCGCCGTGCGGGCCAGCAGCGCTTTCCCGTACTCGATCGCGCTCACGCGGCTGCCGTTGTGGATCATCTGCGCGAGGCTCGGCTCGATCCAGTCGGGCCGCTCGATCGCGCGATCGATGTGGCGCGATGCGACCCCGACCTCCCAGATGATCTTGTGGAAGTCCCGCGGGTTGGGCCAGCGAATCGCCGGAGCGTCGAGGGTGCAGCCGAGGTCGGTGAAGCGGCGGGCCGCGCGCTCCGCGATCGAGCGGACCTCCGGATCGACGGCCGCGTATCCGAGATCGGGGCTCCACGCGAGGCGCAGGCCGCGCAGGTCTCCGTCGCAGAGCGCGACGTAGTCCTCGGGCGGCGCGTCGATCGTGAGAGGGTCGCGGGGGTCCGGCCCGGCGATCACCGAGAGCATCAGGGCCGCATCCCGCACGGTCCGGCTGAGGGGCCCGTTGTGCGAGCGGGTGGCGAAGTAGTCCGGGCTTGGATGGTAGGGCACGCGGCCGAACGACGGCTTGAGCCCAAAGACCCCGCACAGCGCGGCCGGGATCCGGATCGAGCCCGCGCCGTCGGAGCCGTGCGCCAGCGGGCCGAGGCCGGCCGCGACCGCCGCGGCGGCGCCGCCGGAGGAGCCGCCCGAGGTCCGGTCGAGGTTCCAGGGGTTGCGGCACGGCGGACCGAGGAGGTTGTCGCACATGTCCTTGTGACCGAAGTGCGGCGTGTTGGTCTTGCCGAGCAGGATGCCGCCGGCCGCCTTGAGGCGCTCGGCCACGACGCCGTCCTCGTCCGGGACGTGATCCTCGAACCACTTGGAGCCGTACGTCGTCCGAACACCGGCGGTGGCCTCCAGGTCCTTGATGGAGTAGGGGATGCCATCGAGCGGTCCGCGGAGGTCCCCCCGGCGCGCCCGCGCCTCGGCTTCCTTCGCCTGCGCCCGCGCGAGGTCGGCCGTGACCGTGAGATAGGCGTTCAGCGCCGGGTTGAGCCGCTCGATCCGGTCCAGGATCGCGTCCGTGATCTCGACCGGCGACAGCTCGCGTGTGCGGATGAGCCGGGCCATCTCCGTCGCGGGTAGATACGATAGCTCCGTCGCGTCCATCGTCCTCCCCCCAGGGATCGATCGGGCCCGCCGCGGGCCGCCTGCCCTTCGAACTTCGAAGACGGCGCCGGTCGGGTCCTGCTGCGGTGGGCGCTCCGGCCCGCGGCTTCGAGAGCCCGGCCGCCGGTGGGGCACGCCGCCGGCGCTGCGGTTCGGGACCGCGGTGTGGTATAATGTGTGTGAGCCGGCCGGGACATTCCCGCCCGGCCTCACATGTCGTCGCACGGGGGCGAACGGTCTCGACTGCGCAGGCAGAAGCAGGGCGGCGCGCCGAGGTGGTCCAGGTCCTCGTTAAACAACTGGACGGCGCATACACGCCGAACCACAGCTCGCGTACGCTGCTTAACTAAGTAGCGTCGCTCCCCCCGCAGGGCCGGCGGGCGGGGAGTGGGCGTCACCGAGCCGGCTGCTCCGGCGCTCCTCGCTCCGGGAGCGCCGGCTAAGACACAGGGGCTAGCGGGATCGGAATCCGGCCTGCGGGAGGTCGGTCCCGCGAACGCAAAGCGCAGGCTACGCGCGTAGAAGCTCTGCCCTCGCGGCGTCAGGACGCGGGTTCGATTCCCGCCGCCTCCACCACCACTTGCCCGGATCGATCAAGCTCGAGCGCACGGCCCGGCGTGAGCAGGCGTACCGGATGTACGCGCGCACGCCGCAAGGAGCAGAAGGCGCGCTCCCCGTCGCTGCGCAAGCTCGCGCGGCAGGCCGGGATCGAGTCACGGCGCGGCGCGTCTCCTGGACCCGTCTCTTGAGCCCCCGCTCCCCGACGCGTCGAGGTATTGAGTCGCCGTCGTCCCGCGCGGAGACCTCGTGCCGCCACGGGGCCGCGTTGCGCGTACTCCGCACAGGCACTTGCGCTTCCCCGGCTGAGGCAACCTCGCGTGCCCCGGCTACCCCTTCTTGACGTCGGCCGGTCTATAGGTGAACCGGTGATCGCACTCGCGACAGTGCCATTTCTGGTTGCCGGCCTCGTCCTGACCCTGGTACTCGACGTGCGTACTGTTGCAGCCCGGACAACGGGTGGCGCCCTTCTTACCCATCAGAGTCAACCTCCCAGCCTTGTTCATTACCATTATTGCCTCATTGCCCCTGGCGGCCGAATCCCGCGGTCGGTTGCGCCGTGAACGTACCGCAGAGAGCGCAGCGGGGCAGCCAGGCCGGGCCAGGGGCCCGCTGCTGAGGCGCTGGGGACCCCGACGCAGGGCGGCGCCGGGCGCGGGCCGAACGTTCACACGGCACCGTCGAGGCGGGTGGGGCCGGTGCGGGGTAATTCCACCAATGGCGGGAACCGCGGCCCACCGCGACGCGCCAGGTGATACTGCAGGGAGAGCAGGGGGTGTGCCTCGGGACCATGAAGGCGGCGGGTCGGGTGATCATCGTCTCCTTCGCCGTGGCGCTCGTTGCGGGGCCACTGTCGGGCGCCTCGGCCTCGCCTGCCGGCGCACCGGGATGGGCCGTGCTGATCGAGAACGACTGGTACGGCGGCCGGTACGCCGACCTACCCGTGGGCTACGTCAACTCGACGCGGATGCTCACGCTCCTGACCCGGCGGGGATGGCCGGCCGACCACATCCTCCTCGTCCGAGACGACCTCGCCCCGGGGCTGCTGTATCGCGCGCTGGGCTGGCTGGCGGCCCGCGTTCGCCCCGGCGACACGGCGCTCCTCTACGTCGCCGGGGAGTACGAGTTCTTCGCGCGGGATCTCCTCTGGGCCCGCGCGATGCCCGCGCTGTGGAGGCAGATCCCGACGTCTCAGCGGGTGCTGATCGTGGAAACGTGTTTCGCCGAGCGGCTGGCGATGGCGGTGCTGGGGATCCCGGGGATCGCGCTCCCCTCCGTCGGCGGGGACGAGTGGGACCTGTGGGGGACCGGCGGGCCCGGTCGCCTCATCGCGGGGGGAGCGTTCACCTATTACTTGACGAGGGCACTGGCGCAGCAGCCGCCCGACTCCCCGCTCGTGTTCGGCGCGGCGTTTGCGGAGGCGGTCGCCAACACACGCGAATACGTCCGTACGGTGCTCCTGACGACCCCCATGGCCCTCCAGTCCTTCCACGCGAGGGGGGCATACCCTGAGCGCCTGCCCCAGTTCCCCAACCCGCATCTGATCGGCGGCCGGAGCGCCGCGAGCGTGCCGGGCCAGCCCTTGGCCCCGGGGCCGTAGGCTGCGAGCCGCGCCCATCTCAACGTTCTGGGTCGAGGCCCCGTAGCTCCGCGGGCGGGAACAGGAGCGCGCCTGGTCCCCGCCCGTAGGACGACGGGCGGTCCAGGCGCGGCGGTCTGCCGTGGCCGCTCGGAGGGCTCGCGCTGCTCGCGGCGGCCGGCTTCCCGATCCGCCGACTCGTGGTCCGCCGCGTGTCCCTGGCCCGCTCCATGGGGCTGCCGCGCGAAGGGGCGCGCGAACGGGATAGCCGGACGCGCGCACGCTCGTTCGAGCGATCTCGCGAAACTGTGAGAAATGAGGATGGTGCGCGGCGGGACGACGTCAAAGGACCCCACCGGGACGGGGGATGCCTTGCCCCCCTCAATCCGGGATCCGGAGGAAGGCGATGAGGCGCGCACAGGTGGTCCTGGTCCTCTCCGTGCTGCTTGTGGTCGGGGGCCTCGTGACCGGCGCGGCCGCCGCGCCGGCACCGGCAAACCCGACCCCCACGACCACGGCCCCCGGGGTGCCGGACTACTACGTCCTCGGGCCGGGCGACCAGATCGAGGTCACCGTCTTCGGCGATCCAGATCTCAGCCGGACCGTGACGATCAAGCCGGACGGGGTGATCGCCCTCCCGCTCATCAAGGAAGTGAAGGCCGCGGGCAAGACCGCGTCCCAGCTCGAGGCCGAGCTGACCAGGCTGTACTCGAGGTATCTGAAGGCGCCGTCGGTCTCGATCAGCGTCCGCCAGTTCCGGATGGATCACATCTACGTGATGGGCGAGGTGGCGAAACCGGGACGCTATGATATGACGGAGAACATGACCGTGCTCGACGCGCTCAGCCTTGCAGGCGGCACGACGGACCGGGCGAACCTCGACGGCACACACATCGCGCGGGTCGAGGGCGGCAAGAGCAAGGCGATCCCGGTGAAGGTGAACCAGTTGATCCAGGGGAAGGATGCCGCGCAAAACGTGAAGCTCCGGAACGGGGATCTGATCTACATCCCCCGCCGCGGCCTCACGCTCCTGGACATCCTGCGCAACATCGGCATCCTGCGGGGCGCCCTCGGGTTGTAGCGGACCGCGTTCCCGGGCGCGCCCCGCGGTGGAGCGGCGCGTTTGCCTGTGTCCCTCCCCGGGCATAAGGAGAGTGATCTCCGGCCAGCTGTGGGAGGGGCGGGACGTGGAGTACGTTATCGGCCTGTTTGCCGACCGCGCGCAAGCCGGTCGGGGAATCGACGCGGTGAAGGCCGCGGGCGTTCCCTACACGGTCGCGATGGTCAAGGCCCCGCAGCACACCGTGAGCGCGCGGGGCGTGCTGGAGCGCGTCTTCGGCATGCCGGAGCCGCACGCGACGCTTGAGGCCCACGGCGTGCCGCACGACGCGGCGCAGTGGCTCCAGAACCAGGTCGAGCAGGGCCGTACGATGGTGGTCATCCACACCGACCGGGAGCCCGAGCGCATCCGCGGGATCCTGAGCGAGGCCGGAGCGCTGGACGTCCGCGTCTATACCTGGTACCCGCCCGGCGGTCCCTGATCGTCCGCCGGGGACGGCAACGCCCCGGCGGACGGCGCTGGGGGGCGGAAGCCCGCCGGGGCGTTGCGGGGCGCGGGCGGTGCTACGGAGCGCCCATCCGTGCGTTGACCGTCACAGACGTGGCGATGTTCGCGTTGTCGACCGTGTAGTAATCGATCCGGACCTGGTCGCCCGCCTTGAGGTCGCTCACCATGATCGGGCCACCGGCCCATGTCAGCGTCGAGGTCGGCGGGACGCTGACGAGGACCGTGTTGAACTTGGAGAACGCGATCCGGTCCGCCTGCATCGTCCGCACGACGTTCGACATCCCTGGCGTGACCTCGAGGGTCGCCTGACACGTTTCCATCGCGCCGACCCCGGTCGCCGGTGTGCCGCTCGGGGGCGTTGCCGCGGCCGCCCCGAATGTCCCGCAGCCGACGAGCTGGGCTTCGGCCACGACGCCCTCGATCGAGCTGGTCGGCGCACCCGCGGGCGGCGTGGCGGGCGCCGGCGTCACGGGTGTCACCACCGGAGCCGGGGCTGGCTGCGCCGGTGTCTGACCGGGAGCCGGGGTCGGCTGAGGCGGCGTCTGGCTGGGTGGCTGCAGCGGCGTCTGCTGCTGGTTCGGGCCTGGCTGGTTGGGCGCTGGCTGCGCCGGTGCCTGCTGGGCGAGGAGCGCCGAGGGTCCAGCGGCGACCACAGCCAGCGCCGTGAGGATCGCGGCGAGAGCTATCGCGCGTTTCAAGGGAGACACCTCCATGTGGGTTCTCCGCCCCCCTCGTTACGGGATTTCCCACGCCGGGGCGGTCGTCAAACGGCGCGCGGAGGCTCCCACCGTCACGCCCCCGGCTCGCGCAGGCGCAGCACGATCCGCGAGGCCGCCACCTCGGCCGATTCGACCGGGTAACCGGGAATGTGCGCGACGTCCAGGTCCGCCGGGGCCTTTCCCTCGTCCAGCGTGAGATCGATGGCGGCGGTCGCCGTCCCCCCAGAGAGCGTCCGCAAGCGCGCGGTCCGCACGCCGGGGACGTGCGAGATCGCGATCGAGAATTTCGTGGCATCGAGGAGCGTCCGCAGCGGGCCGGCCAGGACTTCGACCTGCTCCCGGGGCTCCGCCGGGGTCACGGCGGCGGGCGGCGGCGCCTCCGGGACGGGGCAGGCAGGCGGCGCCGCCCGCGGTTCCCGCAGCGCCTCCCTCACGTTCCTGAGGAACGGCAGCACGTCGTGCTCGGCCTCGGCCAGCAGACGTGCCAGGCGTTCCAGGGATTCGGTGTGGCGGCGGATGAGCGCGTCGAGGTCCTGCGCGAGTCCCGAGCGCAGGGACAAGACCTCCTCGACCCGCGCGGCGAGGGCGTGGACGCGCTGCTCGGCGGCCTCGCGCACCCGGGTGGCGGTCTCGCGGGCCGCGGCGACGACGCGGCTGGCCTCGCCGCGGGCTTCGGACTCGCGTGCACGGGCGCCGGCCTCGGCGGCGCGCGTCGTCTCCCGGGCGCGGCGGCGGGCGTCCCGCAGCGTATGGGCGGCCGTGCGCCGCGCGCGGGCGATCGTCTCCTGCGCCGTGCGCGTGGCCTCGGCCATCGCCTCGTCGGCCTCAGCCCTAGCGCGCTGGGCGATCTCATCGGTGACACGCTGCGCGTTCAGGAGCACGCGGGCGACCTGGCTCTCGCGCTCCTGGTAGGCGGCGACGCGCTCCTGCACGCTGGCCAGGCTGTCCTGCGCGGCTGCCAGGCGCTGTCTGGCGGCATCCAGCTCCTGTTCGAGCTGCTGCGCCCGGGCGCGCGCCTCGCGCAGCGCGGTTTCGAGACCGGCGATCCGCGACTCCGCGCGCGAGATCTCCTGCCTCGCGGCGGCGGCGACCCGGGAGAGCGCCTCCCTGACTTCTTCAGGGTCCACCCCGAAGAGCCTGCGGGAGAAACGCTGCGCGGCGACGTCCTCAGGGCGCAGTGACATCTCGGTGCCCCCTCGTTGCCTCCACGAGCTCCCCCCCTGTCGAGTTGTCCCCTGAGCCGAACGTACCGAAAATCAGAGCGCGCGCCGGCGCAGCGTCGCCGGGCCATCGGTTGCCCGGCCCGCGCTCACGAGCATGTCGGCGCAGGCTGCGGGATTGCGCGCTTCGAGCGCGAAGCACTGCGCGGTCCGGAGGACGCGACCGAAGCCAACGAAGGCATCCTCGACGCGGTGCCGGTAGCAGAACGACGACGGGTGGCCGGCGATCGCCAGCAGCATGCCCGCTCGTGAGAGGGGCACGAGGCGGGCCGCACGCCCGGCGCGCCCGAGGCGGACGAACGCGTGCGCGCGCACCGGGCCCGCCGCGCGCTCCATCGGAAGCCAGAAACGCGCGCTGCCGTCGCACGCCACCTCCCGGCCCCGCGGCAGCGACCCGGCGGCCCACGCCGTCCAGGGCTTGATCGCCATCGGGAGCGTGGCCGGCACGACCGTGCCCTCGTCCGGATCGAGCAGCGCGAGCTCGTCGGAGAGGTACACGGCTCCTCGCCGCAGGAGCGAGCAGACGGCCGAGGTCTTCCCTGCGCCGCTCCCGCCGAGCAGCACCCACGCACGGCCCTCCATGACCACGGCGCCGGCATGGACGAACAGCAAGCGTTCGAGAAGCGAGGTCAAGGTGGCGACGACCTGGCCGAGGAGGACGCTGAGCCCCCGGCCGGCGGGCAGGGAGACGGACCACAGCGGGCGTCCCGCCACGGCTCCGAGCGCGGTCCGCTCGTCCGCAGCGATCGTGACCTCGAGCGGCGCGGGATCCTCGCCCTCGATCCGGAGGCTGCCGAGGACGGCCGCGAGGTGCGGGGCGATGGACGGGGGGCCGGAGACGCGGACGATCCACGTCCCGAGCAGCACGTCGATCGTCTGGGCGGCGTTCATAGCCACCTCACCGGCGCACACGACCACCCGGAGCCGCAGCGGCGGATCGCCCCGGCCTCGCGGAGGGCGTCCAGCGTCTCGGAGACGCGCCGGCGCGGCCCTAGAGTCCGCAGGCGGTCGCTGCCGCCGTCGGTCCCGCAGGCCTGCCAGATGCGCCGCGCCCACGCGTCGAGCAGCACGAGCCGGCCGTGCTCCGGGTCGAGGAGCACGACCTCGTCGTCGAGCGCGATCGCGGCGAAGCTACGGTCCGGCATCGTCCGCGGTCGCGCGCAGCGTGCCGAACACGACCAGGCGGAGCGCGGCGCTGTACGGGGGGGCGCAGGTGACGAGGGCCACCTCGCGGTCGGCCGGCCGGCCCTGCAGGAGACCCGCGCGATCGGGTGTCACGGTCGTATGGCCGACGACGGAGTAGACGTACCGGCGGCGTCCATCGTCGATCTGGATGAGGTCGGAGCTCCGCAGCCGGTCGAGGGCGAAGAAAGGCGCGCCGTAGGTCGTGCGGTGTCCGGCGATCCCGACGACGCCCCATCCGCCCGGCTCCGCCGTCCATGAGATGTGGCCGACGCCGTACCGGCGCAGGTGGTCGACGGTAGCGCCCTCGGGCACCCACCGCCGGAGCCCGAGGCGGGGAATCGTGAGCACGAAGCCGCCCGAGGTCGCTGCGAGCCGGCCGGAGCGGGAAGCGTGCCTCGGGGCGCCGCGCTCCCATGCCGCGAGCGCCGCCGTCTGCGCATCGGTCGCCGCCCACCCTGTCCACGCGATCCACACGAGCGGAGAGAGCAGGACCACGACTCCCCCCACGACGCAGGCGTCGGACACCCAGGTCAGCACCCCGGTGTGGGAGCGGATGCGCTTCACCTCTCATCCGGCGCATCCGGATCCTCTCGCCGGGCGGGACCCTGGCGCGCCGATGCTCGCTCAGCCGACCAGGCGGGGGCGCGGATGACCACGGGACGCCGCATCCACCGCAGGAGCAGCCCGAGGGCGATGAGCGCGAGCCCCGTGACCACCGGGATCCAGATGTTCGCGCCGGTGAACGGCAACCGCCGTGCCCGCGGCGCGGCGGGGCGGGGCGCCACGGGAGCCCGCAAGCGCGCGGCGAGCGGGCGAGGAAGGGTTGGGGCCGCCGCGCGCTGCCCGGGCGCCGCTGGCGGCGGGCCTGGCGGCCGGGCAGCGGGGGCGCGTGGAGGCGCGGACGACGGAGAGGGTCCGGGGGCGGGCGGAGGCGCGATCCCCGGCGGGGAAGCCGGTCCGGGCGCTGCCGCAGGCGGCGGTGCGGGGACAGCCGCCGGTCCGGGACCGCCAGCGGCTGGAGGCCCCGGCGCATGCGCGCCGACGACGACGAGGAACGGCGCAAGGAGGAGCGCGAGGAGCGGTGCGACCCATCCTGCGCTCGATCCGCCGCCTCCGGGGCCCGCTGGCGGCGGCGGCACCACGGGCGAGAACGACGTGACAGCGCCCAGGTGAAAGAGCAGCGGTTGTACCGTCACGCCTCCTCGGTCCGCCGCCATCGTCTGCTCCTGGTCGGGCGCGCCTGGTGTCGATACGAGGACGGGCCATCGTCCGATCGGTCCCGGATGGTCCGCGAATTTCGCCGCGGGAACCGGGATATCGCTCGTTCAAACGACGGATTCCGGCCTATCACTGGACTACTTCCGGCTGCTCTCAGGAGGGAAAATCGGCCGGCCGCGCCGATCTCTGCAGGGCCGCACGCCGCGCTCGGTCGAATGCCCGAATGCCCCTTGTGTCGGGGATGCGCCGGTGCGCGAGCACGGTGTCGCGCCCGGTGTCCTCGTACGATGCGCTGATCCGGATGATGATCGAGACCGAATGCGTGGGCAAGGTCTTCGCCGCCGCGGGATGGCCGCGGGTGCGGCGCGGCCGATCGATCCGCGCGCTTGATCGCGTCACCCTCCAGGTCGAGCGCGGCGAGGTCTTTGGCCTCGTCGGCCCGAACGGGGCCGGCAAGACGACGCTCCTCAAGGTGCTGGCCACGCTGCTGGCGCCGTCCGAAGGCCGCGCGTGGGTGGCCGGCGCCGAGGTCGGCCGGAACCCCGGTCTCGTGCGCCGGGCCGTCGGCCTGGCGGCCGGGGAGGAGCGGAGCTTCTACTGGCGGCTCAGCGGCCGCGAGAACCTCGAGTTCTTCGCCGGGCTCGTGGGCCTGGCCGGCGCGCCGGCGCGCCGGCGGGTGGCCGGGGTGCTCGGGCTCGTGGACCTGCTGCCGATGGCCGAGGAGCCGGTGGCCCGGTATTCGACCGGCATGCGCCAGCGTCTCGCGATCGCACGGGCGCTCGTCGGCGACCCCCCAGTGCTCCTGCTCGACGAGCCGACGCGGAGCCTCGATCCGGTTGCGGCCGACAGCGTCCGGGCACTGATCCGACGCCTCGCCCGGGACGAGGGCAAGACGGTGATGCTGGCCACGCACAACCTCGACGAGGCGCAGGCGGTGTGCCACCGCGCGGCAGTCCTCGTGCGCGGCACCGTCCGGGAGGTGTTGTCGCTCCCCACGCCGGACGGAGGCCTCGCCGGCCGCTACCGCGAGCTGATGGGGGCGCGCGCATGAGCGGCGCGATGTGGGCGTTCCTCAGGCGCGACTACCGCCTGGCGCGCACGGCACGTCTCGCGCTGGCCTGGCAGATCGTGAGCGTCGCCTGCACGGTCCCGACGATGTACTATCTGGGGCGTCTTCTGCGGCCTCCCGCGCCGGTCCTCGGCGCATCCGGCGGGGACTACTTCGCGTTCGTCAGCGTGGGCGTGGCGTGCCTCGGGTTGTGCTCCGCCGGGATGGGCGCGTGCGCGGCCGCCGTGCGGCAGGAGCAGATGGGCGGCACGCTGGATGTCCTGCTGCTGTCGCCGGCGCCGGTATGGGCCTTGGCCGCGGGCGCCTCGCTGTGGACGATGCTCGTGGCCGCGGGGCAGACCGGTCTCTATCTTGTCTTCGCGGCGATCGCATTCCACCTCGACTTCAGCCGCGCAAACGTGGCCGGCGCCGCGGCCGCGCTCGTCCTCACGATGGGCGTGTGCGCCGCGCTGGGGGTGCTCTCCGCGTCCCTCGTCCTTCTCCTGAGGCGTCCGGACGTCCTGACGAGCCTGGTGACGAGCGCGTCCGTCCTCCTCGCCGGGGTGTTCTATCCGACGCGCGTCCTGCCGTCCGCGCTGCAGCGCGCGGCCGAGCTGCTCCCGCTCACCCATGCGCTCCGCGCGCTCCGGCTGGCGCTGCTCCGGGGCGACGGCGTCGCGGCGCTCGGCACCGAGCTGCGCGCCCTCCTGCTCTTCGTGCTGGTCCTCTCACCCGTCGCGCTCGTCGCGGGCCGCGTGGCGCTGGCGGAGGCGAGGCGGTCGGGAATCCCGGCCGGGTAGGGGATCCGTCCGTGTCCGGGGCCGAGCGCGCGCTGCTGCAGCTCCTTCGCCTCCGCCCCGGGCCGCTGCCGTCCGCCTCCGAGGCGGAGTGGAACGCGATCCTGGCGCTGGCCCGGCGGGAGCAGGTGGCCCCACTCGCGTGGGCGGCCGTGCGAGACGCGTGCGGCGGGGCCGTGGGCGCGGGCCTCCCCGGCGAGGTGCGCCGCGGCACGAGCGTATGCGCAGCTCGCCGACGTCCTCGCACGCCTGCGCGCGGCGGGCGTCCGCGCGGCGCTGCTCAAAGGCGCGGCCCTTGCGCGCTTCGTCTACCGGGACGAGGCGCTGCGCCCGCTCACAGACCTGGACCTGCTCGTGAGCGCCCGCGATCTCGCCGCCGCTGTGCGCGTGCTCCAGGCAGCCGGGTACACGGCCGCTCCGCCGCCCGGCGACCCGCGCGCGCGATGCGAGCAGACCTGCTACGATCCTTCGTGGCGGCGTCTCCCCGTGGACCTCCATTGGACGTACGCCGGCGAGCCCTACCCGCTCGGCGTCGATTGCGATGGCGTCCTTGCGCGGGCCGAGGAGATCGCCGTCTGCGGGGAGCGGGCGCTGCTCCCGTCGCCGGCCGACCTGGTGGTCGCCCTCGGCGCGCACGTGCTGCACGATGTCTGGACGAGCACCCCGAGGGTACGCTATCTGCGCGATGCCGCCGAGGTGGCGCGGCACCCGGTCGACTGGCGCCGCGTGCTGCAGACGGCGGAGGAGGCCCCGGAGGCGCGGCCCGCGCTCTGGCTCACCCTGTCGGCGGCGACCGATCTGCTCGGCGCGCCGGTTCCCCCGGCGGTGATCGCGGCGCTGGCGCCCCGACGCCGGGGCGCGGGGAGGTGGGTGCTCGCCCGGTTCTGCGCGACGGTGCTGCGCCGGGCCTCGCCGGCCGAATCCCTGGCGCTCGTCGCGGTCCTGCGGTGGGCCGGCGGCGCGGACGGTGGGTACGCGCGCTTGGCCGGCGCGCGCATCCGCGCGCAAGCGAGGAGGGTCCGGAACCATCTCCGGTGGCGGCTGGCCCAGGCGCGCGGCGGGGACCCGCGCCCATGGCGTGTATACTAGTCGGAAGTTCCCCCCGCGTAGGGCTCCCGGATTGAGCGGGAGCCCTTAATTTTCATGGCTTAGCGGGGAGCGGCGGGCACGGAATGCGTACCCATGTAAGTCTCTATTTGGTGCTTGATCTTTTGCATTGTTCGTGCTATATATGAGCCATGTACGTGGAGGTCGTCCCCAACCGTGGCTCGCCGCCCGCGGTGCTGCTGCGCGAGTCGGTGCGGGAAGGCCCCCGCATCCGGAAGCGGACCCTGGCGAATCTGTCCGCAT
>Ga0209810_1000482_pt1 | contig 87335 bp, 67 predicted proteins | sample Coa_R1_7_FD_187159 | JGI IMG/M metagenome (GOLD analysis project Ga0209810, IMG submission 187159) | Surface soil microbial communities from Centralia Pennsylvania, which are recovering from an underground coalmine fire - Coalmine... | ecosystem: Environmental > Terrestrial > Soil > Unclassified... | reverse complement strand
TCCCAAGACTGGCCAGGAGGGTGGTCCCAAGACTGGCCAAAGGGATGGTCCCATTACTGGCGGAAGGGTGGTCCCATGCTGCTGGCCAAACTCAGCTCAGGCGGTCCCATGGAGCTGGCCGGCGACATTCTGGACGGCATTTTGCGCTCGTTGCGGGATCGGGGGTTCTCCAGCGTGCAACTGGTGATCTCCGACGCCCCCGATGGATTCAAGGCCGCCATCGTGACGGTGTTGGCCGACGCCTCCTGGCAGCGCTGCCGTGTCGATGCCGGGTGCGCTTCATGAGAAACGTACTGGCCCGGTGCCCAAAGGGTTGGCCGAGGTGGTGGCCGCCGCCATCAGAGCGATCTCGGCCCAGCCCGACGCAGCCCCACGTTCACGCCCAGCTGACCGAGATCCCCATCATGCTGCCGCCACTTCCCCGCCGTGGCCGAGATTGCTGGAAAACGCCCGCGAGGACGTCCTACCGTTCCCGACCTCCCTGCCGCCCGCTCGCGTCAGGTAATCCACCAACCCGCTGGAGAGGCTCAACAAAGAATTAGGCAGAGCACCGACGTAGTGGGCATCTTCCCCAAGCCAGGCCGCCGTCGACCGCCTGGCCACCGCAGTCACCGCCGAGCACCACGACGAGTGGGGCATCATCGACCGCAGTTGCCTTGTCGGAGTCCCCGATGGCGAAGATCTACGAGCCAAGCGAGACTGGAGGCAGGAGGCGGGTACTGCGACCCCCGCAACCCGCCCGGCCGCGCCGATGCCATCTAGAAGCTACCTATCAGTAGGTGCTGAGCTGTCAGCGACGGCCGAACTGACCGCGTCTCTGAGGCCCGCCGTTACGTAGCGTTGTCGCTAGCTACACCTCTCCGGGTCCCGAACTTGCGCGGGTCGAGTCGCCCTTGCAGTCGACCACTTCGGCGTGGTGGAGAGGTTGCGGCGGCGGCGGGGTTCACCGAGGGAGCGCTCCAGCGGCCTATAACACTGTCTGCGGTAGGGCAGTTGATGACTAAGACCGCCGCAACTCAAAGCGTATGTCGCTAATCGGGATGTGCCTGGCTAGGTGATACTCAAACAACTCCTGGTGGCGGCGCCGCGCATTAACCCACGGCTCAAGGAACCGCCGCTGAAGTCGATTAAGCCCACGATGGGGCGAGTGAAACTCAAGCCGAATCAGTTGTATCTCAAGTTTCGGAGACTGGGTATAGGTGGGAACTTGCCGTCGAAAGTCGCTACCAGAGGTGAAGTATGAGAATGAGTATAGCCCAAATGGCCTAACGTGAGTAGGGTCGCTCCAGAAATAAGGGTTCGACCAGTGGGGCACTGACCCGACGAAGAGACCTCCGGGCGTGAGGACCCGCCCGATTTCTGCAAGTAACCGGACTAAATCGAGAACGTGCTCAAGGAAATGACGCGAATAGACGGATTTGACATTGCCTGCCGGGATAGCCGCCAGTACTTCGAATACGTCTCCCACGACGTCGACTTCCGGATGGTCAACCACGTCAACGGTCACCGAGTCGGGCAAATCACGCCCCGTCCCCGAACCCAACTCAAGCACGAGATTACCATTTCCGGGCAATTTTCCATGCTTATCGAGCACACCGGTCACACTATCTCTAGCGGTGGGTGTCGAGCTCGGACGTAGGTGCTCAAGAACCTATGAACAGCGCATGGTAGGAGAAGCGCCAGAGTAACGGTTGTCGCAGTCAAGCTGCCAATCGCAGCACCTACAGGACCAATCTTGCCTATAAGGAAGACGGACAGCGCTAGATTCAAAACCGAGTCAGCTACTGCGGCCAAGCCCAGGCCCCCTAGTCGGTTAGAGCTGGATAGCATTGTAAAATGAGCGTAGTTCCACGCTTCGACGACGAAGAAGGCGGAGATGGCCATCAACAGGCCTTCGGAGGGAAGAAAGGAAGGGCCGGTCCATAGCCGAATCAAGGGCCGACCGAAGAGAGTCAGGCCGCAGCCGACAGCCAGGGCCGACGCCACGCTCACGATCCGGAGTTGCCGCCACCGCTGCAGGATCCACGGCCAGTCCGACGCTTGGAACGCGCGTGCAAAGCCCGCCCTCAAGGGCGCTATTGCGGCGTAGGCAAAGCCAATTAGTAGCGTAGCTAATCGGAATGCGAGAGCATATGGAACGACTGCCTGCGGACGCAGTATGTGCGCTATCAACAGTGAGTCCGTGGAGAGAACAACCGCGTTTCTGATCTGAAAGGCCGTGAAAGACGTGCTTAGGCGGATGAGCCACCGGAACCCAATATCGGAAGAGCCCTTGTCATGTGTGATGGAACGAAGATTTCGCGGGAGAGCACCTCGCCACAGAATAAGCGCCGCCAGTACCGGGCTCCCAGTGGCAATTCCGGCTAGCCAGACCAATGGGTAGTGTGGCGACCACAGCGTTAGGACCTCGATACCTGCTACCGCCACGATCCTAGAAGCAAGATTCGCAACGGCCGGTACATAGCTGCGGTTGTCGGCCTCATACAGCGCCCCTGAGAGACCTACTGGGAGTGAAACCGAGATTAGCAGGCCATTCAAAAAATAGGTTCCAAACAGCTCAGCACCGGAAATCCTGGCCGGCACGTGCAGGAAGGCTCGAAGGTCAATAAGGGAGGCCGAGACGGAATAGAGAAGGAAGATGACAACGCCCGCGGTCGCGAGAAGGATAAGCGCCTTGCGGACGATGGCTAGCTCCGCATCCTTGTCGCCCCTCGTACGAGCCATGGCTAGCGGGGCGACGACTGTTTCACTCAATCCTGCCTGGCCAATCAGCGCCCACGACAAAAAAGACGAAAGTGCGAGCCACACCCCAAACCGAAGAGACCCGACCAAGTGAAGAGTAATAGGCACTAAGGCCGCGGAAATTAGAATCTGTGTGGGGCGGAGGAGGACTCCGAGGGTCAAGCTCTTGCGCAAGGGCGACCGGAACAGTCGAAAGCGCGCCTGACCCAGCGCGTGAAAGACCCCTGCAATGACACTATTTTGTGGGCGATGACGCGAGCGTGTGCTCACGGTTGGTTAGGGCTCGATTCCGCTAGCCTGAGCGCTGCGCCGCACGGCGCCACATTAGCTTCGATAGAAACTTGGCTTTGGATGACAGCCCAACGCCCCTCCAACTAAAGCCATGCCACGTTGCTACCAATCCTCACGCCTAGAAGAGCCCACAGTAGAGCAGAGTTCGCAATATCGCCATCCCCAACCGGCGCGAACTCCGGCCGTCTCCATAGTGTTGTGCACCAGGAACGGTGACCGGCATCTCGTCGATCAGCTCGAAAGCATTCTTGGACAGACCTGGAAGCCGAACGAAATCCTTATCGGAGACGACATGTCAAGTGATCGAACTCGGGAGTTGCTACTCGAGTTTGAGCGAAGTCATTCCAGCATCAGACTGGTATTTAACGACCAACGCCTCGGAGTCACCCGCAACTTCGAGCGCTGCCTAGCCGCGTCGCGGGGCGAAGTCATCTTCTTGTCGGATCAAGATGACTTTTGGCGTCCTCACAAGGTCGAATTCGTAATGAGTCAATTTCTGCGAAGTCCAGATACCCTCTGTGTTCTCCACGATGCAGAGATAGCGGATGAACGGCTCCGGCTGCTTGGGACTACCTTGTGGGACACGATCGGTTTCCGCCGGGACGGAAGTGGACGCCAGGCGATAAATGCAACTGTGCGAGGTCTGATCAAGCATAACGTCGCTTATGGGAGCACCCTTGCGGTTCGCTCGTCCCTTCTCTCAATAGCCTTGCCGATAGCTGCAGGTTGGGGCCACGACAGCTGGATCGCACTGTGCGGGGCTACCGCTGGGCAAGTGCGCCTGGTGCCTGATTGCCTCAGCGTCTACAGACAGCACTCAGGGCAGGAAACCCCAGACCGGCTGCTCAGACAGCGGGCCCCAATGACCCATGACTTCAGATCGAGTCTCGCAAAACGGCGGCAGGACTTCCTCCTTCTTAGTGATCATCTTGCCGCGGTCCTTCCCGCCGCGACCATCGAGGAATGTCTATCTGAACTCAAACAGGTCGCGGCTCATTTCGACCGGCGATCACGCCTGCCACACCGACACTTGGCGAGGCTGCCTCTTGTCCTGCGAGAGGCAGCCTCCGGAAGGTATCAGAAGTATACCGACTGGAAATCTGTGGTGAGGGACCTCGTGATGACTACGGTCCCCCGTCAGCGGGGATCGGAATGACCAAGACGGAACGTACTCACCGCAGATCGCCAGATCCCGAAAAGGGGTCTTTAGACTGGCAGCCTGAGCAGAACACCGATGATAGTAGTCGCCAAGCAGTCGAGGTAGTTTCAGCGTTCCGGTTTCACATGTTCGACGTCGCAGCCGAAGTCAGTCGCAGAAACCTTTTGGGTCGCCTCTGGACGGCAATGCCGAGGTCTCGTATCTGGGAGCTCGACGGGCGCCGTATCCAAAGTCAACCAGCATCTGCGGCGATCGCTTGGCTCGGCGGTCGGGCGCCGAGGAGATGGAACTGGACCAGGCGGAATGCGAACCGACTGTCGATTCAGCTTTTCGACCTGTGGGTCTCCGGGCTGCTTCCGTCAGATGCGCCGATAGTCCATTCACTAAGTGGTTGCGCCACAAGGGCCGTCCAATTGGCGCACCGTCGCGGGGCCAAGATCATTTGCGATCGTGGATCTTGGCACATCATGGCTCAGAAACGAGTCTTGTCCGTTGAGAGTGAGCGATGGGGTTTTCCTTTGAGGATGGATCCATGGTCGATGGAGCGAGAGCTACAGGATTACGAGACGGCCGACGCCATCGTGGTGCCTTCCACTAGAGCGAGGGAGTCCTTCATAGAGGAAGGTTTTCCAGGCAAGCAAGTGCATGTACTTCCGTATGGCGTCGACTTGTCAACCTTCCGGCCCTTGCCGAACAGAACGCATTCTCCACCGCGGATCGTGTGCGTAGGCGCGGTTAGCCTACGGAAGGGGCACCACTATCTCCTCAAGGCTTTCAGAGACCTCCATCGGCCAGAGGCAGAGTTGGTGTTCGCCGGACCGGTCGATGCCGACTTTGAGCGCAGGTTCTCACGCCTCCTTGAGTCGGCAACTGTCCTTGGCCCACTGCCAAGAGCCTCCGTCGCGGACCTTCTTAGGGGCGGCGGAATCTTTGCTTTGGCCTCAGTTGAGGAAGGGCTGTCATTGGCGCTGCTTCAGGCCATGGCATCAGGTCTCCCTATCGTCGCCACGTCCGCAACGGGTGCATCGGACATTGTGGAGCATGGAAGGAGCGGCCTATTGGTCGAGGCTGGAGATGCGGACGCCCTCGCACGATCCCTCGACCTGCTGCTGTCAGACGAGGAACTCAGGCTGCGAATGGGCCGATGCGCGGTTCAAGCTGCGCAGCACCGTGCGACCTGGAGCCGGTATGGTGACAGCGTAGAGACTCTCTATAGGACCATTGGCATACCGTGACGCTTCTGAGACTCGGAATCGTCGCATCACATCCGATTCAGTATCAAGTGCCTCTGTACCGTGCCCTATCGATGGTCGACGGCGTCGATGTTACCGTACTGTTCCTGACGCGGCACGGAGCCGTAGCATCTGTTGATCACGAGTTCGGCTTAGAGATGCAGTTCGACGTGCCGCTACTAGAGGGATACCGCCACCGCTTCCTCCTCAACGTATCCCCACGGCCGGACCCTAGGGGGTTCTTCGGTTCAGTGAACCCCGGCCTGATGAGAGAATACGGCTTTCGCGCTAAGGCGGACGTAGTCCTCGTCCATGGGTGGTTCGCACTCAGCCATTGGCTGGCATTCGCCGCGGCATCGGCGAGTCAAACGCCGATTCTCCTGCGGGGCGACAGTAATGCAGAAGCGGAGTTGTCGTTGTCTCGCGTCAAGCGATATGTCAAACAACGCGTTCTTGGGTCGCTGCTCAGACACGTGGCGTGTTGCGTTGCGATCGGCTACTTGAATAGGGAGTTCTACCGCCTCTACGGGGTATCGGATGATCGGATCGGGTGGGCGCCCTACTCAGTTGATAATGAGCGATTTGTGAGAGGGGGAGTCATCGGCGCCGAAAGCCGCGTCGCACGGCTCAAAGGACTTGGCCTCGACCCGACGAAACCGACCGTGTTATTCGCGGGGAAGCTACAACCTTGGAAACGCCCCGAAGACCTCCTGCGGGCCGTAAGTTACAGTGACTTGGAAATGAACGTACTTATCATCGGCGATGGTCCATTGCGGCGCGGACTGGAGAGCAAGTACGGCGGAGATGCCCGAATCAGGTTTCTCGGGTTTGTCAACCAGCTTGAAATTTCACAATGGTACGGGGCCAGTGACATGTATGTTTTGCCTTCGAGCCGAGAGCAGTGGGGATTGGGCGTCAATGAAGCCATGGCCGCTGGCGCGGTACCGGTAGTCAGCTCCGCTGTTGGTTGTCGCTACGATCTCATTGGACCGGATTGTGGCCGGATTTTTGAGGTGGGCGATGTAGAGCACCTTCGAGCCACGCTGCGTGCTTTGGGAGCACGACCAAGGTTGCGGCGCGAAATGAGGCACGCGGCGATGAGGAGAGTACGCAGCTACTCTATCGAGAGGACAGCTGATGGGATCGTGTCAGCGGCTACCGCAGCCCTCGGTACCCACCATCGACGTTTCAGGAAGTAAGTGATCGTTGTCTAAAGCGGTAGCGCCTGAAACATTCGGGGTGTCACCGATTCAGGACGCGCTCTCCGGCCTACTATGAGTAAGGTCGTCATCATTGGTGATAACGTTCGTGGCGGCCTCGCCCAGGCTATCCGAGCTGGCTTCCTGGATCTTGGGTGGCGCGCCGAATTGGTGCCCTGGGGAGGCTGGCAAGTCACGTCGAAGCTGCGGCTAGCCTATCGGCGACCCCGGTTGGCGGGAAGGCAGCTGTCTGCTCAGTCTGTAGACTTAGCTAACTCATTGGAGCCCTGCGATATGGTGTTGGTGGTTAAGGGCCCATTTTTCACGGATTGGACGGTGGAGATTATTCGCCGAACTACCGGAGCGGCGGTTGTCTGCTGGAATCCAGACAGCCCTTATGACGATGCCATATCCAACTGCGGCGCCGGTATACCTTCAGCAATCCAAGCTTATGACCTATATGTGACCTGGACAGATGAGGTTGCTCGGCTCTTAGCGAGAACAGCTCGCCGAGTCTCCGTAGTCCCGTTTGGCTGGGACCGTCATTTGTTCTACCCCGAGCGAGGGCAGGACTCTGAGTTGGACTCGCGAGTGGTCTTCATAGGCTCCTGGACAAAGGAACGCGCGGTGTGGCTTCGGGGTATCGCGCACCATCATCCTGTGGTGTTCGGTGACAGGTGGCCACCAATAGACGGTGTCGACATCCGTCGCCCGGCATACGGTGGAATCTTTCGCGCCGCGGCTGGTACGGCCCGGGTGGCGCTGAATTTCCTGCGTCCACAGAATCGAAATTCCCACAACATGCGGACTTTCGAACTGCTCGGCTGTGGCGCGTACCAGGTGGCAGAACGGAGTAAGGACCATGAACTGCTGCTGGAGGCACATGGCTACCCTCTCTTCTCCAACCTAGAGGAGCTCGACGCTTTACTTGCAGATCCGACTCTCCCGAGTTCACCTGGAACGCCGACATGGCTTGAGAAGCATGATTACTTAAGTCGAGTGCGAACGCTATTGAGCGCACTCGGTGGCATCTGATGGGGCAGTGGCAAGGTCGGGTTAGGGACTGATCATGCGCGTTCTAGTAGCAGGTGGTACCTCGACATCCCCCGGTGGTTGGATAGCGGTGCGCGCCGTGGCTGAGTATCTAGCCTCGTGCTCGGCTCGCTCAACCCTGATAGTGCCATCTGGAGCCGACATGGATGGCCTGCCGAGGGGTCCCAGATACAGGGCCCGCGGCCGAGCAATCGCATTAGCTCAAGAACTGGTCGGGCTCCACCGAAGCGTTGACGTCTACATCGGTATGGCCGATAGATTGCCCCTCATCAGGCGCAGATCCACCTGGCGGATCATGATTGCGCAGAATCCTCACCTCTATAGAGGTGTTAGCCCAAGCTCGACGCGGGCTGGACGGCTCTTGGATCGGTTCCGTGTGGCCCTTGCGGTCTACAGTGCAAATCATGCCGACGCAGTCGTGACTGCCACGCGGGCAACCGCAAGTGAGCTCGCGGCTAGGTGCCGAGTTGAGCCGGGCCGAGTATCCGTCGTTCCGATACCCGCAGTCGGGATCGATAGGCAGCGCGGGGTGCATCGAGATGTCATCCAACGCATTGCGATGGTCGGCGCGGCGCGGAGCTACAAACGGTTTGAATGGGCGATCCGTGAGATTGACGCCTGGGCCGCGATGCGCCCGGAAACAGTAAAGATTGAGCATTACGGGCCGCTTTATGGCGATGGACCAGCGGGCGCTTTGCGCAGGGCCGCCGAGACCACATCGTCCGTAGCCGTTGAACTTCATGGCCAGGTTGGGCATAGCGAGGTCATCGCCGGTCTAGCTGATGCAGATCTATTTGTCTTTCCCAGTAGGACCGAGTCGTACGGCGTCCCTCTGGTCGAGGCTTTGTCAATCGGAGTACCAACGATATGCTCGGACATCCCACAATTTCGCGAAATTGGAGGATCCATTCCGGTATATATTGATGGGAGCACTGGCTCACTAGCTGAAGCCTTGGCTGCTGTAGAGCCTCGCGGCGTTCGCGAAGCACTGTCGAGGGCGTCCCGAACAGCTTTTCGGGGCGCGTCAGGGTGGAACGTTCTTAGCGGCGGTGCCACCAACCCTAGATTGGTACGTGATCAGAGTGGCGAAACACAGGAATTGCTCGGCTAAATGCGAATACTGCTCGTCGCGACGGAGCTCTCATCGTTCGGCGGCATCCAAAGGTTCAGCGCGTCGCTAAACGCTGCTTTTGTGTCCCTCGGGCACTCAGTCACGATTTTCGAGTCAGCCCGCTATCCGCGCTGGGCAGGAAAGGGACTGGCAGGACTTGGCCTCTTGCACGGAGGGGACCCGGCCGATGTGGTCTGGTGCGCTCATCCTCGACTGGGCGCCCTCGCCGTTGCGATAGCAGGCCAGCGCAAGGTGCCAGTCGTGATATCTACGCACGGTTATGAGACGTGGTTCCCGTATCCCGCTCATGTGCGACTTGCGCTAGCCCGTGCTGACGTCGTAACGGCCGTTAGCAAGTATTCGACGGCACTGTTAGGACCCATTGGAAGGGGCGCAAAGCTGTTGCCACCCACCTCCGATCTCTATCGCTTGACCGCTCCGGAACACGAGTTAGTCCCAGCGAGAGAGCGCAGCACAGTGACTCTGATTAGTCGTCTCGGAGAGGGATACAAGGGCATCAAGGAATTTGCCGCCGCTGCGGCCTCGTTACGCGCCACCCATCCCGATCTGTCCTTCGTTGCGTCCGGTCGTGCCGATCCTGAGGTACTTAGCAATGCGACGGACTGGTCTTCCTTAGAGGTCATCGCTAACCCATCCGATTCGGAGCTTTCGAATATGTATCAGCGATCTGCGGTCGTTGTATTGCCGAGTGTGGCCAAGAGAAACGAGCGGGGCCGCTGGATCGGTGGTGAGGGTTTTGGAATCGTTCTCCTTGAAGCAGCCCTGTTTGGAGCAGTGACCATAGCCTCAGATGAAGGCGCCTGCCCGGAACTAGTTGCTACCCTCGGAAATGGTGTAGTAACAGATCCCACCCATGAAGATCTGGCTGATGCTCTAACCGCGCTGATGGCCGATGTAGATCTCCGGGAGAGACTTGGTGCAAGAGGACGCCAAGTTGCGTGGCAACGGTTTTCGCCGGCCCATTTCACTGAAAGAGTTGCAGGCATCCTTGAGGAACTAGGATGCTAGAGTCCTCGGTCGTATCGACGACAAACCGAGTCCTCCCCCGTGCTCGCCACGGGTCGTACGCATCAGGAGGTCGCCGGCAGGCGGCGGTCCTGATGGTGCCAGTGATGCTCCTGGCAGCGACCTTGTTTGCGAGTCGTACGATCCCCTCCGGTCGCCTCGAGATCGTGGTCGCCATCGCGACACTATTTCTTGGCGCTCTGATATTGAGGGCGCCCGCCCTACTGGTCTGGTGTGTCGTGGCAGTGGGCACAGGATGCCTTATCGCAGATCACGTCTCGGGCCTATCAAGCGAGGGATACGGGGCGGCCTTTGCTGCTGCCTTGCTGGGCCTAGGTCCAATCATAATGGGCGGCCTCCGCCACCGGCAGGACTATCCGGCTGGACAAGTTTTTGGGCTTGTCGCGGTCGCGTACATAGTCATAGGAGCTCTTGCTGCCGCGCCGACGTCGGTCCTGGGGGGTTTCCTTACCCAGGAAGAGCGGGGTCGAGGATTGGTACTCATGGCCCTGTTTCTTGGCGCCGTTGATCTCGGCATTGGAATAGGCCATCTGACCCCGACATTTCGTTGGAAGTCTAAGGTAAGTACCGATTGGGTGACGCTGTGGAAGAGGGCGCTGGTGGCAATCGCCCTGACCTATATCCTCAGCGCGCTAATAGATCTCACCGGGCGTACGGCAAATCTAGGTGCGATCCCGCAGCTTATCAGCGACGCAAGGCTGGCCTTTTTCTTAGTTCTCTGGGTCGGGGCGTTGCGGCGTGAGGTGCCGAGAACCTTGACCCTCGCCAGCATGGTCGCCGCCCTGCTCACCGCCGTAGCTGGCTTCGGGACCGGATCGCTCTATTCCGGACTCGAGTTGCTGGTCGGGGGGCTTTGTATCTACGTAGCCGAGCGGCGACGGATTCCATGGATGACAGTGCTCTTGGCGGTCGTCGTAGCCTTATCGCTCAATGCGGGCAAGGCGGTATTTCGATCCGAGTACGGCGGTCTCGACCAGCTTAAGCAGCATAACCACCTGATAGAGGGTCAGCACTTTCTTGCGGAGTATCTACAGGGGCTCCGTGGCATGACGAGATCAAGCCTAGAGGAATCGGCCGCTCGATTTTCTTACGCAGGCGGCGACTTGATGGGTTATGTGTCCCAGATAGTTCCCTCCACCTACCCACATTGGGACATGCGGACCTACCGCTACTTACCGTACGCCCTGGTCCCAAGAGTCCTCGTTCCATCGAAGCCCGTCGCTACCTTCGGTAATCAGTTCGGCCGCGCATTCGGTCTCTTGGCGCCGGCCGATCTCGGCACCTCAGCGAACCTACCAGTATCAGTGGAGGGCTACGTCAATTTTGGCTTACCGGGGCTGCTCACTGGCGGTCTTGTTCTGGGTGCATTGCTTGGGATAGTTGCCTCCACTTTCGCCGGGCGGGACCTGCGGTCCATGATCGCTGGCACTCTCTTTACGGTCTGTCTCATCGGTGGCGTCGAATCGGACTCAACCCTCACTCTGGGCCTGGTTCCGGGGCTCGTACTGGTCGTGGCGTTGGTCGCGTGGGTGTTGCGTGGTCGTTCTAATGACGGCCTCACAGTGAGATCGAGTACATGGCAAGACGAGTCGCTGTCAGCAGGATCCGAGGGGCAGTAACGTGCGAGATAGGTCTTGGACTGACGCGATCAAGAGTATCTGGTCTAGGACTCGGGCGGCCTTTCTATTACTAACCGGAGATCCACTGGTGCTGGATAGGTGGCTCTGGCTTCGACGTCATCTTCCTCGCCAACCAGGGAGAATCCTTGACGCCGGTGCCGGCAATGGTTGGTTCGCTATCAACAGCGCAATGCGTGGTCATGACGTGCTCGGGCTAGGCTTAGAGGGCGCGGACATGAGACGGGCAGCTATCCGGGCAACCCATCTTGGCGTACCAGCGCAATTCGAAGTACAGGATCTCCGAGACCTGGAGTATCGCGGGGACCTGCGTGACAACTTCGACTGCGTGGTGTGTACGGAGACGATCGAGCACATTATCGATGATCTGCGAGTTGTGAATGCCCTGGGTGGCGCGCTTCACCAAGATGGCATTCTTCTGGTCACGGTGCCCAATTCTCAATATCGCCCTATGGACCGCGGTGACGCCGGGCCGTGGTACCCGGTAGAGGACGGCAGGCACGTACGGAAGGGGTACACCGAAGACGAACTCATCTCGCTGCTGGAGAGATCTGGCCTAGAGACAGTTGCTGTAGGCTATTGTTCAGGATGGGCGAGTCAACGATGTACTTGGTTGCTTCGACGTCTCACTGATCGTCTGGGCTATCGCGTTGCCTGGCTGATCACCCTTCCGTTACGGGTTCTGCCACCTGTGTTGGATCCGATGATCGGTCGGATTTCCAATTATCCGAGCTATTCCTTGTGCATCCAGGGTCGGAAGGTGCGGCGCCAGCCGTGCTGATGCCCCCTATTCAGAGGAACGACTGGCAGCATCGAGTTGCCGCAGGTGGACGGAATCGACGGCTCAATCGACCTCTGGAAGTTTGGTCGGCGGCCAATAGAGTGCTTTGCCATCGACATATGGATTGACTCGCGTGCCCCGCCAAATGGTGGACTGGATCAGACAAGCCATGGCAGAGCCCGGATGTAGGGGTCGATGTGGCACCACGATGTGTAGGCCGACACGGCGCCGCGGTGCAGATTCTCGTGCGCGCCGAGTGCCTCCGTAACAGCATCGACTAAGTCGGACGCTGTAAGGCGCGCTGGGACGGGCACCGCACACTCCGCTTCGAAGAAAGGTTGCGTATAGGGTAGGCGAGTAAGTATCTGGGCGGCCCCGCACGCAGTAGCTACGGCGGCACGATAGGGGGCAGCCCAGCGCAGGTTCCATGACTCCGATTCCGCCACTGGGTTGATCACAACCCGCGCATGCACGAGCAGTCTCGTGAGGCTGGCAAAGGAGACAAGCCCCAGTGACTCAAGATTCTGTCGCGAAGGTGCGGCCAAAGGGTGGCCCAGGACGAGAACCCGGTATTGAGGAAAAGCCTCCGCAATGATCGTGCAGAGGGATGGGGCAAGCGCTTGAGCTTGATCGACGATGACGATCGTTTCTGAAGTCCTTCGTCGAGGACGTGGCCAGCCCGACTTCCGATAGTTCGGTACCACTAAAGGCAAAGAAGAGGCCCTCCACGCTGCAGCGGAGGCAATCGCTCGACGCTCTTCGGGGACGCTGTAGGAGTCCGCTCGGCCCGCGAGCGCGGTTGCCATTCGGGCAATTGGCGAGCGCATGGGTGCCCTTACCAGCAACTCATGTGCATGATAATGAATATGCGGCCTCCGACGCCTTCCGGCCAAAGCACTGTGTGTCGCAACTAGGCTCTGCGGGCCAAAGGCCACGATCACGTCGACGGTGCTCTCAGCTAATTCAGCCCGAATAGCATTTGTGAGGCTCATCATGCGATGCCAAGAGTGTCGAGAGGGGTGTAACAAACGCAGCTCTCCACACGCAGAGAACTCATCGTCGGATAGCGTAACCTGTGGAGGTCCGTGAACCATGAGTTTGACTTGCCAATCGAGTCTCGCCAAAATGCAGGCCCAGTCGAGTTCTATCTCCTGCTGATCGAGCGGAATAGCCCCTATGAGTAATGCTTTGCCGGGGGGCTGTTGCGGTACTACGTTAACGGTCAATCGTTTCAGCCTCGTGTCGTTAGTGGACATCATCAGATGAAGGCAACCTGTGGCTTCTGCGAGCGTTCCCTAGGGCCTCCGGTGGTTACTCGTGGCGACGGACGTCACGTTATGCGCTGTCCCCAAGGCTGTGGTTGGTGGGTTCTCGATCCCCCGGAGACTCAATACGACGAGACGTACTTCGGAACGGGCGAAGACGGTATTGGCTATGGCGAAGGCTATAGCACCTCCATTGATCCTGCCGCTGTCCGGTGGTGCGAAAGGAATTTGAATCGTCAGTCAAAGTGGCTGGAAATCGGATGCGGCAACGGTCAGTTGGCGCTCAGGTTATCGAGCCTAAAGGTGGATGTAATAGCTACGGATGTGTCGCGAGCCTTCCTGAGTACTCTCGCTGGCACGGGTCTGCGATTCGTCGAGGCTGACGCTGTTGCGGCACTATCAACGTTTCCAGAACGATCTGTACTTCTCGTTGACAGCTTCGAACACCTCCCAGATCCAGCTCAGTTCCTAACGTACTGGGCGCGTACCTCCTCTCAAGAACTGGTCATGCGTTCGCCGAACGGCCATCAGATCGACTTCCTGCGTACTAGAAGTAATCTGCTTCATCGGAGTTATGAGCACGCTTGGTACCCTCGGCTTACTTGCCTTGGCGAAGTCTTAGCCTTGGACCGAATGCGCGTTGACGTGAGTTATGAGGCTTTGCGCTATGTCAAGCTTCCTGACGTCCGCTCAGGGATTATCGGCCGTCGTCTCGCAAATAATGTCTGGGTATCCATAAAGAAGTAGGGCCACCCGCGAGGGCGCAACAGACTGCCAAACCTTCAGGGAACGGTATCTCGTTTCAGCGTGGAGCTAAGCGAGCGGCCGCGTTGCAGTGGGGGGCGCGGCGCAGTTTTGGGGGCGCCCGATCGTCGTCAGGGGCGTCCCGCCAACGTGACAGCGCGTCCACGAGACTCTGCCGACTCCTGCTCAAGCCGGGCCGGGCATAGGCGCGGACGAGGTATGAATACCGCTCAGGACGGACGACCAACACACTGCCGTGAATGCGGCAGCCTAGTGTTAGCTCGGTAGACAACGGGGGCACTTCCGCTCGAGGCCTCGCTTCCGCGGTAGGTCTATTGCCAGCCCAGTTCGTCGAGGGCGATTTGTGCGTAGGGGCCGGTCGCTGATGTGAATGAGTTGGCGACGAGCTGGATGTAGTTGGCGGTGACTGTGGCGGGGAGCGCGTCGGTTCTGGAGGCCAAGGTGTTGCCGGTGACGGTGAGTTGGGTGGTCCAGGTGGCGCCGTCGGTGGACGTTTGGATTTGGTAGGCGGACGGGGCGAACGCGGCCGAGTACCACTGGGTGGAGATAGCTGAGATGGCTGTGGGCGATCCGAGGTCGACGGTCAGGGTCGGGGTGGTGGTCGAGCCGACCGGCTGCCACCAGGTTGAGGCGTTCCCGTCGATCGCGTTGGCCGGCACATCGGAACTGAATGTTGTGTTGGGTGACGAGGCGATCGGGAAGGCGACGCCGTGGCCGTCCCAGCCCAGTTCGTCGAGGGCGATTTGTGCGTAGGGGCCGGTCGCTGATGTGAATGAGTTGGCGACGAGCTGGATGTAGTTGGCGGTGACTGTGGCGGGGAGCGCGTCGGTTCTGGAGGCCAAGGTGTTGCCGGTGACGGTGAGTTGGGTGGTCCAGGTGGCGCCGTCGGTGGACGTTTGGATTTGGTAGGCGGACGGGGCGAACGCGGCCGAGTACCACTGGGTGGAGATAGCTGAGATGGCTGTGGGCGATCCGAGGTCGACGGTCAGGGTCGGGGTGGTGGTCGAGCCGACCGGCTGCCACCAGGTTGAGGCGTTCCCGTCGATCGCGTTGGCCGGCACATCGGAACCGAATGTTGTGTTATACGAATACGCACACGGATACGAGGAACAGCTAGCCAGGGTTGATGCGCCGAGTACATTGGAATAGCCACCGGTACCTGTGGGGTTGATTCCTCGGACGCGGTAATAATAGGTGGTGTTGACGGCGAGGCCGGAGTCTGTGTAGGTCGTATTAGTCGGACTAGCGATTTGGCTCCATGCGGACCCATCCGTGGAGCGCTCAACGACGTAGCTGTCAGCGCCGGACGAGGGGCCCCAGCTCAGGCTTATCTGGCTACTGGTGGTTGAAGATACCGTGAGTGTCCCCGGGACTGTAGGTAGCCCTGGACCCGGATTGGCGCTCCAGTTGTAGGTACGCCAGGCCGCATGGAATCTCGGGGAACTGTTGGCAACGTCATACTCGTTTGAGAGCCATACCGTCCCAGTGGCAGCCGCGAAGTTGGCGGAGGGATCGGGCGTCGCGCCTGAGTAGTCGCCCCAACGACACGTACTGCTCGATCCAGTACAGGAGAAGTCGGCGTCATAGGCGGTCGACTGGAACACGCTCGTAAAGGCTGATTGAGCGTTTGAGTAGCTCTTCGAAACCATCTCTATGGCGGGGAACGTGCTGGAGGACGAGGTATTGAATCCCATGACCATGTCGGCTCCGAAAGCCGACGTGGTGCCATTATTGGCACGGTCTGGAGAGATAGCACCATTCCAGACGTACAACGATGGATCTGTAGCCTTGCCGGACTGCAACAATGCGCTCCCCACCGGGTCGATCTCGTACCAGCGCTCCTCGGAGCCGGCGCCGCCTGCGACCGCATGCGCTGTCCAGATGGCCATTCGGTTGTAGGTAGGGTCGATGGCGGCTACGGCGTGCTCGAGTCGACCATCTAAGGTGTCAAGGACTCGACTCGTGCCGCTCTCAGGGGCGTTAGGGGGCATCGAGAACGTGGCCACCGCGATGGCGGTCGGCGCGCTCAGTGTGGCGCTGCCGCTCGTATTCTTGGTGACTTGAAAGACGGATATGAAGTTGCCGGACCCGCCGGTACTGACATCAGGCGTACCTACAATCCATCCGCTGCCGTTGGGGTCGGCTTCTTGAGCGGGCTCCGGAGTGGAAGTCAGGCTGGAGTCCGCGTTCTTCAGACTCGAGAAGGTTCCTGCATTGAAGCCGCCTGCCGGGCAAGTTGTAATCGTGCTCGTGCCTACCGCAGGCTTAGCTAGCCAATCGACGTCGGAGCCGACGTACGTGTTCCCAGAGAAAATGTTGGCGCCGATCAGCATGAAGTCTTGACTATCTCCGAGCTTCGGATAATCAGGAAGCTCGCTGCCGTAGTTGTAGTTCAGATCGTACTTGCAGAAGTCACTCGAACCCTGCGGGGCTGACCCTTTGCTGAACCCATAGAGGAAGTGGTTGTCGGTTGTATCAAGAACGACGTAGTAAAAGCGATGAGTGCCTGGATCCCACATCACCTGGGGGTCGCTCAAGTTGTCACTGGAGCCAGTCAGGGCGGCGAGGGTGCCGGCCGCGCCGTTCGTGTTGGCGTTGAGGAGGGTACCTGAGCGGTCGTATAGGCCGTAGCGAAGGTTGACCATCTCCATGTAGCTGTTCGGCCCTATGGCGCCAGTTGAGTCCGGCGGAGTCACATCAGTCTCGTACTGGCCCGACCACGTCGGCCCTGCAGCAGGTGAGACGGCATTGGAACCTGCTAATCCGCCGCTTGAGGTGGTCTGCGTCTGCCTGACTTGAGCATCGAGACGCTGCTTGACGAGGCTGTATTGGTCCAGGTGCAGCGGGCGGTAAGGGCTGGCGTACGGGTTGGGCGATGACGGGGGAGTGCCAACTCCAGTGAGAGGAGTACCGACCTGCACAGTGCCCGTGCTAGAAGGGACCGCCGCGCGTGCTGCAGTAGCGCCGACCAGTGGCGTAGCCAGGGCGACCGGCAACGCTACACAGGCCAGGCGGCGAGTTAGCCGTGCCAGGATGATGTGCCACTGGACAGCTTTGCGGCCCCGGCTCGTTCGCGCTCCCACCTTGTTTCCCCTCCGGCGAGCTCGGATGGTCCGGCCCGCGAGTCATAGTTAGAGTCCTCAGAGGGTAGCGAGCGCATATCAATAGGGGACCAACACAAGCCGTCCGAATCGGACGAATCGTCCCGGTTTGTAACGCTACGCGGTGGGGGCGGCATCGAGACGCGACCGTTTACCCCTCAGGGCTGCTGCGTCAGAACGACCTTCATCACAACTCGATGAGGAAGAGGGCCTGCCGCGGTGGCACTGATGACGTGGCCGGGTTGAATGGTCCCGAAGCCGGTGGCGATCTTGGCCCGGGACGTCGTGATGGCGCCCCCCGAAATGCTGAGCACGAGTTGCCCCAGATGGATCGAGTCGCCGGCTTTCGTCTTACCGGCCAGGATTACCGGCGTATGGATGCGCACGACGCTCGTGTGGAGGCTCGTCGGCCCGGAGCTAGCGACCTCATCGTGAATCTCGATGGTGCCAGGCGAGAGGAGCCAGGACCTCCGATGCCGGGGTGACCCGGCGAGCCGCTGGTACCCATCATGGCTGGCCGTCACGGTCAGCGCCCGGTCGTCTGCCTCGGCGCGCTCCAAGGTGGGCCGGGCGAGACGGGCCGCCCGGAAGGTCCCCCAGACTTCTGACTGGTCCTGCCCATCGACCGTGACCGTATTGTGAGCTGCGGTAGAGCGCTCGAAGCTCCGTCGAGGGGAGGGCTCGTACGTCGAGGTTCCGGAATTGACCAGAACACGTTGTCCGTCGACCGTCAGCTCGAAACTGAGGCAGCCCGCGTGGGCGTGGGCTGGCAGCTCGGGCGGGCAGGGCGGACCTAGGTCAGCCACTACATGGATCCGCTCATCTGGCTTCATCACTACATAGCCAGATGGCGCGAGGATCGTAAGTGGCGAGGTTGGGGAGCGGATGGCACCAAGGAACCCGATCCTCCGTAACCCAACCAGGACGCAGTCGTTGAACAATGGAACGTCGCCGTCCGGCATGAGCATCGCTCCCAGCCATGACTGCATGCGATCGAGGTTCTCACTGAGGCTCGTTGGCACATACCGCTCGTGGCCGGCCTCCTGCAGAAGCTGCTGGACATCCAGCAAGTCGCCCAGGACCTGACAGTGGTAGGACGGAGACCGCTCGTAGTGACCGCCATCAGCGAGTACCTGGACTGGGAGCTGACGCCCCAATAGGCGGCATCCCGCCCGGATCAGCTGATCGGAGCCCAGGAAGACGCCTGCTCCGATAAGCGCCTTAAGGTTCTTGATCAGATGGTTCCCGCCGACGTCATGCTCGACGTGGGCGCGCAGGTAGCGAGTGTGGAAGTCCACCTGGCTGCGCCACTCGGAGGCTGTCTCCGGCTTCGCCAGAGCCCTGTAGGCACCGCACAGAACCCACAGCCGTAACGACACGACGTACGGAGACCAGGCATCGCCCCGTCCGGGGGGTGAAGCGGCCACCCACGAGGACCAGAGTCGCGCGAAGCTGTCCTGGGCCCACGCTCGGTCATGGTGAGCAGCGAACGCCCACGCCCACTCGAGGTAGTGGAGGTGGTAGCGCCAGAGTTGTGGTGCGCTGAGCTGAGCCCAATCGGGGAGCTCGCCCAGGTGGCGCTCCTCGTTGAGGAACTTGAACCAGCCTCTGGCATTGTCCTCTGCGCTCGGGTAACCGTCGGCCAGTTGCGCGTCGATCGGCCGGTACTCGGCTGGCCAGCCCGGTCCCTCCGGAACATCCCTGCGGAGTACTGCGTCCCAGCCTTTCGGCAGCAGGCCTAGCGCTGCGCGCTGGCTCCGCAGCCGAACTCGGTGGACGATCTGTGCCGGGCGGAGGTGAGCGGCGGTTCGCAGGGTGAGCCCAAGCCGCTCAAGCGGCCTGGGGCTCAGCGGATCGCCTGCCACTCCTGGACGATGCCTTCGCGAAAGGTCCGGGGCCGGTAGTCGAGGTCGCGCTGGGCGAAACTGATGTCAAAGGCCTTGTCCTCTCCTAGGCGCTCGAGCTGCTCAGCCTTGATGCGCGGACGGGACGAGACCTTCTCGTACAGGCGGCACCCGGCCACCGCCGGACCCAGTGGAACTGGTACGAGGACGGGTCGGCGGCCTACGGCTTCGGCGGCCTGTCCGATCACCTGGCGGAGGGTGAGGGGGTCGGGGCCGGCGAGGTCGTAGGTCTGACGGATCGTCGCGGCCCGCTTGAGGCAGGTCACGATGGCGTCGGCGAGATCCTCCACGTGGACGGGCTGCTGCAGGCGGCGCCCGCCTCCGGGCAGGGGAACGGCGGGGGAGCGCCGCAGGAACCGGAGCAGGCGGCCCATGTTCCTGTCGCCGGGGCCTCCGTAGATCATGGTCGGGCGCACGATGGTCCAGTCGAGGGCGCTGGCTTGGATTGTGTCCTCCGCCGCCAGGCGGACGGCCTTCGAGGCCGGATTGAGCGAGGTAAACACCGCGGTGGTGGACACGAACACCGCCCGCTTGAGACCCGCTTCCTCGGCCGTCCGGACGATCGTCTCGGCGTGCCCGAACCCGAGCGACGCCAAGTTGACCAGGGCTTCGGAGCCTCCGGCCTCGAAGGCCGGCGCCAGTGTCTCGGGGCGGTCAAGGTCGCCGTCGACCGGCTGGGCGCCAAGCTGACGGACCCGGTCGGCCGAGGAGGTGGATCGGGCGAGGGCCGTCACGGCGTGACCCGCGGCCAGCAGGCGAGGGATCACTGCTCCGCCTAGGAACCCGCTGCCCCCGGTGACGTGGACCTTCACTGGCTCCCCTGGTTGGCGGTGGCGTGGATGAGGCGGCGGTAGGTGTCGGCCAGGCGGCGGCGGTCGAAGTGTTCCTCAACGTAGCGGCGGCCCTCCTCGCCCATGCGGGCCCGGCGAGCCGGGTCAGCGGCGAGAGCCTCGACGGCTGCGGCCAGGGCTTTCGGGTCGCCGGGTTCCACCACCTCAGCGCCCGCCTTGGTGAGGATCGTGGCCGGCTCCCCGCGGAGGGCCCCTACCACCGGGCGACCCGCGGCCAGGTATTCGAAGATCTTCGAGGGGATGAAGGTGGAGAAGAGGGGCACGTCGCGCAGTGGGGCCAGGCAGATGTCGGCGGCGGCCAGTAGGTCGGGGACCTGCTGGCGGGGGACCCCCGGCAAGAGCTTCACGTTGCTCAGGCCCATCTCCTGGACCTTACGCACGAGATCGGCCTTGGCCGCTCCTTCGCCGACGAAGGCGAACCGTATGGGGGTATCGGCATCCAACAGTTCGGCTGCCTCCGCCACCTCGGTCAGACCGTGGGAGATGCCGTGCGCGCCTATATATAGAGCCACCACGTCGTCGGGCCCGGCACCCAGCCGCCGGCGGACCTCCGGATCGGCCTCTCGGTCCGGCTCGAAGCGACCGAGGTCGGCGCCGTTGCGGATGGTCGTCACCTTGTCGGCCGGGACACCCCGGGTCAGAAGATTTTGGCGGAACCCCTCCGAGACCACGACCACGGCGTCGGCCGCCCGGTAGGCGGCCATCTCGAGGCGCTCCAGGACGGCGATAAGCCGGCGGTTGGTGAGAACCCCCAACTCGACGAAGATCGCCGGCCACAGGTCGCGGATCTCCACGATCAGCCGGGCCCGGCAGAGGCGGGCGATCAGCCACGCCGAGAAGATGGAGAAGGAGGTCGGCGAGGAGACGACCACCACGTCGACCGGGCCCACCTTCCTGGCGCCGAGCAGCACGGCGGTGACCATCAGGCTGAGGTGGCCGAGCGTCTTCTTGGCCACCCCTTCGTTCGGTGTGGCGTACAACCAGGTGCGCACCACCCGGTAGCCGTCGACCTGCTCCTCCACCAACCGCCGGCCCCGGTAGGCCTCGGGGATGACGCCCGTGGGATGGTTCGGCATACCGGTGAGCACGGTCACCTCGTCGCCCGCCTCGGCCCAGAAGCGGGCCATCTCCGACAGGCGAGCCTGGGGAGCGCCGATCTCCGGCGGGAAGTAATGGCAGTGCACCAAGACCCGCATCAGGCCGACTCCATGGCCGGCAACCGCCTCGCCAACCACGCTGGGCTGGCGAGGTACCCAGCGAGCAGGATCAAGCCGCCGACGTCGGCCGCTGCCCTCAGCCCAGCACTGCCGGTCAGGCTGACCAGACCGAGCAGGCTGAGAACGGCCATCAGGCCGGCGACCAGCGAGGTGACACGCGGATGAGACCATCCGAGGTCGGTGAGGCGCTGGTAGACGTGGCTGCGGTGGGCCTCGTACCAGACCTCGCCGCGTCCGACCCGTCGAGCGAGGGTCCACGCCGCGTCGGCACCGAACACGGAGAGCGGGGCCAGCACGGCTTCGGGCGGCAATCCGTCGCGCAAGGCGAACACGGCCACCACCGCTAGCCAGGCGCCCACGAAGTAGCTGCCCACATCACCGAGGAAGATCTGCGCCGCCGGGAAGTTGAAGGGGAGGAAGCCGCAGGCGGCTGCGGCCACCGCCAGCCCGGAGACGGCCAGGACGGGGTGGCCGCTTTGGATGCCTAGGTAGGTCCATGTCCCACCTGCCGCCACGATCTGGGCCCCGGCGATCCCGTTGATCCCATCCATGAAGTTGAAGATGTTGGTCCAGCCGACCAGCCAGACCAGCGTGGCCAGACCGGCCACGACCCTCCAGAGGAGCGGACCCCCTAACCCGTGCAGCACGGGCGCGACGACGGCCGCGGCCAACACGGTCTGGGCCACCAGTCGGGTGAGCGGCGGCCATGGATGAACGTCCTCGGCCAGTCCGACCAGCCCGAACAGCCCCGCAGTCACCAGGAGAACCCACCGTTCTCCGTCGGTGACCCCGGAGACAGCCACCGCCACCGACGCGGCGATCGCCACCGCCAGGCCGCCCCCCCGGGGGGTCGGTACCTCATGTGACGAACGGTGGTTCGGATGATCCAACACCCCGCGCCGCGCCAGGAGCGCCCGGGCGGCGGGCGTGAGGGCCCCGCCCAGCGCCGCGCCCGCGGTCGCCGTCCATGCGAGTTGCCCTGGGCTCAGAGACACCATCCCCATCGTTGGAGCCCAAACGCTACCTGCCAGCCCTCTGACGTCGGGCGGGGCCGTCGACTTGGTGACCCGGTAGCGTCTTCCGCCGTGGGAAAGCCGGTTCCCTTCGGGTCGTTGTCGGTGACGGAGTCGGCACGCCGTGCGTGAGGTCCTCCAGTCGCTGCGCGGAGCCTCGGCCGAACTGGCCGACGTCGCCCCGCCCCGGCCGGCGCCGGGTCATCTCCTCATCCGTTCGGTCGCCTCGGTCGTGTCGGCCGGTACCGAGCGAATGCTGACCGAGTTCGCCCAGGCCAACCTGGTTGGTAAGGCGCGCCAGCAGCCGGAGCGGGTGCGGCAGGTGATCGACAAGGCCCGCTCGGACGGCCTGATGTCCACTGTCGATGCCGTTCGGGCCCGGCTCGACGAGCCTCTGGCCATGGGATACGCCAACGCCGGTCGGGTGGTCGCCGTCGGCGAGGGTGTCAGCGGCTTTTCCGTTGGGGATCTGGTGGCGTCCAACGGCGCCCATGCCGAGGTGGTGTCGGTGCCGGTGACACTGTGCGCCCGGGTCCCCGAGGGGGTGCCGCCCGATGAGGCCGCCATGGCCAGCCTGGCGGCTATCGCCCTCCAGGGCATCCGCCTCGCCCAGCCGAGCTTGGGCGAGCGCTTCGTTGTCACGGGCCTCGGGCTCATCGGGCTCCTCGCCGTGCAGCTGCTCAAAGGCCACGGCTGCCAAGTCATGGGGGTGGACCTCGACCCGGGCCGGTTGGAGCTCGCCCTGGCCTTGGGTGCCACCGAGGTCCACCAGGCCGAAGCGGCCGTGGCAGGCGCCGAGCTGTTCTCCGGCGGTCGGGGCGTGGACGGCGTCATCGTGACGGCGTCGAGCCGCTCGAGCGAGCCGATTCACCAGGCGGCCGAGATGTGCCGCCAGCGGGGCCGGATCGTGCTGGTCGGTGTCACCGGCCTCGAGCTGCAGCGGTCCGACTTCTACGAGAAGGAGCTGTCGTTCCAGGTGTCGTGCTCGTACGGACCCGGCCGCTACGACCCCCGCTACGAGGAGGGCGCCCAGGACTACCCGTACGGGTTCGTGCGCTGGACAGCGGCCCGCAACATGGAGGCGGCCCTCGACATGATGGCCGGCGGCCAGCTCCAAGTTGCCCCCCTGCTCACCCGCCGCTTCTCGCTGGAGGACGCGCCTCGCGCCTACGAGACGCTGCAGTCGGATCCGGGGGCACTGGGCATCGTCCTGGAGTATCCGACCGAGGCGGTGGCGCCCACCGAGGGGTTGCTGGCCCCCGAGGTGGCGATCTCCGCCGCCTCGACGCCGTCGCCCGCTGGTCGGGTGGGCGTCATCGGCGCCGGCCAGTTCGCCACCCGGGTGATCCTCCCGGCGCTGCGAGCCGCGGGCGCCGACATCGTCGCCGTGGCCGGGCGGGGCGGACCCGCCGCTGCGGTGGCGGCCCGGCGGTTCGGAGCCGGGCGGGCCACCAACGACGCCATGGCCGTCATCGAGGCCCCCGACGTCGACGTCGTCTTCGTGCTCACGCGCCACGACACCCATGCCGCCTTGGTCGAAGCGGCGCTGCAGGCCGGCAAGCACGTGTTCGTCGAGAAGCCCCTGGCCATCGACCGCGCCGGGCTCGAGCGAGTGCTGGCCGCCTACGAGAAAGCCGCTGCCTCCGGCTCGGCTCCGCTGGTGGGCGTCGGGTTCAACCGCCGCTTCGCTCCCATCACCCGCCGGATGAAGGAGCTGCTGTCGGCCACCCCCGGGCCGAGAGCCATCGACATCCTGGTCAACGCCGGCGCCGTACCCGCGTCGCACTGGACTCAGGATCCCACGGTGGGCGGTGGCCGCCTGATCGGCGAGGCCTGCCACTTCATCGACCTGGCCCGCTTCCTGGCTGGATCGCCGATCACCGACGTACGAACCACCCCGCTCGGCAGCACCCCGGACTCGGCTTCGATCTGCCTTGCCCACGCCGACGGATCGGTGTCGACCGTCGGCTACTACTCCAACGGGTCCAAGCGCTTCCCCAAGGAGAGGATCACCGTTCTCGCTGGCGGGCGAGTCCTGGTCAACGACAACTTCCGCCGGCTGAGTGCCTCCGGTTGGACGGGGGTCCGCAGCCGGCCGCAACTCCGCCAAGAGAAGGGCCATGCCGACGAGGTGAAGGCCTTCCTCGAAGCCGTCCGCAAGGGAGGGTCGGCGCCGATCCCGTTCGAGGAAATCGTCGAGGTCACCGCGGCCACCCTGCTGGCGGCTCCGGGCGCACCGGGCTCGTAGCCGGTCAGTGCGATGTCATGAGTAGGTTCTGAGCCGGTGCGGGTTCTGTGCGTTGCGGCGGCGCGGCCCAACTTCATGAAGGTCAAGCCGGTCGTCGATGCCCTCGAAGCCGCCGGCCTCGAGACAGTCCTGGTCCACACCGGCCAGCACTACGACGCCGACATGAGCGAGGTCTTCTTCGACGACCTCGGCCTACGGCCGCCCGATCACCATCTGGGCGTCGGGTCGGGCACCCAGGCCGAGCAGGCCGCCCGGGTGATGACCGCCTTCGAGCCCCTCGTCAACAAGCTGCGCCCCGACCAGCTAGTGGTCGTCGGCGACGTGACCTCGACCATGGCCTGCGCCCTGGTGGGGGCCAAGACCGGATGTCTCGTGGCCCATGTCGAGGCGGGTCTGCGCAGCCGCGACTGGACGATGCCGGAAGAGATCAACCGAGTGGTCACCGACCGGGTGAGCGACATCCTCCTGGCCCCCTCACCCGACGCCGTCGAGAACCTTCGCTCCGAGGGGTACCGGGTCGACCAGATCCACCTGGTCGGCAACGTCATGGTGGACACCCTCCTCGCCAATCTCGATCGGGCCCGCCAACGCCCAGTCTGGTCCGGGCTCGGTGTCGAGCCCGGCAGCTATGGGCTGGTCACCCTCCACCGTCCCGACAACGTGGATGACCCTCAGCAGCTCAGGACGATCCTCGGGGCGCTGGGGGAGATCGCCCGGCGCATGCCGCTGGTGTTCCCCGTCCATCCCCGTACCCGCTCGACGCTTGATGGGCTTGGCATTCCGGACGGGCTGAGCCTGCTCCCGCCCGCCGGCTACCTCGACTTCATCGCCCTCGAGTCAGCCGCGGCGGTGGTCCTCACTGACTCGGGGGGCGTCCAGGAAGAGACGACAGTGCTCGGCGTGCCCTGTCTCACCCTGCGCGACAACACCGAGCGGCCCATCACTGTCACCGAAGGGACCAATCAGGTCGTGGGCCGGAACCCCGACTCGATCGTCTCGACGACCTTCAAGGTGCTGGAGGAGGGGGTCGTCAAGCGTCGGCCGGCGCTCTGGGATGGGCGGGCTGGCGAGCGGATCGGCGAGGTCCTAGCCAGGGCGGAGCCCGGCGCCCATCGCCGGCCGACTGAGCAGCTGTAGGCCACATCCTTTGACTGCATCGCCGGGCCTGAGAATCCATTCGCTGCCAGGGAAATGGAAGCCGGTTGGAGTATTAAACAAGGCCAGGAATAGGCAATACTGACCTGCCACTCGTGCTGGCGGGGAGGGGTCTGGGGTGCCGCGGTCAGAGAAGATTGCTCGAGTCCTGACGATCGTCTTGACGCCGGTTGTGGTCCTGACCGTGCTCGCCAACCTCTCTCGCGAGCGGGCCACCGACTCGTCTCCGGCCGCGGCATCGACGGACCTCCAGGCCGGAGCGCAATCAGACGTGCCCGCACTGGTACCTCCGTCCTCCTCGACGACGTCGTCGAGCACCACGTCCACCAGCTCGACGTCGACGTCCACCACCCAGCCGACCACCACGACCACGCGGGTACGGGCGGCATCCGTCTCGAGCACGACTTCGACCACCGTCCCCAAGACCACGACCACCACTCGGGCGACGACCACCACGACGCCGCCGCCGTCGACGACCACCACCAGTTCGACCACCACTACCACCACCCCGACAACGACCACCTCGACCACGTCCCCGCCGAAGCGATGACAACGTGAGATGACCTGCGGCTGTCCGGTGCAGGACGTAGGCGCGTCACACCCGACTCGTAATATCGGGGGCGACAACTAACTGAGTGGCCCCGGCGGTGCGCCAACACCCCGGGGCCCGGCCAGACCTGTACTGGAGGTCCGACATGGCCGAGCTTACGAGCCCGTACGCGGGCTGTCCGGGGGCGTCCGCCCAGGCGATCTACGACGCCCGCAGTCGCGCTGAGCAGGTCCGCCAGCTCCGAGAAGTGGCAGCGGACGCGGCCTGGCGGGCGGAGGTGACGAGAATTCACCCCGTCCTCGGCCGACTGGTCCGGTTGGCCAGGCCCAGACCCGCCTTCGGCGACGAGCCCCAGCCCGTCAGGGCCTGGGCGGTGGGCGCTGCCGCCGAGAGGGAGACCGGCGCCGTGCTCAACCGCTGCCGGCGGGTGGTCGCTCTCCACGACCGGTCGATCATCGGATCTCGGGCCAACATCGACCACGTCGCAGTCGGTCGGTCCGGCGTCTTCGTGATCGACACCAAGGCCTACCGGACGACGGTGGAAGTCGCCCGGGTGGGCGGTCTACTGCTCAGCCGGAACTGCCTGCTGGTCTCCGGCAGCGAACGTGCCGACCTCATCGAGACGCTTGAGTGGCAGGTGGGGATCGTGCGCCGGATCGTCGAGCGCCACCACACCGGCCCGAGACCGGTGCCGGTCGCTGGCGCCCTGTGCTTCGTGGGCGCGTCCGGCCTTCCGCCGGTGCCCGTCCGAGTGGATGACGCCTGGATCGTCGACCGCGGCTCGCTTCCACCGCTGGTCCGCCGCCGCGGCCCGCTATGCAAGCACGAGGTTGCCGACCTGGCCGGCGTCCTGTCCCGAGCGCTACCGCCGAGGTAGTTGCTCCTCTGCACGACGGCGCGGTCGCGCATCACTAGGGAGCCCACGCGTTTAGGAAATACTAACCAGTGACCTGGCCCGATTCGGGCCATAGAGCTGAGCGGCTTCATCGGCGAGTCATTCGTATGGTGACGTGACAGGTCGCGTGCCACCAGGCGCGCAATAAATCCTGACAATCCGCAGCCCCAGGAGCCCGGGCCTTCTTTTCGGCGACTGCTGGACTTCCCCCCAGCGTTACATGTAACACTATGGGGGTGGCGAAGAGTCCCCAGCGACCCTTGCGTGAGCGGGTTGCCGCCCACCGGGAGCGGCTGAGGGCGGCCGGCTTACGACCGATCCAGCTTTGGGTCCCGGATGTCCGGGCCAAGGAGTTCCTGGCGGAGGCACATCGTCAATCAGAGCTTGTCGCTAACAGCGAACGCGCAGCGGATGACGACGCGTTCATCGCGGCAATTAGCGCCGAAGACGAGTGAGGCGTGGGGAGGTCTGGGCGGCCTCGGGGGGCTCAGGCTATGCAGGCAAGCCGCGCCCGGTCGTCATAGTCCAGGATGACCGGTTCGACGCGACAGCCTCGGTGACGGTGTGCGCCTTCACGACCGATCCGACCGACGCCCCCCTGCTCCGTCTGGTGGTTCTGCCGTCCGAGCTCAATGGGCTTCACGAGGAGAGCCGCCTCATGGTCGACAAGATCACCACCGTCCCTCGGACTCGGCTAGGCCAACGGATCGGGCGGATATCGGACGAGGACATGGTTCGCCTCGGTAGAGCGATACTCGTCTTCTTCGGTTTCGCCGGCCAGTAGGCGCCCTCCCGCGTCTCTCGGCCGCGCCCGCTCCTGGGCGACGGTGCGTCTAGAGATCGCCGCCGCCGACGGTGCCGCTGGTCGGGAGGTGGACCGCCTGCCCGGTAAACCGGCTCTCCGCGTTGAACTGGGGGTAGGCGGGTAGCTGAGGGTCCACGACGGGGGTCAGGGGTCCCGCCATCGTCGTTGGTGTTCACGCCCACGACGACACGGAGACCCCTGACAATGAGCGACGGTATCGGGGCTCGCGGAGAAGTTGCTGGGACTCGACGGCTTCCGGGTGCTGGAAGTGACCGAGAGTCCCGAGGAGCTGGTCATCCGGGTCGAGACCACTGCGGTGGTGGTGGGTTGTTCGGGTTGCGGGGGCCGGGCGGTGGCCCATGACCGGATGGCGGTCGAGGTTCGGGACCTGCCTTGTTTTGGGCGGCCGGCCCGGCTGGTGTGGAACAAGCGACGGTGGCGTTGCGTCGAGGTGGACTGTGAAACCAAGACGTGGACCGAGACGGCGGCGGGGTTGTCGTCCAGGGCGCTTCTCACGGAGCAGGCGGGCAGGGAGGTGACCCGCCAGGTGGGCGAGAACGCCCGGCCGGTGGCCCAGCTGGCCGAGGAGCTGGCGGTGTGCTGGTGGACGGTGATGGCGGCGGTGATCGAGTACGGCACCCCGCTCGTGGAGGACCCCGCCCGGGTCGGCCCGACAGACAAGCTGGGCGTGGACGAGACCGCCTGGCTGTCGGCGACACCGTCACATCCAACCCTGTACGCCACCGGCCTGGTTGACCTGGACGCCCGCATCGTCATCGACTTGGTCGCCGGAAACGACGCCAAAACGCTGCGGAACTGGCTGGGGTGGCAGGACCCGGAGTGGCTGGCGGGGATCGGAACGGTGACCACCGACCTGGCCGAGTCCTACCGGGCCGGCCTGTCACCGCATCTGGACCACGCTGTGCGGGTAGCCGACCCGTTCCACGTGGTCCGGGTCGCCAACCGTGCCTCGACACGGTCCGGCGCCGCGTCCAGCAGGACACCCTGGGGCATCGGGGCCGCAAACGTGACCCGCTATACCGGGTCCGCAAGCTGCTCGTCGCCGGCTACGAACGCATCGACGACCGGGCACGGGACCGGATGCTGCTTGGCCTGCGCGTCGGCGACCCCGACAACGAGGTGCTCGGCGCATGGCTCGCCAAAGAGTCCACCCGCGAGGTGTATCTCACCGACCACCCCGGCGACGCCGCCGTCCTGCTCGACAAAGCGATCCGAGGCTGCCTTCAAGACCAGGTCCCCGAGATCAACTCGCTAGGCCGGACCCTGGCCAACTGGCGCAGCGAGATCCTCGCCCACCACCGATCCGGCGCCTCCAACGGGCCCACCGAAGCGCTCAACCTGTGCGTCAAACGGGTCAAACGCTGCGGGCAAGGCTTCCGCCGATTCGATCACTACCGGCTCCGCGTCCTACTCCACGCCGGCGGCGTCACCTGGCCCACACGACCATCCCCACCCCGCATCCGGACCCGACGCCCTCCCTACTCAGACGCGTAGACCCACTAATGGTCCTGCGCTCGGCGGATCCCTGAGGCGCGGGCGAACTGGCTTCGCGCCCGGATTGTGCGCCAGGGCGTCCACCTCGCGGTCAGCCGGGCTGCGGCGGGATGATCAACACATCGTCCGGTCTCTCACCGGCCAGCGCCACGATCCCCTCGTCCAGGGTCGCCAGCCGGCCGCCGTGGCGGCGGGCGAGCGCCAGCAGGTGTGCGTCGGTGACCATCCGATGGGTGACCACGTGGGCCGGCTCCACGTGGGTGACACCGAACACCAGCTCGAGATCGTCAGCCAGGAAGGCATGGCCCGGTACCGCTCGCAGACGGTCCAGCAGAGCCAGCGCCTCGATCGGGGTGACTGCAGTTGGGATGGCCGCCGGGTTGGATGACACGCGGACAAAGCCGCTCTCGGTCACCGGCGTCGTGGCCCAGGGTCGCTCGCCTCTCCCGCGGAACCAGGTTCGGGCCCGCCGGTGGTGGACGTGATTCGGCCACGCCAGGGCGACCAACAGGTTCACGTCGAGCAGGTCACTGCTCATGGTTCGTCGAGCGCCGCCTGCACCATCTCAGCGGTGATCACCGGGGCGTCCTCGGGCACCCGAAACACGGGGAAGCCGTCCTCCTCCTCTGCCGAGCGGTCGGATCGCGGCGTCAGCCCGCGCCTTGCCAGCTCCGAGATCACCTCTCCCACCGATCGGTGTTCGGCGCGGGCCAGGGCGCGGGCGGCGCGGAGGATCTCATCGTCCAGGTTCAACGTCGTCCGCATCACGTCATCGTAGCATCGCATCTTGATGCGGCCACCCATTCCAGAGGCATGGCGTCAGGTGCCACCAACTTGGGATGTGGGCGTCGTACCGCAGGGTCATACAGTTGGTTATACTGGCAGTATGACGCAGATCGCCGCCAAACTGCCCGACGACCTGGTCCGTCGCGTCGACCAGTTGGTGGCCGACGGGCTTCTGCCCAGCCGCTCCTGGGCGGTGCGTCGCGGCCTCGAGATGGTGGTGGCGGACACCCGCGCCAGCGCGATCGACCGGGCGTTCCGCGAGGCTTATTCACGGGTGCCCGAGACCGGCGCCGAGTTGGAGGAGGCCCGACAGCTGGCGCTGCGCTCTATACAGCAGGAGCCCTGGGAGCGCTGGTGGTAGCCCGCGGCGAGCTGTGGTGGGGCGAAGCCCCCGACGCCAAGGGCCGCCCCTATCTGGTAGTCAGCCGTGACGCGGCCAACGAGGTCATGCAACGGGTGCTGGTAGCCCCGGTGACCATCACGGTGAGGGGGGCACCCAGCGAGCTCGGCCTCGGCGGTGACGAGGGCCTGCCGCGCACTTGTGTGGCGTCCTTCGACAACCTGCAGCCCTTTCCCAAGGCCATGCTCGTCCGCCTGCTCGGTTCCCTGAGCCCCGCCCGCCTGCATGACATCTGCGCGGCTGCCGGAGCGACGCTCGACTGCTGACGGCGTTGGACTCGCGGATTGGATCTGCGTCGTTCCGTGTGCTGCACCCTCAGGGGGTGACCACATCTTCGTCAAAATCCTGTCTCCTGCTGTCCCCCAACCGGCACGATCGTGCCGGTGCTCGGGCTCACGAACGACCTTTTCATCAGAACTGGGCCAGACCGGCAAGATCGTGCCGCCTGCGATCATCGGTCCCCGCGCCTCACAAAGACGTGAGCCCTCAGGGCAACCATCGATCTGCGTGTAGGCAGACGAAGCTGGCATCGTACCTTGAAAATCCGCCATTAGACGATAGGACTTCAAGGTATGCCGCCTTCCCTGGTGCGGAGACCTGCGGACGAGGAGCGGCTCCGGGCCGCGCTCGGGCGCATGCCGATCGTCCTGCTGACCGGACCTCGCCAGGCCGGTAAGTCCACCCTGGCCCGCGTAGTCGTCGAGCCGGCCGCCTCGAATCTCTTCGACCTGGAGGACCCTCGGGACCTGGCCAGGATGGGGGAGCCAACGCTCAGCCTTCCGGGCCTGAGCGGCACGGTGATCATCGACGAGGCTCAACGCCGCAAGGACCTGTTCCCCGTGCTGCGGGTCCTGGCCGACGAGCAGCCTGAGCCCGGACGGTTCCTCGTCCTCGGCAGCGCCTCCCCGGGGCTTGTCGGGCTGGCGTCCGAGTCCCTGGCGGGGCGGGTCGCGCTCATCGAGCTCGGTGGCCTGCGCGTCTCGGATCTCGGGGCGGCGGAGATGGACCGTCTGTGGCTGCGGGGAGGCTTCCCACGCTCCGCGCTGGCGGGCGACGAGCACGCGTCGGCAGCCTGGCGGGACGATTTCATCGCGACCTTCCTGGAGAGGGATCTGGCCAACCTCGGCTTCCGGCTCCCCGCTGCCACGCTGCGCCGCTTCTGGACGATGTTGGCCCACTATCACGCGCAGACCTGGAACGGAGCCGAGCTGTCCCGTGCATTGGGCGTATCGGAGTCGACCGTGCGCCGCTATCTGGACGCTCTGTCCGACGCCCTGGTCGTGCGCCAGCTCCAGCCGTGGTTCGCCAACATCTCCAAGCGTCAGGTCCGAGCACCCAAGGTGTACATACGCGACAGCGGCCTCCTCCATCGGTTGCTAGGTGTGGCTTCGAGGGACGAGCTGTTGGGGCACCCGAAGGTGGGCGCCAGCTGGGAGGGCTTCGTCATCGAGCAGATCCTGCAGATGGACATCGGCGCCCCCTGGTTCTGGGCGACGCACGCCGGGGCCGAGATCGATCTGGTGACAATGGTCGACGGGACCCGGGTGGGGATCGAGGTGAAGCGCACTGATCAGCCGCGCCTGACACCGTCGATTCGCCATGCGCTCGACGATCTGGACCTCGAGCGACTTGTCGTGGTCCATGCCGGGCCGACCTCCTTCCAGCTGGCCGATCGGGTGGTGGCCGTCAACGCCGCCGCCTTTCTGGTCGAGGGCCTCCCGGCGGCCCTGCGGGCCGTATGACGGTGTCCGTGGCTCCGGTCGTTAGAGCCGGACGGCGGCGACCGTGACCGAGACCAGGACGGACATGGTCGCGACCATCGCCACCAGGACCCGCCAGGTGAGAAGGCGCAGTTCGTGTTCGAGGCGGGCGTTGAAGCGCGCCTCCATGGTGTCGAAGCGGGCCTCCACCTGCCCGAAGCGGGCGTCCAGCCGGGCCTCGAGGGCGTCGAGGTCGCGCTTGGTGGCCACATCGGCCCAACCGACCGGAGGCAGGTGCTCCCATCAGGACGTTGGCGTGGTCCCCGCCGAGCACTTCGCTGAGGCGGTTGTAGAGCTGGTGACGCGACTCCTCATTGATGGTCATCGTGGCTCCCTTCAGACCGTACGGCAAGCAGACCCGTCGGGATCGCGTCCGTAGAGGAGGTCGGCGATTCGTTGGGCGGCCTCTCCGTCCATGCCGGGCAGCAGGTGCTGGTACACGTCGGCGGTGAAGGCGGCGGTGGCGTGCCCCAGTCGGGCGCTCACGATCCGAGTGTCGACCCCCGAGGCGAGGGCCCAGGAGGCATGAGTGTGCCTGGTGTCGTGAAGGCGGATGCGGGGCACGCCGGCCGCCCTGACGGCTTCGGCGAACCAGCGGGTGACCGCCTCGGGGTGCAGCGGACGGCCGTCGGCCCGGCAGAAGACCAGGGCGTCGGGGTCCGGGGTGGCCGCCCCCCGATGGGCGTCGAGCACCTCCACCATGCGGCGGTCGATGGCGACGGTGCGCCGCCCCCGGCTGGTCTTCGGCTCGGTGAGGATGGGCACGTGCCCCGCCGGCACCCAGGCCCGGTGGATCCGCACGAAGCCTCGCTCGAGGTCCACGTCGCCCCAGCGCAGGGCGAGGGCCTCCCCCCGACGAGCGCCGGTCGACAGATAGAACAGCCACAGCGGGTACCGGCGGTCGTCGACCACCGCGTCGAGGAAGCGTCGGCCCTCGGCGGGCGTCCACGCCCTCATCTCGGTCCGGCGGGATTGGGGCGGGTCGGCGGCGGCGGCCGGGTTACGTTCGAGCAACCCCCACCGGACCGCGTCACGCAGCGCCCGGCGGAGCACGTTGTGCAAGCGGCGCACCGACGAGGGTGATATCGGCGCCCGCCCCGACCAGCCGGTGAGGCACTCGCCGTAGAAGGCGTTGATGGCCGGGGGCGTCAGTTCCGAAAGGGCGAGGTGGCCGAAGGCGGGGACCAGGTAGACCTTCGCCGTGTCGCAGTAGGACGAGAAGGTGGTCGCCCGCACCGTCGTGCGGGTGGCGGGGAGCCAGGTCTCGGTCAGGAACGAGCGGATGGTCGGCTCGGGCACTGCTCACCTCGGATGGGAAGCCTGGGGCCGGTCTGGGGCCGGCAGGCGACTCAGGGCCCGGCTCCGGCCGCGGCGGGTCGAGGCGGGACCACTTCGAAGGGGAGCACTGGGAACCTGCAGGTCCCCGTCTACGACAACCGGGACCGGGCCGTGCTCCGAAAGCCGAGGCCGACCCTAGGCCGGGGCTGTAACGCCGATGGCCCTGCCGGTTGCCCGGCCGGGCGGGGGGTGACGTCGCCGTCCGGGCGGGCCATTTCGGGCGTAGCTCTCAGGCTGTGACCGGTTTGTGCCGAGACGCGTGGTGTGACGGTCGGCTCGAGGGGGGCTAGCCCCGATGCTTGTCCAACGGGTGCAATAGCCGCGCCTGCGGGCCGGCCCGACGTGTCGTCGTGCCCTGACGGGTACGCAGCGCCGCCCACGCGGCTCGACCCGGAGGTGTGGAAAGCGTTCTTCGAGCGCAACCCCGCCCCCATGGCGGTGTACGAGTCGTCGAGCCTGGTGGTCGTCGCCGTCAACGCCGCCGCTCGGCAGCTGTACGGATACGAGCCGGGTGCGTGCGTGGGGATGGCGGTGTTGGACCTGATCCCGCCGGATGAGGTGGAGGTCAGGCGCCGAGAGCTGGCCTCCGGCTCACCGGAGATGCTGGGTGGGCCGCGGGTGGTGCGACACCGGCTGGCCGACGGTCGCGTGGCGGAGATGCAGGTGACGTCCGGGCCTGTTCTGTGGCGGGGCAACCCGGCCCGGGTCGTCACCATGGCCGACGTGACACAACTCCGGCGGGTGGAGGCGGAGTTGGCCGCCGAGACGGCCCGGCTGCAGTGGGTGGTGGCCCTCCAAGCGCAGCTGGCGGAGGCCGGGCCCGACGTCGATCTCGCGCTGCGCCTGGTGGTCTCCGGGGTCGCTCATCTGGTGGAGGCGGCCAACTCCAGCGTGTGGTGGGCAGAGGGCGATCGCATGGTCGTGCGGGCCACCGAGGGCTCCCCTTCGACCTACTCGGTGGGCGACTCGGTGCCGGTGGAGGGGAGCCTCGCCGGCTCGTGCTACACCTCCCAGCAGCTGATCCACCTCGAAGACACCGCCACCCAGTCCGATTACTCCCGGGCGTTGGCCGCCCGGACGGGTATCGGCTCGCTGGTGCTGGTGCCCCTGGTCCACGCCGGCACCCGGTTGGGCGCTCTCGGCGTCTCCGCCCGGGCGCCGGGGGCGTTCAGCGCCGCCGCCCTAGAGGCGCTTCGACTGGTGGCGGGGCTGGTCGCCGGGGCGGTTCAGCGCTCCGAGGCCACCGACCGGCTTGTTCATGCCGCCGCCCACGACCCTCTCACCGGGCTCTCCAACCGGGTCCATTTCACCGAGATGCTCGAGCACGCCATCGCCGTCGCCACCCAGCACGGTTCCAATGTCGGGCTTTTGTACATCGATGTCGACCGGTTCAAGGACATCAACGACAACCTGGGCCACCACTGCGGAGACGAGGTCCTCGTGGCGGTGGCCGACCGCCTCAGAAGCGCGGTCCGCGAGGTTGACACCGTGGCCCGGCTAGGCGGCGACGAGTTCGCCATCGTGCTGTCCGACGTGTCATCCAGCTCGGATGTGTCGGCTGCCGCCCAACGCATCCGGATCGCCTTGGAGGCGCCGGTGGCGACCGCCGGGGTGGAGGTGTGTGTGGGCGCCAGCATCGGCGCCGCCCTCACCGACGCCGGCCACCTCAGCGCCGACGAGCTGCTCCGCCGAGCTGACGCGGCCATGTACCAGTCCAAAGCGGCCGCCTTGGCATGTTCGGGCGTCGCTGGCGCCTCGTTGAAGCTTCGCCGGGTCCCGCCCCTCGGGGGCTGAGGTAAGCGCCCGCTCCGACGCGCACCCCGGCCTCTAGGGACCGGTGAGGTCGCTGGCCACGTCGACAGCCGTGCTCACCGGGTCGGCCGGGTCGGCGATCCGGGCGGAGCCGGTCTGCTGGCTGGTCGCTCCGCCCGAGTCGGTGACGGTGACGGTGACCGGGTAGGTGCCGTCCTCGGCATAGGTGTGGCTGCCGGTGACCTGAAAGCCCGGGCCGTTGGGGGACGGCGACACGGTCCCCGCTGAGCAGACGCCGTCGCCCCATCGGATGGTGGCCGTGTAGTCGCCGGCTTGGCCGGCCGGGTCGGCGTCAGTGAACTGGGCGATCGCGCCCGAGACTGGAGTGGCGGGGGAGACCGCGGTCCCCTCTACACCGTTCAGGGCGGCGACGGTGACGGTCAGGGGGGCGTCGGTCGTCGAGGTCGCCGCCGGGGCCGAGCTGCGGGCCGCGTTGTAGGGGTCCCCGCCGTAGGCGGCGGTGATGGTGTGGGCGCCCTCCTCTGGGGGAGTCCAGGAGATGGCGGCCTGGCCGGGGCCGGTCACCGGGGTGCTGCCGATGGGGGAGCCGTCGGCGTAGAAGGTCACGTTGCCGCTGGCCGGTGTCGCCCCGGGCTGAACCGATACCGAGGCGTTGAGCCAGGCCGGCTGGCCTTCGACCGTCTGGGTTGGGGCGTTAACCGCCACGGTGGTAGCGGCCGGTGCCGGGCAGCTGTCGTAGCAGTAGCGGGCGGCGAGGGTCGGGCTGTAGAAGCTCTGTTGCGGCTCGGTGGTGGGGTAGGCGGCGAACTGGATGTCAACGGAGCCGGTGTCGCCGGTGGGCACGACGGCGGTGAGATGGCTGTCGTCGACCCGGGTGAAGGAGCGGGCGGGGATGCCGCCGAAGGCGACGGCGAACACTTGGTTGAGGTCGTGGCCGGTCAGGGTGACCGTCGTTCCGCCCGCCGACGGGCCGATGGGCGGGCTGACGCTGTCGACTTCGGGCTGGGTCTGGTACGTGAAGTGGTCGGAGCTGACGAGCGGGCTGACGCCGGCGGGGGCGGTGACGGTCACGTCGACGGTTCCCGGCGACCCCGGCGGGGTGATGGCCGTGATCTCCGAGTCCGAGTCGACCTCGAACTGGGCGGCCTGGGTTCCGAAGTCGACCTGGGTGGCCCCGGTGAAGCCGGTGCCGCGGATCTGGACCAGGCTGTCGCCCTCCGGCGGCCCGGGCTGGGGGGACACCCCGGTGACGGTGACCGGGTAGGCGCTGGTCATAGCGGCATTGATGCCGGTGACGCTCTGTCCGGGCGACAGGGTGATCTGGGCGGCCGACATCTCGCCGGTCTGGTTGTCCCACCACTGGGTGGCGTAGATCGCCGGTTGGTTGCAGTCGCGGAAGCGCACCTGGTAGGTGCCCGGGGTGAGGCCGAACAGCGTGTAGCCGCCCAAGCCCCCGGACTGCCCGCCGTACTGCATGGCCCCGCCGCTCCACGCCTCGACGCAGGCGTACAGCGGATTGCCGGCGGTGTCGGTGACCGTCCCCGAGATCTGGGCGCCGAGGGTCAGCTGGTCGTCGATCCCGGCGGTGTCTTGCCCGGCGGTCACCGTCACCGGGGTGGGCGTTCCGCCCGGCGGCTGGTTCAGGTAGGTCTGGGCCAGCCAGGCGGAGTTGCCGCACCCGCCGAACTGGACGGTGTAGCTCCCGGGCGGGACGTTGCGGAGCTGGTATTGGCCGGTGCTGTCGGCCGTCGTCTGCCCGTACGCGCTCACGCAGGCGCCGACCGCCGGCGCTCCAGACGTGTCGGTGACGGTTCCGGAGATCGAGCCGGCCTCGCCGAGAGCGGCGTTGATGCCGTCGGTGGTGGACCCGTCGGCGATCGACAGATTCTGGGCGCCGGACGGGCTGGACGCGTCCGGATACCACTGCGACAGGTGGTTGCCGGCGGCCTGGCACGGGGCGAAGGACACCGCGTAGGTGCCGGCGGAGAGCCCGTCGATTACATAGCGGCCGGTGTCGTCGGCCGGTACGTCCTGCTGGGTGGCTGACCCGGGCCCGCCCATCACCACCTCGGCGCTGGCGCAGGCGCCTGGTAGCGGAGCGCCGCTGGCCGAGTCGGTGATGACGCCGGTGATGACGGCGCCGGGGGCGAGGACGGCGTTCACCCCGGCTGTGGTCTGGCCCCGGCCGGCCGTCACCTGGCCCGAGCTGTTCTCAGCGACGTAGTTGCCGGTGTCGCACGGGTCGAAGTACAGGCCGTAGGGGGCGTCGGCCCTGACCGGCAGCTGGTAGTCGCCGTTCGAGTCGGTGCGGACCCGGTCGGCGGTCTCGCCCTGGGTGCCGCCGGTAACGCACACCCCGCCGAGGGGCGTGCCGTTCTGGTCGGTGACGGTGCCGGTGAGCAGGCCGCCGGGTCCGAGTGAGACATCGACTCCGGAGGTGTCCTGGCCGGCGGTGACCGTCACCGCCTTGCCCATCCGGTAGCTGGCCCCTTGCGGATACCACATGGGGAACCGGTCGTCCCCCGAGCAGTCGGCGAAATGGACCCGGTAGCCGCCCGGCGCCAGGCCGGTGATGCTGTACTGCCCCGCCCCGTTGGTGGGGCTACCGACGGTGCCGCCGGTGGTCGGCGGGTCGATGAGCGAGGGGTTGTCGGGGTAGGCGGTGGCGCAGACCCCGGCCAGGGGGCTGCCGGAGGCGTTGGTTACCGTGCCTGAGATGGACCCGGCTGAACCGGCTGCCCGGGCCGGCTGTTGGCCGACGGGCGCCATCACTGTCAGGGCGGCAGCAGTGGCGGCCATCACCGCGTACCCGCCCGCCCGCCATCGGCCTCGAAACACCAGCACCGCCCCGTACTTGGTTATGACGGCCTAAATATTCGCTAGGCCGGCCCCAATTCCTCCGGCCGGTGGCCCGCGCCAGTGGCGGTCGTGGTCGGCCCGGCGCCAGCTCAGGCGGTGGCGGCGGTGAGGAGGATGGTGGCGCCGCGCTGGTCGCCGACCAGGTTCCCTTCCATCCGGTTCATCACGTAGGAGACGCAGAGCCGGGTGTCCATGTCCACGTAGATGAGCGAGCCGCCGTAGCCGCCCCAGAAGCAGGCGCCAGGGCCAATCGGCATGAACTCGCTGGCCAGGCCGTAGCCGAGGCCGAAGCGGATGGGGATGCCGAGCACCAGATCCATCCCGTTCGACTGTCCTTCGAACACGGCGCGGCACCCAGCCTCCGACAGCAGCCGCACGCCGCCCACCTCCCCGCCGCAGGCCATCACCGACTGGACGGTCGCCACCGAGCGGGCGTTGCCGTGGCCGTTGGCGGCGGGTATCTCTGCCCGCCGCCACCACTCCTCCCACGAGGTCTCGCCGGTGATCACCGGGTTGGCCAACGACCGGAGGGCCAGGTCACGACCTTGGGCCTGCTCCTCGACGTCGAGCGGTGAATGCGGTATCAACCGGGCCACCCGGGCGTCGTGCTGGGCGGGAAGGCCGATGTGGAAGTCGGCGCCCAGCGGCTCGGCCACCTCCTCCCGGAAGAACGTGCCGAGGGAGCGATCGGTGATCCTCCGCACCACCTCGCCCACCAGGTAGCCCTGGGTGACGGCGTGGTAGCCCGACGCGGTCCCCGGCTCCCACCACGGCTCCTGGGCGGCCAACAGGTCGGTGCACTTCTCCCAGTCGGCCAGGTCCTCGGGTTCGAGGGGTTCGGTCCACCCCGCCAGCCCGGCGGTGTGGCCGAGCAGGTGGCGGACCTCCACCGACTCCTTGCCGCCGGCCTTGAACTCCGGCCAGTAGTTGGCCACGGGGGCGTGGAGGTCGAGCTCGCCCCGGTCGGCCAGGATGAGGGCGCACAGCGCCGTCATGGTCTTGGTCGTCGAGAAGACGTTGGTGATGGTGTCGCGCTGCCACGGCGTCGTGCGTTCCGGGTCGGTGTGGCCGCCCCAGATGTCGACCACCGGCTCGCCGTTCAAGAACACGGCGACCGAGGCGCCCACATCCGCCCCGGAGTCCAAGTTGGCCGACAGGACCTCGGCCACGGCCGCGAAGCGGTCCTCGTAGGTTCCCTGGATCTCGGCCACCCCACACCCCCAGCGCTAGGCGAGCGCAGTGTAAGCCGTCGAGAGGTCAGAGACCCAGGTGAAGGCGCAGGGCCTCGTTCAGCTCGTTCATCAGAGGCTGGGACACCGAGCCCACCCGCGCCCCTACACGCTCGACCGCGATCGAGCGCACCTGCTCGGCCTGCGCCTTCGAGCTGGCCGGCAAGCCGGTCGAATCAACCGGCAACAAGACCTGGAAGGGGTGGATCCTCTCGATGTTCGAAGTCACTGGAACGACGGTGACGACCCCTCGGCCGAGGCGGGCGGCGGTGGAGTTGGCGGCGTCGTTGCTCACGATGATCGCCGGTCGGACCTTGTTCGCCTCGGCGCCTCGAGTCGGGTCGAAGTCGACGAGTCGGATCTCACCTCGGCGCATCAGAATCGACACCGTCGCTACTCGTGACCTCCCAGGCGTCGGCTTCGCCGGTGTCCTCCCATTCGGCGAAGGCGTCCTCGTAGGCGGCTCCCAGCTCGGTGCCGCGCAGCAGGCGCACCGCCCGCTTAAGGACGGCTGAGCGCGAGGCGTACCCCTGGGCCCGGGCGTAGGCGTCCAGGAACTCGACGTCCTCGTCGGGGAGGCTGACGCTGAGCTTCATACTTCGATACTACTCAAGGTAGTAGTCCAGTAGTAACCCGGGGGACTGGGATGTGGGTCCCAAGTCGTGGCGATCACCCCGACCGCGGATGGCGGGGGCTAGTGGACCCTCCGCCAGGACGGGTGGGCCTACACCCTTCGGCGACGGGCCGTTGAGCTCGTCGGCGTCACCAGCGGTGCGGCTGGTGCGCGGCGGAGCCGCGTCTAGAGCCCGAGCTGCTGGCGGATCCACGCCACGTCGGGGCGGTGGCCCTCGGCGCCGGCGAAGTGGGCGACGTCGAACTCGTGCTCGAAACGGCGCAGCATCGCCTCCAGATAGGCCCACTCGTCCGGGTCCTGGGCCGCTTGGCGGGGAGTCAGCCCACCGAGGCCGGGCACCTCCTCGTCGAGCCAACTGCGCTGCCACGCCTCGGCCGCCTCGGCCGACATGGCCGCCGGTAGGGGAGCTCCGGTGGGGAGGACGGTGTCCTGGGCGTAGTCGAACGAGGTCATCTCCGTCACCTGGGGCTTGGGCTCGCCCAGGCGGTGCAGGACGGCGAGGAACTGCCCGTAGCGCTCCTCGGAGTTCACCTCCACTCTGAGCCCGCCGGCTTCGGGGATGACCTTTCCTCGCAGCCACCGCAACGGCTGGTCGAGGCGGGGGAGCTGACCGGTCTGTGACTCCAGCTCGGCCAGGGTGGTCTCGACCTCAGCCCCAGTCATCGCCCGCCCCCACCAGTTGATGTCGCCGTCGTCGGTCCGGCTGAAGTCGGGGTGGTTGGCCAGCCGGTCGAGCAGTCGGTCGGGGTCGGTGAGGCCGATCCGCGCGGTGATCTGGACCATGGGGTGGCCGTCGGTGTTGGTGAGGGTGATGGGCTCGTGGCGCTGCTCGTCGACATCGGAGATCAGCTGGGGCAGGAGGCTGTTGGCCACCACCGAGACGAAGCCGGCCACTTCGCTGGGCGCCCCCTGCTCGGCGATGAGGACGCCGTAGGGCACCCGCTCGGCGGGGTCGGTACTGGCCCGGGGACCCTTGCCGCTCATCTCGCTGGCCACCGCCTCGGCGGAGGCCCGCACGTAGCCGGTGAGGAAGTCACCCTCGTCGGGGCTGAGCCGGATCAACGGCACCGGCGGCCGCCACACCCCGTCCACCGGCACCAGTGAGCCGGCCAGGACCGACCAGCGGGGGAGGTGCTCGACCTGGCCGGCCGGCACGGCCGCGTAACGGGTGACACCGGTGACGACGTCACGCAGGAGCAGACCCGGAGACGGGCGGGGGTCGGCCACCAGCCACAGCCCGCACGTCACGTGATCGGCCCACACCCGGGCCGCCGCCGCCAGGTCGGGCGGGGTGGCGGGGTCGGAGGCGAAGGCGACGATGGGGGCGTCCTGGGACTCGTCGGCGGCGTTGATGCGCCACCCCCACAGGACCGACATGGGAATGAGCTGGTCCAGCAGCGGGTCGCCGACCGACAGGCGAGCCTGGCCGATCCACTCCGAGGCGGTGTCTTCCACCTGTGCCATGACGCCGGTCCGCTCCAGCCAGTCGTTGACCGCCTCGCCCAACCGGTCGAGGGACTGGCGGTCGGCGAAGCGCACCAGCAGGTCCTCCTCGCGGGGGCGGCAGCACTCGGACCAGTCCAGGTCGGCTCCGCACGGGCAGCGGCCGTCGGGCCCCTCGCCGCTGGTCCGCTGGAAGGCGTCCTGCACGGCCGCGGCCAAGTTGAAGACGGCCTCCTGGTCGGCGGGGTTGGCGACGGCCAGGGGCCACAGCAGATCGGCGGCGTCGGCCGGCCGTCCCGCCACCCGGTAGCAGTCGGCCAGCCCCGCCCGCAGTCCGGGATGGGAGCGCTGGATGACCAGGGCGGCCGAGCCCAGCAGCTCGTCGGCCCGGACCGGGTCCTCGTCGACCAGGGCGGCCACCTCGGCGGCCAGGGTAAGGGCGGCGGGCAGCTCCGGGGCCTGCTCGAGGGCGACGGCCGACACCGCCCGGGCGTGGTCGGGCGACACCTTGGTGGCCAGCAGGTAACCGACCCCGGCGGGCAGCAGGCCCTGGGCGTGGTCCTCGATGACCACCCGGGCCGCCCGCTCGGGTGGCGTGTCGGGGTCGAGAAAGGACAGAGCCCGGCGCCGGCCCTCGGCCGCCGCCTTCTCGCTGGCCCGGCGGTGCGCCCCCCGCTCCTTGCGCAGCTCGGCCTCGGCCCGCTTGGCCTCCTTCTGGCGGCGGGCCTGCTTCCTGGTGTTGGACATGGCCGCCCTCCCGGTCTGGCCTCGACCCTACCGGTGGGCCGCAGCGGCCAGCCGCCGGAGCGGTCAAACGATGGTGAGGGTGATCCCCTCTTCGGCCAGCACCTCGCGCCAACGCCGCCCGACGTTCGGTTCGCTCAGGTGGACGGCGGCGCGGTACCGCCGGGCTGAGGCCACGAGCTCGGCGGCCAAGAGGTTCAGCTGGTGACGGACTGCCAGCCTCGCCGCTTCGTCCGTGACCGACCGGGGGTCGAGCACCCGCAGCGTCGCCTCGGGCGGGTCGGCCGCCACCCGGCGGGCGTCGGCGGTGGCCGAGCGGCCGAGCGGCCCCCACCTGCTCTCGTCCTCCAGGGCCCGTAACAGGCGGAAATGGAAGCCCCATGTGGTGGCCACGGTCTCCCCGACGACGAGACGGCGCGCCAAGGCGTCGAGGGCCAGCTTGTCGTCGACGATGATCACCGATCGACGCGGAGGTCCGGGTCGTCGCCGAACAGGCCTTGGACCGCTGCGTGGTACCGGTCGGCCAGATGGCCGAGAGTCTCAGCCACCGACTCGTCTACCGGCAGGGGCCGGTCCAGCTCGCGGTCGATGATCGACCGGACGAGGGCGCTGCGGGAGACGCCGGCTGCCCGGGCCCTGGCGTCAAGCTTCTCTTCCTGCTCCTCCGTCAGGTAGAGATTCGTCCGGTGCATACACCACTATCATACATCAACCTCGGCGGAGGGCCCGGGCCACCAAGGTTGCTCCCGGCCAGGACTTTCTCCTCGACCGCCGGCGGTCGGTGGCGGCGAAGAGGAGGCCGCCCAGGATGGCGGCGTTCTTCATGAAGTGGACCCGCTGCTGGCTGGCCTGCTGGGGGTCCTCGAACTCCCAGAACCGGTGGCCGCCGAGGGTCGTGGGCACCAGCGACGCCGCCAGGGCGGCGGCCGCCAGCCGGGGGGCCCGGCCGATGGTCAGCATGGTGCCGGCGACCACGTGGACGGCGGCGTTGGCCTGCACCAGCTGGACCGAGTCGGCGGGCAGCTTGCCCACCCGGTCGGAGATCTCGTCCAGGAGCGGGGCCGCCGCCTTGGCCCGGGGCTCGGGGTTGCGCAGCACGTCGACGCCGCTCATGACGAAGAGGCCGCCCATCAGCGGTCGCGCCATATATCGGATGGGGTTCATGGCGGCCACCTACCCGCTTGCCGGGCCGAGAATCCGTCCTCCGGCCCCGCTTCAGTCGGCCTCGTCGGGGTCAATCGAGCAGGGCCGCCGCTCTCGCCGCCACCACCTCGCCGATCTCGAGGGAGGCGGTGGCGCCGGGGGAGGGGGCGTTGATCACGTCGACCACCCGGCCGCTGGTCTCGATGACGAAGTCGTCGAGCAGCTCCCCCCGCCGCGACAGGGCCTGGGCCCGCACCCCGGACGGGGCCCGGACCAGCTGGTCGTCCTCGATGACCGGCACCATCCGGCGCACCGCCTCCCCGAAGGCGTGCCGGCGCAGGGACCGGTAGAGCTCGCGGCCGCCCTCGCGCCAGTGGCGGGCCCCCAGCCGCCACATGCCGGGGAAGGTGGCCAGCTCGGCCAGGTCGCGGGCGTCCACGTCGCGCCAGGAGTAGCCGTGGCGGGCCAGGGCCAGTACGGCGTTGGGGCCGGCGTGCAGGTGGCCGTGGATGCCGCGGGTCAGGTGCACCCCGAGGAAGGGGTAGACGGGGTCGGGCACCGGATAGATCAGCCGGCTGATGAGCGGCGGGGCGCCGGGCGGCCTCACGACGTCGTAGTACTCGCCCCGGAAGGGGGCGATGACCACCTGCCGGCGGGTGCGCTGGTGGAGGCGGGCGACCCGGTCGGACCACAGGCCGGCGCAGTTGACCACGGCCGATGCGGCCAGGGGGCCGTCATTCGTCTTCACCGTCACCCCGGCCGGTCCCTCGGCCAGGCCCACGCCGGCCTGGCCGAGGCGGATGTCCACCCCCGCCGCCCGCAGCAGGTCGGCCATCCCCTGGCCCACCTGGCGGTAGTCGACGATGGCCGTGCCCGGCACCTCGAGGGCGGCCCGGCCGGTGACGTTCGGCTCCAGCTCTGCCATCTCCTGGCGATCCACCAGCCGGCAGCGCACCCCGTTGGACGCCGCCCGCTCGGCCAGGCCGCCCAGCCGCTCCTGCTCGAGCTCGGTGACGGCGACGATGAGCTTGCCGCACTGCTCGTAGCGGATTCCGTGCTCCGAGCAGAACCGGATCATGCTGGCGTGACCCTTCACCCCGAGGGTCGCTTTGGCCGAGCCGGGCCGGTAGTAGATGCCGGAGTGGATCACCCCCGAGTTGCGCCCGGTCTGGTGGGAGGCGAGCTGCTTCTCCTTCTCCAGGACCGTCACGCCGGCGTCGGGCCGCTGGCGGGTCAAGGCCAGGGCGGTGGCCAGGCCGATGATGCCTCCGCCGATGACCACCACTCTCGCCGTCATGCTCGCTCCACTCGACCCTCTAGTTCACGATCTGATTCTTGCTGAGCTGCAGGTTCAGGCAGTACTTGGGTGAAGTTGAGCTTGAGGGTCGCCCGAGCGGCCCGGTTCTCCCATCAACTGGGAAAACTCGTGTCCGACGGTGACGGAATCTCAGCCGGCAAGCGGCGCCGCCGATAGGGGCGGCAGATATGGCATTGGGGGACACTCCCGACGGGTACGGTGGACCTGGCTCGTCCGACGGCGGACGGCAGATTCCGGCGGGAGGGGGTGGCCTAGTGGCAGAGGGCGCCGAGCTCCCCAACGACCCCGCGGCCCGCCCGCCGGCTGGCAACCCTGTGACACCCCTGCCCGGCACCCGTCTACCCGCGCGGGCGGAAACGCCCGCACCACTCGGCGACGAGGTCGTCGAGGCGACCAAGCGCGGAGAGACATGGGCATGGGAGGCTGCGTACCAGGCCTACGCCAGGGGGCTGACTGGCTTCCTAGTGCTGCGCCTGGGCAACCGCGACGACGCCGCCGAGGCGCTGTCGGAGACCTTCCTGCGGGCCATCGACCGGGCCGAGTCGCTGCGGGGTGGGGCGGAGTCGTTCCGGGCCTGGCTGTTCCGCATCGCCCGCAACGTGGCCAACGACCGGCTGCGGATCGTGCAACGGACACCGAGGGGCGATCACGACGTGGACCCGGCGGACCTGGTCGTGCCGAACGCCGACGACCGGATAATCGCCGCCGAGGACGCTGGCCGGGTGCGCCAGGCCCTCATGGCCTTGGAGCCCGACGACCGCGAGGTGCTGTGGCTGCGCGTCTGCGCCCGGCTGTCCTCGGCGGAGGTCGGTGAGATCGTGGGCAAGCGACCCGGAGCGGTGCGCATGCAGCAGCAGCGCGCCCTGGCCAACCTGGCCCGCCTGATGGGGGAGTCGCCATGAGCGTCATCCGCCACCTGTCGGACCGCCGCCGCAAGCTCCAGCAGCGGGGCGAGCAGCTCGACGCCGCCCTCGAGGCCGTGCTCCAGCAGATCGACGCCGGCGTGGACAACTTCGAGGCCGAGATGGCCGCGGCCCGGGCCCTGGCCCGTTCCGCCCGCCTCGAGCCGGTTCCCCACGAGCCGCTGGTCGCCCTGCGGGCGGGCCTGGCTGCCAAGCGGGCCGCCCAGCGCGACCACCGGCGCCGGCGCTGGCAGCAGGGGATGCCCGGTGCCGCGGCCGCCGTGGTCGTGGGCCTGGTGCTGTTCGTGGGGCTCAATGGAAACGGTGGGCAGCAGCCGGGCCTGGCCCCGGCGTCGCTGCAGGGCATCCAGGTCGCCCAGTCCCTGCAGATGGTCAACGACCAGATCGCCCAGGCCACCCGGGCCGCCCAGGCCGGCGACCGGGGCGCCGCTCAGACCTCGGCCAACAACGCCGCCAGGGATGCTTTGCAGGCCCAGGCCTCGGCCCAGCAGCTTTCGCCCGACAACCCCCTCAAGGACTTCCTGCTCCAGGCGGCCCTGCAGAAGATCGCCCAGCTCGAGGCCCTGGTCCAGCAGCTCCAGCTGACCATCACCGAGCAGCTGCCCCAGGTTCCTCAGAACGCCCTAGCCCAGCCGGTCTCCACCACGAGCGCGGCCGGTCCGGTGGCCTCGAGCAGCACGACCTCGACGGCGCCGAGCAGCACGACGAGCACCACCGCCAAGACGACGACCACCACCGGGTCGACCACGAGCACGACCACGTCGATCCCGCCGACGACCACTACGACGGTCACCACCACCACTACGGGTGGCACCCCGCCGGGTCAGCGGACCGGGATCATCCACACCAACAACGGCGGTGGCGACAACGGTTCCACCACCACCTCGACCTCCACCACGACCTCGACTTCGGGCTCCTAGCCCCGTCCGTTTTGGACGATTTGCGGTTATCCCAGGTCAGACGCGGGTATCGTCGGCCCCGGCCCGGCGGGACGTTGGGGAATCGTTGTGACACCGGCCCCGAAGGTCCGTCTAGCTAATGGCCCGAACTCCCGGGAAGGCGGACTAGTGACCCGAAGCGGAAAGGCTATGCAGAGGGCACCGGTGGGGCTACGCTGCCCCGCTGTTCGCCGGACCCCCAGGTACGACGGGCGATCCTCGGCCTCCTGGGCGGGGTCGAGACAGCGGTGAGAAGTCAAGCCTTCGGCGGAAGGAGGGCATCCAGGCAGGAACCGGTGGATCTGTAACAACGGGTTGACCGGCTTCGGCTCGGTCTCACGGCTGTTTTCCATCCGAGTAGCAACGAAGCAACGCACGGATAAACAAACAACCGGCCAGGTCGCACCTGGTCGGGCGACTTAAAGCCTTCAGGAGGCAAATTTGTCAGGAACCGCATGGTTCAAGAGAGCGGGGGTCGGCGTAATCGCCGGCCTTTCGGCGACTCTGGGCTTGTCGGTCCTGGCGGTAGCAGCCCACGCTGATTCGACCTTCGGGTTCAATCGGCAGTCGGGTGCTGACCGCTACGGGACGGCATGTCAGATCGCCACCGCTCGTTACAACCCCCAAGGGACGGGCTCTATCGCCACGGTCCTTCTGGCTGACGGTCTTCCCGGCCACCAGTCCGACCCGTTGGCGTCCCCGATCCTTGAGCAGGCCAAGGGCGCCCCGATCCTGCTCACCGACAACACCAACACTGTCCCGTCGAACACGATGACGTGTCTTTCCACCAACAAGGTGAAGAACATCATCGTGATCGGCGGTACCAACGCGGTGTCCTCCGCTCAGGTGACCGCCCTCCAGCAGGCCGGTTACACGGTGGACAACACCACCTACGCCGGGACTGACCGTTACGACACCGCCCGCCGGATCGACGAGACCCCGGGCGTCGGGGCAGCCACGACCGGGATCCTGGCCTCGGGCGACGACAACCACCTGGTTGACGCCCTCGGTGCCGGTCCCCTGTCGTATGCCCTGAAGTTCCCAATCCTGGTGACCACCTCGACGGGCTGCACCATCCCGGCTGCGACCCAGGACGTGATCACCAAGCTCGGGATCACCAAGTACATCGTGGTCGGCGGCACTGCCGCGATTCCGGCCTGCCAGTACTCGGGCAAGAACGCCGACACCTCGGCCACCACCGGTGCCAACCGTGCCGCCACGGCCGAGCTGCTGGCCAAGGATGAGGTCGCCAACTATGGCGGCTCCAACCAGTTCATGGGCCTGGCTGCTGGCGCCACATATGTGGGCAACACCACCACCGTCCAGAACGACGGTGCCGACGCCCTGGCTTCGGCTTCGCTGGTCGGTAACGCTCCCGCGTGGGCTGCGAACAACGCGGTGGCTTCTCCGCCCACCGGCTCCAACGTCGGATCGTTCATCCCGCTGCTGGTGAGCAACAACCCGACCGACTGCGCCGCCGCTGCGGATTTCGCCAGCAGCGAGAAGGCGACTCTGCACGGCAACTCGCCGCTGTTCGGTGGCCAGAGCCCGATGCCGGCGGCTTGCGTGAACTCGGTCATCACCGCCGGTGGCGGTACGGCTCCGGGTAGCGCGGGTACGGTCTCCAGCATCAGCCCGACCTCCGGGCCGGGCGGGAGCACAGTGACGGCCACCTTCACCGGTACGCCGACATCGGTCACCGTGTCAGGCTGCGGTCTGAGCAACGCCAGCACCACTCCCGGTTCGGGCAACACGACGGGCGGGAGCACGAGCACCTTCAGCTTCACCATCCCGTCCAACCAGGCTGCCGGCAGTTGCACACTGACCTTCAGCGCCACCATGCCTGGTAGCACGACGCCGGTCGTCAGCTCGACGACCTTCAGCGTCACGGGCCAGGGGGGCCATCAGGCCCTGACCAGCCTTCCCGAACTCGTATCGGCTCAGATGGGGACCACGGTCCCGGCCAACAACAACACCGGGGCCACCCCGGGGACGCCGGTGACCTACACGTTCTCCCAGCCGGTTACCTCGGCGACGGCTAGCGACTTCCTCATCTATCCCTACAACTGGGATGGTGGAGAGACCAGCAGCTGCGCGGCTACCACCACCTATACGGTGTCAGGTCCGGGCAACACCGCCGGCGGCGGGGCTCTGACTGCGACCAGCGCACCCAAGTTGGATGCCTGCTCGGTGACGTTCACTCCGGGCAGCAACCAGGTGACCGCCTTCTACAACTTGGTCAACAACACCAGCAGCACCACGACGAACAACAACGTCACTACCACCAACTCGGCCTACACCGTGGCTCCGAACTACACGCTGGCGACGGTGCGTCCGAACGCGGTTACGACCGCCTCGGGCACCACCAACCCAGACGGATCGGCGGCCATCGGCACGGCGCAGACCACCGGCAGCGGCAGCTTCACGGCTAACACCACGCCGGCTCCTGACCTGCGCACGGTCACCTTCGGAACGCCCAGCTCCGCTAATACGGCAGCTGGTCAGACTCCGGTGACGTTCACGTTCGACCAGCCGGCCTACGTGACCAACGCAGCGGCAACCACCGGTGCCGGTGTGGCTCCGCCTCCGACGGGTACGCCGGAATCCGGGGCAACTGCTGGCTTCTACCTGGTCTTCCCGGATGACTCGGCAGAGTCTTGCTCCGGGCCGGCCGCTGGTAACACGGTCGCCCCCGACGGGACTGTCGCTGGTGGCGGCAACGGCCAGAGCAGTGTCACCGTTCTGTGCACCAATCCGACCGCCACCGGCACGGCAGTGACCGGGGCGGCCACGCCCAGCAGCACCGCTATGACGTCATCGCAGGTCGGCCGAGCCTTCGTCGGCCCCGACACTGTGTCGTCGGCGGCACTGACGGGCGCTCAGGCGTGCCCGAGCAACGGCGGCCTGGTCACAGCCAGCAGCACCTACTGCAACCCGCTGCAGGCTGCCCACCAAGCTGGCAACGGAACGCTGGCCGCAAGCACCACCGCCGGGCCGAATACATCGGCCCCGGACCTGGTCAGCGTCACCCTGGAGCCCGCCAACACCTCCTCGAACACGACGGCCAATGACGCCGTGCTGTACGTGTTCGACCAGTCGCTGGCTGCTGCCGGCACGGTAGGTAAGTTCGGCGTGTTCCACGGCACCAACGCCACCTCGACGTTCGGCGGCGCCGCCACCTGTGCTGGACCGGCTACGTGCACCAGCACCCTCGGTAGCAATGGCAGCGGAACCAACAACGCTGTCCTCGTCTACTACCCGGCTGGCACGCTGGCCGACGCCACCGGCGCCTTCGTTCAGGGCGGCGCTGTGACCAGCACCGCCACGTCTACGCCGGCCTCGCAGGCGAACCAGCCTGACGAGCTCGGGACCACCCCGTCCGGATCGGCATCGACGTCGATCACGCCGGGCACGGTCAACGCCCCGCAGCTGGTCAGCGTGGCTCTTAGCCAGCAGGCGACTGGGTTCGGAACTCAGGAGGTGGCGACGTACACGTTCAGCCATCCTGTGTTCTTCACCGTTGCCAACGTGGGCAAGTTCCACCTGTACGAGGCCAACGGCGATGAGCTGACGGCCACCAGCTGCAGCAACGGTTCCACGAGCGCCACCAACACCACCAGCAACGCCAACACCACGGTGGTCTGCTCGGGCTATCAGGATCTGGGCACGGCTGCGGCTGCTACCCAGTCGGCGATCACCAGCGCTGTCCTGGGCACCGTTGACCAGGACGCCGTCACTGGTACGGCGACTGGCTTCACCGTCGGCAACCCCGAGGGTGACCAGAACACCTAATCCAACGTCTCGCTAGTTCGAGTCGTGACCGGAAGGCCCCGGTCCCCGCAAGGGGGCCGGGGCCTTCCTCTTTCCTCCGGCCTCTTGCCGAGCGGATAGCTTGCGACGGTTGGCGAGCGAAGGAGCGCTGGGTGCGTCGAACAGTGGTACCGGGTCTGTGCACGGCTGCCCTGGTCTTGGCTGGCTGCGGAAGCAGCCAACCGGCGTCGAGCCCCGCTAGCACCCCGACGAGCAGCGCGGGCACGGCCCTGCCCGCCCGGACGGGCGACGGGTCGGCGAACTTCCTTGCCCAGAAGCTGCAGGCCGACAAGTTGGGGTGCTCCGACTACAAGCAGGTTCCCGAGCAGCCCCAGTTCTTCGCCTCGGGCGGGGTGCGCGACGTGGGTAGCTGTGACCTGGGCCATCTGGCAGTGTTCGTGAACGCTCTGTCACGCGACAAGTGGATCATCGCTCAGCTGAACGTGGCGAAGATGGGCGGATGCGCCGAAGGTAGCTACTGGGCGGTGTGTGTCTTCCCCAGCGGGAAATACGGCAAGTCTGACGTCCAGAACTCGCTCAACGGCTTCAGCATCAAGTAGTCCCCCAACCGTCCGGGTGGACTGACTAGTCCGATAGGGCTGTCCAAAAATGGGCCTATCCGGTACAGCGCTGGTGCGCAGGTGGTACGCGGCGTCCTTAGCCTCGCCCCTGTGCTGGTGTCGTATGTCGTGCGCCTCGTCGACGATCAGTTGGCCGCGGGCCGGTTCGTCGGCGAGGTAGAGGCGGTAGCCACCGGGCAGCGCCAGGAGATCCGAGGTATCGACGATCTCCTGAGCTTCTGCCAACGGACCGGGCTGCCCACGGGCATGGCAGTGACGCGGCACCAGGAAGGCCGCCAGGTGCGGCAGCCCAACCCGCGTGAAGGGGAGTCATATTCATGATGGAGAGCCGAAGGATTACGGCTACTCGGCGGCGGCTCTACCAAGCTGCTGCAGCCGGCATGTCGGCGTTGTTGCTGAGCGGGTTGGGGGCAGTACGGCCCAGCATCGCCGGCGCGGCGACCGCCACATCCACAAGTGCACCCACGCCGCTGGCCCCGCAGGTCTTGGCGGCATCCAGTGGCAAGAGCATCCGCGTCCAGTGGCGTAACGCGCCCAACAACGCCAGAACGTTCACCGTCAGCCGCAGCGACGGGACGACCACCGTCAACCTGACCCCCACGCCCACCCCCGCCCACTCCTTCCTGGACAAGACCGCGCAGCCGAACGTCAGCTACACCTACTCGGTGACGGTGGCGTCGGTGGGCGCCTCCCAGCCGGGCAAGGCAGCGCTGCCGCAAGCCTCCGCTGGCCAGGCCCTCGGCTCTGCCAGCGCCACGCTCAACGCCGGGCCTCCCTCCAAGGCCAAGATCTCTGCCGCGCCTCACGTCAGCAAGGCGGCCCCTAGCAAGGCCCAGGTGACCAAGCCACTGCGCCAGACGCCGTTGGTGGCCAGCGTCCCGCTGACGCCTCAGACAATCTCGACCATCACCGGATCCTGCCAGGTTGCCCCCGGCACCCTGTCCGGAAATGTTGTTTGGTCGCCGGCCTCGTGCCCCAACGGGTACGAGCTCCAGGGCGACCTGACCATCCCCGACGGGGCCTCCCTGACCCTGGCCCCGGGCACGGTCGTCTACGTCGACACGTCGTCAGACACGGCCACGGTCGGGTCAGACCCGTCGTCGAACACCGACATCATTGTCCAGGGTGGCTTCACCGTGGCCGGCACCCAGTCGTCGCCGGTGACGATCACCTCCGCCGACGCCGCTCCCGGCTCCAGCACCGCTCCTACCGATGGCGCCTGGGGCGACATCCTCTACGACGGGGTCGGCCACACTCCTTCGGGCTCCATCAGCTGGCTCGCCCTCAGCTACGGCGACACCCTGGCCGCCGACACCTACGCGGAGCCGATCTCGAACTCCGTGGTCGAGCACATGGCCGGCAACTACCACAGCCAATCAGAGGGCATCCTCTACTGGGATGTGCCCAGCGGCGCCAACGTCCAGATCTCGAACCTGACGTACGACGGCACGTCGAGCGGGACCGGCGTCGGGGCGCAGTCGGTCTATAACGACACCAACTTCGCTGGTAACCCCATCATGGGCAACCCGTTCAGCGCCACGGTGACGAACTCCTCCATCACCGGCTACTACCCGCTCTACCTCTACAGCGAGACCGGCAGCTCCCAGCCCAGCCTGAACAATGCCGGCGTCACTGCCAACATCACTGGTGACACGCTCACCGAGACCCGCTCGGGGAACGAGCTCTACCTATCCGCCTACTCGAGCAGCACGTCGGTGCCGGGCACCGCCACCCTGACCGGTAGCATTTCCAACGACACCCTGTCCGGCGACGGGAGCAGCTACGGCGCTTACCTGTACACGGAGACCGGGGACTCGGCCACCCCCAACGGGGCCAGCACAGCGACCAGCTGCGCCAGCGGATCGTTCGCCGCCTGCGACGACCTGAGCCTGACCAACGACGCCATCTCCTCCGAATACGACGCGCTAGACACCAAGAACTACGTCGACGCCGGCCCGGGTAACAGCCTGCTCAGCATCAACACCGGCAGCGGCGGCGACAGCCTCCGGTCCGCCCTCGACGACGGTTGGTATGTTTACAACGAGACCAAGGGCACCAGCGGGGACGTGCAGACAAGCGCCCCGATCGTCGGGATGACGGTCAACGCCTACTACTACGGCCTCGATCTGGGCGACTACTCGTACTCGGGGAGCGCCACCGCCAACGTGCCGGTGACCAACTCGACCGTCAACGCTGGCCAGGGCGGCGACGACGCCATCTACATCGAGAACTATGCGACCGACATCGAGACTGGCACCGGCGCCGCCACGCTGAACATGCCGGTCAGCGGGTCAACCCTCGACTCGTATGACAGCAATGCCATCGATGTTGACTGCAACGAATCCTACGTCGGAGCAGCCACCAGCAATATCAGTGTGACCGGCTCAAAGCTGAATGGCGCCGGAGGCGACGGCCTATACATCTGCACCTACGCGTCGGAATACGGTGCGTCGGGTGATGCGGTCAGCTCACCCAGCCTCACGAACTCGACCGTGAACGCCTACGAGTACGGCGTCTACAACGACGTCGAGAGCTATTACGGCAATGGCACGGGCAATCTGTCGGTGTCCGGTTCGAACATCCAGTCCTACGATGAATACGCGCTCGACAACGAGGTGTACGGATCGGAGAGCGCCGCCCCTGGCGATGCCAACGCCAACGGCAGCATCACCAACTCGACCCTCCAGGCTGGAGACAGCTCAGACGAGGCGTTCTACAACTTCGCTGAGGCGTACTACGGGACAGCCAATGCCAACCCGACCATTAGCGGATCGACACTGACTTCGGCCACCGACTACGCGCTCGACAACGAAGCGTACGGGTCGGACTCCGGTGCCCCCGGCGACGGCACTGCCAACCCGGTCATCAGCAATTCCACGTTGACGGCCGGCTATTACGACGCCATCTACAACGAAGGTGAAGGCTATTACGGGAACGGCACCGCCAGCCCGCAGATCACCAGCTCGAACCTGTCGGCCGTCGGCGACTCGAGCGGCTACGGCATCGAGAACTACGCCTTCGGTTCGGACCACTCCACCTCCCCGGGCACGGCCATCGCCAACCCGTCACTGTCGGCGGTGAGCATCAATGCCTATTACGACGCTCTCTACAACGAGGCCGAGTCGTACTACGGGGCGTCAACGGCGGACCCGTCGGTGACGAACGGGTCGAGCCTGGTGGGCGGAGACGCCAGCGCTGACGAATACGGCATTGAGAACTACTCGTACAGCGCCGGCTCCGGAGGGTCTGGAACGGCCCTAGCCAATCCGGTCATCGACTCGTCGACCGTGACGGCCACCAGTGACGGGCTGTACAACTACGCCGACGCCGTCAACGGCGACAGTGATGCGGACGCATCGTTCACCGCCAACAAGGCCCAGATCACCAGCACCTACAGCACCGCCGTCGACACCGAGGCCTACAGCGAGGGAACGGGCCAGACCCGGATCCTGCCCAACGTCTCCACGTCGACTCTCAACGCGCCGGACTCCAGTGGCGACGAGGGCTTGATTATCTACGCCGAACCCGGCGGCACAGGAAGCACCCACGTCGGCGGCACCATCTCCGGGTCGGCCATCAACAGCTACAGCGACGGCGTGTACCTCGAGCTGTACGGCAGCGGCTCGCAGCCGGCCACGTTCGATACCACGTTCTCCAATGACCAGCTGACGAGCACCGTCGGCGACGGTATCTACACCGAGAACTTCACCAACTCGGGTGCGGCCCTCACCTCGGCTCCGACGATCCAGAACACGGATATCAGCGCCGCATGGGGCTATGGCATCTACCTGTACGGTGACGGTTACGGAGCCGCTGCCCCGGCCGGCAACGCCGACGTGATCGCCGTCACGCCTTCGCTGACCAGTGACACGGTCAGGGGTTATGACGACGCCCTATACACCGACGCCTACGACAATTCGTCGGCCTCGTGGCCGGGCTCGGTTCATGCCGGCGGCACGGTGAGTGGCACCAGCCTGACCTCCATTGACGGGGATGCACTCGACGCCAACGCCTACTGCGGTTACTGCGGAGGCGGCGCCACCAATGACATGGCGGTGACCAACTCCACGGGCTACGGGTATGACGCTGGTGCCTATTTCGACTCCCACTCCGGGCAGCAGACCAGCGGCTCTGCCAATCCCGCTGGGGCGACGCTGGCTGCCAGCATCACCAACAGCCCGATCGGCAACTGGGAGGGCTCCGACGGTTACGGCGTCGAGGGCTACGCCCAGACATACGGAGACAAAGCGCCGGCAATGGACACGTTCTCGGTGACCGGCGCCCATGTCACGGGTTACTCAGGAGGCATCTACCACGACGTCAGCTCGGACAGCGGTAATGCCACCAACGACGCCACGTTCAGCAACAACCTGGTCGACAACGCCTGGAGTAACTCGAACATCGACGGCATCTACGACTCGACCCAGGCGTATGCCAACAGCTACAACACCAACACCAACCAGGTTGCCGACAACACCGCAACCATCACTGGCAACGACGTAAATGGCATGCAGGGCGGCTCCGGTAACGGGGTTGCCGTGAACCTGCAGGCCAATACCACGGCCACGGGTACAGCAGTCCCCGACACGAAGGTCACCAACAACACGGTGACCGACAGTGGCTACGAGGGGATCAGCTACAACGCGACCGGCAATGCGGTCACCCCGTCCGGCACCTACGGACCGGTCATCACCGGCAACTGGGTGTCAGGTTCGGGCTCGAACGGCATCGACACCTCCGGTGTGACGCCGAACATCGCCAACAACAGCGTGTCTACTTCCGGGGTGACGGTCTCCGCGGCCGGCAACGGCCTTTTCGTCAGGAACGCCCCGGCCCAGGGCACTGTCCAGTGCAACGCCATCTGGAACAACGTCAACGGGATCCGGTATAGCGGCAATCCGAGCGACGAGGACCCGACGACGAACCAGAACAGCTTCACCAATCCGGGCGAGACGGCTCCGAGCCCCTCGTGGACCAACAACCCCTACGACCTGGTTACCAACAACACGGGCGTGACCGACGCAACCAACAACTGGTGGGGATACCCCGCCTCCGACCAGACCGACATCCAGAACAAGGTGAGTGACACCGGTGGTGGATCGGTCACCACGGCCCCCGCACTCAACGGCCCGCCGACCTGCAGCTACCCGACGTCGCCCACGTTCATCAGCGCCCCAGGCGGTGGTGGGACGACCGGCGGCACTGGTGGGACCGGTGGGACCGGCGGGACCGGCGGGACCGGCGGGACCGGCGGGACCGGCGGCGGTGGTGGTGGCGGCGGCGGTGGCGGAACCTCAGGTGCCCTCGGCGCCCCGACCAATCTGCAGGCAACACCGGGTAACGGGTCCGCCAGCTTCACCTGGACGGCCCCGACCAACACCAGCGGGTCGCCGGTCACCTCCTACACGGTGAGCTGCTCGCCCACTGCGACCAGCACGGTCACCGGCAACCCGCCGCCGACCAGCACGACCATCAATGGCCTCACCAACGGGAACACCTACACCTGCACAGTTAGCGCGGCAAACGCCAACGGATCTGGACCTTCTTCCAGCCCGGCGGTAACTGTCACGCCGCAGGCCGGGGTGACCCCGACGGTGTACGCCGGCACCAACCGAATCGACACTGCCGTCCTGGTGTCGAAGGCGTCGTTCCCGAATCCGGGCAGCGCCGGCGCCGTGGTCCTCTCCCGGTCCGATGACTACCCCGACGCGCTGGCAGGGACGCCGTTGGCCGTGGCCAACCACGCCCCGATCCTGCTGACGCCGACGGCTAGCCTCGACCCGGAGACCCAGGCCGAGATCCAGCGGGTGCTACCTGCTGGCGGGACGGTGGTCCTCCTCGGCGGCACCAGCGCCCTCAGCTCGAACGTCGAGTCGTCCCTGACCTCGCTCGGCTTCCACACCGTGCGCCTGGCCGGGGCCGACCGGTACGGGACAGCCACGGCGATCGCCGGGGCCCTGGGCAACCCGGGCACGATCCTGCTGGCCAGCGGCACCAACTTCCCCGACGCCCTGGCGGGCGGGGCGGCGGCGGCCAAGGTCGGTGGGGCGATCCTGCTCACCAACGGGAGCTCCATGAACTCCACCACCGCCTCCTACCTGGCGGGCCATCCGTCCGACACCCTGTTCGCCCTGGGCGGGCCAGCCGCAGCGGCTGACCCGTCGGCCACGCCGATCGTCGGTGCCGACCGGTATGCAACGGCGGTCATGGTCGCCCAGACGTTCTTCACCAACCCGACGGTGGTCGGTCTCGCCTCCGGCCTGAACTTCCCGGACGCTCTGTCCGGCGGGGCTCAGATGGGGGCCCTCGGTGGGCCGATGCTGCTCACCGATCCGAACACCCTCCCGACGGTGGTGTCGAACTACCTGACGGCCAACAAGAGCACCATCCAGGCGCTCAACGTTTATGGCGGTTCCGCCGCCATCAGCCCGGCCGTGGTTTCGGCCGCAGGGGCTGCCGCCTAGCGGCGGTGACGAGCCAGCATCTCGTAAGCGGCCCCCCGGAATCCCGGGGGGCCGCTTCGCGCTCGGCCGCCGCCCATCGGACGGACCACGGCCCTATGTTGCGGCTGGCAACAGTTGGGCCTCGATGATCGGGCCGAGTTGCCGATAGATGCCCATAGTCAGTCTTCACACCGATTGGGAGAATTGATGAGGTTGTCCAGGCTGGTGGCGGTGCTGGCGGTCACCGCCGCAGCCTCCGCCCTGCCGATGGCCGCCCCGGCGTCAGCCGTCGGCGGCGGCGCCCAGTACGCCACCCTTCCCGCCCCGGTGCGAGTCGATCCCTTGGCTCTGCCAGCCTCGTCCGCTCCCCTTGCGGTGGCCCCACCGAGCCTGCACCGTTACTCGACCAAGTCGACCAGCCCGGTCACGGCGGCGTCGGCTCAGCCCATGTCGTTACCCCAGACGCCGGCGAGCCCGGTGGGGTCACTGACCAACCTTCCCCTCGACGGGCTCGACACCCAGCTGGGATGGTTCGGCAGTGGCCAGTTCCTCGAGCCGCCCGACAACGGCACCGCCGTCGGCACCTCCGACGTCGTGGAGATGCTCAACTCGAGCGGATCGGTCTGGACCAAGTCCGGCACGCTGCTGACGAAGTTCGACCTGACCGCCTTCTTCGCCGTGGGTACCGGATTCTCCGCCTCCGACCCCAGGGTCTTGTATGACGCCGCCTCTGGGCGGTGGTTCGCCTCCATCACCTCGTTCCAGATCAGCGGTCGAGGGGTGGTCACCGCCAGCGCCGTGAAGGTGGCGGTGTCGACATCTTCCGACCCCACCGGCACCTGGGACGTGTTCAGCGTGGCGTCGAGCACGTCGGAGCTGTTCGATCAGCCGCGCTTGGGGCTCTCCGACGACAAGGTCACCCTGGCCTGGGACGACTACGCCCTCCCGGGCGAGACCGTCGCCGGTGAGGAGGTCTGGGTCCTGCAGAAATCCGACCTGGTCGCCGGCACGGCGCCGGCGTCAGCCCACTTCGGGCCGACCAGCTCCTGGTTCGGGCTGGTGCCGGTGCAGTCGCTCACCTCCACCACAACCCAATACCTCGTGTACGACAATGCCGACCCGACCAACCTGGTCGAGAACCAGTCGGTTCCGACCATTGGGGTGGTTTCGGTGACCGGAACACCGTCGGCGGCCAATGTGGCCAAGGCCGAGGCCGACCCCGCCATCCATGCCACCACGGCCTCGCCCACTGCCGATCAGCCGGGCAAGCCGGCATCCCTGGACACGGGCGACGACCGTTTCTTGAACGCGGTCTGGCAGTCCGGGGTCCTTTGGGTGGGCGGCAACGCCGGGTGCAAGCCGTCGGGAGACACGACCAACCGGCCCTGCCTGGACCTGGTCCAACTCTCTACCTCAGGCTCGACGCCCACCGTCCTGCAGGACTTCACCCTGGGAGTCTCGGGCGCCGACCTCTACTACCCGGCCGTGGGCATGGACGCGGCCGGCGACCTCTTCGTCGGCTACGGCACCTCCGCTTCGACCTCGGGCGCCTACCCCAGCTTCGAGGTCGCCGGCCAGAGAGTGGGCGACCCGGCGGGGACGCTCCGTCCGCAGGCCACGGTGGAGGCGGGCACCGACACCTACACCGACACCAGCTGCGGCTTCTCGGCCAGCTCTACCGGCAGCCGCTGGGGTGACTACTCCTTTGCCGCCACCGATCCGGCCGATCCCTCCGATGTCTGGGTGTCGGGGGAGTACGCCGTCACTGGCGCCAGCCCTGACAGCGCCGGGTTCACCACGACCGGCTGCTCCTGGGCGACGGGCGCGGCCCGGGCCACCTTCGCTCCGCCCGTGGTGACCTCGGTCAGCCCGGCCACGGGGCCGGCCGCCGGAGGCACCAGCGTCATCATCACCGGGTCCGAGTTCACTCCCACTTCGGCGGTCAGCTTCGGCGGTGTGCCCGCTGCATCGGTGACGGTGAGCTCTCCGACGTCGATCACCGCCACCAGCCCGGCGTCGACCTTCGCCGGACCGGTCGACATCACCGTCACCACGGTCAACGGCACCAGCGCCACCGGCCCGAACGACGTCTTCACCTACAGCGCTCCCAACTCGGTGGCGGCGGTATCGGCCAGCCCGGTGCCGGACTCGGCCGGGGCGAGCGCCACCTATACGGTCGACTTCACCACCAGCGCCACGGGAATCGTCCCGGCGACCGGCACCATCACCCTTACCGGCCCGGCCGGCACCGACTTCCCCAGCACGGGGGGCGACTACGCGGTGACCGACGGTTCCGCCGCCCCGACTGACGGCGTCTCCGCCGTCCAGCTGGCCAAGACCGGGGGCAGCGCCACCAACAATCAGGTGACGATCACCCTGTCGACGTCGACCATCGCCAACTCGGACCCGGTGACGGTGACGGCGAACTCGGTGGCGAACCCGACGGCGGTCGGCGCCTACCCGCTCACCGTCACGACGTCGGCGGACACCTTCCCCGCCCAGTCACCGCCCTACACGATCGTGGCCGGCGCCCCGGCGACGGTGGCAGCCACGGCTGGTAGTGGACAGTCGAGCCCGCTGACCTCCGCCTTCGCCACCAACCTGGAAGCGACGGTGACCGACGCCTTCGGTAACCCGGTCGACGGGACCACGGTCACCTTCACCGCTCCGTCCTCGGGCGCCGGCGGAACGTTCAGCACCACCAACACCAACGCCGCCACCGCCGTCACCAACACCTCCGGGGTGGCAACCGCCCCGCCCCTGACGGCTGACACAACCCCGGGCACCTACACCGTGACCGGGCGGGTGGCTGGAGTCACCACCCCCGCCAGCTACACGCTGACCAACACCACCACCGCCTCGGTGGTGACCGCCAGCGGGGGCACGCCCCAGTCGGCGACGATCGGTTCCGCCTTCGCCACCAACCTGCAAGCCACGGTGACCGACTCCTTCGGCAACCCGATCCAGGGCGCGACCGTCACCTTCACCGCCCCTTCCTCCGGCGCCAGCGGCACGTTCGCCGGCACCAATACCAACACGGCCGCCGGGGTGACCTCGGCTTCCGGGGTCGCCACCGCCCCGGCGTTCACTGCCAACGCCACCACCGGCACCTACGCCGTGTCGGGACGGGTGTCGGGTGTCGCCAACCAGGCGACCTTCTCGCTCACCAACTCCGCCGCCTCCACGGGCGGTAGCGGGGGTGGAGGCGGCGGGGGCGGCGGGGGTGGAGGAGGCGGCGGGGGCGGCGCGGGTGGAACCGGGTCCGCACCTGGCGCTCCCAGCGGGCTGACCGCCACGCCCGGGAACGGATCCGCCACCTTCACCTGGGCGGCGCCGACCGGTTCCTCGCCGGTCACTTCCTACACCGTCTCCTGCTCGCCGGCGGCGTCCAAAGTGGTGACGGGCACCCCGCCCCCGACGACCACCACCGTCACCGGGCTCACCAACGGCACGGCATACAGCTGCGCGGTGGCGGCAGCCAACAGCTCCGGGACAGGACCCCCGTCCAACACCGTCACCGTCACCCCCGCCGGCTCGGGGATCACCCCGACCGTGTACGCCGGGTCCACCCGCGTCGATACGGCTGTGCTGGTCTCGCAGGCGTCATTTCCCACCGCCGGCAGCGCCGGAGCGGTGGTGCTCAGCCGCTCCGACCAGTACGCCGACGCCTTGGCCGGCACCCCGCTAGCGGTGGCCCACCACGCCCCCGTCCTACTCAGTTCCTCTTCTTCCCTCGACGCCGAGACACAGACCGAGATCGAGCGGGTCCTCCCGGCCGGGGGGACCGTCTACCTGCTGGGAGGCACGAGCGCCCTCAGCCCGGCCGTGCAGTCAGCGCTCAGCTCGGCCGGCTTCCAAGCGGTCCGGCTGGCCGGCGCCGACCGCTACGGCACCGCCGCCGCCATCGCCGCCGCTCTCGGCGACCCCACCACCGTGCTGCTGGCCAGCGGGATCGACTTCCCCGACGCGCTGTCCGCCGGGGCCGCCGCCTCCCGGGTCCACGGAGCCGTCCTTCTCACCGACGGGTCCACCATGGCCCCGACCACCGCCTCCTACCTGGCCGCCCACCCCGGCGCCACCGTCTACGCCCTCGGCGGCCCGGCGGCCACCGCCGACCCCGGGGCCATCGCCATCGTGGGAGCGGACAGGTACCAGACGGCGGTGAAGACGGCCGCCGCCTTCTTCTCCGCCCCCACGCAGGTAGGCCTGGCCTCGGGCCTCAACTTCCCTGACGCCCTGTCGGGCGGTGCGCAGATCGGAGCGGCTGGAGGGCCGATGCTGTTGACCGACCCGTCGTCGCTGCCGTCGGCGGTCGCCTCCTACCTGGCCGCCAACCAGTCCAGCATCACCGCCGTCGACGTCTATGGAGGGCCGGCGGCGGTGAGCCCGACGGTGGCCGCCGCCGCGGGTGCCGCCGCCTAGAGCGTCGCTCCAGACGCAAGCTGCGGTCGACACACAGATCAGCCCCAGCTGTCAATGGCTCAAAAATGATCACCATCGTCCAGGCATCCGCTACGAGCAGAGGTCAAAATGGAGGCGCGGTCCCCGGCATCGAGAGGTGACGTGGGAGAGGGAAGGCGTCGGCCGGCGAGAGAGCCGGCGACCAAGGTGGGAGTGCCAGTGGGGACAGAACCTGAGCTTGGCGCGCCGACCCTTGCTTGCCGACGGGAGGAGCTAGCCCGGCTGCAACATTTCGTCCGCCGGGCCGCGGCCGGCGACGGGGCGGCGATCACCGTCGTCGGTGCTCCGGGATCTGGCCGAACCACCCTGCTCGACGCCTTGGTGGCCTCTGGGGTCTGCTCCTATCTGCTGCGGCTCGATGGCATCCGGTCCGAGGCCGGTGTGCCCGGCGCCGGCCTGAGCAGACTGCGGGCCGACATGGCCGGGCCGCCCGGCGGATGGGACTGCGGCCCCGAGCTAGCCAGCTCGGACTCGGGCGACGAGGTGGCACGGTTGCGTTGCGCCGAGTCCCTCGTCGAATGCTGGTCGGCCGACGGTCAGCCGTGCCTGGTGGCGGTGGACGACTTCCACCACTTGGACTACGTCTCGGCGGAAGTGCTCGCCCTGGCTGCCCGGCGACTCCATGGTCGGCCGGTGGCCATGGTCGTGACCGCCAGCGAAGACGGCCGACGGGGTCTGCTGGAAGGTCTTGAGCAGATAACGCTCGGTCCGCTGCCGAGTTCGGCGGTGTACGCCCTCCTCCAGTCAACCGCCGGCTCGAGGGTGGCACCGGCGGTGGCGAACCAGCTGATCAACCTGACGGGGGCCAACCCGCTCGGAATCGTCGAGGTCGTCAGCCGCCTCACCCCCGCCGTTCTCGCCGGCGTGGCTCCCATTCCTGACCCCCTGCCGGTCGGCGAACGAGTGACCACGGCCTTCGATCTTGCCCAAATCGATGATTCCACCGGCTTGGCCACTCTGGCCGTCGCCATGACCGAACGCGATCCGGACGCGCTGAGCTCGGTGCTCGGCACCCTGGGCGTTGGCGATGAAGCCCTGGACGAGGCCAACCACCGGGGCCTCGTTCGCAACGGCATAGGAGGGGCCCAGCTCGCCCATCCCCTGATCGGGCCGGCTCTTCAGTACCGGCTCACCCCGAGCCAGCACCGCCAGGTGAAGATCGCCGTCGCCAGCAACGGACAGGCCGCCGTCCCGTCTCATGCTCGTGGGCAGGGGGTCCCCGGGCCATCACCGGCGCCCGGCTCGACGACGGAAGTCCGCCTGCTGGGTGACTTCGCCGTCCTCCGGGGCGAGTCCGACTGCACCCCCAGAGGGTCCGCCGGCCTTCTGGTCAAGATGGTCTGTGCCCTCGAGAAGGTCTCGCTCGACCAAGTGGGAGAAGAGCTGTGGCCCAACGGCGAGCCCGGTGAGGCGCGTCGGCGCCTGCGCAACGTGCTCAGTCGGGCCCGGGCCGCCTGCGGTGAGGTGGTTCTGCGCGACGGCGAGATGCTCCAGATCTCCCCCGACGTCGTCGTCGATGTCCTCGAGCTGGAAACGGTGGTGAACCAGGCCGCGGCGGAGTTCGCCGCCGGGCGGCCGGCCGCGAGCTTCGCTCAGCGCGCCATCGAGCTTTACCGCGGAGAGTTCCTGCCGGCCGACCGTTACGCCGGGTGGACGACTGTCATCCGTGAGCGGCTGCTTCGCCGCCACATCGACATGCTCCAGATTCTCGTCGCCGCCGCCGTTGACGCTGACGACGTCCGTGAGGCCGTTCGGCTCCTCGAACAGAGCATCGAGTTGGACCGCTACAACGAGGCTCATTACGACCTCGCCGCCCGGCTCCTCGTGGAGCGGGGCTGGTTGTCAAAGGCGGTGCTGATGGTTAGGCGGGCCCGGTCGGCCATGGACGAGCTGGGGCTGGCCCTGTCGCCGTCTCTGGTCTCTCTCGCCGCCCGGGCGGAGGGACCTCAACCTCGGTAGGACCCCAGCGTCGGAGGACCCAATAGCGGTACGGGCCCTGAGGCGCATCGACGGGGCGCACGCTGACGAGCGGCCCGGTGCCGTCCCACTAGATCGGCGGCGCCTGGGTGGGCTCCACCTGGGCAAGGCGCGTCGAAGGCGGCCTGGCGTACGCCAGGCCGCCTCCGTGGGGTCTTTTCTATGTCAGCTGGTCAGGTTGCGGGCCGTCACCCGGGCCAGGCGCCGCTGGGCGGCGGCCTCCCGCAGCCGGGTGATGGTGAGCAGCTCTGCCCCGACCACCATCAGAAGCAGGCCGGCGGCCAGGTCGGCCAGGCTGTTGCTGCCCGTGTGGGGGAGGGAGCCGGGGGCGACGGGCGAGCCCGTCCCACCCGAGGCGCCCGGGGTGGGCGCAGACGAAGGAGCCGCCGTGGCGGGCAGGGGCTGGAAGCTCGACTGGGTGCCGATGCCGACCATGGTGGTGTCCAGGCCGACGGTGGAGAGGCCGGCCAGGGCGCTGCCGGTGGGCAGAGCTTGAAGCTGGGTCTGGACGCTGCTCACCAGCGCGCTGAGCCCGGCCGGCACGGTGACGGCATGGGCCCTGGCGGCCAGCCTCGGAGCCCGGACCATCAGGCTGTTCACCGCCTGCACCTGGGACAGGGCGCCTTCCAGCTGAGAGGTGAGTTGGTCAGCCAGGCCCTTGAGGCTGATGGCCCCGATGGCCAGGTGGAGCGGGGACAGCCCGGCGCTCGAGGAGGTGACGCCCTTGGCATTGGGCGCCGACGTGCCCGTGCTGGTCGGGGCCAGCCCGCTGAGCGTCACCGAGGGACGCACGGCGGCGGGTAGGACGGCCAGGGCGCCGGCTACCTGGCTGCTGACCGAGGCGAGCAGGTTGGAGAGGGTCTGGCAGTCGGGCACCGGCAGCGTGCTACCGAGCACGGTGAGACCGCCCGGGGTGCAGGTCACCGAGGACGACCCCGACAGGCTGTTGGCCGTCGATGTGATGGTCATCCCGACGCTGCCCAGGCTGACCAGCGGGGCGTTGCCCAGTGCCGCCACCAGGTTCTTCACCAGGCTGGTGAGGTCCGGCAGCGAGCCGAGCTGGCCGCTGAGGGTGCTGAGCAGTCCGTTGATGGTCGTGGTCAGGCTGTTCACCTGAGCCTGCACGGTGGCCAGCGTCGACCCCGGCGAGGCGTTGAGCAGGCTGTTGAGGGTGGCCTGGTCGGTGGCCAGCTGGTTCTGGGCGCTGGTCACGTTGGCCTGGTCGGTGGTGACGGTGGCCTGCTGGGTCGCCACCAGCTGCTGGGCGGTGGTGCAGCCCGGGGTGCCGTTCAGCGGGCCGGCGCACGCGGTCTGCGCCGCCGTCTGGTCGACCGAGAGGGTGTTCTGGGCGGCGCTGAGGGCGTTCTGCGCCGTGGTGAGCGCGGTCTGGTTGCTGGTCACCGCCGCCTGAGCCTGCTGGATCTGGGTGTTGGAGGCGATCAGCGAGTTCAGCTGGCTCTCGGCGCTCGACAGCTGTGCCGTGTCGGTCGACAGCTGCTGCAGCGTGGTGAGAGTCGCCTGGACCTGGGAGATCTCCGACTGCAAGGTGGCGCCCACGTTGAGGTGAAGGCTGCTGATCAGAGCGAGGATCTCCCCGAGGGGCAGCCCGTTGAGCACGTTCGCCGGCAGCAGGTCCGACAGCTTCAGGGAGACCGCCGGGCTGTTGACACCGAGCGACGACACCGCCTGGGTCGGGCTGACCTGGCTCGACAGCCCGTGCTGGCCGAGGGTGGTGGTGAGGCTGAGCGGGGCCACGTTGAGGCCGCCGGTAAGGGCCGACAGCTGGCCGGTCGCCGTGCCCGATGCCGACTGGAGCAGGTAGCTGGCGAGGTTGACCGACCCCGTCACCGGCCCGGCGCTGACCGGCACGGTGACGCTGCCCGAGACGGTCCCCTGGGAGGAGTCCATGGCCTTGCCCGGGACGGCCTGGCCGAGGGCGGCCGCACCCGAGAAGCCCAGCGAGCTGAGCAGCTTGGGCGCCGAGGCCGCCGACACCGTCAGGCTGCCGAGGTTGACGCTGTGGCTGGCGCCGGTCGGATCGGTGACGGTCGCCTGGGGCAGGGACACCACGACCGACGAGGTGCCCGTCCCGTTCTGGGGGGCGCTTGCCGTCATCCCGACGACCGGTTGGGCCAATATGACCGCTCCCGCCGCCAGACAAGCCACTCCCGCCCGCTTCTGCAATACGCGCCGCCTCATCCGGTCCTCCGTGTCGAATAGACGCGAGACGCCCGGTCCCGCCCGGAAGTAACCATCAACCGTTCGGGCGGATATCGCCATAGCGAGAAGTGACCGTTTTGGCCTGGTCGGTGATGACTACGCCTTCCGGTACATGGGGCCGAGAGGAGCAGCCCGGCAGAAAAAGGGCACCCCGGTCTGACCCTGGCGGGGCCGCGGTCGTCTCGTGAGTCGTGCCGGCGCCGGCCTCGCGTCGGAGGCGGCGTCAACGGTCCGTCGGCTCCATTCGTCGGCTGTCATGCCTAGAACGAGCCATTGAGGCAGCGACGACCACCTTGCACACTCGGGTCCTGAGGCCCGCACCCGGCGGCCCGGGAAGGACAGCAAGATGCTGGTTCAGACCACGTGGAAGTCGCGCCCGCTCTCTCCGGAGCAGGCGAACCGAATGATGAGCACCTGGGGCAAGATCGAGGCTCGGATGGCCGAGGACCCCAATCTTGAGCGGATCAACTGGTACATCAACGCTGACGCGTCAGGCGGGTCGACGGTCGTCAGAGCGGCTGACGGTGACGCCGCCCACCAGTTCAGCCTCGAGATCAGCCTGGCTCTGAGCGAGTTCCTCGAGCTCGAATCGAGAGTCGTCCTCGAACTCGAGACGGCGATGCCGGGCATCCTCAAGGGGATGGAGTACATCAACGGCTGAGTCGGCCACGGTGCTTTGGCCCCGGCGGTGCCCTAACACCCCGGGGCCGGCCCCACCGCCCACGGCGTCCGGATTCAGATGCGGTGAGCGGCGAAGAACGACCAGATCGTCGCCGAGGCGTTGAGTTCCGTGCTGGTGGCGCCGAGCACCGGCAGCGGGAAGGAGGACCCCGGCCAGGTGTGGCCGTCCCCCACCAGGGTGTAGAGCTCGACCGTCGACCCTGGCGCGCATGCCGAATAGGACGTGAGCTTGACGTCGGCCGACGGTGACGAGGTCGTGGGCGACGGGTTGCAGTGGTCGTGTGAGGCCCACGAGGCCGTTACCGACGCCACCGACGGAAAGGTGGGGTTGCCACAGCAGGTCACCCGGCCCCCGGCGTAGGGGATGGTCGGGTCGGCGGTGCCGTGGAACATCAGCATCGGCACCGGAGGGCTCGAGGTGGTGCAGCCGATGCCGTAGAGGTTGCCGGCCACGGTGGCGAAGGCGGCGAACTGCCTCGGAGCCCGGCAGGCCAGCACCGAGGTCATCACACCGCCGTCGGACATGCCGGTGGCGTAGACCCGGCCGCTGTCGACGCACAGCTGGTGCTCGAGGTGGCTGAGAAGGGCGAGGGTGAACACCACGTCGTCCTGGCCGCCCGGCACGAGACCGCCCACCAGTCCCCACTGGCGGGGAGATCCCTGGCCGTCGGGGGCGACGACGAGGAAGTCGTGGCGGTCGGCGAGCGGCTCGAAGTTGCCGTAGAGGATCTGCTGGCTGGCGTTGGAGCCGTAGCTGTGGAACTCGAACACCACCGGCACCCGGCGGCGGCCGTCGTATGAGGTCGGCACGTAGAGCTGGTAGGTGCGGGTCACGCTCTCGAAGGAGATGGACTGGGACGACTGGCCGGCGGAATGAGGAAGGGGACGGGCACAGGCGGCCGTCCCCGGTGGGCTGGTGGATGCCTGGGGGATGGCCCCGGACGAACAGCCGCTGAACGTCACCGCCGCAATCACTACGGCTGCGGCGGACCGCAGGCGGCCCGTTCGGATCACCAAGAGAACATAGGTGGCAACCGCCGCAACCATGACCGCGAGCCTGGTCGGGTGTGCAGGTGTTGGTGGCAGAGTGTGGTCATTCGGGGGATCTGGCCTCTGACCAGGGCAGGAGGTGTGAGGCACGCCCCCGAAATGTCTCATGATGGGCCCCGGCGCCCAGCTTAGGAGAGACATGATGCAACCACGTGGGCCCGAAGCCGTCGCAGAGCCGGCGTGGGAGCCGGGGGCGCCGTCGCCCCGGGCCATGGCGCCGAGCGTGGTGGGCGGGGCCATCGTCCCCCTGGTCGTCTATTACATGGTGCGCAGCCACGTTCACGGTGACGCGCCGGCGTTGATGATCGCCGGCGCCCCGGCCGCCGCCTGGGTGCTCATCGAGTGGCTGCGCAAAAGACGGGTGGACCCCATCGGGCTGATCGTCCTGTTCGGCTTCGTGGCCGGCATCATCGCCTCGGTAGCGCTGGGCGGCAGCGCCTTCGTCCTCAAGGTGAGGGATTCGGCGTTCACCGCCATGTTCGGGGTGGCGTGCCTGGCGTCACTGTTCTGGCCGCGCCCGATCATGTTCTTCATCGGCCGGGCCCTGTCCGCCGGCAACGACCCCGACAAGCTCCGGGCCTACGACGAGCTCTATGAGATGCCCACCGCCCCCCGGACGTTCGCCATCATCACCGCCTGCTGGGGCGTGGGGCTGATGGTCGAGGCGGGGCTGCGGGTCGTGCTGGCGGTCGTGTTGCCGACCGGCCCGTTCCTGGCCGCGTCGCCTGCCCTGGCCGGCACCGTCTTCGGCGGGCTGTTCGCTTTCACCATCTGGTTCAGCAAGCGCGCCCGCCGGATCGGGGAGCAGCTGTACGAGGAGGAAGGGCTGGTGTACCCCTCAGTTGCCGTCGCTCCCGTGGCGGTTCAGGAGAACGTCAGCCAGCCTGGCTGACGGATCTCGGGACCGGGCCTGAGCTCACATAGGACAGCTGCAGGTAGCGATTGGCCGACAGGTGGGCCAACTCCGTGAGAGCGGTGTCGCTGCCGTCGGCGATGAGGCTGCCGCCGCCGGGCTCCGCCTTCAACGCCAGCTCGACCGCTGACCGGGCCTCGTTGGTGAAAGCGGCGTTGCGGTAGAGGCCGGCGGTCGCCAGCAGGTTGTCGGCCCAGATGGCGTCGAAGCTGGGCTGGCCGTAGGCGTGATGGGCGGCGAAGTACGACATCGATCGCCGGGCCAGGTCGACGGCGTCGCTGAGCCGGTACCTGCCGGGGTCCAGCACGGAGAGGGCGGCGATGGCGCCGACCATGACGCCCTGGTTGTAGGTGAACTTGGCGGTGCCGACGCTGGCCGGACGGGCGTCGTCGTCGACGTGGTCGTTGTAGAGGCCGGTCTGGGCGTCGAGCAGGTTCGCCTCCGCCCAGTCCACCATCCGCTCGCTCCAGGCCAGGTAGATCTGGTCGCCGGTCTGCGAGTACAGGGCCGCCCCCAGCAGGGCGGCGGGGGCGTTGGACACGACCGTCTTGTCGTGGTTGGTCGCCCCTGACGTGTGGTACTCCCAGTAGACGCCGCCCTTCCTCGGGTCCCAGTTGCCCACCGCCAACCGGAAGACCGCCTCTGCTCTTTCGAGGAAAGCCCGGTCGTGGGTCAGGGTGTAGGCCCGGGTCGCCGCCAGCCCCAGCCAGAGGCTGTCGTCCACCCGGGGTGCGTCCCACGGCAGGTGGAAGGCGTGCGGGCCCTGGTCGAAGGCAGCCGGGCTGGCGTAAGTGTCGTCCCAGTAGTGGGCGTCGAGGGCCCGCATGTTGTCGGTGAGGTCGGCCCGGCACGACCGTGCCCCCGGGGACAGCGAGGCGATGTAGAGCGCCTGGAGGGCCTGGTAGCTCGGCCACGCCCGGGCGTAGAAGCCGACGCGGCGGCCCTTCAACAGGTCGTTGCCCGCCTCGTACTCCGATTCGATCCGGTCGCACGGGCCGGCGGGCCGGGGTCGGAGAGGGGGTAGGTAGCGAACGGCGGCGGCGGCGTCGGATGCGGCCAGCTGGTCCAACAGCACGACCTGCTGGTGGCCGGGGACGCTGACCAGGGACGCCAGCACGCCGAGGGCGACGATGGCGAGCACCACGCCGATGCGCCACCGGCGGGTGGGCTTGGACCTCGGCGGGGAACCCATCAGGGCAACATTGCTCGCCCCGGCCCGCCCTCAGCGGGCGGGCGGCCTCAGCCGGCGCCGCTGGCCGGAACGTTCTGCAGCCGGAGCTCGCCGTGGGCCACCAGCCGGCCGGTGTCGTCTTTGATGTCGACCCGCCACAGCTGCTGGGTGCGGCCCTGGTTCAGGGCCACCGCCTCCACCCGGACGGTGCCGTCGCGCCGTGACCGGAGGAAGTGGGTGGTGTTGGTGAGGCCGACGGCTACGAGACCCTGGTCGCCGACGGCGGCGCTGGCGCCGATGCTGGCCGCGCTTTCGATGGCGGTGGCGTAGACGCCGCCGTGGACGATCCCCCAGGGGGTGTGATGGTCCGGACCGAGGTCGATGTGGCCGGTGACCCGCTGGCCGGAGATCTCGTCGAGTACGAGCCCGGCCCCTTGGAGGAACGCGCCCGATGACTGCAACGACTCGGGGTCGAGGCGGGGAGTGGTGGTCGTGGTCTCGCTCATAGGGGTCCTTTCGTCGGGCTAGCGGGGGACGGCGGCGGCGGGGGCGGCCGGCGCCGGCACCACCACCGGCAGGGGGGCGGGGCTGCGCAGCGGGCGCAAGAGGAAGGTGATGCCCCCGGCCAGGGCGGCCATGGCCGCGGCGTAGGTCCACAGGTGGCGGAAGTGCTGGAGGGCCGAGGCGGGGCCGGTGCTGCTGGCCAGGATGGCCACGAGAACGGCCACGCCCAGGGCTCCTCCGACCTGGCGGGAGGTCTGGTTGACGGCGCTGCCTACCGCGAAGCGCGAGGCGTGCAGGCTGGCCACGGCCGTGGCGCTGAGCACCGGGAAGGTGAGGCCGATGCCCAGCCCGGTGATGAGGGTGGCCGGCAGCCACCGGGCCAGGTATTCGGGCCGCAGCCCGATCTGGGTCGCGTACCACGACAACCCGGCGGCGAACACGGCGAAGCCGGCGAGCAGCACCGGGCGAAAGCCGCGGCGGCTGGCCACCCGACCGGCCGGCCCCGAGACGACGGCCACCACGAGGGGGCCGGGGGTGACGGCGAGGCCGGCCCGCAGGATCGAGTAGTGCCACACCCCTGTCAGGAAAAGGATGTTGCCGAGCAGCATGGCGAAAAAGCCCATGGCGTATACGAGGGTGGCGGCGTTGGCCACGCTGAAGGAGCGGTGGCGGAACAGCGACAGGTCCAGCACCGGCTCGGCGTGGCGGAGGCACCGCCGGATGAACACGGCCCCCAGCGCCAGCGCCCCCAGGGCGGCGCCCAGGATGCGGGGGTCGGTCCAGCCCCAGTCGGATCCCTCGGAGACGGCGAGCACCAGCCCGGCCAGAGAGGCGGTCACGAGGAGAACCCCCGGGTAGTCGGGCGGCGCCGGGCGTCCGCTGGGCTCGTCGGCGGGGAGGACCCGCCGTCCCACCGCCCAGGCGACCAGGCCCACGGGCAGGTTGACGAAGAAGGCGGAGCGCCACCCGGCCGCAGTGATCAGCGCCGCCCCCAGCGACGGCCCGGTGGCCACGGCCAGGGCTCCGACCCCGCCCCACAGCGCCACCGCCTGGGAGCGTGACTCGCCGGGGTAGGCCTCGAGCAGCAGGCCGAGGGAGGCGGGCAGCAGCAGAGCGGCGCCGGCGCCCTGTCCCACCCGCCCGGCGACCAGCAGGGCCAGGCTGGGGGCCAGCCCGCACAGGGCCGAGCCGGTGGTGAACACGCCGAGGCCGATGAAGAAGACCTTGCGGCGGCCGAGGCGGTCGGCGGTGCGGCCCGCCGTCACCAGCAGGGCGGCGTAGACGATGGCGTAGGCGGTGATCACCCAGGCCAGGCCAGCCCGGGGGGCGGTGGGGAAGGAGCGGGCCAGGGCCGGGAAGGCGACGTTGACGATCGACAGGTCGAGCGACGCCATGAAGGCGCCCAGGGCCGTCACCGCGAACACGGCCCGGCGGTCGGCAGAGAGGGAGGGCTCGACGGTGGGTCCTGTCATGGGACTGACTGTAGTGCCCTTGAGTTCTATGACGCAACCCACTATTTTGGTTGGGGTGGAACGCAAGAGCTTCGCCGACATGCACTGCTCGGTGGCCCAGTGCCTCGAGGTGGTGGGGGAGTGGTGGTCGATGCTCATCGTGCGCGACGCCTTCCTGGGGGTGAGGCGGTTCGACCAGTTCCAGGAGCGGCTGGGGATCTCCCGCAACGTGCTCAACCAGCGCCTCGCCCACCTGGTGGCGGCGGGGGTGTTCGAGAAGGTGCCCTACTCCGAGCGCCCGCCCCGTCACGAGTACCGGCTGACGAAGAAGGGCCGCGACCTGTGGCCCGTCCTCACCGCCATGCGCCAGTGGGGGGACCGCTACGCCGCCCCCGACGGCCCCCCCATCCAGGTGGTGCACAAGGACTGCGGCCAGGTGTCCGAAGCGGTCATGACCTGCTCGGCCTGCGGTGGCGCCCTGTCGGCCCGCGACGTCCGGGTGGTGCGGGGCCCCGGCGACCAGGACGCCCTGCTCGAGGTGGGCGCGAGTGGCCCGACCCCCCTTCCGGGTACATAGAGCTGACAAGCCAACCAGGAAGGGAGCCCCCATGGGCGCCACAGACAAGGCCAAGGACAAGCTCGAGCAGGCAGAAGGCAAGGTCAAGAACACCGTCGGGGCCGCCACCGGCGACCGCTCGATGGAGGCCGAGGGCAAGGCCAAGGAGGTCTCCGGCAACCTGAAGCAGGCCGGCGAGAAGGTGAAGGACGCGCTGGGCGCCGATTGACCTTCGGCCCTAGCGCCTGTTGACGGGCGTGCCGACCATGAGGCCAGGCACGTCAGGAGGCGGTCATGGGTGTGGTCGGGGGTGAGGCTGGCGTCGATCACCCGCCCCCGGACCCCGTGGTCCGCCTCGAGGGACTGACCAAGGACTACGGGCGCCACCGGGCGCTCGACGGCATCGACCTCACGGTGGGGCCGGGGGAGATCTTCGGATACCTCGGCCCCAACGGGGCGGGCAAGACCACCACCATCCGTCTCCTCCTGGGCCTGCTGAGGCCCACCGCCGGGCGGGCCACCGTGCTCGGCCTCGACTCGTGGCGCGACAGCACCGCCGTCCACGCCCGCGCCGGCTACCTGCCCGGCGAGCCCACCATGAACGGGCGCCTGACCGGGCGTGAGCTCGTCTCCTACTTCGCCGCCCTCCGCCGCCGCCCCGCCGACGTCACATCCGCCACCGGGCTGGCCGACCGCTTCGACCTCGACCTCGACCGGCGCATCCGGGCCCTGTCGCGTGGGAACCGGCAGAAGCTCGCCATCGTCCAGGCCTTCATGTCCGACCCCGACCTGGTCGTCCTGGACGAGCCCACCTCCGGGCTCGACCCCCTGGTCCAGCAGGAGTTCCACCAGCTGCTGGGCGAGACCACGGCCCGGGGCGCCACCGTGCTGTTCTCCTCCCACGTCCTCAACGAGGTCGACCGGGTCGCCGACCGGGTGGGGATCATCCGCCAGGGCCGGCTGGTCGCCGTCGAGCACCTCGCCGACCTCCGGGCCAAGGCCCTCCACCGGGTCGAGGCCCGGATCACCGGACCGGTCGACCTCGGCCCCTTCCGCAGCCTCGACGGGGTGCGCGATCTCACCGTCGAGGATGGTGTGCTGCGCTGCGGCGTTCCCCGCCCGTCACTCGACGGGCTGATCAAGGCGCTGGGCCGTTACCCGGTGGCCGACCTGTCGGTGACCGAGGCCGACCTCGAGGAGCTGTTCCTCGCCTACTACTCGGAGGCGAGCGCCGATGCGGCTTAGCGTGTTCGCCCGCACCGCCCGCGACCAGCGTCGCTCCATGGTGGCGTGGGCCATCGGGCTGGTGCTGCTGGTCGGCATGTACGTGGGCGTGTACCCGTCGGTGAAGGGCAGCGGCTCGTCCTTCACCAAGCTGATCGACCAGATGCCGAAGACCTTCCGGGCCCTGTTCACCACCGGCGGCGGGGTCGACTTCACCACCCCGGCCGGATACCTCAACACCGAGCTGCTGACCTTCATGGGGCCGATGCTGGTCCTGGTGTACGCCATCGGCGCCGGCTCGGCCCTGGCCGGCGAGGAGGACCGGGGCACCCTCGACCTGCTCCTGGCCAACCCGATCGGCCGGGCCCGGGTCCTGCTCGAGAAGTTCGCCGCCCTGGCCGCCGGCGTCGCCGTTCTCATGACCGCCCTGTGGCTGGCCCTGCTGGTCGAGGGCTCGGCCGCCGGCATGGACGTCCCCCTCGCCCACGCCGCCGCCGCCGTGCTGCACCTGGGACTGCTGGGCGTCGAGTTCGGCGCCCTGGCCCTGCTGGTCGGGGCGCTGACCGGGCGGCTGGCGCTGGCCCGGGCCGTGCCGGCGGGGGTGGCGGTGGCCGCCTACCTGGTCAACGGCTTCGCCTCGATCGTCTCCTGGCTCGGTCCCATCCGCGCCTCGTCGCCCTTCTACCAGTACATCGGCCACGACCCGCTGCGCACCGGACTGTCACCCACGGCGGTGCTGGTGTCGGTGCTCGGCATCGCCGTGCTGGTGGGGCTGGCCACCGCCAGCTTCCGCCGCCGCGACGTGCTGACGTAGCCCGTCGACCCGGTCAGCCGGGCAGCACGGTGTACTGGTCGGCGCTGGAGGCCGGGCTGGTGCCGGACGGCGTGGTGACGAAGATGTCGACCTGGCCGCTGGCCCCCGGCGGGGGGGCGGCGGTCAGGTAGTTGGCTGACAGCACCGTGACCGAAGGGGAGCGGGTGGATGGTCCCGGCGTTCCGAAGTAGACGGTGGAATCGGGGGTGAACCCGCTGCCGCTCACCAACACCTCGGAGGTTGCGGGCCCCGCCGCGTAGTCGGGCCCGCCGGGGCCGACGCCGGTGACGATCGGGGGGTGGTCGGTCACCAGGTAGCGGAAGCCGTCCTGCAGGCCGGCGTTCTGCAGGATGGGGACCGGGATGTCGCCCGGCCCCGGGTGGTCCGGTATCACGTGGTGGTTGGTGACGACCACGTCGACCGGTGGCGGGGGGCAGATGTAGCCGCCGTAGCCCTCGACGGGTTGGGCCCAGAAGTTGGAGTCGATGCGGATGTGGCCCACGGTGTTGCACCCGCCGGTGGCCAGGGCGTGGTTCTGGTACTCGACGTTGTTGTACCAGGTGACGTAGTCGGCCCCCTCGTCGTTGTAGTAGGCGAACTCCGACCAGGTGGCGACCAGAGCGACGTTGCCGGTGATGGTCAGGCCCGCTGCCATCTGGGAGTCGGAGGCGGTGGCGGTGAGGAACGGGTCGGCGGCCGGGCCGGACGGGTCGGCAGGTCCCTGGACGCCGTTGGTGTAGATGGCCCCTCCGTCAGCCAGCGTGGTGAGGTAGTCGTAGATCAGGTTGTCGGTGATGCTGTTGTCTCCGACGATGGAGGGGTTGTCGGCGTGGAGGGTGTCGGTGTGCCACCCGCCCCAGCCGATGCTGATCGCCGTGTACGGGGTGCGGTCGATCTCGTTGTGGTCGACGGAGGTGTGGCGGGTGTAGCCCACCCAGATGCCGACGCCGCCGTGGAACTCGGCGGCGATGTCGTGGACCCAGTTGTCGGCGATGCGGTTGCCGTCGTTGATCTCGTTGGGGTCGCCGTTGAGCGGCTGCGGGTCGTTGGTGCCGCCCAGCTGGATGCCGTTGCCCGAGGTGTCGGTGACCTCGTTGCCCTGGATGAGGTTGTCCTGGCTGCCGAGGTCGAAGTTGAGCCCGGCCGCCCCCAGGTGGGTGAAGGTGTCCCCGGTGACGACCACGTCGTGGGCGCCGTGGAAGGTGACCGCCGCCGGCTCCTTGGTCCAGGCGGCGAAGGGACAGGTGCCGGTCTGGGGGTCCGAGTAGTGACACGTGCCCTCGGGCGGCTTGGTCGACGTCGTGTCCGAACCCGATGCGTTCTCGCCGGTGAGGGTGACGTTGGCCTGCATCTCGGCGAACCCGTCGTCGCTGCTCGGCTGCAACCAGGTGGTGTAGGCGAAGGTGAGGCCGCGCAGCTGGATGTCGTGCACCGGGCTGTCCGGGGTGCCGTCGGCCTCGACGAGCGTCTGGGCCACCGGCATGACCACGCGGTCCTGGTTGGGGTCCTCGCCGGGGTGAGCCAGGTAGAACACGGTGCTGCGCTGGTTGTCGAGATACCACTGGCCCGGGGTGGAGAGCAGCTCGTAGGCGTTCTCGATGGCCGACGGGTTGGTGGCGGCCGAGATGCCCTCGAACCCACCCATGGCGTTGTCGTCGTGGTCCTCGGACGGGACGCCCACCGACGCCGGCCCGTCCGGGATGTGGAGGTTCGACCAGCACGGCTGGCGCACGGTGACGTTGGTGCCGCCGCCGGTCGCCGGCGTCACCGACGCCACGTCGCAGCGGGGCTCGGTCCAGAAGCCGTTGCCCTGGGTGAACACCAGCTCGAGCGACCCCGGGTTGCGCCACGACGCCACCGACGAGTCGGTGGTCGTGTAGCCGTCGGCGGTCTGGTGCCACACCCCGGGGAGGGACCCGGTGGTGCGGGGCGCCCGCTGGCCGTTGACGTAGAGCTGGCGGCTCTGGGTGCCCGCCGGCACCGAGGCCGACCACAGCCCGGGGGTGCCCGGCACCGGGGACCAGCCCGACACGGTCATGCCGCCGGACAGGACCGGATGGGCGCCCGGCGCCGCTTGGTACACGACCGGGTCGGACGGCGTACCCGAGTCCTGCGCCCCGAAGTGCAGGGGCTCGGACATCTGATAGGTGCCGTCGAGCAGGGTGACGGTGACCGGGGTGGTGCCGGCCCACCGGCGCACGGTCTGCTGGCCGGTGCCCAGCGAGCACGGTTGGGCCTGGTTGCAGGCGGCTCCCTGCCCGGCGGGCGACACCACGATGTCGACCGGCGGGGTGGCGGCCCGGCCGGCGGGCGCGACCCAGAACGAGATGGCGGCGATGCACCCCAGGAGCGGCACGGCGCGTGCCAGCGTCGAGCGACGACGGATGGTCATGGTTTCCCCCCGCCACTACTTCCAGATGCTGCCGGGCGGTTCCTGCTGGTACCGCTCCCGCGCTCCGGGCGAGGCAGAAGATCTTCCTCTCTAGGGTAGACTTCTTCCTATGGCTTTGAACATCAAGAACGCGGAGGCGGAGCGGCTGGTCCGCCGCCTGGCCTCGCTGACGGGGGAGAGCGTCACCCAGGCCGTCACCGTCGCCGTCCGTGAGCGCCTCGATCAGCTCGAACACGGGGGCAGTGGGGCCTTCGAGGAGCGGGTCGCCCGGATCACGGCGATCTCCCGTGACGCCGCGCCCCGTTGGGTCGAGCCTTACCGCAGTGCCGACCATGGTCAGCTGCTCTACGACGAGCAGGGCCTGCCCCGTTGATCGTCGACACCTCGGCGCTGTTCGCCATCCTGCGCCAGGAGGCGGACGCTGACCGCTACACCGCCGCCCTGGCCGGCAACGGCGAAATCTCCATGTCAGCCGCCAGCTACCTCGAGGCCGCCGTAGTCGTCGACGCCAACGGGGACCCCGTGCTCGGCGGGCGCTTTGACGACCTGCTCGCCGCCGCCGGCATCGAGGTGGTGCCCTTCACCCCCGCCCAGGCGGAGCTGGCCCGCCAGGCGTACCGCAACTTCGGGCGGGGCAGCGGCCACCCCGCCCGCCTGAACCTCGGCGACTGCTTCTCTTACGCCCTGGCCCGAGCCACCGGACGGCCCTTGCTTTTCAAGGGCGACGACTTCTCCCAGACCGACGTGACGCCCGCCCTCGAGCCCTGACAGGACCGCCGGCCGCCGGCGTCGAATTACAAGGCACACCAGTTGGAGCCTTATTCGGAGCAGGAGCGGCGGTGGTGCAGAAATCAGCGGGTCCCAGCACGTCCCGGGTGGGGGCGGTCTCCCTGAGCCTCGGGGGACGAGCCCGCCCCCGCCGGCTCGGCGCCCTGGCCCTGGCGGCGGCCACAGTCGTGGGCACCCTGGCCTCGGGGGCGGCGGCCATGGCCGCCAACCGCACCAGCGCCACCCACTCGGTGCCCCTTGCCCTGCGCGGGTTGAATCGGACCACCTATCTGGGCCCGGCCCGGGCCGGAGCCGTGCGGACCATCGGCCTCTTCCTCAACCGCCCCGACCCGGCGGGGGAGCAGGCCTACTACGACGCCGTCTACGACCCGTCCAGCCCGCTGTTCCATCGCTTCCTCACCCCGGCCCAGTTCGCCGCCCGCTTCGGGGTGCCCGCCGCTCAGACCAAGGCGGTCGAGTCGTGGCTGGCCCACGCCGGGGTGAAGGTCGACGGCGTGGCCGGCGACTACGTGACCGCCCACGGCACCGTCGCCGCCCTGGACCGGCTCTTCGTCGTCCACATCGGCCGCTACCAGGTCGGCCGGGTCGCCTTCGTGGCCAACGACCGGGCCCCCCGGGTGCCGGTGGACCTGCCCGTCGCCTCGGTCGTGGGGCTGGACACGCTGCACCGGTTCACCACCGCCGGCCTGACCGTGCCGCCCCTTCCGTCCTTGACGCCGACGCCGACGCCGACGTCGGCACCGGCGCCGGCCCGCGCTGCCTCGGTGCCGGCGGCGGCCAGCCCGGCCACCTCGCCGGCGACCCATTCGGCCCCCGCCCCAGCGTCGACCGGCCCGGCGGCGGCCGTGGCCCGGGTGGCGCCGGCGGCCAGCACGGCCGGCAGCTTCGCCGGCACGCTCACGCCGTCCGACCTGTGGGGCGTGTACGACCTGCCGGCGGGCGACCTGGGCCAGGGCCAGACCGCCGGCATGTTCGGCGAGGGTGACCCGTCGCCGGTGATCAACAACCTGCGGCTGTTCGAGCAGCACTTCGGCTTCCCGAAGGTGCCGGTGCGGACCGTCTTCACCGAGAAGGGCCCCCGCTCGGCGTACTCCGACAATGCCGGAAACATCGAGTGGTACATCGACACCCAGGCCATCACCGGCATGGCGCCCAACCTGGCCCGCCTCGACATGTACTTCGCCAAGAGCCTCTACGACGCCGACGTCTACGCCGACTTCGCCAGCTGGGTGAACGACCTCAAGGGCCCGGCCCAGATGAACGCCAGCTTCGGCGAGTGCGAGACCGACCCCCTCAACGCCCTTCTCGGCCCCCTGGCCCAGCAGCCCTACGGCACCGAGATGGGCAACGACCTCGAGGTTCAGCTCGGAGGGGAGGCCATCCTGCGCCAGGCCGCCATCGAGGGACGTACCCTGTTCACCTCCGCCGGCGACACCGGCAGCGGCTGCCCGCAGGTCGTCGTGCCTGTCGGCGGGGCCGGCAACGGCGTCGCCATCCAGCCGGTGCCGATGGTCAACTACCCGGCGGCCAGCGACTACGCCGTCGGTGTCGGCGGCACGGTCGTCACCGTCGGCGACCCCAACCGCACCCAGCGCCAGTCCGAGGTGAGCTGGACGTTCACCGGCGGCGGCCCCAGCCACTTCATCGCCGAGCCGTCCTTCCAGAAGGGCGTCAAGGCCGTGGACCAACCCTGCCTCAGCCAGCCCAACGGCAGCCCCTACCCGTCCGGCACCATCTGCCGGGGGGTGCCCGACGTCGCCTCACTGTCCGGCAACGTGGCCAACCTCAGCCCCGACGCCGTCAACAACCCGAGCAACGGCTATTCCATCTACATCGACGGCAACCTGTCCGCCCAGGGCGGCACCTCGCTGTCGAGCCCGCTGTGGGTCGGCATGTGGAGCCGCATCCAGGCGGCGGCCGCCGCCGCCCACCAGGGGAACCTCGGCTTCGCCGACCCCGTCCTCTACGCCGCCGCCGCCCACCACCCGGGCACCTTCTACGACGTCACCGCGGCCGAGACCCCGGCCGGCAACGGCGCCTACCAGCCCGCCCCCGGATGGGACTACACCAGCGGCCTGGGCGCCCCCGACGTGGCCAAGCTGATCCGGGCCATCCTCGGCGGGCTGCCGACCCTGTCGGGGTCGGCGTCGGCCGGGCCGGCCAAACCGCAGTGCACGGCCGTGCTGATCAGCCCGCCCAACAACGCCACCGACCCGGTGGACGTTCAGCTCGGTGACGACCCCGGCCTCGACATCGACCAGGCCACCCTGTCGGCCCGCCGCACGACGGTCACCGCCACCTTCACCGGCCCGGCCGTGACCGCCCTGAACCCGCCCACGGCGACCGCGGGACGTGACCTGTACCTGCTTTGGTCCTGGGGCCCGGCGGGCAAGACACCCACCGTGTGGTACCTGAACGCCCACTTCGACAACGCCGGGCTCATCACCGTCTCGTCCGGGTCGTCGACCTCGTCGGGCGCCGACCAGCCCTACACCTACACCAACAACCCTTCGACCAAGGCGACCTACACCGTGAAGGCCAACACGTTGACGATCACCGCTCCGCTGTCCGAGGTCGGCTCACCGCCGCCCGGCGCCCAGCTCGCCTATCCGTTCGCCCTCGTCCAAGAGGACGTCGGCAATCCAAACGTGGCCACCGACACGTGGGCCGGGCTGGGGCTGGTGGCCGACTCCGCCGCCACCCCGCGAGGCATCGACCCGTCGCTCGGCGTGTCGGCCCAGGTCGGGTGTTGAGGATGGGGAGGCGGGGCGCCCTCGCCCTCGTCGGCACCTCGGCCCTGGTCGGAGCCCTCGTCGGCGCCCCGATCAGCGCCGGCGCCGCCAGCAGCTGCGACCTCACGGTCGCCTGGGGCAAGTCCGTGCCGATCAGCGGCACCACGTCGTTCACCAAGACCGTCTGCCTGGTGGGGATCCCCGCCGGGCGCGACTCCCTGCTCGACGTGCGGGCCTGGCCCAAGAACCCCAAGACCGACTCGGTCAACGTCGAGCTCGACAAGGCCGACGGCACCTACCTGCGCTCCTCCAAGGTGGCCAAGACCGGCGCCATCCAGCGGGTCGCCCTCGCTGACGTGCGCGAGAGCACCTACAGCATCACCGTCTCCTCGCCCCTGGTGACCAGCGTGGCCGGCGTCGGCGTCGACCAGGGGGTGAGCTTCGCCGGCTCGGTGTCGCTCGGCGACGTCCCCAAGGTCGGCACCGCCTTCTTCGGCAACGGGCCGGTGACGCTGCCCCAGAGCGGCGACGGCGAGCCGTCGATCGCCGTCGACCGCAACAACCCCAAGGCCCGCAACACCGTGTTCGTCACCGCGCCGGTCGGCGTGCCGTCCCTGCTCAACCCGATCAGCACCGGCAACGGCAGCGGGGGAGTGGACCTGTGGCGCTCCGGGCCCCACGGGTACCAGTACCAGAACGTGTCGCTGGGCGACGGCGGAGGGGACTCCCACGTCATCGTGGACGGCGCCGGCGGCGTGTACGTCGCCGACCTGGCGGCGGCCGACATCAACCTGGCCAAGTCGACCGACGAGGGGGCGACGTTCTCCCAGATGCCGCCCGCCGGCAACACCACCGCCGACCGCGAGTGGCTGGCCCTTGGGGGCGGCGCCGTCGGGCCCCAGACGCTGTTCCTCGCCTATCACGACTTCGCCACCCAGGAGTTCTGGGAGTGCCAGGGCCCGGCCAGCGGCGCGGCCGAGCAGGACTGCGCCCCGATCGTGCCGGCCAACAACCCGGGGCTGTTCGTCACCTCGGCCACCAACACGATCGTCGGGCCCCAGGTCGCCCTGCCCGGCGGGGGGGTGGCCATGCCCGGCGCCACCAGCACCACGGCCGAGAACCTGGCCAACGGCACCAGCGGCCCGATGGACCACCTCTACGCCCTGGTGAGCCCGGACGGCAGCAGCTGGAAGTCCTACCCGATCGTCGCCCTGCCCGACGGGGACAGCGTGGCCAACATCTTCCCGGTGATGGCGGGCGACCCGATGGGCAACCTCTACACCGTCTGGTCCCAGCAGAACGACACCGACCACTCCGGCGCCCCGGAAGGGCCGATCACCCTCTACCTGTCATCGTCCACCGACCGGGGCAAGCACTGGTCCCACCCGGTCAGCGTGAGCCAGACCCAGGACGGAAGCGCGGTGCTGCCCTGGATCGCCGCACCCAGCCCCGGCCACGTGGTCATCGGGTACGTGGCGTCGACCACCCGCGACAACCCCAACGACGCCACCGCCAACTGGTACCTGAAGACGGCGGTGTCGACCAACCTGTTCGGCCCCGGCAAGCCGGCGTTCTCCTACAGCTACGTCATCCCCGAGCCCATCCGCTACGGCGAAGTGTGCGTGTCGGGGATCTTCTGCACCCAGCAGGGTGACGACGGCCGGTCGCTGCTCGACTTCGCCTCGGTCGATTACGACTCGTCGGGGTGCGCCGTCTACGCCGTTCCGTCCAGCGCCCGAGAGGCCACCTATCCGTCCGGGTCCAACATGCTCACCCAGACCCTCGTCGCCCACCAGACCACCGGCTGCGCCGGTCCGCCGGCGTCGCCGAGCCGGGCCATGCTGGTGGCGATGAGCAGCGGAGGCGCCTCGGCCGGAGCGGGACGGTTGGGCTCGGCGGGGTACCCGCACTGGGTGAACCTGAGGGCCCACATCCGTCACATCTAGGCCACACTGGGCCGGTGGAGGAGCTGGCCGCCCGGATACGCGACGCCCTCGAGGCGGCGGACCTGGACGCCTACGCCGAGCTGCTCCACCCGGCCGTGCAGTGGGGCGCGCCGGGTGATACCTCGCCGCCGTGCCGGACGCGCGACGACGTCCTCGCCTGGTACCGGCGGGGGAGGGCGGAGGGACAGCGGGCCCGGGTGGGTGAGATCTTCGCCGCCGGCGACAAGATCGTCGTCGGGCTGAAGGTGAGCGCCGGGGGGGGAGCCGAGGTCGACCGGTGGCAGGTCCTCGCCGTCGTGGACGGGAAGATCGCCGACATCCGCGGCTACGAGCGGCGCGAGGACGCCGTGGCCGCCGCCGGCGTGGGCGCACCGGCCCCGTACATCCCGCTGCCCCGGGGCCTGGGCGACCCGAGGGTCACCGCCGCCGCCGTGTTCGACCGGATCGCCGCCCTCTACGACCGGGCCCGACCGGGCTACCCGGACCAAGCGGTGGCCGACCTGGTGCGGCGGTGCCGGGTCGACCGGTCGTCGCGGGTACTCGAGATCGGCTGCGGCACCGGCCAGCTCACCCGCGACCTGGCCGGCACCGGGGCGTCGATCGTGGCCCTGGAGCTGGGCGCCGAGCTGGCCCGCCTGGCCGGGGCGAACCTGGCGGCCTTCCCCGACGTCGAGATCGTCAACGTCGCCTTCGAGGCCTACGAGGGCGAGGCGGCGACCTACGACCTGGTCGTGTCGGCCACGGCCTTCCACTGGATCGACCCCGCCGTCGGCTATCCCAAAGCGGCGTCCCTGCTGCGGGCCGGAGGGTGGCTGGGACTGGTCACCAACACCCACGCCTCGGGCGGCAGCCACAACTCCGAGCCGTTCGCCCCCGCCGTGAGGGAGCTGCACCGGTCGCTGGCCCCGGAGGTCGGCGACTGGAGCTTCGCGGCCGCCGCCGACATCGAGCGGACCGCCCTTGCCGGCGGAGACATCGCCGCGGTGTGGACCCGGGTGGACCGCAAGCTCGGCGCCGTGCCGGACGTGTCGGAGCTGTTCGACCCGCCCGTCGTCACCGCCTACCCGTGGACGGCCACCTACACCCGGGACGCCTACGTCGACATGCTGGCCAGCCAGTCCTCCTACGCCCTCATGGAGCCGGAGCGGCGAGAGGAGCTGCTGGCGGGGGTGGGCCGGTTGGTCGACGACCTCCTCGGTGGCTCGGTCACCAAGGAGTATGTGACCGTGCTGGCCGCCGCCCGGCGCCGCACCGGCGGTGCCTAAGGTGGGTTTCCGTGACGACCCTGCCTGATCGGCCCCACGCCGCTCTCCTCGTCGTAGACGTCCAGAACGGCGTGGTGGCCGGCGCCCACAACCGCGACGGTGTCATCGAGAACATCAACGTGCTCGTGGCCAAGGCCCGCGCCGAGGACGTGCCCGTGGTGTGGGTGCAACACTCCGACGACGAGCTGGTCGAGGGGAGCGACAGCTGGCAGTACGTCCCGGAGCTGGCCCGGCTCGAGTCTGAGCCCTTGGTCCACAAGAGCTTCGGTGACTCTTTCGAGGGCACCGACCTCGAGTCGCTGCTGGCGGCGCGGGGGGTAGGCCGGTTGGTCGTCACCGGCGCCCAGACCGACGCTTGCATCCGCTCGACCATCCACGGCGCCTTCGTGCGGGGCTACGACGTGACCCTGGTGGCGGACGCCCACACCACCGAGGACCTGAGCCGGTGGGGCGCGCCACCGCCCGACCAGGTGATCGCCCACACCAACCTCTACTGGCAGGGCCAGGCTGCTCCCGGTCGTCGGGCGGGTGCCGTCCCCACCGCCGAGGTGACCTTCGGCGCTGCCGGCTGACCGTTAGCACCTACGCTCTGGCGTCGTGCCTGCGTGGAAGGCGATCGAAGAAGCGGAGCCTGATTTCGCCGAGCGGGTGCGCCGCCTCTTCGACGCCGGCCGCCACAAGACGATCGCCACGTTGCGGGCCGACGGTTCGCCGCGCATCTCCGGCATCGAGTGCGAGTTCGTCGGGGGCGAGCTGCGGTTCGGCTCGATGAGCGGCGCCCGCAAGGGGGCTGACCTCAAGAGAGATCCCCGCTTCGCCCTGCACGGGCCCACCCTCCACCCCGAGGAGGGAAACGAGGCCGCCTGGCCCGGGGAAGCCAAGATCAGCGGCCGGGCCGTGCCGGCGGGGGCGACCGGCGGCGAGCAACCCGACGGCGACATGTTCGTCGCTGACATCGCCGAGGTCGTCATCACCCGGCTCGACCCCGAAGCCACCAGGCTCGTGGTCGAGTCCTGGACGGCCGATCGGGGGCTGCGGAGTGTCGAGCGGACCTGAGCGTTGCTCCGGATGGCGTCGAGCGAGGGCGGCCACTCGGGTTGTCCCGCAGTTCCTGGGTGGGCGGGCCTGCTGACGGGCCGGGCCGGCCGCTCAAGAGGCATGCTCGACAGCCGATGGGACGGCAAATGCTCGCGGCGCGGACAGCTCTAGCTCGGCGCGCCCGGCGCGCTCTGCTGGCCGCCGCCCTGGTGTGCGCTGGTTTGGTGGCGGCGCCCTCCGCGGCGGTCGCCACCATCAGCCGGCCCGCCACGAGCGCCGGGGCCGCCGCCCTCCAGGCCGCCCCCCGCTTGCCCGCCGGTGTCACCGACGCCGGAGCGCTGGCCGCTTCGACGCCCCTGACGGTGGAGGTGCAGCTCGCCCCGGCGGCCGGCCTCGACCGGTTCGTGGATGAGGTGTCGACGCCGGGGTCTCCCAGCTATCACCAGTTCCTGTCGCCCACTCAGTTCGCCCGCCGTTTCGGGGCCCCCGCCGCCACCGTCGACCGGGTCCGGGCCCAGCTGGCCGCGGCCGGCCTCCGCCCCGGCCCCCTGGCGGCCAACCGCCTGTCGCTGACGGCGACCGGCCCCGCCGGCGCCGTCGAGCGGGCCTTCTCCACCCCGATCCGGGCCGACCGGCTGGGCGGGCGGCTGGCCTACGCCAACACGGGCCCGGCCCGCCTCCCCGCCGGGGTGGAGGCGGTGCTCGGCCTCGACGACCTTCCCTCGGCCCACCACGTCACGTCCTCAGCAGGCCCATCCTCGGCCCGGGCCACGTCGACGGCGGCGTCGGGGTGCAGCTCGGTGAAATCGTCCCCCGCCGACTGGCCGCCCTCCTCCATCGCCAAGGCCTACGGCCTGTCCGACCTGTACGCCCAAGGCGCCGACGGCACCGGCCAGACCATCGGCATGTTCGAGCTGGGCGACTACGCCGACGCCGACGTCGCCTCCTACCAGTCGTGCTTCGGGCTGCCGGCCACCTCGCTCACCCGGGTGCCCATCGACGGGGGCGCCCCGGTCGGCACCGGCACGGCCGAGTCCACCATCGACCTCGAGGTCCTCACCGGCCTCGCCCCCCGCGCCACCGTGCTCGTCTACGAGGGCCCCAACACGGTGCGGGGCGTCTACGACACCTACGCCGCCATGGTGAACGAGGACCGGGTCCAGGTGATCAGCACCAGCTGGGGGATGTGCGAGCCCGTCATCGGCCCCGACGCCGCCGTGGCCGAGCGGTCGCTCTTCGCCCAGGCCGCCGCCCAGGGCCAAACCGTCCTGGCTGCGGCGGGCGACACCGGCTCGGAGGACTGCTACACGCCCCAGAACGGCAACACCGTCCTCGCCGTCGACGACCCGGGCTCGCAGCCCTACGTCACCTCGGTCGGGGGCAGCTCCCTCAGCTCCATCTCGCCGGTCACCGAGACGGCGTGGAACAACGCCCAGGGCGCAGGCGGCGGAGGCATCTCGGCGTTCTGGCCCATGCCGTCGTGGCAGCAGAGCGCGGTGATCGGGCTGTCGTCGGGCGCGCCGTGCCACGCCTCCTCCGGGTTCTGCCGGCAGGTGCCCGACGTGGTCGCCTCGGCCGACCCCGCCCACGGCTACCCGGGCTACTGCACCGTGGGGGACTGCAACAGCGTCGGGTGGATCGTGGCCGGAGGAACCAGCCTCGCCACCCCGGTCGTCTCCGCCCTGGTGACCCTGGCCAACCAGTCCTGCACCAACTCATCTCGCGCCGGCATGGTCGACCCCGCCCTCTACCAGGCCGGTGCCTCCGCCTTTCACGACATCACCTCGGGGAACAACGACTTCACCGCCAGCAACGCCGGCCGCTGGCCGGCCGGACCCGGGTACGACCTCGCCACCGGCCTCGGCAGTCCCGTCGGAGCTCAGGTGGCCGCCGACATCTGCGCCGCCGCCGGCACGGTCGCCGCCCACGGCGGGGCGGCCGGCGCCACGCCGAATCCGACCTCGCTGTCCTTCTCCCCCCAGATCCTCGGTGTCACCGGACCGGCTCAGGTCGCCGCCCTGAACGACAGCGGCACCGGCGCCCTGCAGGTGTCGGCGGTCGGCATCACCGGACCGAACGCGTCCGACTTCAAGGTCACCTCCGACGCTTGCACCGGCCGATGGGTCGGCCCCCAGGCCAGCTGCTCGGTGTCGGTCTCGTTCACCCCGTCGGCGGCCGGCACCCGCACCGCCGCCCTGGTGTTCGCCGACAACGCCCCGGGCAGCCCCCAGAGCGTCTCCCTGGTGGGCACCGGCTCCTCCGAGCCGGGCGGGGGCTCGGGCTACACCCTGGTGGCGGCGGACGGCGGCATCTTCACCTTCGGTGCCGCCCGGTTCTTCGGTTCGACGGGGGCGATCCGGTTGGCCCAGCCGGTCGTGGGGATGGCTTCGACCCCGGATGGTGGGGGTTACTGGTTGGTGGCGGCGGACGGGGGGATCTTCAGCTTCGGGGACGCCCGCTTCTTCGGGTCGACGGGTGCGGTCCGGTTGGCCC
>Ga0209810_1000481_pt1 | contig 87348 bp, 90 predicted proteins | sample Coa_R1_7_FD_187159 | JGI IMG/M metagenome (GOLD analysis project Ga0209810, IMG submission 187159) | Surface soil microbial communities from Centralia Pennsylvania, which are recovering from an underground coalmine fire - Coalmine... | ecosystem: Environmental > Terrestrial > Soil > Unclassified... | reverse complement strand
TGGCTACGCCGCTTCAAACGACTCACGATCCGAACCGAACCCAACAGCCGCGTCTACCTCGCCTACCTGACCCTCGCCCTCATCCTCATCCTCGCCCGCGCATTATGAGTTCAGTTCCAGACACGGGTTAGAGCTGCCAGCTCCCGCCGCGGAGCACCAGGACCTCGGTGCCGTTGTCCGTGAGGCCGGTGACGGTGATGTCGTCGGAGCCGATCATGAAGTCGATGTGGATCGAGCTGGTGTTGATCCGCTCGCGATCGTCGTCGCCGGCGCCGGCGGCGTAGGCGTTCCCGAGCGCGAGGTGGCTCGCGGCGTTCTCGTCGAGGAGCGTGTTGAAGAACACGGTGCCGGTCTTCCCGATCCGCCCCTCGCGGTCGACGAGCGCAAGCTCCCCGAGCCGCGAGGCGCCGTCGTCCTTGGCGCAGCGCGCGCGCAGCGCCTCGGCGCCCGAGTCGGCGTCGATCGCGACGGCGCGGCCGCCCTCGAAGCGCACGCGCAGCCCCTCGACGAGCGTGCCGCCGACGTCGAGCGGCTTCGTCGCCGTCACGACGCCGTCGGCGCGCGCGGGGTCGGGCGTGGTGAACACCTCCTCCGTCGGCAGGTTCGAGATGTGCTCGATCCCGTCGATCGTCGCCGAGCCGCCGCCGGAGAAGTGCGACGTCGGCAGGAGCCCGACCGTGAGGTTCGTCCCCGGGCCCTCGAAGCGGAGGGCGTCGAACCTGCGGCCGTCGAGCCGCGCGCCGACGGCCTGCAGCTGGCCGCTCCGTTCCCGCCACGCTGCGGCGGCGTCGGCTTCGTCGAGCCGGAGGACGTAGGCCACCTCCTCCGTCAGCCGTGCGAGCGCCTCTGCAGGATCGAGCTCGGGATGCGCGACCGCCGCCCACGCCTCCGTCGGCCACGGAACGACGCACCAGTTCGTCGTCTTCGCGTTGATCACGTCGAGATGCTCCTTGAGCGACGGGAGCTGGTCGCGCCCGGCGACCCCCGGATCGACGCCGCGCATGAGGCCGGGCGGGGTCGTCGGCGAGATGGAGATCCGGGCTCCGTGCGCCGCGCCGAGCTCGAGCAGCCGCTTCGGGTACCAGGAGGGGACGAACTCGAGCGTGTCCGGGTCGGCGAGCTCCGCGCGGAGCCGCTTGACGTGCGCGTCGAAGTACCAGGGGTCCACGAACCGCGCACCGCGGGCGTAGCACTCGGCGGCGACGGCCCGCACGAGCGGAGCGGCGTCGGGCGACGCGATCACGAGGACCTGCTGGTCGGGTTGCACGTTCGCGCCGACCTCGACGATCAGCTTCGCGTAGCGCGCGAGCAGCTCGCCTTCCACGGGCGCGGACGATAGACGACTCCGTCCGCCGGTCCGCGTATGCTGCGCGCGGCACGTTCCCTTTAACCCGGTCCAGCGAGGCCGGAAAGGAGTCGCATGTCTCACCCTGCCGTTCGTCCGGCGCACCGGGTCCTGCTGGACGAGGAACAGCTCCGCCGGACGCTCTCGAGGATCGCGCACGAGATCATCGAGCGCAACGACGACCTCGACGCGGTCGCGCTCGTCGGCATACACACGCGCGGCGTCCCGATCGCGCAGCGCCTGCGCAGGCTCGTCGAGGAACGCTCCGGCGTCGCGCTCGCGCTGGGCCAGCTCGACATCACGTTCCACCGCGACGACGTCCACGTGCGCTCCGGCGCGGCGCCGCGGCGCCCGCAGCCGCTCGTGCGCGACACGAAGCTCGAGTTCGCGCTCGAGGGCCGCACGGTGATCCTCGTCGACGACGTGCTCTACACCGGCCGCACGATCCGCGCCGCGATCGACGCGCTGATCGACTTCGGGAGGCCGGACCGCGTGCAGCTCGCGGTGCTGGTCGACCGCGGGCACCGGGAGCTTCCGATCCGGCCCGACTACGTCGGCAAGAACCTCCCGACGGCCCGCGGCGACCGGATCCACGTCGAGCTGCTCGAGGTCGACGAGGTCGACCGCGTCCTCCTCGTCCCGGAGGGTGGCCTCGATGACTGACCTGCGCGTCGTCGGAGGCGAGCTCGTGCCGCCGCGCGTCGAGCGGCGCAACCTGCTCTCGATCGCCGACCTGACCCGCGACGACGTCGAGCGGCTCCTCGCCACCGCCCGCTCGTTCGCGCTCTCGCAGGAGCGACCGACGAAGAAGCTCCCGACGCTGCGCGGCCGACTCGTCGTCAACCTGTTCTACGAGTCGTCGACGCGCACGTCGTCGTCCTTCGAGCTCGCGGCGAAGCGGCTCTCGGCCGACACGCTGACGCTGAAGGCCGCCGGCTCGTCGGTGGACAAGGGCGAGTCGCTGAAGGACACAGCGCTGACGCTCTCGGCCTATTCCCCCGATGTGATCGTCCTGCGCCACCCCGAGGCCGGCGCGGCCGCCTTCGTCGCGCGCCACACGCGCGTACGCGTCGTGAACGCGGGCGACGGCAAGCACCAGCATCCGACGCAGGCGCTGCTCGACCTGTACGTCATGCGCGAGGCCTTCGGGCGGCTCGACGGCCTACACGTCGCAATCGTCGGCGACGTCCTGCACTCGCGCGTCGCGCGGTCGCTCGTGCAGGCGCTGCGCCTCGTCGGCGCGGAGCCGGTCCTCGTCGGCCCGCCCACGCTTCTGCCGCCCGGGCTCGCGCCGATCTCGTACGACATCGGCGCGATCGCCGGCGCCGACGTCGTCTACGTCCTGCGGATGCAGCGCGAGCGGATGCTTCCGGGCGCGAGCTTCGTGCCGTCGCTGCGCGAGTACGCGGAGCGCTGGGAGATCACGCCGGATCGGCTCCGCCCCGGCCAGCGCGTCATGCACCCGGGCCCGATGAACCGCGGCGTCGAGATCGACGCGCGCGTCGCGGACTCCGACGCGTCGCTCGTCGTCGAGCAAGTGCGCGCCGGGCTCGCGGTGCGGATGGCGGTCCTGTACGACCTGCTGACGGCCGGGCCGGTCGCCGTCGCGAGTGCCGTGGGGGTGGCGTGATGCTCGCCTCGCGGCCGGGCCACGACGACGTCGTCATCCGGCGCGCGCGTGTGCTCGACCCCGTCGAAGGGCTCGACGCCGTCCTCGACGTTCGCATCGACCACGGGCTCGTCGCGCAGATCGGCGAGGACCTCGACACGAACGAGCACCGCGTCGTGGAAGCCGACGGCCTGACGCTCGTGCCGGCGTTCGTCGACCCGCACGTGCACCTGCGGACGCCGGGGCGCGAGGACGAGGAGACGATCGCGTCGGGGACGGCCGCCGCCGCGGCCGGGGGCTACTGCGCCATCCTGGCGATGCCGAACACCGACCCCGTCGTCGACGACGCCGACGCGATCCGCGGCCTTCGCGCGCGCGCCGCGGAGGAGGCGAGCGTGCCGGTCGGCTTCCTCGCCGCGATCACGAAGGGGCAGGAGGGGGAGGAGCTGACCGAGATGGCCGCGCTCGCGGAGGCGGGCGCCGCCGGCTTCACCGACGACGGCCGTCCGGTCGCCGCCGCCTCCGTCATGCGGCGCGCGCTGCAGTACAACGCGGTCACCGGCCGGCCGATCGCAGTCCACTGCGAGGAGGCGACGCTGACGCGCGGAGGCCACGCGCACGCCGGCCTCGTCGCCGCCGAGCTCGGGATCGGAGGCTGGCCCTCGCTCGGCGAGAGCCTGATGGTCGCGCGCGACGTCGACCTCGCCCGCGACACCGGCCGGCCGCTGCACCTGATGCACCTGTCGGCGCGCGAGTCGGTCGAGCACCTGCGGCGCGCGCACGCCCACGGCGCCCGCGTGACGGCCGAGGTGACGCCCCATCACCTCTGCCTGACCGACGAGGCGGTGCGCACCCTCGACCCGAACGTGAAGATGAACCCGCCGCTCCGGACGGACGACGACCGCGCAGCGCTCGTCGAGGCGCTCCGCGACGGGACCATCGCGGCCGTCGCCACCGACCACGCGCCGCACGCGCCGGAGGAGAAGGACGTGCCGTTCGAAGCCGCGCCGTTCGGGGTCGTCGGGCTCGAGACCGCGTTCTCGGCGCTCTACACCCACCTCGTCGCGCCGGGCGTGCTCCGGCTCGAGACGGTGCTCGAGCGGATGTCGGCCGGGCCGGCGGCGATCTTCGGCCTCGAGCGGCCGCGCGTCGCCGTCGGCGCGAGGGCGAACCTGACGCTCCTCGACCTCGCGGGCTCCTGGCGTGTCCGCGCGGAGTCTCTCCGGTCGCGGTCGCACAACTCCTGGTTGCTGGGTGCGCGCCTGCGCGGCCGCGTCATGCTCACGATCGCCGACGGACGGGTGGTGCACGGATGACCTCCGCGGCGCTCGTCCTCGAGGACGGCACCGTCTTCGCGGGCGCCTCCGTCGGGGCCGAGGGCTTCGCGTTCGGAGAGGCCGTCTTCACGACGTCGATGACGGGTTACCAGGAGGTGGCGACCGACCCCAGCTTCGAGAGCCAGATCGTGTGCTTCACCGCGCCGATGGTCGGCAACTACGGCGTCGAGGAGGGGCGCTCCGAGTCACGTCGCGCGCATGCGAAGGCCGTCGTGATGCGGGAGGCGCGCGGCCCGGCGTGGACGGACTGGCTGCACGACCACGGGATCGTCGCGATCAGCGGCGTCGACACGCGCTCGCTCGTCCTGCACCTGCGCGAGGCGGGAGCCATGCGCGCGGCGGCCGTGACGGGTGAGCACGACGTGGACGAGGTGCTCGCCGCCGTCCGCGCCCAGCCGGAGATGGAGGGGGCAGCGCTCGTCAACCGCGTCTCGACGCACGCGCCGTACGTCTGCAGCGAGTCGGGCGACGTCCGAGTCGCAGTCGTCGACTTCGGCTGCAAGCGCTCGATCCTGCGCCGCCTGCAGGCGGCCGGCGCGGCGGTCGACGTGTTTCCGCACGACGTCGACGCAGACACGGTCGCGGGCTACGACGGGGTGCTCCTCTCGCCGGGTCCGGGCGACCCGGCGCCGCTCGAGGGCGAGACCCGGATGCTGCAGGAGCTGCTCGGCCGGACGCCGGTGCTCGGGGTGTGCCTCGGGCACCAGCTGCTCGCGCTGGCGACCGCGAAGGAGACGTTCAAGCTGCCGTTCGGCCACCGGGGAGCGAACCATCCCGTGCTCGACCATCGCAGCGGCACCGTCCTCGTCACGTCGCAGAACCACGGCTTCGCGGTCGCGCGCGGAGACGACGCCGGTGTGACGCACAGCTCGCTCTACGACGGGACGGTCGAGGGCCTCGAGTACCCGGAGCTGCGCGCGCGCTCGGCGCAGTTCCACCCGGAGGCGTCGCCGGGCCCGCGCGACGCGGCGCCGATCATCGCCAGATGGGTGGAGGAGCTGAGGACCGCTGCCTAGGCGCCACGACATCGAATCGATCTGCCTGATCGGGTCCGGCCCGATCGTGATCGGCCAGGCGGCCGAGTTCGACTACGCGGGCTGCCAGGCGCTGAAGGTGCTGCGTGAGGACGGCTATCGCACCATCGTCGTGAACTCGAACCCGGCGACGATCATGACCGACCCGGGCTTCGCCGACCGCACCTACCTCGAGCCGCTCGACCTCGACGGCGTCGCCGGCGTGCTGCGGCGCGAGCGCCCGGACGCGCTCCTGCCGACGATGGGCGGCGGGACCGCCCTCAACCTCGCGCGCGAGCTCGAGTCGACCGGGATCCTGCGCGAGCTGGGGATCGAGCTGATCGGTGCGAACATCGACGCGATCCAGCGCGCCGAGGACCGCGAGCTCTTCAAGCGGACGGTCGAGTCGGTCGGGCTGCGCGTGCCGAGCTCGCGGATCGTGACGTCGGTGGACGAGCTCGAAGGCATCTCGCTGCCGGCCGTGGTGAGGCCGGCGTTCACGCTCGGCGGGCACGGAGGCGGATTCGTCGACACGCCGGAGCAGCTTGGACGCCAGGTCGAGCGCGGGCTCGGCGAGTCGCCGATCCGCCAGGTGCTCGTCGAGGAGTCGGTGCGCGGCTGGGACGAGTTCGAGCTGGAGGTCGTGCGCGACCGCGCCGACAACGTCGTGATCGTCTGCTCGATCGAGAACCTCGACCCGATGGGGGTGCACACCGGGGACTCGGTCACGGTCGCGCCGCAGATGACGCTCTCCGACGAGGCGTACCAGGAGCTCCGCGACAGCGCGATCGCCGTCATCCGCGCCGTCGGCGTCGACACCGGCGGCTCGAACATCCAGTTCGCGCGCGACCGCGCGAGCGGCGAGATCCGCGTGATCGAGATGAACCCGCGCGTCTCCCGGTCCTCCGCGCTCGCCTCCAAGGCGACCGGGTACCCGATCGCGAAGGTGGCGGCGAAGCTCGCGGTCGGCTTCACGCTCGACGAGATCCCGAACGACCTGACGGGGACGACGCCCGCGAGCTTCGAGCCGACGCTCGACTACGTCGTCGTCAAGATCCCGCGGTTCGCGTTCGAGAAGTTCCCCGGCGCGGACACGACGCTCGGCACGCAGATGAAGGCGGTCGGCGAGACGATGGGCATCGGCCGCACGTTCCTCGAGGCATTCGTGAAGGCGAAGCGCGGTCTCGAGGGGCCGTTCGAGTGGCATCCCGAGAACCTGCACCCGTGGTTCCGGCGCGAGCTGGACGCGCTCGACGCCGAGGAGGCGCGGCAGCGGTCGGAGCGTCCGGTGTACCGCCGGATCGACTCCTGCGCCGGCGAGGTCGAGGCTCGCTCGAACTACTTCTACGCGACGTGGGGCGAGCGCGACGAGGCGCCGCCCGCGGGGGACCCTAAGCGCGTCGTCATCCTCGGCTCCGGCCCGAACCGGATCGGCCAGGGGATCGAGTTCGACTACTGCTGCGTCCACGCGGTGCAGACCTTCCGCGCGCTCGGCTACGAGGCCGTCATGGTCAACTGCAACCCCGAGACCGTGTCGACGGACTACGACACGTCCGACCGCCTCTACTTCGAGCCGCTCGACGTCGCCGGTGTGCTGGCCGTCTGCGAGCGGGAGCAGCCCGAGGGCGTCGTGATCCAGTTCGGCGGCCAGACGCCGCTGAAGCTGGCGCGCGACCTCGAGGCGGGCGGCTTCCGCATCCTCGGGACGCCCTTCGAGGCCGTCGACCTCGCGGAGGACCGCGAGCGGTTCGGCGGCGTCCTGCGCGAGCTCGGCATCGCCTGCCCCGAGTGGGGGATCGCCCGCAGCGGCGACGAGGCGGCGGCGATCGCCGGGCGCATCGGCTACCCGGTGCTCGTCCGCCCGTCGTACGTGCTCGGGGGCCGTGCGATGCGCGTGTGCCACGACGCGGACCAGGTGCAGCAGGCCTTCGCCGGGGTGGAAGGGCCGACGCTCGTCGACCGGTTCCTCGAGAGCGCGATCGAGATCGACGTCGACGCGCTCTGCGACGGCGAGCAGACGTACGTCGCTGCGGTGATGCAGCACGTCGAGGAAGCCGGCGTCCACTCAGGCGACTCCGCCTGCGTGCTGCCGGCGCAGTCGCTGACGCCGGAGGCGCTCGCCGACATCCACTCGATCGTCCGACGGCTCGGGCCCGCGCTCGGCGTCGTCGGCGTGCTGAACGTGCAGCTCGCCGTCTCCGACGACGGCGTCTACGTGCTCGAGGTCAACCCGCGGGCGTCCCGGACGGTGCCGTTCGCGTCGAAGGCGACCGGAGTCAACCTCGTCGCCGCCGCGTGCCGCCTCGCCGCAGGCGCGAAGCTCGGCGAGCTCGGGCTTCCGGCGGAGCGGGCGCCGCGGCAGGTCAGCGTGAAGGCCGCGGTCCTCCCGTTCGCGCGCTTCCCCGGCGCCGACCCGGTGCTCGGCCCCGAGATGCGGTCGACCGGCGAGGTGATGACGAGCGCGTCCGACCTGCCGACCGCGCTCGCGAAGGCGGAACGGGCGGCGGGGCGGCCGCTGCCGCGCGAGGGCGCGGTGTTCCTGTCGGTCCGCGACGACGACAAGGCGGCGTCGATTCCGGTCGCGGCCGCGTTCATCGGCCTCGGGTTCGTCGTCTACGCCACCGGCGGCACGGCGGAGACGCTTCGCAGCGCAGGGCTCGAGGTGCTCGACGTGCGGAAGGTCAGCGAGCAGCGTCCGGTGCCGAGCGTGGTCGACCTGATCCGGCGCGGGCGCTGCAACCTCGTCGTCAACACTCCCGACGGCGGGCCCCACCCGCGCTCCGACGGGTACCTGATCCGCGAGGCGGCACTCGCCGCGCGGGTCCCCTGCATCACGACGATCGCCGCCGCGACGGCGGCGGTGCACGCGATCGCGAACGCGCGCGCGGAAACCGCGCTGTCGCTCCAGGAGCGGATCGATGTCGAGACCCAGGCGCGAGCGTCGTAGCGTCGTCGCGGTGGAGGAGGTCGGGCCGTACTCGCTCGTGCGGCTCGAACGGGGCACGCTCGACCCGGGCACGCCGGGGCAGTTCTTCATGCTCGAGGCGCCCCGCCGCCCGCTGCCGCGCGCGCTCTCGCTGTGCCTCGCACCGCCCAGGGAGCTCGCGTTCCTCGTCGATCCGGTCGGCCCGGGGACGCGCGCGCTGTGCGCGCTCGAGCCGGGCGACCGCATCCACGTCTTCGGACCGCTCGGTCGCGGCTTCCGCCTCGACGTCGCGCACCCGGTGCTCGTCGGCGGCGGCATCGGCATCGCACCGCTCCCGTACCTGTCGGAGGCGCTCGAGCGGCCGCCCGCGGTCCTCGGCTTCCGCTCCGACCACCACGCCGAGGCGGCGGCGCTCGTCCCGAACGCGGAGGTCGTGATCGAGCCGGTGCTCGTCACCGACGTCCTGCCGCGCGACCGCGAGGTGCTCGCCTGCGGGCCCGAGCCGATGCTCGAAGCGGTGCGCGAGCGCGCACCGAACGCGCAGCTCGCGTGGGAGGCGCCGATGGCGTGCGGCTACGGCGCGTGCTACGGCTGCGTCGTCGAGATCGACGGCGAGCTCAAACGCCTGTGTCTCGAGGGACCGGTGCTGTGCAGGTCCTGAACGCGAGCGGGTGTCTCGACGCGCTGACGGCGCCGCACGTCGCGAACGCGTTCGACGCGTACGTGACGAAGACGGTGACGCCGGAGCCGCGCGAGGGGAACGCGCCGGTACGGATCGCGGAGACGGAGCACGGGATGCTGAACGCGATCGGGCTCGCGAATCCCGGCCGCGACGTGTTCGTGCGCGAGACGCTGCCGCGTCTCGCAGAGGCGATCGACCGTCCTATATGGGTGTCGGTCGGCGGCTTCTCGGCGCGTGACTACGCGGAGACCGTCGAGCAACTGACGCGAGACGACGTCGCGTGCATCGAGCTCAACCTCTCGTGCCCGAACGTGGACGAGGCGCCGGAGTCGTCGGCGGAGATCGTCGGCGCCTGCCGGCAGGTGACCGCAAAACCGCTCTACGCCAAGGTTTCGCCGCATTCGTGGGACGTGGGCGAGACGGCGCGGGCGCTCGAGGCGGCGGGTGCCGACGGCCTCTCGATGGTGAACACGCTGCGCGGCGTCGCGCTCGACGCGACGCTGCGACCGGTGCTCTCGCGCGGCACGGGCGGCTACTCGGGCGCGCCGCTGCGTCCGGTCGCGCTGGCCGCGGTGCTCGCAGCGCGTCGCGTCACCGACTTGCCGATCGTCGCGATGGGCGGTGTCGAGACCGGACGACACGCGCTCGAGCTGATCGCCTGCGGCGCGACGCACATCGCGCTCGGGACCGTGTTGTTCTCGGATCCCGATGCGCCTGCGCGCGTGCGCGAAGAGCTCGCGCGCGAGCTTCGAGCACGCGGTTTCGACACACCTGCGGACGCATTTTGCGCGGCGTTGGATCCCGTTGTCAGTTTGGAAAACTCGCGCAAATCTTGAGGGTTGCACGCGGCTGACAGGTTGGTAGGATGCTGCGCTCATGGTGCCGCCGCAGACACAGGTCCAAGCTCCCGTCAGGTCCCTCGACCAGCGGATGGAGGCGCTGAAGCGAGCGAACGACATCCGCGTCAAGCGAGCGCAGCTGAAGAAGGACCTCAAGTCGGGAACGGTGTCGATCGAGCAGATCCTGAGCGAGCCTCCCGAGTACGTCTCGACCGCGAAGGTCTTCGACATGTTGATGGCCGTGCCGAAGTTCGGACGCGTAAAGGCGGCGCGTCTGCTCAACCAGTGCCGCATCAGCCAGTCGAAGACGGTCGGCGGCCTTTCCGACCGCCAGCGGCACGAGCTGATTGCCCTCTTCAACCGCTAAGCCGGTCTTCGTGGTCACCGGCCCCTCCGGCGCCGGGAAGGGAACGCTGATCCGACTCGTCCTGCCGCGGTTCCCCGAGCTCGCGGTCGCCGTGTCCGCGACGACGCGCGCGATTCGCCCGGGCGAACGCGACGGCGTCGACTATTGGTTCCTCGATCAGGACGAGTTCCAGCGCCGCATCGACGCGCGCGAGTTCCTGGAGTGGGTGGACTTCGTCGGCAACCGCTACGGGACGCTGCTGAGCGAGATCGACCGGCTGCACGCCGGCGGGAAGGCGCCGCTGCTCGAGCTCGAAACCGAGGGGGCGAAGCGCGTCAAGCGCCGCAGCGAGGGCGCCGTCACCGTCTTCGTGACCGCGCCGGTGGAGGAGCTCGAGCGGCGCCTGCGCGAGCGGGCGACGGAGAGCTCAGGCGTCATCGACGAACGGATTCGGAAGGCGCGGGAGCAGCTCGAGGAGGCGGGCGACTTCGACTACGTCGTGCGCAACGACGACCGCGACCGCGCCGCCGACGCCCTCGCGGCAATCGTCGCCGACCACCTCCACGCTCCGGCTACCATGGTGCGGCCGTGATCCACCCCCGCATCGACGAGCTGCTCGACCAGGTCGACTCGCGCTACGCGCTGGTGATCGTCGCCGCGAAGCGCGCACGGCAGATCAACAACTACCACCACCAGCTTGGCGAGGGGACGTTCGACGAGTTCGCGCCGCCGCTGATCGAGTCGCGCTCGAAGAACTACCTGACGATGGCCCTCGAGGAGATCTCCGAGGGCAAGATCGTCTACGAGTACTCGAGCACGTCGAAGAAGTAACTCGGTTGCCGGCGTAGCCGGAACCGAGTTTCATGTCTGTATGGCCCGAATCCTCCTGGGCGTCAGCGGAGGCATCGCCGCCTACAAGGCGTGCGAGCTGACGCGCCTGCTGGTCAAGCAGGGCCACGAGGTGATCCCGCTCGTCACGCCGGGCGCGCGGCGGTTCGTGGCCGAGGAGACGTTCCTCGCGCTCGCGCGCCGCTCGCGCGACCAGGACCCCTACGAGCACCTGACGCGCGCCGACCTGCTCGTCGTCGCGCCGTGCACCGCCAACACGCTCGCGAAGCTCGCTCACGGGCTCGCCGACAACGTCCTCACCGAAGCCGCGCTCGCGCACCGCGGGCCCGCGCTCGTCGCGCCCGCGATGAACCCGCGCATGTGGTCGCACGCCGCCACGCGCGCGAACGTCGACGCGCTCGTCGCGCGCGGCGTCGAGCTCGTCGGCCCGGACGAAGGCGAGATGGCCGAGGGCGACTGGGGTGTCGGGCGGATGGCGGAGCCGGAGGAGATCGCAGCGCGCGCAGCGCAGCTCCTCGCACCGGGGTCCCTCGCGGGCCGCCGCGTGCTCGTCACGGCAGGTGGGACCCGAGAGCCCGTCGACAGCGTGCGGTTCATCGGGAACCGATCGTCGGGACGCATGGGCGCCGCGCTGGCCGAGGAGGCACGGCGGCGCGGGGCAGAGGTGGTGCTCGTCGCGGCGAACCTCGCCGTCCCGCCTCCCGACGGGGTGACGACGATCTCCGCGCCGACCGCCGCCGAGATGCGGGACGCCGCCCTGGGGGCGGGCGACGCCGACGTGCTCCTCCTCGCCGCCGCGGTCGCCGACTACCGGCCGGCGGAGGCCGCGGCGGGAAAGCGTGCGAAGGACGAGCGGACGTGGACGCTCGAGCTCGAGCCGACGGAGGACATCGCGCGGCTGCTCGGCGAGCGAAAGCGGGCGGGCCAGGTGCTGGTGGCGTTCGGCGCCGAGCACGGCGAGGCGGGGCGCGAGCGGAAACGGGCGATGCTCGAGACGAAGAACGCGGACCTCGTGGTCTACAACGACGTGGGGCGCACCGACATCGGATTCGACGCCCCCGAGAACGAGGTCGTCCTGATCGCGCGCGACGGCCAGCGCACGGTTCCCAAGGCTTCGAAGGGGCGGGTCGCGGCGGCGATCCTCGACGAGGTCGAAAGGCTGCTATCTCGGTAGCGGCCGTGGTGATGGCCGCCGGCGAGGGGACGCGCCTGCGGCCGCTGACCGAGCGCTGGGCGAAGCCCGTGCTGCCGATCGACGGGCGACCGGTGGTCGTGACCACCGTCCACGAGCTCACCGCGGCCGGTTGCGCGCCCATCGTCGTCGTGACCGGCCACCTGCGCGAGCAGGTCGAGTCGCTCCTGCGGCCGCTCCCCTACGACCTCCGGTTCGTCGTGCAGCCGGAGCCGCTCGGTTCGGCAGACGCCGTCGCCCGCGCGGCGCTCGCGGCGCCCTACGTCGTCAGCGGCGCCGACACGGTCTACGGCCGGGGAGACGTCGAGCGCTTCGTGCGGGACGCGGCGCACAGCGACGGCGCGATCGCCGTGCGGGTGCAGCAGGGCCGGCCGGACCACACGCGGATCCACGTCGAGGGAGGCCGCGTCGTGAGAGTCAGCGCGCCGGACGCGCCGGGGCCGTGGACGGCCGCGCCGCTGTGGCTCGTCGGCGAATCGGTCGCGCCGCACCTGCTGCCGCTTCCGCCGGGGCCGCCGCACGAGCTCGCCGACGTCTTCCAGCTCGCGATCGACGCCGGCGCCGCCGTCTCTGCTATCCAGATCGGACGCACCCGCGACCTGACCTCTCCCGTTGACCTCGTGCGCGAGAACTTCCCGTATCTGATGACATGAGCGACGCCTACGACCTCTTCCGCGAAGGCCAGAAGCGGCTCCGCAAGGGGATGACGGCGCAGGCGACGGTGCCGCTCGAGAAGGCGAAGCGGCTCGAGCCGGGCAAGGCGTCGATCCGCGAGGCACTCGGCATCGCCTACTTCCGGCTGGCGCGCTGGCAGGAGGCGGAGCGCGAGTTCCGGGCGATCGTCGAGGAGCTCTCGCCGACCGACCACTACGCGCACTACGCGCTCGGGCGCGCGCTCGAGCACCAGGGGAAGACGGCCGAGGCGAACGGGCACTACAAGCTCGCGAGCTCGATGAAGCCGGGCTCGGAGACGTACTCCTCGCGGATCCTCGATCTCGAGTAGTGCGCGCCGTCGTCCAGCGCGTGCGGCGCGCGTCGGCGACGCCGGGCGGCTCGATCGGCCGCGGCCTGTGCGTCCTGCTGGGAGTCGCAGACGGCGACGACGCCGCGGCGGCGGTCCGGCTCGCCGAGAAGGTCGCGCGCCTGCGCATCTTCGAGGACGACGACGGGAGGCTCGACCGCTCGCTGCTCGACACGGGCGGCGCGGCGCTCGTCGTGTCGCAGTTCACGCTGATCGCCGACACCTCGAAGGGCAACCGGCCGTCGTTCTCGAGCGCGGCGCGGCCGGAGGTCGCCGAGCCGATCTACGAGGCGTTCGCGAACGCGCTGCTGGCGCTCGGCGTCGTGGTCGAGACGGGAAGGTTCGGCGCACGGATGCAGGTCGAGCTCGTGAACGACGGGCCGGTCACGCTCGTGCTCGATCAGTAGCGGCGGCGTCGAAGGCGCGGGAGCCGTTGACCCCGGTGCATCACCCACGGAGCGGCTCCCGCGCCTGTCGATCGGCCGCCGACGGCGGGGAGAGACGAGCCGCCGGTGGCTAGCTCCTGCCCGGCGGGCCGCCGTGCGTAAAGCGATACCGGATCGAATCTTGAACGACGAATCAGTTCGCGTGCTGCGGCACCGCGTCGAGCGCCGCGAGGGCCGCGGTCAGGCGCGCCGCCTGCGTCACGAGCTCCGCGCGCCGCGCGTGCCGGTCGCACGCGTCGGGTCGCTCGTCGAGCTCGGTCAGCGCGGCGTGGATCTCGGCGAGCCGGCCGGTCACGTAGCTGCGCACGAGCGACGACCCCAGATCCTCCACGCGTCTCGCGTGCCCACGCTCGCCGAGGTCCGAACCCGCGCGTTGACCCGCGGATCAAGCCGTCGCGCGACCGGCGGCGCCGTCCCGCGTGATCGAGTCAAGGCCCCGGGGGGCTCTGCCGATAGAGCACCCGGAACCGTGTCGCATCCCGAGCATCGTATGTCCGCGGCCGGTGAGGAGACATCGGCCGAGCTGCCCGAGGTCGCCTCACCCGCGCGCCCCGAGCCCGACGCCGCCCCGTCCGAGCCGGAAGCCGGCGGCGCCGCCCCGCGGGCGGGCGGCCGCCTCGCGCGGTTGCTGCTCGTCGTCGCGGTCGTGGCGGTGGAAGCCGCGTGGCTCGCAGCGATCGCGTACGGGGTCTGGCGCCTCGCGCTTCTGCTCTGAGCCTGCTACCTTTCGGCCACCACATTTCGAGCAGTTTTCGAGATGGGCGCGCGGCGCCCATTTTTCGTAGATGGGGGTGTTTTCGACGGTGGCCACGGCGCCGCACCAGAAGGAGAAGGAGCTCCAGCGCGAGATCGCACGCACGGTCGAGTCGGCCCTGCCCGGGGTCGAGGTGCTCGCGCTCGAGCTGACGGGGAAGGAGCGGTTCTGCGTCTACGTCGACCATCCGCGGGGCGTCGACCACGCGCTCTGCGAGCGGGTGACGGACGTGCTGCGGTCGTACCTCGACCACTACACGGTCGACGTCTCGTCGCCGGGGTTCGAACGGCCGCTCCGGACCCGCGCGCACTTCGAGCGCGCCGTCGGCAGGAGCGTCCGTGTGAAGACGCAGACGCAGAAGGCGCGCGGCGAGGTCGTCGCCGCGGGCGACCGGTCGGTCCGCATCCGGACCGGCAGCGATGCAGCAGACATACCGTACGACGAGATCGTGCGGGCCAACCTGATCGACGAAGGGAAGAACTCGGGATGAGCCAGGAGATCGTTGACGCCGTTCGCGAGATCGAGCGTGAGAAGGGAATCGAGAGCGGCACGCTCGTCGCGGCGCTCGAGGACGCGCTGCTCGCGGCGTACAAGAAGACGCCGGGCGCGTCGCGACACGCGACGGTCGAGCTCGACGAGCGCGGCGACTTCCGCGTGTACTCGATCGAGATTCCGCCGGATCTCGAGGAACGGCTGCTCGACGAGGCGCGCGAGCGCACGCTCGACGAGCTCGAGCGCGTCGAGGAGGAGACGGGCGAGAAGAACCACACGCTGCTCTCCGACGACGACCTAGAGCTCGACTGGTCCGAGGTTCCCGACGAGCTGATCAAGCGCGAGGACGTCACGCCCGAGAACTTCGGCCGCATCGCCGCGCAGACGGCGAAGCAGGTCATCCTGCAGCGGATCCGCGAGGCCGAGCGCGAGATGATGTACGACGAGTACATCGACCGCGTCGGCGAGGTCGTCACCGGAATCGTCCAGCAGACGGGCGACCGCCGGAACATCCTCGTCGACCTCGGCAAGGTCGAGGCGCTGCTGCCGGGCCCGGAGCAGGTCGACGGCGAGCGCTACGAGCAGGGGTCGCGCATCAAGGCCGTGATCCGCGACGTCCGCACCGGTACGAAGGGGCCGCAGGTGATCCTCTCCCGCCGCGACCCCGAGCTGATCAAGACGCTGTTCGAGCTCGAGGTGCCGGAGATCGCCGACGGCCTCGTCGAGATCCGGGGCGTCGCGCGCGAACCGGGGTACCGCTCCAAGATCGCCGTCGAGTCGCACGCGCAGGGAGTCGACCCGGTCGGCGCCTGCGTCGGCCCGCGGGGCTCGCGCGTCCGCATGGTCGTGTCGGAGCTGCGCGGCGAGAAGATCGACATCATCCCGTGGAACAGCGAGCCGGCGCGGTTCGTCGCGAAGGCGCTGTCGCCGGCGCGGGTGCGCGAGGTCTACCTCGACGACGACGGACGCGAGGCGACGGTCGTCGTCCCCGACGACCAGCTCGCGCTCGCGATCGGCAAGGAGGGCATGAACGCGCGCCTCGCCGCACGCCTGACGGGCTGGAAGATCGACATCACCTCCGACACCGAGTTCGCGCAGCAGGAGGCCGAGGCGGCCTTCGGCGGCGAGGACGGGGAGGAGGGCGACTTCTCCGGCCGCTGCGCCGCCGTCCTCTCGAACGGGAAGCGGTGCCCGAACGCCGCGCTGCCGGGCTCGAAGTACTGCGGCGTGCCCGCCCACCAGGCGCTCGCGCTCCAGGAGGCGGACGAGGAGGACAACCCGGTCGTCGAGGAGCCGGAGGAGCCGGAGCTCGAGGCGATCGCGGACGTGTCCGAGCCGGAGGCCGTGACCGAGGACGCGGCCGCGTTCGGCAATCCCGAGCCCGAGGAGTTCCCGGCCGGCCCCGGGGACGCGCCCGTCCGCGGGGAGGACGAGACGCTCGAGACCGGCGCGGCCCACGCGCTGCACCGCCACGTCGAGGACGACCCGCGCGCGGGGGTGCCGATCGTCGAGGAGGCCGTCGAAGACGCCCAGTAGCCCCACTCGCACCTGCGCCGGCTGCGGCCGCAAGGCGCCCCAGGCCGAGCTCGTCCGCTTCCACGAGGAGGACGGCGCGCTCGTCCCCGGCGCAGGAGCCGGCCGCGGCGTCTACACGTGCCGGCGCCTCGCGTGCTTCGAACGGGCGGCCGCCCGGAGGGCGTTCAACCGCGTCCTCCGCCGGACCGTCCGCGTCGACCCGGGCCTCTCACGCCTCTACACTGGAGCGTCGAATGGCGAACGGTAAGCCGAACAGACCGATCCGGCCGCGCGGCGGAGGCCCGAAGGGCCGGCGCCGCGTCGTCATCGACGGCGGCAGCGGCCGGCCGGGAACCGGGCAGCGGCAGCGGCCGAGCGACCGCCCCGCCGACCGCGGGCCCCGCCAGCCGCGCGAGGTCGCGGCCCCGACCGGGCCCGCGACCGTCGAGTCCGGCGTCACGCTGCGCGACTTCTCGCAGGCGCTGGGCGTCGCGATGCCGCAGATCATCAAGCTGCTGATGAACCTCGGGACCATGAAGACGGCGACCCAGTCGCTGACGGACGACGAGGTGGAGCTGATCGCGGCCGAGCTCGGGCGCGAGGTGACGATCAAGCACGCCGACGAGGACGACTCCGATCCCGAGACGTTCGAGGACGCCGAGGAGACGCTCGAGGCGCGACCGCCGGTGGTCACGATCATGGGCCACGTCGACCACGGCAAGACGACGCTGCTCGACGCGATCCGCAAGACGTCGGTCGTCGCAACGGAGGCGGGCGGGATCACGCAGCACATCGGCGCGTACCAGACGGACGTCGAGGGCCGGAAGATCACGTTCCTCGACACGCCGGGCCACGAAGCGTTCACGGCGATGCGCGCGCGCGGCGCCAAGGTCACCGACATCGCGGTCCTCGTGGTCGCGGCGGACGACGGGGTGATGCCGCAGACGCGCGAGTCGATCTCGCATGCGCGCGCAGCCGAGGTGCCCATCGTCGTCGCCGTCAACAAGATCGACCTGCCCGACGCAAACCCCGACCGCGTCCTCGCCGAGCTCGCACAGGAGGGCCTGCAGCCGGCGGAGTGGGGCGGGGACGTCGAGGTGGCGAAGGTCTCGGCGAAGCAGGGCGAAGGGCTCGACGACCTGCTCGAGCGCATCCTGCTCGTCGGCGACGCGCTGGTCGACCTGCGCGCCAACCCGAACGCCGAGGCCTCGGGACCGATCATCGAGTCGCGCCTCGACGTCGGCCGCGGCCCCGTCGCGACGATGCTGATCCACCGCGGCACGCTGAAGGTCGGCGACGCGATCGTCGCCGGCGACGCCTGGGGCCGCGTCCGCGCGCTCTACGACTACCGCGGCGACCGCATCCAGGAGGCGCGCCCCGGCGAGCCGGTCGAGATCCTCGGCTTCGACAAGCCGCCGCCCGCAGGCGAGCTCGCCCGCGTCGTCGAGAACGAACGCCGCGCGCGCGAGCTCGCGCAGCAGCGGGGCGAGCGGCTTCGCCGCGAGGCGATGGCGAAGCAGCGGACCGGCGGCGTGTCGCTGGAGAAGCTCTTCGAGCAGATGGGGACGGGCGCCGTCCAGGACCTGAACATCGTCGTGAAGGGCGACGTGCAGGGGTCGGTCGAGGCCATCGTCTCCGAGCTCGCGAAGATCCAGCACCCCGAGGTCCGCGTCAACGTCATCCACACGGGCGTAGGCGGGATCACGGAGAACGACGTGAACCTCGCCGCGGCGTCGAACGCGATGATCATCGGGTTCAACGTGCGCCCGTCGTCGGAGGTGCGGTCGGCCGCCGAGCGCGCCGGCGTGGAGATCCGGCTGTACCGCGTCATCTACCAGCTCACGGAGGACATCGAGCAGGCCCTCGTCGGGATGCTCTCGCCGGTCGAGACCGAGGCGATCATCGGCGAGGTCGAGGTGCGCGCGCTCTTCCGGGCCTCTCGCGTCGGCACGATCGCGGGCTGCATGGTCACGAGCGGCATCGTCCGCCGCGGCGCGAACGTCCGCATCTTCCGCGAGGGCACGCGGATCCACGAGACGACCGTCGCCCAGCTCCGCCGCTTCAAGGACGACGTGCGCGAGGTGACGGAGGGCTTCGAGTGCGGCATCCTCCTCGACGGGTTCAACGACCTGCGCGAGGGCGACGTCTTCGAGATCTACGAGACGCGCGAGGTCGAGCGCACGTCGCTCGACGAGCCGGCGCCGGCCGCTCCGGCGTAGCTCTGAGTGGGCTCGGGCTTCGTCTCGATCCTGACCGTCGAGCTGCACTTCCCGGACGCGGGCTCGCTGAAGGGCAAGCGGCACCACGTCCGCTCCGCCAAGGACAACCTGCGGAACCGCTTCGGCGCCGCCGTCGCCGAGGTCGACCACCACGACCTCTGGCAGCGTGCGACGTTGACGGTCGCCTGCGTCGCGCGCTCCGCGCACGACGCGGAGGAGCTGGCCGACGGCGCGGAACGCTGGCTTGCGTCGGGCGACTGGATGCTCGGGCGCTGCGACCGCCTCCTCGTGTCGCCCGACGATTGAGCGCCGGGGAGCACCTTCGGTTCTCCCCCGCGAGCCCCCTCTCCGACATCTGGGTCTACGGTGTCCGTGTGTCGGGACGCATGCGGAGGGTGAACGAGGCGGTGCGGGCGGTGGTCGCAGACGCGGTCGGAGACCTCAAGGACCCGCGGATCGGCCTCGTCACCGTCACGGACGTGGAGGTGACGCCCGACCTGCGCGAGGCGACCGTCTACGTCTCGGTGCTCGGAAGCGAGAAGCGGCGGAGCGCGACGCTCGCCGGGCTCGAGTCCGCGCACGGTGTGCTGCAGGCGCGCATCAACCGCGAGCTCAGCCTGCGCAGGACGCCGACGCTCACGTTTGCCTACGATGACGCCGTCGAGCGCGGCGTGCGGATGACGAAGCTGATCGACGAGCTTGCCGCGGACCTCCCACCCGAATCAGGATCGGCGGACGATGACCGAGACGACGCAGAGGAGTGACATCCAGGCGGTCGCCGACGCGCTCCGGTCGCACGACCGGTTCCTCGTCGTCACGCACGAGAACCCCGACGGTGACGCGCTTGGATCGCTGCTCGGCGCGACGCTCGGCCTGCGCGCCCTCGGCAAGGACGCCGTCATGTACCTCGCCGGCACGACGCCGCTTCCCGCCGAGTACCGCTTCCTCGACCTCGCGGAGCTGACGCGCGAGCCGCCGGCGGACGCCGACGAACGCGTCGTGGTCGCCGTCGACTGCGCGAACGATCGCCGCATCGGTCCCGACACGAGCACGCTCGAGCGTGCGCCGCTCGTGATCGACGTCGACCACCACCACGACAACACGCGCTTCGGAGACGTCAACCTCGTCGTGCCCGACGCGTCTTCGACCGCGGAGGTCGTGCGCGACGTGCTGCGCGAGCTCGACGTCGAGCTCAGCTCCGACATCGCCGAGGCGCTGTACGTCGGCCTCGTCACCGACACCGGCCGCTTCCAGTACACGAACACCACGCCGAAGGCGCTCCGCCTCGCCGCGGAGCTCGTCGAGGCGGGGGCCGACGTCCACGGGATCTTCCGCCACGTGTACGAGACGGTGCAGTTCGCGAAGCTGAAGCTGCTCGCACGTGCACTCGACCGGGCGCGCGTGTTCGAGGGCGGGCGGCTGGTCGTCTCGTACCTGCTGCGCGACGACTTCGCGGACGTCGGCGCCGACGAGCCGTTCTCGGAGGGGATCATCGACCACCTGCGCGCGGTGGAGGGGTCGGAGATGGTGGCGCTCATCCGAGAGCCGCCGCGCGACGACGGCCCGGCGCGGCGCGTCTCCCTCCGTTCGAGCCACGACGAGGTCGACGTGTCCGCGATCGCGCGGGCGCACGGAGGCGGGGGACACCGGCAGGCGGCGGGCTTCTCCTCCGACGAGCCGATCGAGGCAGTGATCGAGTTCCTGCGCCGCGAGTTCGCCCGCGCCCACGGCAGCGATGCCGCCGCCGCGCGCGGGTAGACCGGTCGGGGTCGCGCTGGTCGACAAGCCGGCGGGGCCGTCGTCGTTCGCGCTCGTCGCCGCGCTCCGCCGGCGTACCGGCGCGCGCACCGGCCACACCGGGACGCTCGACCCGTTTGCGTCCGGCCTGCTCGTCCTGCTGTCGGGCGCCGCGACGAGGCTCGCGCCGTGCTTCTCCGGGCTCGACAAGCGCTACGTCGCCGACGTCGACCTGACGGCGACGACGTCGACCGGCGACCCGGAAGGGGAGGTGCTCGAGCGGCACGACCCACCCGGCGCCGGCGCGCTCGCCGAGGCGCTCGCCGCGCTCCGCGGCGAGGTCGCGCTGCCGGTGCCGGCGGCCTCCGCGGTGAAGGTCGGCGGCGAGCGCGCTTACCGGCGCGCGCGCCGCGGCGTCGCGGTCGAGATGCCGGTGCGGAGGTCGAGGGTGTACGAGCTCGACGTGGTCGCCGCGACCGCGACCTCGGTCCGCCTCGCGCTGCACGTCAGCTCGGGCACCTACGTTCGGTCCATCGCGGACGCGCTCGGCGGGCACTGCACCTCGCTGCGCCGCACTGCGGTCGGGCCCTTCGACGTCGAGGAAGCGGAGGCGGTCGACGGCGTCGAGCTCCTACCGGTTCGGTCCGTGCTCGGTCGCCTGCCCGACGACGCGGTCGCACGCGTCCCGGCGAGCGTGCGCGAGGGCGTGCTCGCGGTCGAGGCGGGACGATGATCGTCGCCCGCCGCCCCGAAGAGCTCGAACGGCGCCCGCGCTCGGTCGCGATCGGGACGTTCGACGGCGTGCACGCCGGGCACCGGGCCGTCGTGCGAGCCGCGGTCGACGCCGGGCTGCGGCCGACGGTGGTGACGTTCGACCCGCATCCGCGGTGGGCGCTCGGCAACCGCGTGGAGCTGCTGTCGACGCTCGAGCGGCGGCTCGAGCTGCTCGAGGAGTGCGGCGTGGCTGACGTGCTGGTCGTCGAGTTCACGCCCGAGACGGCGTCGCTCGCGCCGGAGGAGTTCGCGCGCGACGTGCTGGTCGCGATCGGCGCGGAGACGGTCGTCGCCGGGGAAGGGTTCCGGTTCGGGCGGCGGCGCGAGGGCGACCTCGACACGCTGCGCGCGCTCGGGCTCGACGTGCGCGAGGTCACGCTCGTCGAGGGCGTCTCGTCGACGCGGATCCGGCAGCTCGCCCGCGACGGCGACGTCGAGGAGGCTGCGCGGCTCCTCCGGCGCCCGCTCGAGGTGGACGGGGTCGTCGTCTCCGGCGACCAGCGCGGCGGCACGCTCGGGTTCCCGACCGCGAACGTCCGCGTCGACCCCGCGCTGCTCGTGCCGGCGTACGGGATCTACGCGGGTGCGGTCGGCCACCGGCGCGCGGCGGTCTCGATCGGCGTGAACCCGCACTACGGCGGCACCGAGCGCCGCGTCGAGGCGTACCTCCTCGACTGGGAAGGCGACCTGTACGGCAAGCGGCTCGTCGTCGAGCTCTGGCGGCGGCTCCGCGACGAGCGCGCGTTCGAGACGGAGGCCGCCCTCGTCGCGCAGATCGCGCGCGACGTGGAACAGACGCGCGCGGCGACGCGGCCCGCTTAGACTCGGGGTCGTGGCGAGATTCGCGATCGCGCGCCTCGACGAGATCGAGGAGCAGAGCGACGGCCGCTGTCCGTGGCGGCCGGTGCGGCACCACTTCGGGATCAGGTCGTTCGGCGTCAACGCCTGGACCGCGGAGAACGCAGGCGACCGGATCATCAACGAGCACGACGAGGCCGGCGACGCCGACGGGAGCGAGGAGCTGTACGTCGTCGCGCAGGGACGCGCGACGTTCGAGCTCGGCGGAGAGCGCCGCGACGCTCCGGCCGGCACCTACGTCTTCGTCGAGCCGGGGGTGAAGCGGACGGCGTTCGCCGCGGAGCCGGGGACGACCGTCCTCGCCATCGGCGGCGTCCCCGGCCAGGCGTACGAGCCGATGGGCTGGGAGGTCTGGGCGGACGTCCGCCCGCTGTACGACGCCGGCCGGTACGCCGAGGCCGCCGACCGGGCGCGGGAGCTCGCCGACGCGCACCCGGAGTACCCGCTGCTCGCGTACAACCTCGCCTGCTGCGAGAGCCTCGCCGGCCGCAAAGCGGAGGCGATCGCTCACCTGCGCGAGGCCGCCGAGCGCTCCGAGCGTCTGCGCGCGTACGCGAGGCAGGACGCCGACTTCGACGCCGTTCGCGACGACCCCGCGTTCGTCGAGATCGTCGGTGGCTAGGAGCGCACGGCGCCGCTCCGGCGTGGATCCGCGCCCGCGCCGGCGCGCCCGACCGCGCTGACGCCGCCGAAATAATGGTGCAGCGCGGGCCACCTGCGTACGACGCGGCCGCGCGCCTCGAGCCGCGCGAGAAACGCCTCGTCGACGCCCGGCTCCGCGTTCACGAGCTCTCCCACTGGGTGGAAGCGCGGCCGCTCGATCGCCCGCTGAGGCTCGAGGCGCCCGTGCAGGACGCCCGCGAGGACCCCGACGAGCGCCGTCCGCAGCCGGGTGCCGCCGGCCGACCCGATCGCGAGCTCGAGCCCATCGGCGTCGAACGCGAGCGCGGGAGCCATCATGCTCGCCATCCGCTCGCCCGGCCGGAGCTCGCCGCGGACGAGGTCGGCCTCGCCGAGCATGCTGTTCAGGTGCAGGTCGAGGCCCGGCAGGAAGTCGCCGGAGCCGAGCCCGAGGCTGGTCGTGAGCACGCAGGCGGAGCCCGCCGCGTCGACGACGGCGAGGTTCGTGGTATGGGTCCCGCCGCACTGCGTTCCCTCGAGGGCGGAGAGGAGCGCAGCGTCGCCGCCCGCCGGGTCGAACCGCTCGAGCGTCTCCGGGACGCCGCTCAGCCCGGCCCGGGTGCGCACGCGCCGCCCCACGAACGACGTCTCCACCGCCGGCCGCCACTCGGCGCCGTATGCCTCCAGATCGCCGCGCGTCAGGACGCCGCCGCGGTCGGCGACGAGGTCGAGCAGCGCCCGCGCGATCGACCCGCGGTACACGGACGCCGGCCCTTCGTCGCGCAACAGCTCGAGCGACGCGACCAGGCCCGGCTGGTGGAGCACGCCGCCCGATGCGAGCAGCGTGCCGCCCGGCGCGTAGATCGCGGCTCCCTCGCGTATCGTCATCACCGGCGCGAGCATCGCGAGGCACGCGGCGTGCGCCGGCGGCATCGCCACGCCCTCGCGCGCGAGCCGCAGCGCCGGCTCGACGAGCCGCGGCCAGGGCAGCCGGCCGTGAGCCCGCCAGAGCGCGTCGAGCCCTGCCGGCACGCCGGGGACCGCGCACGACGAGGCGCCCACCGCGTAGTGCACGAGCTCCTCGCCGAAGGCGACCGGTAGCTGCTGCATCGGCGCGCCCGTCCCCGACGGGACGGCGACGAAGCAGTCGAGGTTCCGGGTCTCCCGGGACGCGGCGTCGAAGTAGATCGCGTGCCCGCCGCCGAGCAGGCCGGTCATCACCGTCTCGGCGACGCAGGAGGCGAGGCACGCTGCAACCGCGGCGTCGGCTGCGGAGCCGCCGTCGGCGAGGATCTCCGCGCCTGCCTCTGCCGTCGCGGGGTGGCCGGCCGCGACCGCCGCGATCACGCGATGCGCTCCGCGAGGCGGCTGCCGACGCGCGCGAAGCCCGGAAGCGGGAAGTCGAACCGCTCGCCGGTGTACGGCCGCGTGACGATCTCGAACGTCCGCGCGGCGATCGGCCGCGCGTGCACGGCGGCGCCGTCCGGCAGGTGGGCGACCAGCCCCTCGCCGCCCGCCTCGACCTGCACCGGCCCGTCGGGCGTCCGGTAGCACCCGGCGACTGCCTCGAGCGCCTCGCGCGGGAGCTCGACGGTCGGCGGCACGCGACGACGCGCGCCGACGGCCTGCTCGAGCCACGCGTCCTCGATCGTGCGCAGCGCTTTCGTCCCGAGCTCGCTGTTCGTCAGCCCGGCGAAGACGGCGCCGCGTGCCGGGACCGTGAGGAGCGACGACGTGAACCCGCCGTACGAGCCGCTGTGGCCCCACACCTCCTCGCCGGCGACCCGCTCGCCGAACAGCCCGAGGCCGTAGACGCCGGCCACCGGCTTCCCCTGGACCGTGCGCAGTCGCCCGCCGTCGTCCTGCGCGAGGTGCCAGAGCGCGTAGCGGACGAGGTCGGCGACGGTGGACGTGAGGCCGCCCGACGGGCGCCGCGCGCGCGGAAACGGAGGCGGCGGCACGTCGCGCCCGTGCCCCTCCAGGTCCGGCTCGTCGAACGACGTCGCCTCGAGCCCCGCCGGCTCGAGGACTCGCTCGGTGAGCGCGTCCTCGAACGTCGACGCCGCGCGCGCCGCTGCCAGGAAGCCCGCGAGCCAGTAGCCGGTGTTCGCGTACGACCAGGCCTCGTCGGCGCCGACGAGCCGGCGCACGTCGGGCAGCTCGGCGACGCAGCGCACGAGCGCGTCGTCGCCGTCCCCGAAGCGCGCGGTGTCGGGATCCGGCAGCTCGCAGTCATAGCCGCTCGTGTGCGCGAGCAGATGGCGGACGCGGACGTCGCTCGGCCAGATCCCGCCGGTGCCCTCGTCCACGTCGAGCAGGCGGAGCACGAGCGTCGCCACCATCGGCTTCGTCACGGACGCGATGCGGAACCGCGCATCCGCGTCGGCGCCGAGCGCGACCGTCGTCGTCTGCCCGTCGACGAGCGCCGACACGACGAGCGCGGGCACCTCCCACGCCTCTCTCGCCTCCCGGCAGACGTCCCGAAGCGACGCATTCATCGGGATCCGCTACCCTACTCGGCGGCCCGGCCTCGGCCGTTCGCGTTCTTCCTTCGCGGCGGCTGGGACCAGGGTGGCCGACGAACCGGAGGAGACGCATGACCCTCACGAAGGAAGACAAGCTGGAGCACGTCGCGAAGTTCGGCAAGCACGAGAACGACACGGGCTCGCCGGAGGTGCAGATCGCGATGCTGACCCAGCGCATCAACACGCTGACCGAGCACCTGCGCACCCACAGGCACGACCACTATTCGCGCCGCGGGCTGCTCAAGCTCGTCGGTCGGCGCCGCAGGTTCCTGAACTACCTGCAGCGGAAGGACGTGGAGGGCTACCGCGCCCTCATCAAGGAGCTCGGCCTCCGCCGCTAGCTCCGAAAACACCAGAAGGGTGGAGCTTGGGCGAGCGCGCTGCTCCATCAGAAGAAGGAGTCGGACGCTGACCCAATCTCCACCCTTCGCGTACAGCTGAGTGGAGGAATAGGGAGATATGTCTATCGTCGAAGCCGAACACCCTGCGGGGGTGCCGGTTTCCGTGTCCGTCGAGATCGGCGGACGCGAGATCAGGTTCGAGACGGGGAAGCTCGCGAAGCAGGCGGACGGGGCGGTCGTCGTCTCGAGCGGCCAGACCGTCGTCCTCGGGACGGCGCAGGGGAGGACGGACGCCCGCGAGGGCGCCGACTTCTTCCCGCTGACCGTCGACGTCGAGGAGCGGATGTACGCCGCCGGGAAGATCCCGGGCGGCTTCTTCAAGCGCGAGGGGCGGCCGACCGAGCGGGCGATCCTGACCGCGCGCATGATCGACCGTCCGGTCCGGCCCCTGTGGCCGAAGGGCTACCGCAACGAGGTGCAGTGCGTGGCGACCGTGTTCTCGGCCGACCTCGTCATCCCGCACGACATCCTCGCGATCAACGCAGTCTCCGCCGCGCTGCACGTGTCGCCGCTGCCGTTCCTCGGCCCGATCGGCGCCGTGCGGATGGGGCTGCTCGAGGGGAACCTCGTCGTCAACCCGACGCTCGAGGAGACGGAGCACAGCTCCGACCTCGACCTGATCGTCGTCGGCACGAAGGAGGGGCTGACGATGGTCGAGGCGGGCGCGAACCGCGTCCCCGAGAACGTCATCCTCGAGGCGCTCGACGTCGCGCACCGCGAGATCGTGAAGCTCTGCGAGGCGCAGGAGGAGCTGCGCGCGCGGGCCGGCAAGGAGAAGTGGCTCGACCAGGCGACCACCGAGCGGCTCGAAGCGCAGTACGGGCACGAGATCTGGACGCGCATCCAGGAGCAGGGAATCCGCGAGGCGGCCGCGATCCTCGAGGAGATCGTCGCGAAGGAGTGCGGCGAGCTCTCGATGGGCTCGACGCAGGACCAGGTCATGCGCGAGCTCCAGACGCGGATGTCGCTCGCGCAGATCCTCGAGAAGCAGCGCTCCGTCGCCGTCGAGGGCCCCGTGCGCGAGCAGTTCGAGAGCGACCTGCGCGGCCTGACCGAGGCGGAGCAGGACTCCAGGGAGCTGAAGTCGGCGAAGCGCAACCTGCTCTACGACCGCATCGTCGAGTCCGTCGAGCTGCCGTTTCCCGGCGACGAGGACGGCGAGAAGGACGCGCTGACGAGGTCGTACGTGCGGAAGGCGTGCGAGTCGATCTACAAGAACCTCGTCCGACGCAAGATCGCCGTCGAGAAGCGGCGGCCGGACGGGCGCTCGGAGACCGAGATCCGGCCGATCGAGGTCGAGGTCTCGGTCATGCCGCGCACGCACGGCTCCGGCCTCTTCACGCGGGGCCAGACGCAGATCATGACGCTGCTCACGCTCGGCACCGCCAAGGAAGGGCAGCGGATCGACGACCTCTCGCTCGAGACCGAGCGGAGGTACATGCACCACTACAACTTCCCGCCCTACTCGGTCGGCGAGACCGGCCGAATGGGCTCGCCGAAGCGGCGCGACATCGGCCACGGGGCGCTCGCGCAGCGGGCGCTCGAGGCGGTCATCCCGCCGGAGGACGAGTTCCCCTACACGATCCGTCTCGTCTCCGAGACCCTCGAGTCGAACGGATCGTCGTCGATGGGCTCGGTCTGCGGGTCGACGCTGGCGCTGATGGACGCGGGCGTGCCGATCAAGGAGCCCGTCTCCGGCATCGCGATGGGCCTCGTCAAGGAGGGCGACGACTACGTCATCCTCACCGACATCCAGGGGGCCGAGGACCACCTCGGCGATATGGACTTCAAGGTCGCGGGGACGCCCGACGGGATCACCGCGCTCCAGATGGACATCAAGATCACCGGCGTCAGCCGCGAGATCATGGAGCGCGCGCTCGCGCAGGCGAAGGACGCACGGGTCGCGATCCTCGGACGGATGCTCGAGGCGATCGCACAGCCGCGCGAGGCGCTCGCAGCGCACGCGCCGCGCATCTCGACGATCCAGATCAACCCCGAGTACATCGGCATGGTGATCGGCAAGGGCGGCGAGACGATCCGCGCGCTCGAGTCCGAGAACGACGTGCAGATCGACATCGAGGAGGACGGGACGATCCTCGTCTACGCCACCGACGGGACCAAGGCCGACGCCGCGATCTCCGCCATCCAGGCGCTGACCAAGGAGCCGGAGGTCGGTGACCAGTACACGGGCAAGGTCGTGAAGACGACCGACTTCGGCGCGTTCGTCGAGCTGAAGAAGGGGACCGACGGCCTGCTGCACGTCTCGAACGTCGGCCCCGGCCGCGTGAACCACATCGAGGACGTGATCCAGCGCGGTGACATCCTGGACGTGATCGTGCAGGAGGTCGACAAGGCGCGGGGCCGCATCGGCCTCAAGCTGGTGCAGAAGCACGAGAACGGAGGCGTGGTCTCGCCGGAGGAGCTCGTCGAGCGGGCGAAGAACGCACCGCCGCGCGAGCCGCGCGAGGAGCGTCCGCGCCGCGACGGCGACCGCCGCGGCGGCCGCGGCCGACGGGAGCGGCAGGAGTCGAGAGCGGAGTAGGCGCGTCGAGTGGTGTCTGACACCATCGGTGTCAGACACCATGCGCCCGCCGGAGAGCCTCACCGACGGAGTGGTCGTCCTGCGCGAGCTGCGCGAGGACGACCGCCCCGTCGTCCTCGCGACGATGCGCGACCCGCTCGTCGCGCAGTGGCTGAACATGCCGCACGAGCCGGGCGACCGCGACTTCGACTCGCTGCTGCGCCTCGCGCACGACGGGCGCACGACCGGCACCCGCTTCGACTTCGTCGTCACCGAGCGCGGCTCCGACGTGTCGCTCGGCGCGGTGATCGCGTCGCGCCGCCACCGCGAGAACTACGAGGTGGCGTACCTCGCGCGCGCGGACGGCCGCGGGCGCGGGCTGATGACGCGTGCGGTGCGGCTCGTGTGCGGTTGGCTGTTCCAGGAGGGAGTCGGCCGGATCGAGCTGCGGACGCACCCCGACAACGAGTCGTCGCAGCGTCTCGCCGAGCGGTGCGGCTTCCAGCGCGAGGGGCGGGAGCGCAGGTCGATCTGGCTGCACGGCCGGCGCGCGGACGCGATCCTCTGGTCGCTCCTTCCCGAGGACCCGCGGTGACGCTGCACTCCGTCCGCGGCCGTTCGCTGTTCGTCGCGCCGATCCGCGTCGCGCTCGGCGTCGTATGGCTCGTCGCGGCGCGCCTCGCCGGTGCCGCGTCGGCGGCGGCGTTGCTCGCGTTCGCCGGCGGCGTCTTCGTGACGTGCTTCACGCTGCTCAACGACCCGCGCACGCGGTTGCTCCCGCAGCGCGAGCCGAAGCCGGCACCGGTCCACGCACCGGTCGCGTCACCGGCGCGGCAGGCCCTTGCCGCGCTCATGCCGAGCACCGTCGGTGTGTCGTTCCTCGCGGCGGTCGCGATCGCGGTGCAGGCCGTTCTGACAGCGCTCCTCGGCGGCATCTGCGCGGGCCTCGGCGTCGCGGGCGCGTTCGCGGCGCTGCGCATCGACCCGCGGCTCTACGTCGAGCCGAAGTCGGGCGCCCTGTATCGCCGCTGACGCGCGCGCACACTACGCTACGTCGGTGCAGAACTGGGTGCTGACGGAGCTCGACTCCGGCGAGCGCGTCGTCTCCGAGCGGCTCGACCACGTTCGGTCGGCGGCCGTCGGCTACTGGATCGGTGCCGGCTCGCGCGACGAGGAGACGCACGAGGCCGGCGTCACGCATTTCATCGAGCACCTGCTGTTCAAGGGCACCGCGAGGTACACCGCCGTCGACATCGCCGAGATCTTCGACGGGCTCGGCGGAGAGCTGAACGCCGCGACCTCGCGCGAGCACACCCTCGTCTACGCCCGTGTGCCCGACCACCACCTCGAGACGGCCGTCGACGTGATGAGCGACATGGTGTTCGCGCCGTCGTTCGCCGATCTCGACGCGGAGCGCGAGGTCGTCCTCGAAGAGATCGCGATGTACGACGACGCGCCGCAGGAGCTCGTCCACGACCTGATCGCCGATGCCGTGTTCGGCGACCACCCGCTCGGGCGGCCGGTGATCGGGACCGCCGACGTGATCTCGTCGATCGAGCGTGAGTCGATCGCGCGCTACCACGACGAGATGTACGTCCCGGCGAACATCGTGGTGGCGGCAGCCGGGAACGTGGAGCACGACCGCGTCGTCGAGCTGGTCGAGCGCGCGCTCACGAGGCGCGTGGCCGTCGCCGAGTCGCGGCTGAACGCGCGCCCGCCGCTCGTCCAGGCGCCCCCGCCGCGCCTGCGCTTCCAGCGGAAGGACACCGAGCAGTACCACGTGTGCCTCGGCGCGCCGGGCATCTCGCGCTCCGACCGCCGCCGCTTCGCGGTGTCGCTGCTCGACGCGATCCTCGGCGGCTCCGCGTCGTCGCGCCTCTTCCAGGAGATCCGCGAGAAGCGCGGCATGGCGTACGCCGTGTACTCGTTCGTGTCGCAGTACACCGACACCGGGCAGATCGGGATCTACCTGGGGACGCGCGAGGACAACCTGGCCGACGCGCTCGCTATCACCGCGGAGCAGATCGCCGACGTGGCCGGCGGCAACCTTCCCGAGCGAGAGCTCGTGCGCGCGAAGGAGAACCTCAAGGGCCGCATCCTGCTCTCGATGGAGTCGACGTCGACGAGGATGAACCGGCTCGGGAAGTCCCTGATCACGGACTCGGAGCTGCTCTCCCTCGACCGGATCGTGGCGGAGGTGGACGCCGTCGACGCGGCCTCCGTCTCGGCGCTTGCTGCGGCGCTGCTGGCACCGGAGCGGCTGTCGGCGGCGTGCATCGGGCCGGACGAGGACCGGTTCCTGAGCGCGCTCGCGCGCGTCACGCCGGCGCTCGCTACGGCGGCGTGAAGGTCCTCCTCAACGGGCGGGCCGGGCGTGTGGGGTCGGTGCTCGGGCCGGGGCTCGAGGCGGCGGGGCACGTGCTCGTCGAGTCGCTGGACGGCGCCGAGGCGATGGTCGACTTCACGCGACCCGACGCCGTCGCGGCGAACGTCCGCGCTGCGGTCGACGCGGGTGTCCCCGCCGTCGTGGGGACGACGGGGTGGGAACCGGAGGAGTTCCGGGACGCGCCGGTGGCGATCTTCTACGCGCCGAACTTCGCGCTCGGCGCAGTGCTGATGATGCGCTTCGCCGCGGAGGCGGCGCGGTACTTCGAGCGCGCCGAGATCGTCGAGCTGCACCACGCGTCGAAGGTCGACGCACCCTCCGGCACCGCTCGGCTGACCGCCGAGCGGATGGGCGGCAAGGTGCCGATCCATTCCGTGCGCCTGCCGGGGCTGAACGCGCACCAGGAGGTGATCCTCGGCGGCGCGGGGCAGACGCTCACGATCCGCCACGACGCGTTCTCGCGCGAGGCGTACACGCCGGGCGTCCTGCTCGCGCTCGAGAAGCTGCCGTCGCTGCGACCCGGCTTGACGGTCGGCCTGGACTCGCTTATCTACACGTGATGACCTGCGCCACCTGCGGCGCCGAGAATCCGCCGGGCCATCGCTTCTGCGGCCAGTGCGGCAGCGCGCTCTCGACGACGTGCCCCGCCTGCGGCCACGAGGCGCGCGCGGGCGAGCGGTTCTGCGGCGCGTGCGGGACCCCGCTCGTCGGTATCCCTGCGCAGGTCGAGGCCCGCGCTCCCGAGCCGGTAGCCGAGCGGCGCCTCGTCACGGTCCTGTTCGCCGACCTCGTCGGCTTCACGCCGCTCTCGGAGTCGCGTGACCCCGAGGAGGTGCGCGAGCTCCTCTCGCGCTACTTCGACGCCTGCCGCCGGCTCGTCGAGCTGTACGGCGGCGTCGTCGAGAAGTTCATCGGCGATGCGGTGATGGCGGTGTGGGGCGCGCCGGCCGCCCAGGAGGACGACGCCGAGCGCGCCGTGCGCACCGCGCTCGATCTCGTCGCGGCCGTAAGCGCGCTCGGCGACGAGGTCGGCGCGGCCGACCTGCGCGCCCGCGCCGGCGTTCTCACGGGCGAGGCCGCCGTGAACGTGGGCGCCGTCGGCGAGGGGATGGTCGCCGGCGACCTCGTCAACACCGCATCGCGGATCCAGGCGTCCGCCGAGCCCGGAACGGTGCTCGTGGGCGACGCGACGAGGCGCGCCTCCGAGGCCGCCGTCGTGTTCGAGGACGCCGGCGCGCACACGCTCAAGGGCAAGGCCGAGCCGGTGCGGCTGTGGCGTGCGGTACGCGTGACCGCGGCCCGCGGCGGCGCGCTTCGCTCGGAGGGGCTCGAAGCGCCGTTCGTCGGGCGCCAGCGCGAGCTGCGCCTCGTGAAGGAGCTCTACCACGCAGCCGCCGAGCAGTCGCGCGCGCAGCTCGTGCAGATCACGGGCATCGCCGGCATCGGCAAGTCGCGTCTCGCGTGGGAGTTCGAGAAGTACCTCGACGGGATCGACGAGCTCGTGTGGTGGCACCGCGGCCGCTGCCTGGCCTACGGCGAGGGCGTGGCCTACTGGGCGCTCGCGGAGATGGTGCGGACCCGCGCCGGCATCGTCGAGGGCGAGGAGCAGGAATCGGCCCGCCAGAAGCTCGCCGCCTGCCTCGCGCAGCACCTCCCCGACGACGAGGAGCGTGCCTGGGTCGGGCCGAGGCTCGCGAACCTGCTCGGCCTCGAGGAGCGCGCCGACACCGACCGGCAGGACCTGTTCGCGGCGTGGCGGCTCTTCTTCGAGCGCCTCGCGGACCAAGGCCCGGTGGCGATGCTGTTCGAGGACCTGCAGTGGGCCGACGAGGCGCTGCTCGCGTTCGTCGAGTATCTGCTCGAGTGGTCGGCATCGCAGCGGCTGTACGTCGTCGTGCTCGCCCGGCCGGAGCTCGCCGGGCAGCACCCGGAGTTCGCGCGCGGCGTCCGCAACAGCACGAGCCTCGCGCTCGAGCCCCTGTCGGAGCGCGAGATGGCAGAGCTGCTCGACGGCTACGTCCCGGGACTGCCGGACGAGGTGAAGTCGCAGGTCCTCGAGCGGGCCCAAGGCGTGCCGCTGTACGCCGTCGAGACGGTGCGCATGCTCCTCGACCGCGGCCTGCTGGTGCGCGACGGCCCGGTGTACCGGCCCACGGGCGAGATCGCGAGCCTCGACGTCCCGGAGACGCTGCACGCGCTCGCCGCGGCTCGTCTCGACGGCCTGACGGCGGAAGAGCGCCAGCTCGTGCAGCAGGCGAGCGTCCTGGGAAAGACGTTCACGAAGCAGGCGCTCGCCGCCATGACCGGCGCGTCCGAAGAGGAGCTGGACCCGCTTCTCGCGAGCCTGATCCGGAAGGAGGTGCTGTCGCTCCAGGCCGACCCACGGTCGCCGGGGCGCGGCCAGTACGGCTTCCTGCAGGAGCTGCTGCGACAGGTCGCGTACGAGACGCTCGCCCGCAAGGAGCGAAAGAGCCGGCATCTCGCGGCGCTGGCCGCGATCGAGGCGACGTTCGCCGACGCCGAGCAGGACGTGCCGGAAGTCCTCGCCGCCCACCTGCTCGCGGCGGCGGACGCCGCGCCGAACGATCCGGACGTCGGCGAGATCAGGACACGGGCGCGGGCCGCGCTCGCGCAGGCGGGCGAGCGCGCCGCGGCGCTGGCGGCGCCCGCCGAGGCGCAGCGGCACTTCGACCAGGCGGCCGAGCTCGCGGCCGGCGACCCTGCTGCGGAAGCGGCATTGCTCGAGCGGGCGGGCTCGCTCGCGTTCCACGCGGGCACGCCCGCGGCCGCGCGCGAACGGCTCGAGCGTGCCATCGACCTCCACGAGCGTCACGGCGACCCGCTGGCGGCGGCTCGCGCGGGAATCGTCCTTGCCGACATCGACGTGTCGCAGGCGCGGATCGACGAGGGACGGCGCCGGCTCGAGGCGGCCGTCGCCGCGTTGGAGCAGGCGGGGCCGACGGCCGAGCTGGCGGCGACGCTCGCGCACCTCGCACGCATGCAGTCGCTCGCCGGCGACGCCGACGCGGCCGCGCAGACGGTCGACCGGGCGCTTCGACTCGCCGACATGCTCGGGGCGGAGGTCGTGTTCGTCGACGCGCTGACCATCAAGGCGAGCGTCCTCCTGAACCAGGCGCGCCTGCTCGAGGCGCGCGTCCTCTTCGAGGCAGCTCGTCCGCGCGCTCGCGCGACCGACCTGAGCAGCACGTGGTGGCGGGCGACGAACAACCTCGCCCTGCTGCTCGAGCAGACGGACGAGTACGAAGACGGCTTCGCCCTGACGGACGAGATGGAGACGCTCGCGCGGCAGCGCGGCGACCTCGAGCTCCTCGCGGCAGCCCGGTTCGGCGTCATCGCGACCCTGGTCGAGCTCGGGCGCTGGGACGAGGCGCTCGCCCGTGCGGACGAGGCGCTCGAGGTCAAGGCGAGCCTCTGGGCGACGAGCGAGCGGATCTCGGTCGTCGCAGTCCACTGCGAGCGCGGCGACCTCGTCGCCGCGGAGCGACTGATGGCCGAGCAGGCGCACCAGCGGACTGCGGGCCAGGCGGAGTTCGTGGTCGGGTTCGCCGCCATGGAGGCTCGTCTCCACCGCGCCCGCGGTCGCTTCGCCGAAGGGCTCGCTGCGGCCGAGAGAGGCCTCAGCGGGCGCGGCACGCTGACGCTCGCGAACCCGCGGAACCGAATCTGCCTCGTCGAGGCGCTGGAGGGTGCGCTGGCGCTCGACGACCTCGCCAGGTGCGACGAGCTGCTCGCGCTGCTCGACGCGCTTCCGCCCGGTCAGCTCACTCCGTCGCTGAGCGCGTGGCGGCACGTCTTCCACGCGCGGCTCGCGGCGCGGCGCGACGGGATGCGTGACGTGGACGAGCATTTCCGGCGCGCGGAAGGCATCTTCGGCGAGCGGGGACTGGTCTTCCACCTCGCGCGCACGGAGCTCGAGCACGCCGAATGGCTCCAGGCGAACGGAAGAGCCGCGGAGGCCGAGCCGCTGCTCGCGCAGGCGCGCGAGGTCTTCGAACGGCTCGAGGCGAGGCCGTGGCTCGGGCGCCTCGACGGCGTCGCGCGCGCCGAGGTTCCCGCGTAGAGCTTCGGGAGGAGACCGTCGCCCTCGCGGGAGTCGAGCTGCGGCTCCTGCGCCCGGCTTCGCCCGACGCGCTGATCGACGAGGAGGCGTTCGCCGCCGACGAGTTCCTGCCGTACTGGGCGGAGCTGTGGCCGGCGGCGGTGGCGCTCGCGGAGGCGCTCCCGGAGGTGGCAGGGCTGCGCGTCGTCGAGCTCGGCTGCGGGCTCGGGTTGCCGTCGCTCGTCGCCGCCGCGCGCGGCGCAGACGTGACGGCCGTCGACTGGGCGGAGGACGCGATCGCGCTGCTGCGCCAGAACGCGGCGCGCAACGGGCTGCAGGCCCGTGCCGCGGTGCGCGACTGGCGCGAGCCGTGGACCGAGCGGTTCGACCTCGCGCTCGCTGCGGACGTGCTGTACGAGCGGCGGAACGTCGAGCCGGTGCTCGCGCGGCTCCGCGAGCTCGCGCCGGAGAGCCTGGTCGGCCTCGCCGGCCGGCCCTACGAGCACGAGTTCCTGCGGCTCGCCGGCGACGTGGAGCAGCTCGCCCCGCGAGTCGTCCGGCTCCGGCAGGCGCCAGGCGTACAATCGTGTCCGTGCTAGGCCACGTCCTCACGGCGATGGTCACACCCTTCCGCGACGACGGGAGCGTCGACTTCGACGCGTTCCAGGAGCTCGCGCGCTACCTCGTCGAGCACGGCTCCGACGGCGTCGTCGTCGCCGGCACGACCGGCGAGGGCTCGACGCTGTCCGACGACGAGCGGATCGACCTCGTCCGCGCCGCGGTCGAGACCGTGGGCGGCGTCGCCACGGTCGTCGCCGGCACGGGCACGAACGACACCGCGCATTCCACGCACCTCACGGAGGCAGCCCACGTGGCCGGCGCCGACGCGTTCCTCGTCGTCGCGCCGTACTACAACAAGCCGCCGCAGCGGGGTATCCTCGCGCACTTCGAGAAGGTCGCGCGGGTGAGCGACAGGCCGGTCGTCGTCTACAACATCCCGTCGCGCGTGGTCGTGAACATCGAGCCGGAGACGATGTTGCGGCTGGCCGAGATCGAGAACGTCTCGGCGGTCAAGCAGGCGAACCGCGACCTGGCGCAGGCGCGGCACATCGTGGAGGCGGGGCTCGACCTGTACGCGGGCGACGACAACCTCGTGCAGCCGTTCCTGGAGGTCGGAGGCGTCGGAGGCGTCTGCGTCCACACGCACGTCGTCGGCCCGCAGGTCGCCGAGCAGGTCCGCGCGGCGACCGAGGGCGACCTCGAGCGGGCGCGCGAGCTCGACCGCGCGCTCGCGCCGGCGTGCGAGCTCGTCGGCGTGGTCTCGAACCCGATCGCGATCAAGGCCGCGCTGCGGCTGCTGGGTCACCGCGTCGGCGGCCACCGGCTCCCGCTCGTCGAGCCGGACGACGAGGAGCTCGCGCGCGTGCGCGGCTGTCTCGAGCGCCTGGGCCTCCTGGTCGCCGCCTGAGCTACCTACACTGCGGAGCCAGTGGACGCGCTCCGCATCATCCCGCTCGGCGGCCTCGGAGAGGTCGGCAAGAACATGACCGTCTACGAGGCCGGCGCCGAGACGATCGTGGTCGACGCCGGGATGTCGTTCCCGCGCGACGAGCACCTCGGCGTCGACGTGATCCTTCCCGACTTCGGGTACCTGCGCGCCCGCCGCGTGCGTGCCGTCGTCCTCACGCATGCGCACGAGGACCATGTCGGCGCGCTGCCGTTCCTCATGCGCGAGGTGCGCGTGGAGGAGATCTGGGCGACGCGGCTGACGCTGGGGCTCGTGAAGTCGAAGCTCGACGAGCACGGCCTGCTGCGCGCCGCCGAGCTGCGCGAGGTCGACCCGGAGGCGGGGCCGATCGACCTCGGGCCGTTCCGGCTCGAGTTCGTCCGCATGGCGCACTCGATCCCGGACTCCGTCGGGATCGCGATCGAGACCGGCGCGGGCCGCGTCTTCCACACGGGCGACTGGAAGCTCGACCACACGCCCGTCGACGGGCTCAAGACCGACGTGGGGCGGCTCGCCGACCTCGGGAACCGCGGCGTCGACCTCCTGCTCGCCGACTCGACCAACGCCGAGCGTCCCGGCTTCACGCGCTCCGAGCGCGTGGTCGGAGACGCCTTCCGGCAGATCATCCCGGCGCGGCGCGGCCGCATTCTCGTCTCGAGCTTCGCGTCGAACATCCACCGCATGCAGCAGGCGATCGACGTCGGCGCCGAATTCGGGCGGAAGATCGTGATCGTGGGCCGCTCCATGCGCCGTAACCTGAACGTCGCGCGGAACCTCGGGTACGTCCAGGTGCCGGAGGACATGCTCGTCAAGGCGGCCGACGTCGAGGAGGTGCCGGCGGGCGCGCAGCTTGTCCTCTGCACGGGCTCGCAGGGCGAGCCGCTGTCCGCGCTGACACGCATCGCCTACGACGACCACCCCGCGATCAAGGTTGAGCGCGGCGACACGGTGATCCTGTCCGCGCGCCCGGTCCCGGGGAACGAGCTGCGGGTGCACGACACGATCAACCAGCTCACCCGGCGCGGCGCGGAGGTGCTGCACGAGGAGAACGCCGACGTGCACGTGTCGGGCCACGGGCGCGCCGAGGAGCTGCGCACGCTGATCGGGCTCGTGCGTCCGAAGGCGGTGATGCCGATCCACGGCGAGTACCGCATGCAGGCGGCGCACGCGCGGCTCGCGCAGGAGGGCGGGGTGCCGGCGTCGTCGATCGTGCTGGCCGAGAACGGCGATGTCGTGGAGCTCTCTCCGGACGGCGTCCGGATCGTCGACCGCATCGACGCCGGCGTGACGTTCGTGGACGGCCTCGGCGTCGGCGACATCTCGGACGTCGCGTTGCGCGACCGGCGGCACATGTCGGAGGACGGCGTCCTGATCGTCGTCACCACGCTCGCGGACGGCGCGGCCTCGCAGCCCGAGCTGATCTCGCGCGGGTTCGCCGAGAGCGACGAGCTGCTCGACGAGATGCGCCGGGAGGCGCACCAGATCGTGCGCGAGCTGCTCGCCGACGACATCCGCGAGATCAAGCTGCTGCAGGAGCACATCCACGACGGGATAGGGCAGCTCGTCTACGACCGCACCCGGCGCCGGCCGATGATCCTCCCGGTGGTGGTCGAGGTATGACGATTCCGCTTGGCACGCGGCCCGAGTGGGCGGCGGTGATCGCGGAGCACGCGGTCGAGGAGCGCACCGCGCGGCGGTTGATCGGGCAGCTCCTCGCGGTCGAGGTGGCATCGCTCGCGTTCTGCCGGCTGCTGGAGCGGTGGGCGCGCGGGGACGCGGACCCGGCGACGCCGGGGCGGCGGCAGGCGGCGCTCAGGCGGGCGGCCGACCGCGTCGAGACGGCGCTCGCCGGGCTCGAGACGCCGCTCGGCCGGTACCTGCTGGAGCTCGAGGCCGACCGTGCGGAGGGGCGGTCGTGGTTCGGCGAGCCGGGAGCGGGGGAGCTCGTCGACTGGCAGCCCGTGCTCGACCGCGCCGGAGTCAAGGTGGCGCCGCACCGCGTCGCGCAGGCGTACCTGGAGCTCGCGGTGTTCGTGCGCGCGCTCGAGGGTCTGTCGTCGACGGTGCGGTGGCGCTCAGCGCTCGATGCGGGCTCGCTCTGGGCGGGGCTCTTCGACCTGCGCGAGAACCTGCTCGGCCGCGCGCTCGACGACCTCCGCGCAATCGCCGCCTGATCGCGTCACGAAGACCCCATTGTGGCGATGCCCGAGCGAGACCCGGCCGGTGGCAGCCACAGCGGACCCTCGTCCACAAGCCGAGACGCGGGGTTCGGGCGCGCGCTGCGGCCCGTGGTGGGCGGCTCGAAGGGACGCGGGGTGTGGATGGGTTGCGCGGGGCAGGGACATGTCCGGCGGCCGTGTCACGAAGTCGCGCCGCGTAGGCTCCGCGAATGCCGGTCGAGCTCACCGTCGTCGGCTCGATCAACCTCGACCTCGTCGCGCGGGTCGACCGGCTGCCGCGCGCCGGCGAGACGATCGCGGCGGCCGACTTCGCGCGCGTCCCCGGTGGGAAGGGAGCGAACCAGGCCGTCGCCGCCGCGCGCCTCGGCGCGAGCGTCCGCCTCGTCGGCGCAGTCGGCGACGACGCTCTCGCCGACGAGGCGCTCGCCGGGCTCGTCCAGGCGGGCGTCGAGCTGGAGCTCACCCGTGTGGGCACGACCGGCGTCGCGCTGATCCTCGTCGACGCGGCCGGCGACAACCAGATCGTCGTGGTGCCGGGCGCCAACGCGCACGTGCCGCCGGCGTCGCCGGCGGGCGCCGTGCTGTGCCAGCTCGAGGTCCCGGACGAGATCGTCACGGCCGCGGCCCAAGCCGCCGACTTCTTCGCCCTCAACGCGGCGCCCGCCCGCCCGATCGACGTCGAGCCGGACCTGCTGATCGTGAACGCGCTCGAGCACGAGATCGTCTCCCGCGGCCGCACAGTCGCCGTCACCTACGGCGCCGACGGCGCCGCGCTCTTCGACGACGGCCGCGAGGTCGCGCGGGCACGGCCCCCGAAGGTCGACGCCGTCGACGGCACCGCGGCCGGCGACGCCTTCGCCGCGTGCCTCGTCGTCTCGCTCCTCGAGGGGCGCGACCCACCCGACGCGCTTGCGCGCGCGTGCGCCGCCGGTGCTCTCGCGGCTTCGCGGTTCGGCGCGCAGCCATCGCTTCCCACCGCCGCCGAGGTTGACGCGATACTCGCGGCATGACGCCGACGCCGATCGTCCTCGATTGCGACCCTGGGCACGACGACGCGATCGCGATCCTGCTCGCCCTCGCGTCGCCGGAGATCGAGCTCGTCGGCGTCACTACCGTCTCCGGCAACCAGACGCTCGACAAGACGACGGCGAACGCGCTGCGCGTGCTCGAGCTCGCCGGCCGCAGCGACATCCCGGTCCACGGCGGAGCGGACGCGCCGATCGTGCGCGGGCGCGACGTCGCCGCGCACGTCCACGGCGAGTCGGGGCTGGACGGCCCGGACCTGCCGCCGCCGTCGCACGAGCCGCGCCCGCAGCACGCGGTCGAGTTCCTCGCGGAGCAGTTCCGCCGCCCGGACAAGCCGGTCCTCGTCGCGACAGGCCCGTTGACGAACGTCGGCCTGCTGTTCGCGACGCACGCCGACGCGCGCCCGGAGCGGATCGTGCTGATGGGCGGCTCGATCGGCGAGGGCAACCGCACTCCCGCGGCCGAGTTCAACATCTGGGCGGATCCCGAGGCCGCGCAGCGCGTGTTCCAGGAGGCCCTCGACACGACGATGGTCGGCCTCGACGTCACGCACAGAGCGCTGATCCGCGACGAGCACACCGAGCGCATGCGCGCTGCCGGGCGCGTCGGCCGGGTCGTGGCGGAGCTGATGGACTTCTACTCGCGGTTCCACCGGGCGCGGTACCCGGACCTCGACGGCTCGCCGATGCACGACCCGGTCTGCGTCGCGCACCTCATTGACCCGACGCTGCTCGACGTCCGCGAAGCGCACATCGAGGTCGACTGCACGACCGGCCCGAGCTGGGGGCGGACGAACGTCGATTGGCGCCGGCGCGAGCACGGCGGCCCGCCGAACGCGAAGGTCGCGCTCGACGTCGACGGCGAGCGCTTCGCGGAGCTGGTCGTCCAGCGCATCAGCGAGCTGCGATGACCATCGTCTTCGGCGCGATCGCGCCGCACGGAAACCCGGTGTACGAGCAGCCGGACGGCGTGACGGCGAAGGGCATGCACGAGCTCGCGTGCCGGCTGCGCGCGTCGGGCGCCGAGGCGGCGATCCTCGCCACGCCGCACGGCACGCTCCTCGACGGCCACTTCGGCGTCGTTCGCTCCGCGCGCCTGACCGAGCACCCGAACCGGTTCGTCGAGGCGGAGCGCCTGTACAAGGGCGACGGCGACCCCGAGCTCGCCGACGCATGCGTCCGAGCGCTTCGCGACGCACGGCTGCCGGCGCTGGGGCTGACGTTCGGCTCGACGTTCGCGGATGGGTCCGAGATGCCGATCGACTGGGGGGCCGGCATTCCGCTCACGTTCCTGCGCGTGCCCGCGGTGATCGTGACGCCGTGTCGCGCGCTCCCGAACGCGGACCACGTGCGCGCAGGCGGCGCGCTCGCGCTGGCGACGCGCGACAGGCCTGTCGCCTTCGTCGCGAGCGCCGACCAGGGCCACGGGCACACCGTCGACGGCCCCTACGGCTTCAGCGAGGACTCGCGTCCCTACGACGAGCAGGTCCAGGACGTCGTGCGCCGAAACGCGCTGCGCGAGCTCGCCGCGTGGGACCCCGAGTACGCGAAGGCCGCGCTGGCCGACAGCTTCTGGCAGATGCTGATGCTCCACGGCGCGCTCTCCTGCGCGCGCTACGACGCGGAGCTCATCTCGTACGAGGCGCCCACGTACTTCGGGATGCTGACGGCGTCGTTCACGCGGCAGGAGTGACGGGCACCGGGGCGAAGTGCCCGGCATGGCGCGCAGGAAGCGGCCTCGCAAGACGTCCCCGAAGACGCCGAGCCGCGTCAAGAAGCGGCGCGGCGCCCGCCGGCTGAGAAACCGCGCGCAGGAGCATCCCGAGCTCGTCGGGCTGGCGCTCGCCGGCCTCGGCGTCTTCCTCGCCGCCGTCCTCTGGTTCGGCTTCAGCGGCGGCCCGGTCGCGCACGTCGTGAAGGCCGGCGTGGGCGTCGCGGCGTACCTCGCTCCGCTCGTGCTCGTTCCGCTCGGGGCGTTGATCGTGACCCGCAGCGAGCTCGTCGACATGCGCCCGTTCCGGCTCGGCCTCGCGGTCGCCGTCCTCGGGTTGCTGCTGACACTCGGCCGCAGCCACGGCGGCCTCGCCGGCCACGGCCTCGAGGCGGCGGTCGCGCTCGCGCTCGGCTCGACCGGCGCGACCATCCTCGGCGTCCTGCTCGCGATCGCAGGTGGGACGTTCCTGACCGGGACGAGCCTAGGCGCCATCCTCCGCAGGACCGGCCACGTCGTGCATCTCGCCCACCAGCGGGTGCGCGACGCTCAGTCCAGGTACCAGGTCCCGGAGGACGACGAGGAGGAGTACGAGGAGATTCCGGAGCCGGTGAGCGACTCGATCTCGGTCGGGCCGCCGCCTGTCCTCTACGTCCAGGAGGAGGACGAACCGGAGGAGGACTTCGACGAGGTCGAGACGGCCGAGTCGCAGGAGCAGCTCTTCCCGGCGCCGGAGCCGGTCGTCGGCGAGTACGAGCTCCCGGACCGCAGCCTGCTCAAGAAGTCGAAGCCGGGCACGGGCCCCAACGGCGAGGCGAGCCAGCGCGTCGCCGACGCGCTCGTGACGTGCCTCGCGCACTTCGGCGTCGAGGCGACCGTGATCGGCCAGATCGCGGGGCCGCGTGTGACGCGCTACGAGCTGCAGCTCGCGCCGGGGACGAAGGTCGGCAAGGTCGCCAACCTGAAGGACGACCTGAGCTACGCCCTCGCGACGACCGAGATCCGCATCCTCGCGCCCATCCCCGGCAAGCAGGCGGTCGGCGTCGAGGTCCCGAACCTGAGCCCCAACCTCGTCACGCTCGGCGACATCTACGACGACCTGCCGGCGACCGCGAGCCCGCTGTCCGTCTGGCTGGGCAAGGACATCTCCGGCGCCTCCGTGTGGGCGGACCTCGCGCGGATGCCGCACATCCTGATCGCCGGTACGACAGGGTCGGGCAAATCGGGCTGCATCAACACGATCCTCACCTCGATCCTCCTGCGCGCGACTCCCGACGACGTCCGGTTGATCCTGGTCGACCCGAAGCGGATCGAGCTCAACTATTACGAGTCGATCCCGCACCTCCTGACGCCCGTCGTCTCGAGCCCGAAGGAGGCGAGCGCCGTCCTCCTGAACGTCGTGACGGAGATGGAGCGCCGCTACGAGCGGCTCTCGCAGGTGCGCGCGCGGAACCTCCCGGAGGCGAACCGCGCCCTGCGCAAGCGCGGCGAGCCCGAGCTCCCGTACCTGCTCGTCGTGATCGACGAGCTCGCCGACCTGATGATGGTCAGCCCGCAGGAGGTCGAGGACTCGATCATCCGCCTCGCCCAGAAGTCGCGCGCGGTCGGCATCCACCTCGTGCTGGCGACCCAGCGGCCGTCCGTGGACGTGATCACCGGGATGATCAAGGCGAACGTGCCGTCGCGGATCGCGTTCGCCGTCTCGTCGCAGACGGACTCGCGGGTGATCCTCGACCAGAACGGCGCCGAGAGCCTGCTCGGCCAGGGCGACATGCTCTTCAAGCCGCTGGGGACGTCGCGGCTGCAGCGCGTCCAGGGCGCGTTCGTGACGGAGGAGGAGATCGCGCTGATCGTCGAGCAGACTCGCGTGCAGCGCGAGCAGCAGGTCGACGAGACGTTCCTCGAGGCGCCCCAGGTGTTCGCCGACGACGCCGACTCCGACGAGGGCGGCGACTTCGACCCGGACGAGGACCCGCTCCTCGACAAGGCGATCGAGGTCGTCGTGACCGCGCAGACCGCGAGCGTCTCGCTCCTCCAGCGGCGGCTGCGTGTGGGCTACACGCGGGCGGGGCGTCTGATCGACATGCTGGAGCGGCGCGGGATCATCTCGCCGTACGAGGGGTCGAAGCCGCGACGCGTGCTCGTCTCGGAGCACGACCTCACCGGCATCTCGCCTTCGGGCTAGATTACCCGGCGCCAGTCCCCCCAGAAGGACAATCAAGGAGGGTTCACCAAGTGAGGAAGCGTTGGCTCACGCTCGCGGCGCTTGCGGTCGCGGCTGTGCTGCTCGCGTCGCTCGTGGCCGCCGTTCGCGGCGGCACGGCAAGCGCGGCGCACAAGGCAGGCTTCGGCGCGTGCCTCGTCACCGACATCGGCGGGCTGAACGACAAGTCGTTCAACCACCTCGCCTACGTCGGGCTGCTGCGCGCCGGCAAGACCGGCGTGAAGACGCGTGTCATCCAGTCGCATTCGCCGGCGGACTACATCCCGAACTTCAAGGCGTGCGTGCAGTCGGGCGCCGGGATCACGATCGGCGTGGGCTTCCTGATGACCGACTCGCTCGACGCGATCGCGACGGCGTATCCGAAGAACAAGTTCGCGATCGTCGACGTCGACGTGACGACGATGAAGCACAAGCCGAAGAACGTCGAGGGGCTGCTCTTCCGCGAGCAGCAGGCGGGCTACCTCGTCGGCTACGCCGCCGGCATGTGGGCGAAGCAGAAGGGCGGCAAGGCGGTCGGATCGGTGGGCGGCCTGAAGATCCCGCCGGTCGACCGCTACATCGCCGGGTTCGAGTACGGGGCGAAGAAGGCCGATCCGGGGATCGCGACGTTGAACGACTATTCGCAGGACTTCGTGGCGCAGGCGAAGTGCAAGGAGAAGGCGCTGAACCAGATCGCGCAGGGCTCGGTGGTGGAGTTCCAGGTGGCGGGGCAGTGCGGCCTGGGCGTGCTGGATGCGGCGCACGAGAAGGGCGTGTTCGGGATCGGCGTCGACGCCGACCAGGGCTACCTCGGCCCGTGGGTGATGACGAGCGCGCTCAAGCGCGTCGACGTCGCGGTCTACAACGCGATCAAGGCTGCGCAGGCGGGCAAGCTGGCGGGGGGCACCAACAAGGAGTTCGGCGCCGACATCGGCGGCGTCGGCTACGGCAAGTGGAGCCCGCGGGTGCCGAAGTCGATCCAGACGGCGGTGGCGGCGCAGTTCAAGCTGCTGAAGGCCGGCAAGATCAAGGGCATCCCGACGACGGTGAAGTAGGGTCGGGACGCGTACCGCAGGAACTCAGTTCGGCCATCGGCCGAACTGAGTTCCTGGGTTCCGAGGTCCCGGGTAGGATCGCGCGCAGCGATGCCGGACGCTCCGCTCCTCGAGTTGCGGGGAATCACGAAGCGCTTCCCCGGCGTGCTCGCCAACGACCACGTCGACTTCGACCTCCGGCAGGGCGAGGTGCACGCGCTGCTCGGCGAGAACGGCGCCGGCAAGTCGACGCTGATGAACATCCTCTACGGGCTCTACACGCCCGACGAGGGGCAGATCCTGCTGAACGGGACGCCGATCGAGCTCGGCTCGACGAAGGCTGCGATCGAGCACGGGATCGGCATGGTGCACCAGCACTTCATGCTCATCCCGGTCATGACGGTGGCCGAGAACATCGTCCTCGCGACCGAGCCGCGGCACATGGGCGTGCTCCTCGACTACGACGCAGCGGGGCGGCGCGTGCGCGAGCTCTCCGAGCGGTACGGGCTCGCCGTCGACCCGGACGCACGGATCGACCGCATCACGGTCGGCCAGCAGCAGCGCGTCGAGATCCTGAAGGCGCTCTACCGTGGCGCGGACATCCTGATCCTCGACGAGCCGACGGCGGTGCTGACGCCGCAGGAGGCGCAGGAGCTGTTCGAGATCCTCCGCTCGCTCAAGTCGCAGGGCAAGTCGATCATCTTCATCTCGCACAAGCTGAACGAGGTGCTCGAGGTCGCCGACCGCATCACCGTGCTGCGGCGCGGCGTCGTCGTCGACACCATCCCCGCCGCCGGGGCGACGGAGGAGGGCCTCGCGCGCATGATGGTGGGCCGCGAGGTGCTGCTGCGCGTCGACAAGAAGCCTGCGCGCCCAGGGGCGCCGCTGCTCCAGGTCGAGCACCTGACGGTGATCGACGACCGCGGGCTCGAGGCGGTGCGCGACGTGTCGTTCGAGGTGCACGCGGGCGAGATCGTCGGGCTGGCAGGCGTGGACGCGAACGGCCAGAGCGAGCTCATCGACGCGGTCGCCGGCCTGCGCCAGGTCGAGCGGGGGCGCGTCGTCGTCGACGGCAAGGACGTCACGAACGGGAGCGCGCGAGACGCGCTCGAGGCCGGCATCGGCCACATCCCCGAGGACCGCCACCGGCGCGGGCTCGTCCTGCCGTTCTCGCTCACCGAGAACCTCGCGCTACACGGATACCGCTACGACCCCGACTCGCGCGGCGGGTTCCTGAACCTGCGCGCGATGGCCGACCGCGCGCGGCGCCTGCTCGCAGAGTTCGACGTGCGCGGTGGGTCGCCCGCGACGCCCGCCGGCGCCCTCTCGGGCGGCAACCAGCAGAAGGTGGTGCTCGCTCGGGAGATCGACGGCGATCCGAAGGTGCTGATCGCGGCGCAGCCGACGCGGGGGCTGGACGTCGGCGCGATCGAGTTCGTCCACCGGCGGCTCGTCGAGCAGCGAGACGCGGGCCGGGCGGTGCTGCTGGTGTCGCTCGAGCTGGAGGAGATCCTGTCCCTCTCCGACCGCATCCTCGTCATCTACGAGGGCCGGATCGTCGGCGAGTTCCCGCCGACGGCGACGGAGGAGGAGCTGGGCTTCGCGATGACCGGCGGGCGTGGGCGGAAGCAAGCGGCGTGAGCGTAGGCTTGACGGAGCCTCACAAAGAGCGAAGGCGCCGGCTTCGCCGGCGCCGGGAGCGGGACACTGACTGACGACAACCGCGAGCTCGCGACGACGCAGGACGACGTCGACCAGCCGCCGACGCCGGGGCTCGTCCCGACGCCGCAGCAGCACTTCGTGTCGCGCTTCGGCGGCGTGCGCGGCGCGATCGCGCCCGTGCTGACCACGATCATCGCGTTTCTCGCCGGCGGGCTCGTGGTGCTCGTCACCGGCAAGAACCCGATCAAGGTCTACCACGCGGTCTTCAACGGGACCGGCATCGCGTGGTTCTTCCACGTCGGGAGCTACCACGCGCGGATCCCGTTCTCGACGCACAAGATGTGGTTCCCGTGGAACACCGGCTCGATCGAGGCGGGGAACCTGCAGCAGACGCTGCTGTTGACCACGGCGATCATCCTCTGCGGCCTCGCGGTCGCGTTCGCGTTCCGGTGCGGCATGTTCAACATCGGCGGCCAGGGCCAGTACCTGGTCGGCGCCTACTTCGCCGTCTGGCTCGGCACCTCGTTCGCGCACATGCCTGCGTGGCTGCACGTGACGCTGACCGTCGTCGTCGGAGCGCTCGCCGGCGCGGTCTGGGCCGGGATCGCCGGCTTCCTGAAGGCGACGGTCGGCGCGCACGAGGTGATCTCGACGATCATGCTGAATTGGACCGCGATCTGGGTCGGCGAGTACCTGTTCGGGGAGCAGGGGCCGCTCCAGGGGCCGAACAAGTCCGTCCCGATCTCCGCCGACATCGCCGACGGCGCAAAGCTGCCCGTCTTCTGGGGAGTCGCGCTGCTGCAGGGGCTCTCGATCGGGATCTTCATCGCGCTCGCGATGGTCCTCGTGTACTGGCTGATCATCAACCGCACGACGCTCGGGTTCGAGGTGCGCGCGGTCGGGTTCAACCCCGAGGCGGCGCGGTACGGCGGCATCTCCGTCGCGCGCAACTACTTCCTCGCGATGGCGATCTCGGGCCTCTTCGCCGGCCTCGCCGGCGCGCTCGACATAACCGGCTGGGAGTACAACATCGGCCAGAACGACATCCCCGTGAACCAGATCGGGTTCATCGGGCTCGCCGCCGCCCTGCTCGGCCGCAACACCGCGATCGGCGTCGCCGCCGCCTCGCTGCTCTTCGGCGCGCTCATCAACGGGACGTCGGGGCGCCAGCTCGACCCGTCGGTCTTCCGGCCCGACCTCGCCGGCAACCTGACGACCATCATCCAGGGGCTCGTCATCCTCTTCGTCGGGCTCAACCTCGCGGGCCTCGTCGGCGGGATCAGGCGGCGGAGGAGGCCCTCGTGACGGCGGTCGCCGCGCGCCTCGGCGGCATCCGCTGGACGCACCCCCGCACCATCGGCGTCATGGGGATCCTCCTCGGCGTCCTCGGGTTCTGGCTCGCTCTGCCCCCGCTCACGGCGCGGACGATGCTCGTCCCGATCCTGCTCGGCATCCTCGCGATCGCCGCCGGGATCTGGACGTGGTCGCGCGACCAGCGCCGCATCGGCGGCGGCGCCGTGGCGGCCGGCCTGCTCGGCATCCTCTTCGGCACGCTCGCGACCCATTCGTCGACGGGCCACCTCGACACCGTCGTCGTCTGGAGCGCGCTGCTCGCCGCGACGCTGCGCTACGCGACGCCCCTGACGTACGCGGCGATCGGCGGGCTCTTCTGCGAGCGGAGCGGCGTGATCAACGTCGCCCTCGAGGGGATGCTGCTCACCGGCGCGTTCTTCGGCATCTGGGGCGCGATCTGGGCGCACGGCTGGGCCGGGAACGAGGCGTGGCTGTTCGGCCTCCTCACCGCGGCGCTCGCCGGCATGGGGATGGCGACGATCCACGCGGTGTGGGCGATCTCGCTCAAGGTCGACCAGATCATCTCGGGCACCGCGCTCAACTTCCTCGCGCTCGGGATCACCGGCTACATCTTCATCGACAAGTACGGCGACAGCGGCACGCCGGGCAACGTCCCCGACTACGGGATCCCCGACGTGCACATCCACTTCCTGCAGAACTGGTACTTCATCGGGCCGATCATCGGCCAGCTCAACCTGATGATCTGGTTGTCGTTCCTGCTCCTGATCGCAACGTACGTGTTCGTCTTCCGGACGCCGTACGGGCTCCGGCTGCGCTCGGTCGGCGAGCACCCGCGGGCGGCGGACACCGTCGGCATCTCGGTGTACCGCGTCCGCTACATCGCCGTGATCTCGTCCGGTGCGATCGCGGCGATGGGCGGCGCGTACATCTCGCTCGGGTTCGTGCACTCGTTCAGCGAGAACATCACCGCCGGCACCGGGTTCATCGGCCTCGCGGCGCTCATCTTCGGGAAGTGGCGCCCGTTCCCGACGTGGGGTGCGACCCTGCTGTTCGGGTTCTCGAGCGCGCTCGCCGACCGGCTGCCGGACGCCTACGGGAACCAGTGGGGGACGCTCTTCCAGGCGCTGCCGTACGTCCTGACGCTCGTCGCAGTCGCCGGCGTGATCGGCCGCTCCGTCGGCCCGGCCGCGGCGGGCCGTCCGTATGAGAAGCAGTAAGGGCGTCGCGCGGACGGCGGTCCTGCTCGGCGCCCTCGCCGTGGCCGCGATCCCGCTCGGGGTCCTCGCGGCGCAGGAGAGCGCACGCCTGCGGCTGCTGGAGACGCTCTACGCCGTCGTCCCCGCCGCCGTCCTGCTCGGGCTCGCCGCGCTGGCGGCGTCGCGGCGGGCGCGGTTCAACGCCGCACGCAGCATCGTGGAGCGCGGCCGCGGGCCGCTCCGCCTCGCGCGCGTCGCGGCGTGGGCGGGGCTGTACGCCGGGCTCACGGGCGCGATCGCGCTCGGCGTGTACGGCGTGCTCCGCTGGGCGCAGTAGCCCGTCCGCCGGAGCGCGGCTACGCTTCTCCGGCGTGTTCGAGATCGGGAACAGCCTGCGCGAGGCGCGCGTCCGCCGCGGGATCGACTTCGCGCAGGCGGAGCTCGCGACGAAGATCCGCGGGAAGTACCTGCGCGCGCTGGAGGAGGAGCAGTTCGCGCTCCTGCCGGCGCAGACGTACGTGAAGGGGTTCCTGCGGACCTACGCGGAGTACCTCGGTCTCGACGGGCAGCTCTACGTCGACGAGTTCAACTCGCGCTTCGTGAGCGGCGACGACCACGAGCCGCGCACGCGCCGGTCGACCACGGCGCGGCCGCAGCGGCGGCACCGCCGTCTCGAGACGAACGTCGTCCTCGTCGCCCTCGGCGTGATCGCCATCCTCATGATCGTCGTGATCGCGGCCTGGCGGCAGGCGAGCGGCGGCGGCAAGGCGCCCCCGTTGCCCGGCGTGCGAACGGCGAAGAAGACGGCGCGTACGCACGCGAAGGCGCCGCTCCTGCAGGTGAGCGCGCGCCGCGGGCAGACGCACCTCGTCGTCCACCGCGGGAGCGCGACCGGGACGATCGTGTTCGACGGGACGATCACGAAGGGCGATCCGCCGCGCGCGATCCGGGGCACGCGTCTGTGGGTGCAGGTGGACACCCCCGAGAACCTGCGCATCGTCGTCGCCGGGCGCCTCGTGCGAGTCCCGGGCGCCGCGCCCCGCGTGGGCATCGTCACGAAGACCGGTTGGCACGCCGCGTAGACGGCGGCGCGGCGGCGGCCGCTCCCCGCGCGGCGATCGTCGCCTCCGGCTCCGAGCTCGTCCGCGGCGACCGACACGACCGGAACGGGCCGTACCTCGCCGCCGACCTGCTGCGCCGCGGGGTCGTCCCCGCGCGCATCACGGTGGTGGGAGACGAAGCCGACGACCTCGAGGCGGCGCTGCGCGCGGGGCTCGCGTTCGACCTGCTCGTCGTCTCGGGCGGCCTCGGGCCGACGCACGACGACCGCACGATCGAGCTCCTCGCACGCGCGGCCGGCGTTCCGGTCGCGGCCGACGAGGAGCTCGCCGCCGCGATCGAGGAGCGCTCGAGGCTCGTCGCGGCGAGGCTCAACCGCCCCTACGCCGACTTCGTCGACGGCGTGCGGAAGCAGGCGACGCTGCCGGACGGCGCGGCGTGGGTGGGCCTCGTCGGCACTGCGCCGGCGGTCGTCCTGCCGCACCCCGGCGGCGTCGCGGTCGCGCTTCCCGGGCCGCCGCGCGAGCTGCAGGAGCTGTGGCCGCGCGTGTGCGACAGCGAGCCGATGCGGCGGCTGTTCGCGCGTGCGAGCGCCCCGCAGCGACGGGTGCTGCGCATGTTCGGCGTGTCGGAGTCATCCGTCGCGCAGGTGCTCGCGGCCGCGGGCGGAGAGGGGGACGGCGTCGGCGTCACCATCTGCGCGCGCGACTTCGAGATCCACGTCGACCTGTTCGTCGAGCAGGGCGCCGAGGCGCGCGCCGACGAGCTCGAGCGGCGACTCGAGGAGGCGGCCGGCCGCTACGTCTTCTCGCGCGACGAGCGCTCGACTGCCGAGCTCGTCCTCGACCTGCTGCGGGAGCGAAGCCTCACGCTCGGGACGGCCGAGTCGTGCACCGGCGGGCTCGTCGCGGCGAGGCTGACCGATGTCCCCGGCTCGAGCGAGGTCTTCCAGGGCGCCGTCGTCGCCTACGCGGACGACGTGAAGCGGCGGCGGCTCGGCGTGCCGGACGCGGTGCTCGCCGAGCACGGCGCCGTGTCCGCGGAGACTGCTGCGGCGATGGCGGCGGGAGCCCGCGAGGCGCTCGGCGTGGACGTGGCGGTCGCCGTCACCGGGATCGCGGGGCCGGACGGCGGCAGCGCCGAGAAGCCGGTCGGGCTCGTGTTCCTGCACGCCGACGGCCCGGACGGGACGCGCGCGCGCCGTCTCGACCTCCCCGGCGATCGCGAGACGATCCGCCTCCGGGCGGCGGTGGCGGCGCTCCACCTGGTGCGCGAACTCGTCACGAAGGCGTGACAGACGCGACACACGCGGGCGGGTAGCGTGGCGGGGGATGAACGGATCAGGCTCTTCTGCGCGCTTCAGCTGCCGGACGCCGCCCGCGACGAGCTCGCGGCGTGGGGGGCGTCGCACCTGCACGGCGGGCGCCTCGTGCGGCCGGACGACCTGCACGTCACGCTCGCCTTCCTCGGCTCTCGCCCCGCCGCCGAGGTGCCTGCGATCGCACGCGAGCTGCGGGCGGCATCTCGCCGCGCTGCGCGAATCGAGCTGCGGCCGCGCCGCTACCGCGAGACGCGGAGCGTCGGGATGATCCTGCTCGACGACGTCGACGGCGCCGCCGCCGCGCTCGCCGGCGACCTCCAGGGGCGGCTGGAGCGGCTCGGCGCGTACCGGCGCGAGGCGCGGCCGTGGCTTCCGCACGTGACCGTCCTGCGGTTCCGGGAGCGCGTAGGATTGCGGCCGGAGGTGGCGAACATGCGTTCGATTCATGTCGTCCGGTCCGCGCTCTACCGTTCTTCCCTCGCACCCGGCGGAGCCCGGTACGACCCACTGGAAACTGAAGCCCTAGGAGGGACGTGAATGGATCGCGAGCAGGCACTCGAGACGGTGCTGGGACAGATCGAGCGCCAGTTCGGCAAGGGCGCCGTCATGAAGATGAACGACCAGGCGCAGGTCGCGATCGGGGCCGTCTCCACCGGGTCGCTGTCGCTCGACGTCGCGCTCGGGATCGGCGGCCTCCCGCGCGGGCGCATCGTCGAGGTCTTCGGGCCGGAGTCGTCGGGAAAGACGACGCTCGTCTACCACGTGATCGCCGAGGCGCAGCGCCGCGGCGGCATCTGCGCGTTCATCGACGCCGAGCACGCGATGGACCCCGTGTACGCGAAGAAAATCGGCGTGAACATCGACGAGCTGCTCGTCTCCCAGCCGGACACGGGCGAGCAGGCGCTCGAGATCTGCGAGCTGCTCGTGCGGTCGGGCGCGCTCTCCGTCGTCGCGATCGACTCGGTCGCCGCGCTGACGCCGAAGGCGGAGATCGAGGGGGAGATGGGCGACTCGCACGTCGGCCTGCAGGCCCGCCTGATGAGCCAGGCGCTGCGCAAGCTCGCGGGCACGCTCAACCGAACCGACACGATCTGCCTCTTCACGAACCAGCTCCGGGAGAAGATCGGCGTCATGTTCGGCAACCCCGAGACGACGCCGGGCGGGCGGGCGCTCCGGTTCTACGCCTCGGTGCGGCTCGACATCCGCCGCATCGAGACGCTCAAGGACGGCGTCGAGGCGATCGGCAACCGCGTACGCGTCAAGGTGGTGAAGAACAAGGTCGCGCCGCCGTTCAAGCAGGCCGAGTTCGACATCATCTACGGAGAGGGCATCTCGTGGGAGGGCACCGTGCTCGACACGGCGCTCGAGAAGAAGGTCGTCCAGAAGTCCGGCTCGTACTTCTCGTTCGGCGAAGAGCGTCTCGGCCAGGGGCGGCAGAACGCGACGGCGTTCCTGAAGGAGCATCCCGACGTCGTGCAGGGCATCCTGCGCGCGATCCAGACGCAGGCGCCGCCCGAGCAGGTGATCTCCGCGCGGCTCCTGCCGCAGAGCGACGTGTCCGACGAGGCGACGCCGGTCGTGGATCCCGAGGAGGCGGCGACCACCCCCGTCTGAGACGGTGCCCGAAGCGCCCGATCCGATCGAGCTTGCCGCGCGGGCGCTCCGCCACCGCGACCGCTCGCGGCGCCAGCTCGACGAGCGGCTCGAGCGGGCGGGGGTCGACGAGGAGCGTCGGGCGGCCGCGCTCGAGACGCTCGAACGGGTCGGCTACGTCGACGACTCCCGTTTCGCCGTGGAGCGTGCGGCGGCGCTCGCCGGCCGCGGCTACGGCGACGAGGCGATCGGGCACCTGCTCGCAGCCGACGGCGTCGCGGCGGAGGTCGCCGAGGCGGCCGTGAAGGCGCTCGCGCCGGAGCGCGAGCGGGCCGGCGCGATCGCCCGCGGCGCCGGCTCGTCGGCGAAGACGGCGGGGAAGCTGCTCCGGAAGGGCTTCGGCGCAGAGACCGTCGAGGCAGTGCTGGAGGCGTTTGCGGACGTGGGGCCCGAAGCGTAGAGTTCCTGGCCCTAACGACGATCCAATCCTGAACCTGAAACCGCTGTTTTGCCTGCACGCTTCACGTTTCCACCGACTCGAGCCCAGTTTTCGTTAGCGAGAGACACCTGAGCTGACATTGCAAGGCGTGGCGCGCGCCGCGCCTGGACGTTCCGATCGGCGAACGCGGAGCCGCGCGGGCAGGACGGGCCCGAGGAGCGGCGCATGCTCGTTTTCGTGGCAGTCGTGATCGCACTTCTCGCCGGGAGCGGCGCGACCCTGCTCGCGCTGCGTCTCATGGTCGGCTCGCGGCTCGAGGCTGCGCGGCGGGAGCGGGCGCTTCTGCTCGACGAGGCGCGGCGAGAGGCCGAGGCGACGCGGCGCGAGGCGGCGATCGAGGCGCGCGAGCAGGCGATCAAGCTGCGCGCGGAGGTCGAGGAGGAGCTGCGGGAGCGGCGCGACGCGGTGGTGAAGATCGAGGAGCGCGTCCTCGCGAAGGAGGACGACATCGACCGGAAGCTGACCGAGCTCACGCGGCGAGAGCAGGGGGTCGCCGACCGCGAGATCCACCTCCGGCAGCTGCAGGAGGACATGAAGGAGCTCAAGCAGCGACAGCGCGCCGAGCTCGAGCGCGTCGCCGGCATGACGGCGGGGGAGGCGCGGCAGCGAATCCTCGCCCAGTCCGAGGAGGAGGTGCGGCACGAGCTCGCCGGAAGGGTCCGGCAGATGGAGGAGGAGGCGGCGACGGAGGCGAAGCGGCGCGCCCGCAACCTCGTCGCCGACGCGCTCCAGCGGGTCGCCGCCAGCGCAGCCGCCGAGACGACAGTGACGCTGGTCGAGCTCCCGTCGGACGACATGAAGGGCCGCATCATCGGCCGCGAGGGCCGCAACATCCGGACGCTCGAGCACCTGACGGGCGTCGACTTCATCATCGACGACACGCCGAACGCGGTCGTCCTGTCGTCGTTCGACGGGATCCGCCGCGAGATCGCGCGCATGACGCTCCTGAAGCTGATCGAGGACGGCCGCATCCACCCGACGCGGATCGAGGAGATGTACTACCTCTCGAAGGCGGAGCTGGACGAGCACGTCCGCCAGGCCGGCGAGCAGGCGGTGTACGAGGCGAACTGCGGCGAGATCCACGAGGAGCTCGTCCGGATCCTCGGGCGTCTCAAGTACCGCACGAGCTACGGCCAGAACGTGCTCCGGCACACGCTCGAGGTCGTGCAGCTCGCGGGGATCATGGCCGCCGAGGTGGAGGCATCGACGAAGACGACGAAGCGCGCGGCGCTCCTGCACGACGTCGGGAAGGCGATGACGCACGAGGTGGAGGGGTCGCACGCGGCGATCTCGACCCAGCTCGCGCGCCGCTACGGCGAGAGCGCGGCCGTCTGCCACGCCATCGAGGCGCACCACTACGAGGTGCAGCCGCAGACCGTCGAGGCGGTGCTGCTGATCGCCGCCGACGCCATCTCGGCGTCGCGGCCGGGGGCGCGCGGCGAGAGCCTCGAGCACTACGTCAAGCGGCTCGAATCGCTCGAGCAGCTTGCGGCGAGCCATCCCGGCGTGGAGAAGGCGTACGCGCTCCAGGCCGGGCGCGAGATCCGCGTCCTCGTGAAGCCGCAGGAGGTCGACGACGACGGCGCCGTCCTGCTCTCGCACGAGATCGCGCGCGAGATCGAAGACCACCTCGAGTACCCGGGCCAGATCAAGGTCACGGTGATCCGCGAGAGCCGCGCCGTCGACGTCGCGACGAACAAGCTCGAGCAGCACCGCCGGCAGGCGGTCGAGCGCGTCGACGCCGCGTAGGCGTCAGGGGCGGGCGCCGAACCCGCCGACGCTACGCTCCCCGCATGCGCCGGTACCACGTCACGACGTTCGGCTGCCAGATGAACGCTCACGACAGCGAGCGCATCAAGGGCATGCTCGAGGAGCTCGGGCTCGGCGAGGCGCCGACGCCGGACGAGGCCGACGTCGTCGTCTTCAACACCTGCACGATCCGGGAGAAGCCGGATACGAAGCTCGCCGCCCACCTGGGCGAGGCCGCCGCGCGGAAGCGGCAGGACCCGGATCGCGTCATAGCCGTGGGCGGCTGCTACGCCGAGGCGCAGCGCGAGCGGATCTTCGAGCGCTACCCGTTCGTCGACGTCGCCTTCGGGCCCGGCTCGATCGCGCACCTCGCGGAGTGGCTCGGCGCGGGCGGTGTCGGCGTCGCGCGCGGCCGCTTCGGGCTCGACGAGCGCGCGTTCGCCGCCGAGCTGCCGATGCATCGCGAGCGCGCCTTCCAGGCATGGGTCCAGGTCTCGATGGGGTGCAACTCGCGGTGCTCCTACTGCATCGTCCCGGCGGTTCGCGGGCGCGAGCAGAGCCGGCGCCCCGGCGAGATCCTCGCCGAGGTCGAGATCCTGGCCGCGCACGGCGTCAGGGAGGTGACCCTCCTGGGCCAGAACGTGAACTCGTGGGGCCGCGACCTCCTGCCGCACGTTCGCACCGAATTCGGGGAGCTGCTGCGCGCGTGCGACCGCGTCGAAGGCATCGAGCGGATCCGGTTCACGAGCCCGCACCCGAAGGACTTTCGCGAGCCCCTGATCGCCGCCATGGCCGAGTGCGAATCCGTGTGCGAGCAGGTCCATCTGCCGCTGCAGTCGGGCTCGTCGCGCATCCTGAAGGCGATGCGGCGGACGTACACACGCGAGCGGTACCTCGCGCTCGCCGACAGGATGCGCGCCGCCATTCCCGACCTGGCGATCGGAACCGACATCATCGTCGGGTTCCCGGGCGAGACGGAGGCGGACTTCGAGGAGACGCTCGAGGTCGTCCGCGAGGTCCGCTACGACAGCGCGTTCACGTTCGTGTACTCGCCGCGCGCCGGGACCGAGGCGGCGGCGATGGCGGAGCAGGTGCCGCACGAGGTGAAGATCGAGCGCACGGAGCGGCTCGTGGAGCTGACGCAGGAGATCGCGCGCGACCGGAACCGTGCGCGGATCGGCCGCGTCGAGGAGGTGCTGGTCGAGGGCGCGTCGCGGACCGACCCTTCGCTCCTTCGCGGCCGGACGAGGCGCAACACGACCGTCAACTTCAGCGGCTCGGCGGAACCGGGGACGCTCGTCGACGTGCTGATCGAGGACGCGACCTCGACCACGCTCAGGGGCGTGGAGCACGCGCTCGTCGCCGCCTGACCCCAACACGTCCATCACATCCGTTCGTCACACTAGGCGGATGCGCGTCCTGGTCACCGGCTCGTCCGGCCAGATCGGCACGAACCTCGCTCTGCGCCTCCTCGCGGACGGCCACGAGGTCTTCGGTGTCGACAAGCGCCTGAACACGTGGACCGACGCGTTCCCGACGCTCCTGCAGGACCTCGCCGGCCACTACCCGGCGTTTCGCGGCGGCATCGGCGGCGTCGAGTACCCCGAGGTCGAGTTGGTCGTGCACCTCGCGGCGCACGCGAAGGTGCACCAGCTCGTGCGCGAGCCGCACCGCGCGCTCGAGAACGCGATCATGACCTTCAACGTCCTCGAGTACGCCCGCCAGCTCGGGCTGCCGCTCGTGTTCTCGTCCACCCGCGAGGTCTACGGGGACGTGCACCGCTTCGAGGAGTACGCGGAGGAGGCGGCGGACTTCGCCTACACGGAGAGCCCGTACTCGGCCTCGAAGATCACGAGCGAGGCGTTCATCTACTCGTACGCGCGCTGCTACGGGCTCGACTACCTCGTCTTCCGGTTCTCGAACGTGTACGGGCGCTTCGACAACGATCTGTGGCGCATGGAGCGCGTGCTCCCGCTGTTCATGCACCAGCTCTCACGCAACGAGGAGATCACCATCTTCGGCGGGGAGGAGAAGGTCCTCGACTTCACCTACATCGACGACTGCGTCGACGGCATCGCGCGCGGTGTCTATGCCCTCGCCGAGGAGCGCGTCGCCAACCAGACGATCAACCTCGCGTACGGACAGGGGAACACGCTCGTCCGCGCGGCGGAGCTGATCGCGGCCGAGCTCGGCGTCGAGCCGCAGATCACGACCGCGCCGTCGCTGCTCGGCGAGGTCACGCACTACGTCGCGGACGTACGCAAGGCGCGCGAGCTGCTCGCGTGGGAGCCGCGCACGCCGCTCGCCGAGGGCATCCCGAAGGCGGTGACGTGGTTCAAGGAGTGGCGCGCCGCGCATCCGGAGGAGGACCGGCCGTTCGAGCGCACCCGCTCGACCGCCGAGATCGAGCATGGCTACAAGCAGCCGGCGGGCGCCGGAGCCTAGCCGACCGAAGCACGTCCTCGCGCTCTTCGGGCCGACGGCGTCGGGCAAGACCGCGGTCGCCGGCATCCTGCGGGAGCGGCTCGGCGCGGAGGTGATCTCGGCCGACTCGGCCGCACTCTACGAGGGCATCCCGGTGATCACGGCGGCGCCGCACTACCCTGTTCGGCTCGTCGGCGTCGTCCCGCTGACGGAGGACGTCTCCGTCGGGCGTTACCAGCGCCTCGCGCACGAGGAGATCGACACGGCGGACGTGCCGCTCGTCGTCGGAGGCACAGGGTTGTACTTCCGCGCCGCGCTCTCGTCGCTCGCGTTGCCGCCGTCGGTTGGGGGACGCCGCGCGCACTGGCAGGCCGAGGTGGAGCGGCTCGGCCCGTCCGCGGCACACGCGACGCTCGCCGAGCGCGACCCCGCAGCAGCCGCGCGCGTCCACCCGAACGACCGGAAACGCCTCGTGCGCGCGCTCGAGCTCGCCGAAGCCGGGACGTCACTCGCACCGCAGACGGATCGTCTGTGGACCGCCGACACGCGCCACCCGACGACGATCGTCGCGCTCGATCTCCCGCTGGAAGAGCTCGACCGGCGCATCGTCGAGCGCACGCGGGCCATGGTCGCGGCCGGCGCGCGCGACGAGGCGCGGCGCGCGTGGAGGCTGCCGCCCTCGGCGACCGCGCGCAAGGTGCTCGGGCTGCAGGAGTTCGCAACGCTGGCCGAAGAGGCCGCGGTCGAGGCGGTGACGCAGAGGACGCGGCGGCTCGCCCGCTACCAGCGCAAGTGGATGCGGCGGATGGCCGGCGTCGTTACCCTCGACGCGAATCGACCTGCGGAGGAGATCGTCGCTGACATTCTCGCGCTGGGACGCGCAGGGGAACGTCTACCTGGTCGCGCCTGAGGCGTTGTCGCCCGAGCGCGTCCGCGCAGAGGTCGGCGACGCGGACGGCATCGTCGAGGTCTGCTCCGCCGGCGACGACTGGGTCGAGGTCGCGATCTGGAACCCGGACGGGTCGCGTGCCGAGATGTCGGGCAACGGCACGCGGATCGCGGCGCGGTGGCTCGCGGAGCAGACGGGCGCGCGCGAGGTGGAGGTGCGCGTCGGTCCGCGGGAGGTGCGCGCGCGGATGCTGGACGGCGCGCTCGTCGAGCAGGACCTCGGGGAGGTGCGCGTCGGTGCGCCCGAGGTCGCCGCGGGCGTCCGGTTCGTGCCGGTCGACGTCGGCAACCCGCACGCGGTCGTCGAAGCGGATCCCCGCGAGCTGCCGCGCATCGGCCCGCTGCTCGAGACGCACGAGCGCTTCCCGGCGCGCACGAACGTGCAGGTCGCGCGGCGGGCGTCCGCCGAGGAGATCGAGGCCCGCGTGTGGGAGCGCGGCGTGGGCGAGACGGCGTCGTCGGGGACGAGCGCCGTCGCCGTCGCCGCCGCGCTCGGCCTGCGGCCGGCGACCGTCCGCTTCCCCGGCGGCCCGCTCCGCGTCCGCTTCGAGGGCCGGCGCGCGTACCTCAGCGGCCCCGCGGCACGGGTCTAGGACCCGATCCCGTGCTCGCGGAGCGCGTCGTTGAGCGACGTCTTCAGGTCGGTCGCCTCGCTGCGCCTGCCGACGATCAGCGCGCACGAGAGGTGGTAGGTGCCGGCCGGGAAGTCCTTCGGCCGCGTCCCGGGCACGACGACCGACCGCGGCGGGACGTAGCCGCGGTGATCGACGGGCTCGGGCCCCGTCACGTCGATGATCGGCACCGACGCGGTGAGCGTGACGTTCGGTGCGAGCACCGCTTCGCGCCCGATCCGCACGCCTTCGACCACGACGCAGCGCGAGCCGAGGAACGCGCCGTCCTCGACGACCACGGGACGCGCGCCGGGCGGCTCGAGCACGCCGCCGATGCCGACGCCGCCCGCGAGGTGCACGTTCGCGCCGATCTGGGCGCCCGAGCCGACGGTCGCCCAGGTGTCGACCATCGTGTTCGGCCCGACCCAGGCGCCGATGTTGACGTACGACGGCATCAGGACGACGCCGGGCGAGAGGTACGCGCCGTACCGCACCGTCGCCGGCGGCACCACGCGGACGCCCAGCACGCCGTAGCCGCGCTTCAGCGGGATCTTGTCGTGGTACTCGAACGGCCCGACCTCGCGCGGCTCCATCTCGCGCCGGCGGAAGTAGTCGAGGATCGCCGCCTGCACGTCGGCGTTCACCCGCCAGTCGTCGCCGTCCGGCTCGGCGACGCGCACCTCGCCGCGGTCCAGCGCGTCGATGACGGCCTCGGTCTCCGTCACAGCGTGTCGATGATCTCGGCCGCTCGTTCGCACTCGGCCTGCGTCGGGACGAGGGCGAAGCGCACGTAGCCCTCGCCGGCGGGGCCGAAGAAGGCGCCGGGCGCGCAGACGATGCCGCGCTCGAGCAGGGCCTTCGCGAACGGGACCGAGGGACCGCCGACGTCCAGCCACAGGTAGAACGTCGCTGCCGAGCCGGCGAGGCGGAGGCCCTTCGCCTCGAGCGCCGGCAACACGACGTCCCGCTTGCGCCGGTAGACCTCGCGCACGGCCCGCACGTGCTCCTCGTCCGACCACGCGGCGATCGACGCACGCTGGACGAACTCCTGCGGCGCCGTGCCGACGGACGGACGGTAGCGGCGCAACGCGGCGACGACTTCCTCCGGTCCGCAGACGAAGCCGGAGCGGTAGCCCGTCATCGACGAGCGCTTCGAGAGCGTGTTGAAGACGACGACGTTCGTCCGGTCGGCGAGCTCGAGCGCCGACGCGGGCGGCCGGTCGAAGTAGAGCTCGGAGTACGCCTCGTCGGAGCAGAGCAGGAAGCCGTGCTCGCGCGCGCGTGCGGCGAGCTCCTCGTAGAACGAGAGCGGCGCGACGGCGCCCGTGGGGTTGTTCGGGTAGCAGGTCCAGAAGACCGCGATCTCGTCCCAGGCGTCGAAGGCGTCGAGGTCGGGCAGCCAGCCGTGCCGCTCGTCGAGCGGCACCGTCACCACGGAGCCGCCGGCGAAGAGGACGCCGCGCTCGTACACGGGGTACGCGGGTTGCGGAATCGCCACGAGCCGCTTCTCGCCGAGCGCGACCTGCGGGAACGAGAAGATCGCCTCCTTCGACCCGAGCGTCGGGATGAGCTCGCGCTCCGGGTCGACCGTCGCGCCGAACCGCCGCTCGAGCCAGCCGGCGATCGCCGTCCGCAGCGCCGGCAACCCCGGTGCGCGTGGATACGACGACACCTCGTCGACCGACGCGACCAGCGCCTCACGGATGAACGCCGGAGTCGGCTCGCGCGGGTCGCCGGTGCCGAAGTCGATCAGCTCGATCCCGCGGGACGCCGCCTCCGCCTTCCAGTCGTCGAGCTGCGCGAACGGGTACTGCGCGAGCTCGGCGAGAACGGGCGAGAGCTGCACGTCCTAGACGCTACCGAGCAGGAACCGCTGCAGCGCCGCGAACGTCCGCTCGAGCGCGGCGATCTCGACGCGCTCGTCGACCGTGTGCGCGTACCGCGTCGCCCCCGGGCCGAGGTTGACCGCGTCGAGCCCGCGTGCCGAGAAGTCGGCGACGTTCGTCCACGCCTGCTTCGGCTGGAGCTCGAAGCCGCCCGCAACGCGCAGCTCCTGGACGAGCGGCGAGTCCGCCGCGACGCGCGCCGGGGGCGAGTTGCCGGCGATCTCGGCTCCCGGGAGCAGCTCGCGGATGTACCTCTCGGCGTCCTCCCGCGAACGGTCGGGGGCGTAGCGGAAGTTGACGTTCGCCTCGGCGCGCGCAGGGACGACGTTCGTCGCGATCCCCGCGTGGAGCTGCGTGACCGTCATCACCTCACGGAACACGAGCCCCTCGACGAGGGCGTCGCGCGGCTCGCTCTCCAGCACGGGCCGGAGGCCTTCGAGCGCGAGCGCGATCGCGTTCACGCCGTGCCACGGCCGTGCCGAGTGTGCGGAGCGGCCGTGATAGACGACGCGCGCGTCGAGGTTCCCCAGGCAGCCGAGCTGCAGCGTGTTGTCGGTCGGCTCCAGGCAGACGACGAGCTGCGCCTCGTCGACGATCGGGGCCGCGGCGAACACGCCCGGGAGCGGGTTCCGGTCGGGGCCGAGCTCCTCGCGGGGGAAGAAGAGGAACGCGACGTCGTAGGCGAGCTCCGTGTCGCGTGCCCACGCCGCGAGCTCGAGCATCACCGCGAGGCCGGCCTTCATGTCGCTGGCCCCGAGGCCCACGACCGCCCCGTCCTCGATCCGACCGGGCAGGTTCCCCTGGGACGGGACCGTGTCGGTGTGGCCGGCGAGCAGGACGAGCGGCTTTCCGCTCCGCTTCGCGAAGATCACCGACTCCCCGTCTTCGAAGGCCGTGTCGAGGATGCCTAGAGAAGTGATGTAGCTGTACAGCTCCGCCTCCTCGCCCGATTCGGACGGGATGTTCACGAGCGCGAGGGTGCGTTCGGCCAGTGCCATAATCGACCGCGATGATCCCAGTTTCTCCGGAGCCGGAGCGCGGCTTCGTCCTGGCCGTGCTGGCTCACGGAGCCGACCCGGTGGAGGAGCTCGCCGAGGTCGAGGAGCTGGCGCGGACCGCAGGCGTCGAGCCGGTCGGGTCGGTCGTGCAGCACCGCGCGCGGCCGGCGCAGCGGACCTACGTCGGCAAGGGCAAGCTCGAGGAGCTGAAGCGGCTGTTCGCGGAGGCGGGCGCCGAGAGCCTGCTCGTGGACGACGAGCTCGACCCGGCGCAGCAGCGGTTCCTGGAGAACGCGCTCGACACGCGCGTGATCGACCGGACGCAGCTGATCCTCGACATCTTCGCGCAGCATGCGACGTCATCCGAGGGAAAGCTCCAGGTCGAGCTGGCGCAGCTCGAGTACAACCTGCCGCGCATGCGAGGCATGTGGCAGCACCTGGAGCGTCTCGGGGGCGGCGTCGGCACGCGCGGCCCGGGCGAGTCGCAGCTCGAGACCGACCGCCGACTCGCCCGCCGGCGCATCTCGGTGCTCCGCCGCCGGCTGAAGGACCTCGAGCAGCAGCGGGCGACGCGCAGGCAGGAGCGGCGGCGGAACGAGACGCCGACGATCGCGCTCGCCGGATACACGAACGTCGGCAAGTCGACGCTCCTGAACGCGCTGACCGGCGCCGACGTCTCGGTGGAGGACCAGCTCTTCCACACGCTCGACCCGACCACCCGCGGCTTCGAGCACGAAGGTCGCCGCTACCTCGTCACGGACACCGTCGGCTTCATCCGGCGCCTGCCGCACCACCTGGTCGAGGGGTTCGCGGCGACGCTCGAGGAGACGCTCGTCGCGGACGTCGTGCTGCACGTGGTCGACGCCTCCGCGCCGGACGAGGAGCAGGACCGCCAGCGCGACGCGGTGGCCGACGTGCTGCAGGAGATCGGCGCGAACGCGCTGCCGGTCGTCGTCGTGCTGAACAAGATCGACCGCGTCGACCCGCTCGGCCGCCGCCGGCTCGCGAACCGGTTCCCCGACGCGCCGCACGTGTCGGCCCTGACCGGCGAGGGGCTCGAGGCGCTGAAGGCGGAGCTGGCGCGGCGGTTCGAGGGCCGCCTGCAGCGCGTGCGCCTCCTCGTCCCGTACGCCGACGGTGCCCGGCTGGCCGAGCTGTACGCGCTCGGCGCGCCGGTCGAGGAGCGCGAGGACACGCCCGACGGCGTCGTCGTCGTGGCGCGGCTCGCGCCGCGTGAGCTGCGGCGGTTCGCGGCGTTCCTCGTCGCCGACTCGCAGTCCGCACGCGAGACGGCGTGATCAGCGTCGCGGTGAAGAGGCTGCGCGGCGACGCGGTCGTGCCGGAGCGTGCGTACAGCGGCGACGCGGGCGTGGACCTCGCGGCGTGCGAGCGGGTCGAGCTACCGCCGGGCGCCCGTGCGCTCGTGCCGACGGGGCTCGCCGTCGCGATCCCGGCGGGGTACGCCGGCTACGTGCAGCCGCGGTCGGGGCTCGCGGCGCGATACGGCATCTCGATCGTGAACACGCCCGGCCTCGTGGACTCGGGGTACCGCGGCGAGCTCCTCGTGAACCTCGTGAACCACGACCAGGCGGAGACGTTCGTCGTCGAGCCCGGGATGCGGATAGCGCAGCTCGTGATCGTGCCGGTGCCGCCGGTGGAGCTCGTCGAGGTCGACGAGCTCCCCGAGACGGAACGCGGCGAGGCCGGCTTCGGGTCTTCGGGCCGTTGACGGAGCCGCGGATCAGGGTCAGCGCGATCCTGCGCTGGCAGGGGCGCGTGCTGCTGTGCCGCCAGGAGAAGCCGGGCAAGGAGTACTGGCTGCTGCCGGGCGGCGGGGTGGACAGCGGCGAGACGCTGATCGAAGCGCTCCGGCGCGAGCTGCGCGAGGAGCTCGGCATCTCGGCCGACGTCCAGTTCGAGGGACCGGTGGCGATCGTCGACTCGATCGCACCGAAGACGATGGTCCCGTCGCGGAAGCACGTCGTCCACATCATCTTCTCGGCGGACCTCTCGCACCGGTCGCTTTCGGACGTCGAGACGAGCGACGCCGCCGTCAAGGGTGCCCGGCTGTTCTCCTCCGACGAGCTGAACGACGTCGTCATCCATCCGCCGATCAAGCGGTTCCTCGAGCGCTGGCAGCCGGGCGATCCGGCGGTGTACCTCGGCGCGCTCTGGGCGCGCTAGCGGCGGCCGCCGCGGCTCCGCGCGCGCTCGGCCGAGACCGCGTGCGCCGCACGCTCGAGGTCGTCGGGCAGCGGCTCGAACCGCTCCTCGCGCCCCGCGTGCGTGAGCGCCTGCTCGAGCAGCAGGTCGGCGAACCACGGGTTCCGCGGGAGAAGTGGCCCGTGGAGGTAGGTGCCGTAGACGCGCCGGTGCCGGCAGCCCTCGTACCCGGACGCGCCGTCGTTGCCGAACCCGGCGACGACGCGGCCGAGCGGATCCGCCCCGTCGTCCAGGATCGTGCGCCCGGCGTGGTTCTCGAACCCCGCGAGCGTGCGGCCGGCCCAGTCGCAGTCGAGCAGCACGTCGCCGATCATGCGGCGGCGTCCGGCCACCGTGTGCAGCGGGAGCAGTCCGATCCCGGGGAGCTCGTGGCCGGCGACGTCCTTGTAGTAGCTCCCGAGGAGCTGGTAGCCGCCGCAGACGGCGAGGAAGGCGGCGCCTCCCTCGACGGCCTCCCGCAGCGGCTCGGCTTTCGCGACGAGGTCGTGGGCGACGAGCTCCTGCTCGCGGTCCTGGCCGCCGCCTACGTAGAACAGGTCGATCCCGCCGGCCGGCACCGCGTCGCGCATGCCGATCCCGCGCACGTCGAGGTCGTGGCCGCGCGCCCGCGCGCGCGCCGTCAGCACCGCGATGTTCCCGCGGTCGGCGTAGATGTTCAGGTAATCGGGATACAGATGACCGATGCGGATCTTCACGCTGCGCGCTCCCAGTAGTTCGCGACGAGCCCGCGCGCTGCGATCGTCCTGCGCAGCGCGAGCATCGCGGTGTACGTGGGGAGCAGGGTCAGCTCCTCGCCGGGCGGGGTCAGCTCGAGGCCGCGGTCGAGCGCGCGTTCGAGCGGCGGGACGACCTCGATGCGCCCGCGGTCGAGGCCGCCGTACGCGAAGCGGAGCGCGAGCTCGGCCGCCCGGGCTCCGGTCGCGACGAGCCGCTCGAGGCCTTGCAGGAGCGGCTCGAAGTCCACGTCCCAGATCCAGGACACGTCTCGCCCGTCGGCGATCGCGTCGTTCAGCGCCACGACGGCGACCCGCGGCGCACGCCCCTCGACGAGCGTGCGGATCGCCTCGTTCGCTCCGGCCGGGTTCTTGATCAGGAGCATCAGGAGGCGCTTGTCCCCGACGGCGATCCGCTCGAACCGCCCGAACGCCGCCGAGAAGCGGCCGAGGCCGGCACGCACGTCGTCGAGGCCGAAGCCGAGCGCGAGCGCGAGCGCCGCCGCGCCCGTCGCGTTGTAGACGTTGTAGAGGCCCGGGAGCGCGAGCTCGATCCGCGTCTCGCCTTCGGCGGCCGCCAGGGTGAAGGACGCGCCGTCGAGCGCACGCAGCTCGACCTCGCGCGCCACGACGTCGAGCGCCGGCCGCGCGTGGCCGCAGCTCGGGCAGTGGTAGTCGCCGAGGTGGCCGACGTACGCGGCCGCGTACTCGTACGGCGTCCCGCAGCGGATGCAGAACTTCGAGTCGGCCGCGTGCTGCAGCGCGGGCCGAGCGACGCGCGGGTCGTCGAGCCCGAAGACGCGCCCGCCCGGCCGAGCCAGCGACCCGACCTGCGGGTCGTCGCCGTTCACGACGAGCCGCGCGTCGGGGAGCGCGGCAACGGCGTCGCGCCAGCGCGCGGCGACGAGCTCGAGCTCGCCGTAGCGGTCGAGCTGGTCGCGGAAGAGGTTGGCGAGCAGCAGCGCCTTCGGCCGCAGGCGCCGGGTCACCTCCGCGAGCGCGCCCTCGTCGACCTCGAACAGCCCGAGCTCGGCGCCGCCGGCGCGGAGGAGGGCGGACGCGACGCCCGAGACGAGATTCGCGCCGGAGGCGTTGTGCGCGACCCTGACGTGCGGGCGGAGGATCTCTGCCACCATCGCCGTCGTCGTCGTCTTGCCGTTCGTCGCCGAGACGGCGACCGAGCCCTGCGGCAGCCGCCGCGCGAGCGCGTCGATCGCGCCGGGGTCGAGCTTCCAGAGGAGCTTTCCCGGGAGCGTCGTCCCGCCGCCGCGGCCGGCGAGCCGCGAGAGCGCGCCGGCCGCACGAACCGCCGCTGCCTCGAGGGAAAGGGGGAGAGGCGGGCGCACTGGCGCAGGCTAGCCGACTAGCCTCTACTTGCGCTTTGTCTAGCCTGCTCTACCATTCTTGTATGGCGCGGAAGCCGTATCGGGCCGTTGCGGACGTCGATCCCGACGCGCTCGCGGCGTTCCGCGCAGGCATGCGCCGCCGCTACAGCGACGAGCAGATCCTGGACGCGCTGCGTGCGTCGGCGGAACGGCTGGGGCGGTCGCCGACGATGAAGGAGTTCGCCGCCGACCCCGAGGCCGGGATGCACCCGCAGACCGTGATCGAGCACTTCGGCACGTGGAACGCGGCGAAGCGCGCCGCCGGGCTGATGCCGCGGCGGTTCGCGACGCGCGAGGAGCTCGTCGACCGGCTGCGCCACCTCGGCGAGGAGCTCGGGCGCACGCCGACGGCCCACGACATCCGCGAGCGTCGCGGCACGATGCCCTCGGCGTCGCTCTACTGGCACACGTTCGGGTCGCTGTCGACGGCGCTGCGCGAGGCCGGCTTCGACGTGGCGGTGGGGGAGGAGCGGCTCGAGCGCGCGCTGCAACAGGGAGCGGCGCTCGCGCGCCGGCTCGGGCGGCTGCCGAAGTTCGGCGACTGGCAGGACGCGCGTCGCGGCGACGGGACGATGCTGACCGAGTGGCAGGTGTACCGCCTCTTCGATGCGCGCCGCGGCGCGTGGGCGACGTTCCAGTACCTGGTACGCGAGCGGCTGCTCGACGAGGGCCTGCGCGTCGACGCCGACGGGACGGTCGACGCCTACGCCGCGGCCAGCGCCGCGAGCCGCGACAGGCAGAACTCGCGCTCGCCCGGCGCGCGGACTGCGGGGAGCGGGTCCGGCTCGACGTAGTCGAGGTCCGGGCGGAAGCGCTCGCGGCGGGCGACGCGGCCGGCCCGGAGCGCGAGCCACGTCCCCTCGCGCACCTCGCGCTTGCGAAGGCGCAGCGAGCAGTAGCGCTCGACCACCTCGAGGGCGAGCTCCGTCGAGGCGAAGAACACGCCCTCGCGGCCCTCGCCGAGCCACAGCGGCCGCCCGCTGCCGCGCGCGGCGAAGACGACCGACGGCTCGCGCTCGTCGAACCAGCCGGCCGCCATCGCCCCGCGGAGATGCTCGAGCGCCCGGGCGTCGTTCCGCGAGTGCGCGGCGAGCGCGAAGATCGCCTCCGAGTCGACGGTCATCCGCGGCTCGGCGCGTGCGCAGGAGTGGGGGGCTAGGAGCTCGTCGTCGTTGACGATGATCCCGTTGTGGATCCCGATCACCGGGCCGTGGCGGACCGGGTGGTTGTTCGCCGCGATCGACGGATGACCCTTGGTGTAGTCCCGCACGTGGACGAGCAGCTCCGTCGCCTCCGACGGCACGTGCACGCGCTCGAGCAGCTCTGACGCCGGCGTGCGCTGCTTGACGACGGTCGCGTACGCGTCGTCCGGCGCGCGGTACGCGTAACCGACTGCGTCCGCTCCGCGCTCGGCGATCGCGGCGAGGAGCGCCTGCGCGGCGAGCGTCCGGTCGATCCGCGACCGCCTCGGAACGCTGTATCCCGCAATGCCGCACATAACGAGATCGTATGAATGGAGACGGACGTCCGGTCGGGAAAGTTGACCGGATTGCGCCATTCTTTACATCTCAAGCTCGGCTCTCCTCCCGCCGATAGGGGAAGCGTGGAGCACCCGCTTCCAGACGCGGCCCTGGAGCGCGACCCGGACTCCGAGCTCGACCACCCGGCGGAGCTGGACGCCGAGCTCGAGGAGGAAGAGGACGACGAGCCCGAGAACGCCGCGCTCAGCGAGGACGAGCGTCTGCAGACGGCGGACCCGCTGAAGCTCTACGTCCGCCAGATCGGCGACGGGCGGCTGCTGACCGCCGCGGAGGAGCGGGAGCTCGCGCGCCGCAAGGACCTCGGCGACGAGTGGGCGAAGCGCCGCCTGATCGAGTCGAACCTCCGGCTCGTGATGTCGATCACGCGCAACTACACGAAAGCGCCCGTGCCGCTGCTCGACCTGATCCAGGAAGGCAACCTCGGGCTGATCCGCGCCGTCGAGAAGTTCGACTACCGCCGCGGCTACAAGCTCTCGACGTACGCGACCTGGTGGATCCGCCAGGCCGTCACGCGCGCGCTCTCAGACCAGGGGCGCACGATCCGGCTGCCGGTTCACGTCGCAGAGCAGGTCCGGCGGGCGCAGCGCTCGCGGCGCCAGCTCGCGCAGAAGCTTAACCGCGACCCGTCGATGGAGGAGATCGCGCAGGATGCCGGGTTCACCGTCGAGCGGGTCCGCGAGCTGTTCGACCTCGTCGAAGATCCGGTGTCGCTGGAGACGCCGGTCGGCGACGGCGAGAGCATGGTCGCCGACCTGATCGAGGACGAGAAGTCGGAGTCGCCCGACAGCGCGACCGCGGACAGCGCACGTGCGGCCGACCTCGCCGCCGCGATCGACCGGCTGAACCCGCGCATGAAGCACGTGGTGCTCCGGCGCTTCGGACTCGACGGTCGGCCGCCGCAGACGCTCGAGGAGGTCGGCGTAGACCTCGGCATCACGCGCGAGCGCGTCCGCCAGCTCGAGGCGCGCGCGCTGAAGGAGCTGCGCGCAGTCGCGCCCGGGCTCCAGCACTACCTGCGGACGTAGCGCCTAGCGCGAGTAGGCGACGGCTTCCATCTCGTGGAGCGTCGCCAGGCGCTTGAGCGCCTCGACCTCGATCTGCCGGACACGCTCGCGGGTCAGCCCGAGCCTGCGGCCGATCTCCTCCAGCGTCTTCGGCTCGGAGTCGTCGAGCCCGTAGCGCAGGACGACCACGTCGCGGTGCCGCTCCGGCAGCGCGCGCAGCGCCGTCGCGAGGATCTGCGCGCGCAACGAGTCCTCGACGAGCTCGTCCGGCAGCGGGTCCTCACCCGGCACGAAGTCGCCGAGCACTGCGTCGTCGGCCTCGCCGACGGGAGCATCGAGCGACGTCGAGGCGCGCGCGGCCGCGCGCACCTCCTTCGCCTGGTGCAGCGGCAGGTTCGCCTCCTCGGCGATCTCCTCGAGCGTCGGCTCGCGCCCGAGCGCCGCCCACAGCGAGCGCTCCGCACGGTTCATCTTCTGCATCCGCTCGACGATGTGCACGGGCATCCGGATCGTCCGCGCCTTGTCGGCGAGGGCACGCGCGACCGCCTGCCGGATCCACCAGGTCGCGTACGTCGAGAACTTGTAGCCGCGGCGCCAGTCGAACTTCTCGACGGCGCGGATCAGGCCGAGCGTCCCCTCCTGGATCAGGTCGAGGAACGGCAGCCCCTGGTTCCGGTAGTTCTTCGCGATCGAGACGACCAGGCGCAGGTTCGACTGGATCATCCGCTGCTTCGCGAGCATGTCGCCCTTCTCGATCTTCTTCGCCAGCTCGACCTCCTGGGCCGCCGTGAGCAGCGGATGCCTGCCCGCCTCGCGCAGGAAGAGCTGCAGCGCGTCCGTTGTCGTCTCCCAGGAGAGCTGGAGCGGCTGCGGCTCCGGGTCGCGGAGCGGCGCCCGCTCGCCGTCCTCGCCGACGTCGTTGACCACGTCGATCTGCCGCGTCTCGAGCTCGCGGTAGACCGCGTCGACCTCCAGGGGGTCGGGGTTCAGCGGTTCGAGCACCTCGTTCAGGTCGGACTGGAGCACCGACCCGCGCTCCTCGGCGGCGTCCACCAGCTGGCGAAGGTCGTCGGAGAGCAGCAGGATGTCCGTCTCTGGACCCGGCACCAGGCGAGTCGTAGCCGCTTCCGGGCGCGTCCAAACCACTTGCTAACAAGCGTGACCGGCTCCGAGGCCGGGGTGGGCGCTCACGAGCTCGCGGCTCGGCGCCGGTGCCGGCGCCCCCAGCGTCGACCACCCGGAGGCACGCCGGGAGGCGAATCGCAGCGCGAGCGGCCGGCCCGTCGCAGCGTCCACGGCGACCACGACCGCCGGTGAGCCCGCAAGGCGCAGCAGGATCGCGCGGCGCCCGGAGACGCGCGCACGCCCCGCCACGAGCGGCAGGCCCGCGCGGGCGCGGCCGGCGATCTCCTCGCCGACGAGCGCGCGGATCCCGACGAGATCGGTCAGGGCGACCGCCTGCGGGAGCGGAAAGGTCGTCGGGCCGCGCTCGATCCGCGTCCGGTGGAGGACGACGCGCCGCCCGCCCGCGTCGATCACGCGGACGGCGCCGCGCCGGTAGCAGCGCGCGTCGAGCGTCCGGCCGTCGAGGTGCACGATCGCCGCCGACTCGTGCGCGTGGGGCAGCGCCTTCAGGAGGCGGACCGCCGGCGCGAGCCCCGGCTGCGGAGCCGGCAGCGTCGCCACGACGGCGTAGGCGGCGGCCGCGATCCCCGCGCAGGCGGCGGTCGCAGCGACCGCAGGGAGGACGACGGCCCTCACGGCCAGTGCAGCGGCACCGTCGCGGCGCCCGCGGCGAGCAGGGAAGCGCACGACACGCGCAGCGCGACGTCGACGCCGGGCCGGCGGCCGAGGTACGCGAGGCCGCAGTAGACGGGCGGGCAGAGCAGGCCGAAGCGTGCGACCGAGGTGACCGAGCCGCTCTCGAGCGGGAGCACGAGCGTCAGCGTCGCCGCGGCGATCCACGGCCACGGCACCCGGAGCCTGCGCGCGAGCACGAGGAAGACGAGGTAGACGACGAGGAACGCGGCGTCGCGGTACAGCCACGGGTTGTGCCTCTGCGCGGCGACGGAGAGCTCGTGCCACGCTCGCAGCACCCCCGTCGCCGAGAACCGCCGTCCCCACGCAAGCTGCGCCGCGCTGAACGCGACGGGGTCGTGGAGGGTGTGCGCGTCGTAGGCCATCAGCCCCGCGAGCGCGGCCGGGGCGGCTCCGATCGCCGCCAGCGCCTCCGTGCGCGCGCGCGTCCCGAGCCCGCGCCACCTGCGCACGACGGCGGCCGCGAACGGCAGCACGAGGAACGCCGCCTCCGGCCGCCCCAGGGCGCCGAGCGCCGCGAGCACCGCCGCCGTTTTCCAGCGGCAGCGCGCAGCCGCGAGGCCCGCGCCGGCGAGCACGAGCAGGCTCAGCGCCTCGGGGTAGACCATCGAGAACACGAACCCGAGGGGGAAGTACGCGGCGTAGATCGCGGCGCGGCGCGCGTCGGCGGCGGCGAACCACGTTCGTGCGAGCTCGTAGAACACGAGCAGCGCGAGCAGGAAGGACGTGTTCGAGACCAGCGGCCCGGCGACGGTGGTGGAGAGGCCGAGGTGCCCGAGCGCGCGCAGGACGACCGGGTAGAGGGGGAAGAACGCCGCGTCGCTCTGGTAGCCGGGGAGGAGGAAGTACCCGTGGCGCGCGACCATCCCGTACCAGCGCCCGTCCCACGCGTGCAGCGTCCGCAACGGCGATCCGCCGGCGGCCAGCGCGGCGGCGCCGAGGACGACGAGCCGAGACCCGAGCCACGCGAACGCGATCCCTCTCCACGCCTGCAGCCGTCCGGTCGCTCGGGCCTGAGCGGCGAGGACGTCGAGCGGCAGCAGCGGGACGCGCAGGAGCGCCTCGAGCACGACACCCGCGCTCAGCTTCGAGGTGCCCGCGGTGCGCTCCTGGAAGTCGATCGGCACCTCCGCGACGCTGAAGCCCGAGCGCGCGAGGCGGTAGGTGGTCTCGATCTGGAACGCGTAGCCGCGGGAGTAGACGTCGTCGAGCGGCAGCGCCGCGAGCGCCGAGCGGCGGAAGCACTTGAAGCCGCCCGTGAGGTCGCGGACGCGCAGGCCGAGCAGCACGCGGGCATACGCGGCGCCGGCCGCCGAGAGCACCCGGCGCGCCGAGGTCAGACCGCCGGGGCTGCCTCCGGGGACGTAGCGCGACCCGATCGCGAGGTCCGCGTCCGCGCAGGCGGCGACCAGCCGCGGCACGTCGGACGGCCGGTGCGACAGGTCGGCGTCCATCTGCACCACGTAGCGCGCGCCGCGCGCGAGCGCGTACCGGAACGCCGCGACGTACGCGCGGCCGAGGCCCTCCTTCCGGCTCCGGTGCAGCACCTCGACGTTCGGCCCGAGCCGCTCGGCGAGCTCGCCGGTCCCGTCCGGCGAGGCGTCGTCCACGACGAGGATCCGGTCGTCCGGCCCGAGCACCGCCAGGAGCTCCCCGACGAGCAGCGGCAGGGTCGCGCTCTCGTTGTAGGTCGGCACGCAGACGAGCGTGCGCAGCCCCGGAAGCGGCGGTGGCAGCGGCTCTTCGGGCCGGGTAAGCGGAGCCGCGAACGACCAGAGACGGTTGCCGGCGAAGGTGACCGGGACGGCGGCGGCGATCCCGACCGCCTGCGCCGCCACGCCCGAGACGCCGAGCGCGAGTAGGCCCTCGAGCGTGGCCAGGTCGATCGCGAGCCCCGCCAACGCGACGGTCGCGAAGCGCGCGTACTGGCGCGCGACGGGGCCGCGGGCGTCGTGGAACGTCCAGGCGCGGTTGAGCGCGAAGTTGGTGCAGACGGCGACGCAGAAGCCGGCGACGGCGGCGACCGCGTCGGGCGCGCCCGCGGCGGTCGCGGCGCTGAAGACGCCGAGGTTGACGGCGTAGCCGGAGCCGCCGACGATCGCGAACGCGACGAACCGCGCGTGTCCTCGCGGCCGGACGAGCGATCTCGGGAAGGCGGTCGACAATCTAGGGCGCGTCCCCGTCGCCGGGGTGGTGAAACGTTCTACGCGCCTGCCACTGGAACGCGCGGAAGGGTAGCGCCCGAAGCGCGAGCGACCGCACGGGAACCGCACCGCGCCTTCGAGGCCGCGCGCACGATAGTCGGCGTTATGTCAAGCCGACGCGGACGCCCGCTGTAGCTGTACAGCTACAGCGCGCAACTCGATCCACAGCCTTCTCCCCAGGCCCCGGAAAAGCCGTGGAAATGTGGACAGTTTCCCGTGCGCAAAATGCGGCAAATGCCGCCGGCGAAGGCTTGAAAGGCCGTGGCCGACCCCGTAGATTCGCTCGTGCACCGAGCACGGAGCGCGAGTAGGTCGAAGCCGCTCCCGGGGGCAGTAGGCGGAAGCCGAAGGTTCTTGGGAGAGGTGGACGAAAGCGCAACCGGCTCGGTGAATTTTTGCGTGGACCCAGAGCGGACGGCACGAACGGCGAGCAGGTGCGGCGCAAACGGAATCATCCGCAAATTGCGCCAGACTCCGTGCGAGCCCTCTTGAACCTTTCGCCCCGGCCCCCTATCGTCGCGGGTGCACCGAGAACGGAGCGCGAGTAGGTCGAAGCCGCTCCCGGGGGCCGTAGGCGGAAGCCGAAGGTTCACGGGAGAGGTGGACGAAAGCGCAACCGGCTCGGTGAATTTTTTGGTCCGCTACCAGACGCGCCAGGACGCACGCGAGACGAAGAGCCCGTGGCGGGCGCGGTTGAGGCAGGTGACGCCGGTGAGCGCGGAGTGGCAGGTGTACGGCCCTGCGTGCCAGTCGCGGCCGTACGCGACCCGGACGTAGCGCGGCGTCCCGAACCAGAGGACCCCGCCCGTGCAGACGACGCTCCCCTCCCCGCGCGGGCTCAGGCTCCAGCCGTGCCAGTCGACGGTCGCGCGCGTGATGCACCGGTGCTGGAGCTCCGTCGAGTAGCGCGCATGCCCGATCGTGCATAAGAGGCTGCCCTGGTTCCTGCGATCGATGCGCGCGGCGTAGACGCAGTGGATGTTGCCCGACGGGGAGACGAGCCCCGGCACGACGACGCCGTCCGCGGCGGAGGCCGCCGCGAGCGCGGCGACGGCCACGAGCACGGCGGCGCGCGCCATGCGCGCAGCGTACCGCGGTAGGATCGCGCGCGTGCATCTCCGCCCGCCCGCGATCGACCACGGCATCACGTCGTTCCTCTGGGCCCTCTTCTTCGGGCTCTTCATCTGGATCGGCGGCGCGGCCGTCGGCTACAGCAGCGCGGAGTGCTTCATCGCCGGCTGCGTGCTCGGCTTCCTGATCTTCGTGTTCGTCCGCGTCTACGGCGAGGACGAGCCGCGCCGCCCGTAGGCGTCGGTCAGCTCCCAGAGCAGCAGGCGCGCGAGCTCGTCGCCGACCTCGTCCTCGAGGCGCGAGTAGGCCGAGGGCCGCTCGTCGACGACGGCGGCGCAGTGCACGAGGAGCAGCTCGTCTCCCCTCTTCGGCTGCGGTTCGGCGACGCTCATCTGGGCGCTTCCGGTATCGGCGCGCCCGGTGGTCCGAGCGATCCCTGGCGGGAGGGAACGCCTATTCGAGGCCGAGACGGCGCGCGTCGAACGCCGCGGACCAGAGCTCCGCGCGGAACTCCTCGAGCGTCGCGGCGGCGTCTTCCTCGAAGAGGTGCTCGACCACCCCCACCTCGCGATCGTTCACGAACGGCACGTCGACGTGCGCGCGCGAGACGAGGTTCACCGACACCTTCCCGCACGCCGGACAACGCACCGCGATCCCGACGCGGTCGCCGCTCACGGCCGGTGCGAGCAGCTTGAACGCCGACGGATAGACCGGGCGCGGGCGCTCCTCCGGCCAGCAGAAGAAGCTCCACGGCCACTCCCCCGCCCTGATGCGCGTCGCCGCCAGGTCGACGAGCTCGTCGCCGATCGGCTCGAGCCGCGACGTCATGAGGTTGACGAACGACGTCTCGTCCTGCACGCCGAGCGGCGCCCAGTCGAGGTCGACATGCGTCACGAGCCCCGGATGGTCGTGCCCGCACCCGCACGCGAACTCGACCCGATACACGGCCGGATGGTTTGCACCCGGAAGCTCCTCGAGCCGGCGGAACCGCGAGAGGCGGACGTGCGTCTCGCCGTGCACCGGGCACGAGAAGGTGTAGGACGTTGTCAGCGTGTCGTACATACCCTCGAATGATGTACCCCGTTTATCGGACGGTGTACCGCCCGACCTGAGTCAGTACGTGATCAGCGCGAAGAGGTCGAGCGGAGCGAGCCGCTCGCGGCCGCCCAGGAACGTGAGCTCGATGATGAAGCACGCGCCCACCACGACGCCGCCCAGCCGCTCCACGAGACCCGTGATCGCCTCGACCGTACCGCCCGTCGCGAGCACGTCGTCGTGGATGACGACGCGCGAGCCCTCCGGGATCAGCTCGGGGTGCAGCTCGAGCGCGTTCTCGCCGTACTCGAGGACGTAGCGCGCGCTGACCGTCTCGGGCGGCAGCTTGCCGGGCCGCCGCGCCGGCACGAACCCGACACCCGCCTCGACCGCCACGGCCGAGCCGATCCAGAACCCGCGCGCCTCTGCGCCCAGCACGAGGTCAGCGTCCTTCGACTCCACCCACTCCGCGAGCCGGGCGACCGTCTCGCGCAGCAGCTCGGGGTCGGCGAGCAGCGGCGTGACGTCCTTGAAGCCGACGCCCGGCGTCGGGAAATCCTGGACCTCGCGGACCTTCGAGCGGAGGTCGGTCACTGCGCCAACTCTCGGAGCTCGCGCCAGAAGAGCAGCGACGACAGGTCGCTCGCGAGCTCCGCGAGCTGCTGGAGGTCGCGCAGCGCCTGCGCCCGCCGTTCCGGGTTGCGACCGCGCAGCGCGGGCGCCACGAGCTGCTCGAGCAGCGATGCCTGCCGCCCGGTGGCGGTGCGGAACGTGCGGAGGTGGCGCGGAGCGACGCCGTAGCGCGCGAGCTGCGCGCAGGTGGCGGCGACGTCGGCGTCGGACTCGAGATAGCGCTTGTCGGCGCCGGTTCCCTGCGGCGCGAGGAGGCCGAAGTCCTCGAGCTCCTTCGCGAGATCCGGCGGGACGCCGCCGCGCTCGCAGAGCTCTTCGAACGTGATCGCCTCCTCTTCGGCGCCGAGGACGGTCGGTCGCCGGCGCTTCCGCTCCTTCGCGCCGGGCGCGTCGAGCTCGTCCTTGATCACGCGCAGGGGCAGGAACTCGTCGCGCTGCAGGCGCAGGATCTTCTGCAGCCGTTCGAGGTCGCTCTCGCTGAAGAGGCGGTACCCGCCCTGCGTCCGCCGAGGCTGGAGCAGCCCCTCGTCCTCGAGGTAGCGGATCTTCGAGATCGAGATGTCGGGGAACTCCTCCGACAGCCGGCGCACGACCTCGCCGATGCGGAGCAGCCGCTCCCGCTGCTGGGGCACCGTGGACGTCATTCGATGAACGTCATCCGGTACTTGCCGACCTGCAGCTCGTCGCCCTCGTGGAGCGGCGCGCGGTCGATGCGCCGGCGGTTGACGAACGTCCCGTTCAGCGACCCCTGGTCCTCGACGACGTACTGCCCGTTCTCCTCGACGAGGACCGCGTGGTTGCGAGACACCGTGACGTCGTCGAGGAAGATGTCACAGTCCGGCGACCGGCCGATCCGCGTGCGTGCGCCGGCCGGGCGGAAGCTCTCCCCCGCCCTGCCGCCGCCGGCGCGCACGACGAGCGCCGGGCCTTCCAGCCCGAGCTCGTGGTGCTCCGCCAGCTCCGCGACGTCGGCGGGGTCGAGGGTCTGCGTCGTCTCGGGCGCCGGCTCCCCCTTCTGCAGCAGCGCGCCGCACCGCGAGCAGTAGTTCGCGGCTTCGGGATTCTGGAACCCGCACTCGCTGCAGTAGACGAACGTCATGCAGGAGGCGCGCCCTTGCCGCTCAGGATCGCCGTCAGCCGGTCGACGTCGACCTGGTCGAGGACGCTCCTCCCGCCCGAGTTCTGGAGGCGCGCCACGAGCTCGGCGCGCAGGATGTCGATCTTGCCGTGCAGGATCCGGCGCTGGTAGCTGACCTCGTGCTCCTGCGTCTCGAGGTCGTCGATCAGGCTCTTCAGGTCGGCGTCGGAGAGCGAGCCGAGATCGGGGAGCGGTTCCACGGTGCCGCCTTTCGTCGGAGGGGATGTGGATTCCAGCAGAGGTCGCCCGAACCGTCAACCTCAACTTCAGGGTTCAGAAGGGGATTCACCGGGCCGCCCCGATCTCCTCCCGCTCGATCACGTCCGTGACGAGGGTGCGCAGCTCGGTCTCGAGCGCCTCGGAGTCCGCGGGCGTCTCGCCCTCGGCGTACAGGTGGATCGTCGGCTCGTCGCCGTCCGGCAGCACCTGCACCCACCCGCGCGTGTCGAAGATCTTGATGCCGTCGGTGACGTCGACGTCGCCGTCGGCGTAGCGCTCGTTCAGGACGCGCATCACCGTCCCCTTGAGCGCCCACGGGCATTGCACCTGCCGGTGGATCAGCGTCGGCCGCGGCAGCTCCGTCACGAGCTGCGAGAGCGGCTCGGCGACAGGGGCGAGCAGCTCGAGCAGCTTGCAGAGGGACGCGATCGCGTCGTACGCCGGCAGGAACGCCGGGAAGACGTAGCCGCCGCCGGGCGCGCCGGCGAAGAGGACGCCGTCGCCGGCCGCCGCACGCGTCAGCTCGGGCAGGGAGGCCGGGGTGCGCACGACCTGGAGGCGGTCGCCGACGACCTCCTCGACCTGGCTCGTCGCGGTGATCGGCACCGCGATCTTGCCCCCGCCGTTCCGGACGCCGATCAGCTTCAGGTAGAGCAGGAGCGCCTGGTCGGGCCGGACCTCGCGCGCCCGCTCGTCGATCAGGTAGACCCGTTCGGCCGACCGGTCGAAGACGGCGCCGAAGTCGGCGTTGACGGCGGAGACGAGCCGCTGCGCCTGGTCCATCGTCTCGGCGAGTCGCCCCGGCGTCGAGCCCGAGTCCGACTCGAAGGCGTGCGCCGTCACGGACTCGACGCCGAGCGGTCCGAGGACGAGCGGCAGCACGAAGCTCCCGGCCGAGTACCCGTAGTCGACGACGATCCGGAACCCGCGCTTCCTGATCGCCTCCGTGTCGAGGTCGGCGAGCAGGTCGCTCGCGTAGCTCTCGCGCGCACGAGCGGGATACGTGATCGTGCCGACGTCCGCGAACGGGACGCGCCGTAGCTCCTGGCGGGTGAAGTGCTTCTCGACCTCCTTCTGCATCGCAGCGGAGAGCGCGATGCCCGGGTTCTCGAAGAGCCGGATCTGGACGGCCTCCGGGTCGGTCGTGGAGGCGCCGACGTGGAAGGCGGCGTCGTACCCCTGCGTCTTCAGCAGATGCTTGCCGACCGGCGCCGGCAGCGTGCGCAGGTCGGCAACGTGCACGCCGGTCGAGTGCAGGCCCGAGATGAGCGCCCGCTTGATCATCCGGTAGGCGGGCGCGCTCTCGCGGCTCGCGACGACGCGCGCGCCGCGCTTGAGCGCGGTGCCGAGCGCGGCGCCGAACCGGAGCGCGATCTCGGGCGTCAGGTCGACGTTGACGAGGCCGACCACGCCGTCCTGGGCGAAGACGCGCGTCGTGCCGCGCGACTCCCAGATCAGGCTCTCGTGGATCTGCGCGCCGTACTCGACCTCCTTGTACGGGTAGATCCGGACGCCCGGGTACACGACGGACTGGTCGCCGATCGTCACCTGGTCGCCAATCGCGACCCCCTCGTGGATGCGCGCGTGCGGGCGGATGTCGCAGTTGCGGCCGATGATCGCCCCCTCGATCACCACGCTGCGGCCGATGTAGCAGGACGCGTCGAGCACCGAGCGCGCGATCCGGCCCCGCTCGCGCAGCGTCGTCGCCGGGCCCAGGACCGTGTACGGGCCGACGGACGCCTCCGGCGAGACGCGCGCGTAGTTGCCGATGAACGCCGGGCCCTCCACCCCCTCGACGTCGTCGATCTCGACGCCCTCGCCGATCCAGACGTCGCCGCGGATCTTCAGGCCGGGAATGTTGAGGCGCACCTTCTCGTCGAGCGCGTCGAAGTTCGCCTGCCGGTACTGGTCGAGGTTCCCGATGTCCTGCCAGTAGCCCTCGCACACGTAGCCGTAGATCGGCCGGCCCATCTCGAGCAGCAGCGGGAACAGCTCCTTCGAGAAGTCGTACGGGTCGTCGGTCGGGACGTGCTTCAGGACCTCCGGCTCGAGCACGTAGATGCCGGTGTTGATCGTGTCGGAGAACACCTGCCCCCACGACGGCTTCTCGAGGAAGCGCTCGACCTTGCCGTCCTCGTCGGTGACCACGATCCCGAACTCGAGCGGGTTCTCGACCGACTTCAGCCCGATGGTGACGGCCGCGCCCTTCTCCCGGTGGAAGTCCACGATCCGCTGCAGGTCGATGTCGCAGAGCGCGTCGCCGGAGATGACGAGGAACGTGTCGTCGAGCGCGTCCGAGGCGAGGCGCACGGAGCCGGCGGTGCCGAGCGGGCTCTCCTCGACCGAGTACTGGATGTTCAGCCCGAGGTTGGTGCCGTCGGCGAAGTACGAGCGGATCGCCTGCGGCAGGAAGGCGACCGTCACGACGATGTCCTCGAAGCCGTGCGCGCGCAGGAGCTCGAGGATGTGCTCCATGCACGGCTTGCCGACGATCGGCACCATCGGCTTCGGCTGGTTCGACGTCAGCGGGCGAAGCCGGGTCCCCTCACCACCCGCCATCACGACGGCCTTCACGCGAACGCCTCCCGCTTCGCCTTGAGCGCGTACTCGGCGAGCGACGCGAACGCCAACGCGAGACCCGCCCAGAAGAGCCAGATCGGCCAGCGCGCTCCGGAGTGCGTGACCATCACGAACGCGAGCGCGGCGTACAGCAGCCACGTCGCGGCCTTGCCGAGCAGGTTGACCTGGAACTCGTAGCCGCGTCCCATCACGATCGGGGTCCCGACCAGCGCCACCACGTCCCGGGCGGGAATCAGGAGCGCGAGCCACGGCAGCCGGCCCGCGTGGATCAGCAGGACGACCGCGACGTCGATCATCAGCCGGTCCGCGAGCGGGTCGGCGATCTTCCCGAACGGCGACTCGACGTGCCACCTCCGAGCGAGGTACCCGTCCACCTGGTCGGTGATGCCGGCCGCGCCGAACACGATCGCAGCAGGCCAGGAGCGGCCCTCGTCGCAGGTCGCGATCAGCCAGACGTACACCGGGATGAGGACGATCCGCGCGACCGTCAGGGCGTTTGGGATCCTGCTGCGCACGCTGACCACCCTGGAAGGATATGCCCGTGTCGCGCGCATGAAGATTCCCGGCTTCGTCGACGCCCACTGCCACGCGTTTCAGCGCGCGCTGCGCGGGCGCGACGGCGGCGGCGACTTCTGGGCCTGGCGCGAGCGGATGATCGCGCTCGCGGCGTCGCTCACCGTCGAGCAGATCCGGCGCGAGTACGTCCAGGTCTACCGCGAGCTGCTGGCGAACGGGTTCACCGCCGTCGGCGAGTTCCACTACCTCGGTGCGGACGAGGGGCGCGCGGCCGCGGAGGCCGCCGAGGAGGCGGGCATCGCGTTCGTGCTCCTCCACGCGTGCTACCTGCGGGGCGGGATACCACGCTTCCGGCAGGCGTCGGTCGGGGAGTACCTGCGGGAGGTGGAGGCGCTGAGGGGCGCCGGGATCCGCGTCGGGATCGCGCCGCATTCGGTGCGCGCCTGCCCGCCGGAGGCGCTGCGCGAGCTCGGCGCGTACGCCGCGGCCGAGCACCTCTCGCTGCACGTCCACGCCGACGAGCAGCCGCGGGAGATCGAGGAGTGCGTCGCGGAGACGGGGCTGCGGCCGATCGAGCTCCTCGACCGCGAGAGCTGCCTCGGCCCGCACACAACGGTCGTGCACGCGACGCACGCCGACGGTCACGAGCTCGACCTGCTCGCCGCGGCGGGCGCCCGCATCTGCGTCTGCCCCACCACCGAGGCGAACCTGGGCGACGGCTTCCTCCCGGTCGCACGGGTGTGCCACCGGTCGATCGGCATGTGCATCGGCAGCGACTCGAACGTCCGCATCGACCCGCTGGAGGAGCTGCGCGAGCTCGAGGGGATCGCGCGGCGGCAGACCGGAACGCGCGGCGTCGTCTCCGTCAGCTCGCTCCTCTGCTTCGGCTCCGACGAGGGCGCCGCCGCGCTCGGCCTCGACGAGTGGCCGGAGGCCGTCGTCGACGTCGCCCACCCGCAGCTGCGCGGGGTGCCCGAGAGCTCGCTCTACGACGGGCTCGTGTTCGGCTGCACGGGCGACGTGCTCCGGAAGACGTCCGCCCAGTAGCGCGTACGCACGAGGTAGGCCACCTCCGCCTCCTCGCCCCTCAGCCCCCACGCGCCGTCGTACGAGAGGTACCGGTAGCGCGCGCGGCGCCCGGGCGCCGCCGGCTCGATCTGCGTGCCCTCGTGCCACTCGTTGAACGAGGTGATCGTGACGCGGTCGGCGCCGCTCGCGATCGCGGCGCGCCACATGTCGTCGTAGGTCTGTCCGTTCCGGCGCGGCTTCACGACCGGGTCGCCGCTCCCGCGGCGGGCGTCGTAGCCCGGCCCGACCGACGGCGCGCACAGGAGATGCTTCGCGTGCGCCTCGTCGCACAGGCGCCGGAACGTGTCGCCGCCGTAGGTGACGATGTCGTACGTGTAGACGCCGTCGAACCCCGCCGCTGCGGCTGCGCCGGACAGCGCCGTCTGTGCGTAGGTCGTCACGCCGGGGAGCGAGTGGAGCGCGGCGCGCGCCGCCGCCCAGTCGGAGACCGGCAGGTCGAGCGCGCGGTAGACGTAGAACGTCCTGATCCCGTAGGCGCGCTCGAGGTACTGGACGTCGTCGACGACGCCGGCGACGGTGCGGCCCGGGTACGGCTCGAGGTGCGCAGCGACCGCGATGCCGACGGCGCGGGCGGCGGCCACGACGAGCGGCATCCGCACGTCCTCCGGCGAGCCCCTCCCCCACCACGAGACGGCGATCTCGTCGATCCCGGCCGCACGGATCTCGTCCATCTGCTGCGCGACCACGGCGCGATCCGACGACGAGTAGACGCCGAGCGCCGGGTAGTACGACGACGCGATGTCGTTCGGCGGCGTGTGCCCGTGCTGCGCCCAGTGCTGGTAGGCGCCGTCCCTCGCGACCGTCCCGTACCAGGGGTAGTAGAACGCCGCCACCCGGTTCGCCGCAGGCGCCGCCGCGTGCGCGGGCACCGCGAGCGCGACGAGCAGGCCGACGAGGAGTTGCCGCATGACGAGGGTGGCCGCGCATCATCTACTACCCCCGACGGACGGACAAGGGCCGTCCGGCTCATCTTTTCACTCGAACGAGGGGTGTAGGCGCGGCTGCGCGCTGCCGTAGAGGGATGCATCAGAACAGTCGGCGTTGCGGCCGCCGGACTCGAAAGGAGCTTCTCCGCGATGGCCGCAACCAGCTTCGACGTCCACCTCTTCGGCCGGCAGGTCCGCCCGGTCACGCGGGCGCCGCTCGCCACCATGTACGTGCAGGATCTCGACCGGCGCGAGGCCGCGGTCGCGGAGCGCGAGGCCGACGTCGCGCGCCGCGAGAAGGCGCTCGAGTCGATCGAACGGATCCGCGAGCTCAGGGAACAGGGCGCGCGGGTGCCGCTGACGCGGACGAAGTCCGTCCGGCCCTTCGAGCAGGCGAGCCAGCTTCGGTTCTCGGACACGTTTCGGCTGCGCGAGCTCGAGTGGTGGCGCAAGCAGCTCGGCTGCGTGCCGGTGCTCCGTTAGCCCGCGACGGCGTCCTGCGGCTCGCGCTCACGCGGCTCGAGGACCTGCTCGAGCCCGTCCGGCGGGCGGGTCGTGAGCTCGTCGACGTTCGTGCGCAGCCAGAGCTCGAGCGACGCGAGCGTGAACAGGCGGAGCTGTGAGTCGAAGCGCGACGCGCGGGCTTGGTCGACGAGCGACGTCAGCGCGCCGCGGTCGAACAGTCCCCGGTCGAGCGCCCGCTCGGACAGCACGAGGCGGTCCGCCAGGCGGGCGCGACCTTCCAGCAGGAAGCGCGCCACCGGCACCGGGAATCCCCGCTTCGGCCCGCGCTGGATCTCGTCGGGGATCACGTCGGCGAGCGCCTGCCGCAGCACCTTCTTCGAGCGCAGCCACGACGCGCGCTGCGACACCGGTGCGCGGCAGACACGCTCGATCACGCGGTAGTCGAGGAGCGGCATCCGGCCTTCGATCGAGCCGGCCATCAGGACGCGGTCGCCGCGCAGCAGCATGTTGTCGGGCAGGTACGACTGCAGGTCGCCGACGAGCATCTGCCGCGGCGCGTCGAGGTGCGCGAACGGCGCGAGCCGCTCGGCCAGCGGCCGCGTGAGGCTCGCGGGGGACGCGGTCGCGCGCAGCTCCGGCGCGAGCACGCGCTGCAGGTCGGCGACCGAGAACGCGCGGAACCACGACGCCCAGCGCAGCAGCGGGTCGCGGATCTCGAGCGTCTCGAGCGCGCGCTGCAGCTGCCGGTGCGAACGGCGCCGAACCGCGACCTCGCCCGCCACGCGCAGCGCGAGCCTCGGCGCGGCCGTCGGCAGGCCGAGCAGACGCTCCGCGCGGTACTTCGGGTAGCCGCCGAAGAGCTCGTCGCCGCCCTCGCCCGAGAGCACCACCTTCACCTGCCGTCCGGCGAACTCCGAGAGCAGGAGGAGCGGGATCTCCGCGGCCTCGGCGATCGGCTCGTCGCGGTACCAGGCGAGACGGGGCAGCGCGTCGACGAAGTCGTCGGCGCCGACGACGACCTCGTGGTGGTCGGAGCCGAAGCGCTCCGCGGTCAGCCGCGCGCGCGGCCGCTCGTCGAAGACGGGGTCGTCGAAGCCGATCGTGAAGCTCGCGACGGTTCCCGCGCCCGCCTCGCGCATCAGGCCGAGCACCGCAGCGGAGTCGACGCCGCCGCTCAGGAAGACGCCGAGCGGGACGTCGCTCATCAGCCGCAGCCGGACCGAGTCGAGCAGGAGCGCGCGGAGGTCGCGCGGATCGAGCACCTCGGGCCTGGCGTCGCGCGGCAGCGACCAGTACGGCCGCACCTCCGCCGCGCCGCGCTCGTAGACGAGCAGGTGGCCGGCGGGCAACCGCTCGACGCCCTCGAAGAGGGTGCGCGGCGCGCACACGTAGCGCTGGAAGAGGAACTCCGCCAGCGCGTCCTCGTTCAGGCGCGGAGACGCGCCCGACGCGAGCAGCAGCGAGCGCACGTCCGAGCCGAAGGCGAGCCCGTCGCCCGTCTGGGACACGTAGAGCGGCTTCTTTCCGATCCGGTCCCGCGCGAGCAGCAGGCGCTCGCGCCGGTCGTCCCAGATCGCGAACGCGAACATGCCGTTCAGGCGCGGCACGAGGTCGTCCCCCCACTCCTCGTACCCGTGCACGAGGACCTCGGTGTCGCAGCGTGTCGCGAACGTGTGACCGGCAGCGAGGAGCTGTGCGCGCAGGTCGGCGAAGTTCCAGATCTCGCCGTTGTAGACCGTCCAGACGGTGCCGTCCTCGTTCGCCATCGGCTGGACGCCTCCGTCGATGTCGATGATGCTGAGCCGCGTGTGCCCGAGGCCGACGTTCGGCGTCACGTGCGACCCGGACCCGTCGGGACCGCGATGGTGCAGCGCCACGATCGCGCGCTCGAGGAGCGCGCGGTCGGGCTTCGGCCCGCCCGGCGCGCGCGCGACTCCGACGATTCCGCACATCGCGCCGCATCGTAGTCGCGGCCCCGCGTCCGGTCGCGGGCGCGGGTACTGTCCGCGCCGTGACCGGCGAGCGCGAATACATCCTCGTCGCGCTCGGCACCGACGAGCATCCGTTCGAGCGCGCGCTCGACGCCGTCGGCTCGTTGCGGCCGGAGCATCGGCTCGTCGTGCAGCACGGCCACACCGCCCCGCGCGACTGGCCGGAGGCGGAGTGGCACGACTTCATCCCGTTCGACACGATGCGCGCGCTCATCCGTGACGCGACGGTCGTGGTCTGCCACGCGGGCGTGGGCACGATCATGACCGCGCTCTCCTTCCGGCGCCGCCCGGTCGTGATCGCGCGGCTCCAGGCGAGAGGCGAGCACGTGGACGACCACCAGCTGCAGATCGTCTCCACGCTGGGCGAGCGCGGGCTCGTCGTGCCTTTGGCCGACGGGGACGACGTGGCCGGCGCCGTGGCGGAGGCGCGCGGTGCGACCGTCGAGTGGCAGCGCGACTCGAGGCTCGCCGAGGCCGTGGCCGCAGCCGTCGGAGGGCCGCGGTGAGCCGCGATGCGGGCGCGAAGACGAACGCCGTCCTCCTCGTCGCCTCATCCGGCGGGCACCTGCTCCAGCTCACGCAGCTGCGCGACCGGTGGCCGCGGGACGAGCGCGTCTGGGTGACGTTCCCCACCGCGGACGCGCACTCGCTCCTCGCCGGCGAGGACGTGCGGTTCGCGCACCACCCCACCAACCGCAACATCCCCAACCTCCTGCGGAACCTCGTGCTCGCGTTCCGGATCGTCGCGGCGCTGCGTCCGCGCGCCGTGGTCTCGACCGGCGCGGGCGTCGCGGTGCCGTTCTGCTACGTCGCTCGGCTCTTCGGCGTGCGCGTCGTGTTCATCGAGAGCTTCTCGCGGACGACGCGGCCGTCGCTCACCGCCCGCCTCGTCTACCCCGTCGCGACGGACTTCTTCGTGCAGTGGCCCGGGATCCTCCCTTACTTCCGGCGCGCGCGCTTCGAGGGACAGCTGTTCTGAGCCGATAGCGGGCGTAGGCTTGCGCACGGTGAGCGGCCGCGCGCGTGCGTTGGCGGTCCTGTGTGCCGTCCTGTTCCTCACGTTCGTCGACACGACGATCGTCGCGGTCGCGCTCGGCGACATCCAGTCCAGCCTCCACGCGGGCGTCACGAGCCTGCAGTGGGTCGTGAACGCCTACGCGCTGCTGTTCGCGACGCTGATGCTCACCGGCGGCACGCTCGGAGACCGCTTCGGGCGGAAGCGCCTGATGCTCGGCGGCGTCGTGCTCTTCGGCGTCGCGTCACTGGTCGGCGCGCTCGCGCAGTCCGTGGACGTGCTGATCGCAGCGCGGGGCCTGATGGGCGTCGGAGCGGCCGCGTCGGAGCCCGGCACCCTCTCGATCCTGCGCCACGTCTACCCGGAGCGGCGCGAGCGCTCGCGGGCGATCGGGATGTGGGCGGCGGTCACCGGCGTCGCGCTCGCGGCCGGCCCCGTCGTCGGCGGCGCGCTCGTCGGCGCCTTCGGGTGGCGCGGCGTCTTCTGGTTCAACGTCGCGTTCGCCGCGGCGCTCGTGCCGCTCACGCTGCGCACGATCCCGGAGAGCTCCGACCCCGAGGCGGCGCGCCTCGACCTGCCGGGCCTGGTGCTCGGGGCGCTCACGCTGGGTGCCGTGACGTTCGCGATCATCATGGGCGAGACGAACGGCTTCACGACGTCCTGGATCCTCGCGCTGTTCGCGGTCGCCGCCGCCGCAGGCCTCGCGTTCGTCGCCGCGGAGCTCCGGACGACGGTGCCGATGCTCGACCTCCGCTTCCTCCGCATCCCGGAGTTCAGCAGCGCGCTCGCCGTCGCCTTTGCCCTCTACTTCGGGATCTTCTCGATCTTCTTCTTCACCGCGCTCTACCTCGAGGAGGTGATCGGCTACTCGGGCTACCGCGCCGCGGGCGAGTTCGGCCCGATGGCGGCCACGCTCGTCCTCGGCTCGCAGATCGGCGGCCGCTGGGTGGCGCGCACCGGGCCGCGCTGGCCGATGGCCGCAGGCTGCGCGGTCGCGGGCGGCGGCATCCTGCTCACGGACCACTTCCTGCCCGCACACCCGAGCTTCGGGCCGCTCGCCGTCAGCCTCGCGGTTGCCGGGCTCGGTTTCGGGATCGCCGTCGTCCCCGTGACGTCGGCGGTGCTCACGATCGTGCCTGCGGCACGCTCGGGAATGGCGGCCTCGGCGACCAACACGACGCGCCAGCTCGGTGCCGTCTTCGGCGTCGCCGTCCTCGGCGCGCTCGTCAACGCGCACCTCACGTCCGACCTCGGCGACCGCCTCCGCGCGCTCGGCATCCCGGCGAACTTCCAGACGATCGTCATCGACGCGATCGAGACCGGGACGATCCCGAGCGGCGGGAACGCGGCCGGCGCGACCGCCACGTACGGGCCGATCGTGCGGAAGGTGATCGGCGCCGCCTACGGCGCGTTCCACGCCGGGCTCCGCACCGCCCTGCTCACCTCGGCCGGGCTGATCCTGGCGGCCGGCCTCTACAGCGGCGTTGCCTACCGGCGGCGCGCGGCGTAGCCGTCAGCGCGCCTGCGCACAGGCGGCGGGCGGTGCACCCTGGAGCCGCAGCAGCTTGCAGAAGCTCGCCAGGCCGACCTTCCACTTTCCGCCGATCTTCACCGCCGTGCCCTTCTGGTGCGCGAGCGCCGGCTTGCCGCCCAGGTAGATCGTGTAGACGACCGTCGCCTTCGACGGGCCGGCGAGCGTGACGCTGGTCACCTTCGCGCTCGACTGCTTGGCGAGCGGCGAGCTCGCCTGCGCGCCGATCGCCTTCGCCAGCGCCCGGCCGTTCTGCAGCAGCCCCGCCTTCTGCGAAGCGGACGTCTTCCCGGAGAAGAACCGCTCCCAGTTGCTCTTCACCTGCGCACGCTGCTCCGCCGGGGTCGCCGCCGAGCTCGTCGTCGGAACCGTCGGCGCCTTCGCGCGCGTGCTCTTGCCGCCGCAGGCCGCCGCCACGAGGAGAAGTGCGGCCGAGAGGGCGACGGCGAGGACGAACCGGGGCGTCGACATCAGGCCGATTCTTCCCCCGCCCGGCCGCGGCTACACCGCGAAAACCACTCGGCGGCCGTCGTCGTACCTCGTGGCGGAGGTGCGGGACGTCCGCCCGGCGTCACCCCGGCCCCGGGCGCCGGCGCCCCGCACCACCCGCCCGCCTCGGCCGACGTGATTGACCTTGATCCGGTGGGTATAGGCGCGTAGATTCGCGCGGCACATCCGCGGTCCCGTCGAAGTCCAGGGGAGAAAGGAGACTCCGTGAAACGGTGGCTCGGGCTTGTGGGGGTGGCGTTGGTCGTGGCGGTTGCCGCGACCGGCGCGATGTCGTCGATCGCCCGCGGTGACGATTCGGGCGGCGGCTCCGGCGACTGCTCGGCGCAGTCGACGAAGTCGGATCACTGGAAGGC
>Ga0209810_1000480_pt1 | contig 87350 bp, 83 predicted proteins | sample Coa_R1_7_FD_187159 | JGI IMG/M metagenome (GOLD analysis project Ga0209810, IMG submission 187159) | Surface soil microbial communities from Centralia Pennsylvania, which are recovering from an underground coalmine fire - Coalmine... | ecosystem: Environmental > Terrestrial > Soil > Unclassified... | reverse complement strand
TGTTGCTGTGCAGGGTGCCTCTAGGCTCAATGCGGCGGAGCCTGAGGCGCGGTCGGAAAGAGAGATCATGCCTCTGGTTCTCCCGAATTGGAAATCGGCTCAAAGTGGCAATTCCAAATTCGCCCTCCCCCATGCGGCGATTCACGCAATGATGAAAGTGCATACCAAGGGCGCCGGCAATAATCCTGGGTTGGTCATCAAAATTGGTGCGTGACAGGTTCTTATCAACCTCTTGCAAAGCGACCACATCGGGGTTTTCGTTTCCTATAACGTCTATAATTCTATTGAGCCTGTAGCGGTTATCCCGTCCAACGCCATAATGGATGTTATAGGTCATAATCTTTAAGTAATGAGAAATACTCAAATCTACCATTTTGCCCCTCAATGTCTCCTTGCGCATAGTATCTGGAGAATTTCATGAGAATAAAGGGATGGCATATTATTCTGTAAAAATTATTTTAGCCCTTTGGATTAAAATGGTCAATCTCTTCTAAAATGGCGGAAATAAGCCTTATCGTCTCTTCAATATCGCTCTTATAAGCCAGGCACCCAGGGCTGTGGAGGTAGCGCACCGGAACGGAAACAGCGCCGACCCGGCTCCCTTTTCCCGTCACCTGCATGGCGGTGGCATTTGTGCTGCCAGCCCTCTTAACTGTTATCTGGTATGGTATCTTGCGCCTATCGGCGAGTTCGGTTATAAAGAAGCTCAACGCGCGATTTGCGACCAGGTACTTATCCGAAAGCCTTACCTCCGGGCCCTTGCCTACCTTTGCTAGGGTCTTGTGTTCTGGAACGCCGGGGATGTCATTGGCAACAGTGCCTTCAAGGGCAATTACAATCTCAGGTTCAAATTGTGGAACGATGACATTTGCGCCTCTCAGTCCTACCTCCTCTTGGGCGGTAGCGGAGACATAGAGGTCGCAACCGATTCTGGTTTTTTTCCTTAGCGCCTCAAGTATAACGAAGAGGCCAACCCTGTCGTCTATGGCTTTGGAAATCACGGCATCTTCCGTCTCTGCGAATGAGGAGAAATATGAAACCACATCGCCGACCTTTACCAGGCTAAAGACCTTTTCGGGCGAGAGTCCAAGATCAACAAAACAATCCTCAACCTCCGGCGCCTCCTTTTCACCCTCCTTCCTTATATGGGGTGGGGAGGCGGCTACCATCCCCACAAGGGGCTTTCTCCCCCACACGATAAGCCTTTGTCCGTAAAAAACCTTGGCATCAATGCCGCCAAGGGGTATCACACGCAAAAAACCCCTATCGTTTATGTGCCTGACCATAAATCCCACTTCATCCATGTGGGCGTCTAAAAGGAGTCTCGGCCCATCTCCTGGAATGTGTGCAACGACATTGCCAAGGGCGTCTTCGGTTATCTCTTCGGTGAATTCCTTCAATGCTGAAATGACGATTTCTTTGACCGGCTCTTCCGCCCCGGGCAGCCCCGGAGCCTCGCATAGCTGTTTCAGGAATTTGGTTTCCATAATAGGATTTGAATTATAACCAATGGGCGTAGATTTGCCAATGTAACGGGAATTGTTTTAAACTCTATTTTGCAAGAGGTCCTGATGGTATGAAGTGCCCCCGATTAAGCCTCTCATTGAAAAGTTATTTAACGATATGGGAAAGGGCGACTGAACTTTGGATTGTATGAATCACTAAAATGACCATCTTAAAGAACAACAAGGAGACGACTTCTTGATAGCTAGCTGGAACCATCCCGGCGGCAAACTGAGAGAAGAAGGCGCGGACAAACTCACAGATCAGGAACTGCTTGCCATCTTGATCTCCACAGGTATCAAGGGCAAACCCGCGGAGAAAATTGCCGAAGAGTTAATACAGAAGTTCGGTTCTATAGAGGAGATTGCCAATCAACCTCTTGAAAGGCTGCTCGAAATCAAAGGGCTGTCTGATGTAAAGATAATTCGTATTGCGGCGGCGTTTGAGTTGGCGCGCCGTATTATGGAGCGGGGGAGAGCCTGATGGCAAAGAAGACAAAGCTCACCGAAAAACCCGCGCGAATACCGGAGATACGTCGGACAAATTGGGATAAAATCATAACACAGTATTTAAGTGAGGTTGAGACTCTGAATAAGGAGCAGGCTCGCTCACACCGCTTTACAGCGCTCCTTCAAAAGCTCCTTGATGTGGAGCCAAGTTTCATTGAAACCTACAGCACGGGTATTGAAAAGTCTCTGAAGGTCAAGCAGAAAGACCGCATTCTGAAGGGCGAGGCGGACAACCTCTTTGGAAATGTAGTCATAGAATTTGAGTCAAATATTCCTAAAAAACGCTCCGAGGCTGAGGAACAACTCCGCCGATATGTTGCCATACTCTGGTCTCAAGAATCCTCTGATACTCTCACGCCGTACTTATGTATTGCTACGGATGGAGTCCGATTCGTGTCCTATTCGCCAAAACTCGTTGACTCAATGGGGAAAGATGTTTCGCCTGATGAATTACGGCTTGATGTGATAGAAGAGACGGATTGGACAAAACTCAAGCCTTCGGAGGTCTTCTACTGGCTTGATCGCTATTTTTTGCGTAAAGAAGTTCTGTCTCCAACGAGTGAGGCAATAGTGCGCGATTTTGGTCTAAAGAGCCATGCCTTTCAAACCGTAGATAGTGTGTTAGTTAACTTGTGGAAGAAAGTGAAAACCCACAGCGATTTTGAAGTGATTTACGATAGCTGGGAAAAATACCTGCGTATCGTTTACGGGAGTGATGTTGGGGAGGATGAGCTCTTTGTCCGTCATACTTATCTGGCGACATTAGCGAAACTCATGTCATGGATGCGAATCACCGAGAGCGCCACTTTGCCTGATGATGCAAGAATAGTCGAGATGCTCGAAGGTCAGTTATTTAAGAGACAAGGAATCGAGAATTTTATTGAAGAGGATTTCTTTTCATGGCTGTCACGCGGGGAAGCCGTGAGAGTCGGCATTGAGGTTGTGGGCTGGTTATTTAGCCTATTACAGAATTACAATCTTCGTGAGCTATCGGAGGATGTGCTCAAATCTCTCTATCAGGAACTGGTAGACCCGGAGACGCGCCAAGACTTGGGTGAGTTCTATACCCCCGATTGGCTTGCTCATCGAATTGTCAACAGATTGTTAGATGCCAATCCCCGTGGAGCTATGCTCGACCCCGCCTGCGGTTCGGGGACTTTTCTTTATCTCGCCATTCGAGAGAAGCGAAAGAGGCTTAAAGATTCCTCTGAGACTCTACAGCATATTCTCGGTTCAGTGTATGGCGTGGATGTTCATCCCCTTGCGGTTATCGTTGCCAAGACGAACTATATACTCGCACTTGGGGATTTACTCAAGAGGCGTAGGGGCATAATCTCAATTCCCGTTTACCTTGCCAATACAATACGCCTGCCCGCTCTTAAAACCCAGACGACACTTTGGGGTCTGGCAAGCTACGTGGTAGAACTGGATGGACAAGAGGTTCTGATCCCCGAAGTGTTACTTGATGATCTCAGTATATATGACAGATCAATTGAGCTAGTCAGGGATTTTGCCAGGCACAACAAGGGCAAACCAATTGATAGAAAATCCTTCTATGGCTTTCTTGCTGCTCAGAATTTTCCATTGGCTAAAAAGGATATGCTAGTTGATGCGCTCTTTGCCGTTGCGGAAACGCTAAAGCAGTTTATTGATGCCAATCGTGATACCATTTGGGCTTTTGTTCTAAAAAACATATACAAGCCCCTTTTTTTCAAGAGAAAGTTCGATTTCATAGTTGGCAATCCGCCCTGGATTGTCTTTAACAGCATCGGAGAGCCTTTATATCAGAGGTTTTTAAAGCAACAAATCATAAACGATTACAAGTTGCTAAAGGGGCGGGGCGAGCTAATCACACACATGGAGCTGGCAACGCTTTTCCTTGTGCGTGCTGCAGACCTCTATCTCAGGACGGGCGGAACGCTGGCTTTTGTTTTACCAAGGAGCCTGTTTAGCGCCGACCAGCACGGCGGGCTTCGTCAAAGGGCATTCACTTTTAGCGAGGATATTCAACAGAATATCGCCTGGCGCGAGATATGGGACTGCGAGAATGTTTCTCCATTGTTCAATGTCCCTTGTTGTGTGTTATTTGTGTATAAGTGCGATAAAGAGAAGCCAATAAATTATCCGATTCCCGGACAGATTCTCCGGGGCAGCCTTGAGAGAAAAAACGCCTCTCTTGAAAAGGCTGAGAGAGACCTTGTCATAGAGGACACCGGGTTTTTTCTTAACAGGCATGGGAAACGCTCCTTTTGGTCAAATGAAAAGGGCAAGGACTCACATGAGGCGAGCTTTTATGCGAGGTACTTTAAGCAGGGCGCAACCATTGTCCCGCGTTCCTTCTGGTTTGTCCGGATAAAACCCTCGCATCTCGGTTTTGATACACGCAGTCCGCTATTGGAAACTGACCCAAGGGCTATGGAACTCGCAAAAAAGCCGTATCGCGATGTCAGGTTTGAAGGCAATGTGGAAAGCGGTTTTCTCTATGCCACACTTCTTTCAACAGACCTGATTCCCTTTGGGCATCTTGACTATCGTTTAGTTGTCCTTCCAATTGAACCGGAGGACGATCATTATGTATTAATTGATAGAGAAAAAGCCAGCAAAGACGGTCTTTATGGGATTGAAAAGTGGCTTGAGAAGGCAGAGGAAGAATGGGCAAAGCGGCGCGGGGCGAAGGCGGAGCAGATGAACATCTATGAAAGGCTTGACCGAGTTCATGGATTAACTCATCAGAATCCGCAATCAAAGTATCGGGTGATTTACAATACATCCGGCACAAATTTGACAGCGGCTGTCGTGCGGAACGAGCAAATCGAGTTTGGAATAGGAGATCAAGTTTTATCAGCAAGAGGATTTATTGTTGACCATAAAACTTACTGTTGTGAGCTAATTAATACCTATGAGGCTTTCTTTTTGGCTACCATATTTAATTCATCCCTAATAGATAAATTGGTTAAGCCGATGCAAAGCCGTGGTTTGTTTGGTCCTCGTGATATTCACAAAAAGGTTCTCGAACTTCCTATCCCACAATTCAAAATGGATAACCCTATACATTCCCGTCTGGCGGAGTTAGGGAAGGAATGTTCTGTCAAAGTAGAGAAGTGGATTGCAGGCGGCGGGGTTGGCAATATCAAAAGCATCGGCAGATTACGGGGGATGGTAAGAAAGATGCTAAATGATGAATTAAAGGAAATTGACAAGCTGGCCAAAGAGATTCTTGGATAAAAAGGGAATGGATTTATATCTTTGGATGCTGCAGATAGGTCTCAGAATTAGGTAAGATATACGTAAAATTGGCTAAACCCAGGAGGGGTAGAATGAGATACAAGGTTAATTTTAAAAAGACTGACGAAGGCTATGCTGTCTGGTGCCCTGGCTTACCTGGTTGCTGGTCTCAGGGGAAGACGGAAGACGAGGCTTTAGAGAATATTAAAGATGCCATAAAATCATATCTAGAGACGGTTGAGGAATTAGGCAAAGACGAGGAGCATCGCTATGTGGAAGTGAAGTAGGTAAAAGTATGAGTAAACTTTCTGGTGTAAACCATAAACGGGCCGTTAAGGCTTTTGAAAAAGCTGGTTTTTGGATTGCACGTCAGGGAAAACATATCACGATGACCAACGGTGAACGTATTATTACAATTCCAAGAGCAAATCCAATTAATTCCTACACGATGGCTGGAATCGTAAAAGATGCCGGACTCAGTATTGAGGGATTCAAAAAACTTTTATGAGATTTAATGACAAAGAAACTTTCAAAGCCAGACCCAAATAACACCTCACTTTTCACACCGCCAAAATCTGCCGTTCCACTTGCCGAGAGGATTCGACCAAGGGACTTTGGTGAGTTTGTGGGGCAGGAGCATCTTGTGGGTGCTGATGGAACGATTCGCAATATGGTTCAGTGCGGTAATCTGCGTTCGATGATTCTGTGGGGGCCGCCTGGAACCGGGAAGACGACGCTTGCTCGGCTCATTGCAAAGGAGATGGATGCGGACTTTTTTCAGGTGAATGCGATTTCATCGGGTGTTAAAGAGATGCGCGAGATTATATCCCATGCCGGGGAGTTCCTCGAAATCGGGAGGCGAACCATACTATTCATTGATGAAATCCACAGATTCAATAAGGCTCAGCAGGATGCCCTCCTTGAAAGCGTTGAGAACGGCACACTGATTCTTATCGGGGCTACAACTGAGAATCCATCATTTGAGGTTATATCCCCTCTACTCTCTAGGTGTCAGGTTTATGTCCTAGACCCATTAACGGACGCCGACCTTGAGACCATTCTGAGCAGGGCTTTAACTGAAGATGAATTGATGAAGAATGTCGAATTAACCCCGGAGGCTCAAAAAGAGCTTATTGGTCTGTCTGGAAGCGATGCCCGGGTTATGCTGAATGCGCTTGAGTTGTCTGTTGCTCTAATCGGCGGGCGAGGGCCGATTAGGATTGATAGAGAGAGGGTTCGAGAGGCGTATCAGACTCGCCACTACAGGTACGACAGGAGCGGGGAGGAGCATTATAATACGATTTCGGCGTTTATAAAGAGCGTCAGGGGAAGCGATCCCGATGCGGCGGTGTACTATCTAGCCCGTATGCTCGAGGCGGGGGAAGACCCGAAATTCATCGCGCGCCGTTTAATCATCCTTGCATCGGAGGACATAGGCAATGCGGAGCCTTACGCACTGACACTGGCAACAGCGTGCTTTACGTCTGTCCACTATGTCGGCATGCCGGAGGCAAGGATAATTCTTGCTCAGGCTGCAACCTATCTCGCAAGCTGTCCCAAGAGCAACGCATCGTATCTCGCGATTGAAAAGGCCCTTTCTGATGTACGCGAAAAACCAAATCTCCCAATTCCTCTCCATTTAAGAAACGCCCCAACCAGTCTGATGAAGGACATCGGTTACGGGAATGATTACAAGTATGCCCACAGCTTCGAGGATCATTTTGTGGAACAGAACTATCTGCCCGATGAGATTAAAGACAGAATCTACTATGAGCCAACTGAAATAGGAAGGGAGTCGAATCTAAAAAAGTATCTACAAAAGATATGGAAAAAACGAAGGAGAGAGTAAAAAACACTGAAACCGGTTGATTAGTTGGTTAGCAAGACAAAATTGTAGGGGCAATCCCCTGTGATTGCCCTTTTGGCTGTAATTAAAATGATCATTAGGACAGACTACACATCGAACTCATGTTATGTTAGACTGAAAAGGGTTTCACCAATACAGACTCATGCAGATTTAAAACAACACATTGACCCGCCAAGAGAAACAAGCCGTTATTGTTATGAGTTTTATAATTGCGCTCCGCCTTCTGGGGATTTTTCTACTCCTCCCGATTTTCAGCGTTTATGCTATGAAATATCCTGGCGCAACCCTGCCTCTTGTTGGAATCGCCTTTGGCATATACGCCCTAGCTCAATGCGTTCTTCAAATCCCATTTGGATGGGCAAGCGACAGATTCGGTAGGATGCCCGTTCTTATGGTGGGGCTTCTCCTCTTTTCCCTGGGGAGTTTGATTTGCGGTTTTGCTGGAAACATAACCCAGTTGATCATTGCCCGTGTGTTTCAGGGAAGCGGCGCTGTCAGTGCCGTTGCAATGGCGACACTGGGTGATTTGACCCGTCCTCATGTGAGGGCGCAGGCCTTTACGGTCGCGGGCATCGCCGTTGGCGTTGCTTTTACAATTGGCCTCCTCGGTGGGCCGTTTCTGGCTGCCCGATTCGGTTTTAATGCACTCTTCTACTTGCTTGCGGTTTTGAGTTTTCTTGCCGTGTTGGTTACTGGGTTTTTCCTTCCTCAAATTAAGATAGAGAGGATGGAATCATTAGCGCAGCGGGGTTTACGGCTCGGCGGGCTTATGAATGGTTTTAAAATCCGGCGGCTTTATCTGGCTGCTTTAATACTCTCCTTTGTTTTAAATCTCTTCTTTTTTATTTATCCCCTGGACTGGGTTCACTTTGGACTCAACCAGTCACAACTCTGGAGGGTTTATCTGGTAATCTTCCTTCCTAGCCTTTTATTTGTTTTTCCTTATGTCCGACGCGCCGAGAAACAGGGCAGGCTCTGGCTGCCTGTACTGGGGGGGTGGGCTTTTATAATACTGAGCTTTTTTGTTCCTCTGGTCGGTGGGTCTCAAAAGTGGATTCTATACATGATGGGTGCGGTATTCTTTCTGGGCTATACACTTTTTCAGGCACTTCTTCCTACATTTTTAACTCAGCAGGTTCCATCCGAAAAGCGGGGTGCCGCTACTGGCATTTATAACTTGGCCGGTTTCTTAGGCTCGTCCCTGGGCGGTATGATTACGGGGTTTTTATACCACTCTAGCCGGGTTTTTCCCTTGATTCTGGGCTTGGTTCTCCTTGTCTTGTGGTTTTTCATAGGGTTGCCAAGGCCGCCCGATTCTGATGTAATTCATTGAGAAAAGACTCTAGAACGTTTTTGCTCGGAGGCATACCATGAAACCAGCGGCTTTGGCTTTGCTTGTGGCATCAATATGGGGCATTACCCCTATATTTGAAAAGCTGAGTTTGATAAAGGCTTCGCCCCTTACCGTTATTACATTACGGTTTATATTTACGACCACGTGCATCGTTATTATATCCCTGGCAACCGGCAGATATAGGGAGATTGCCAGCATTGATGGAAGAACCCTCCTTTGGATACTTCTGGCTGGATTACTGGGAGGGGTTGTTGGACTATTGATCTATTTTTCTGTGCTCAAACAAGACCTTACCTCAAGGATAGTTCCAATTGCTGCCACCTTTCCGCTCTTTACTGCTCTATACGCTTTTATATTTCTTCACGAGGCTATTTCAATACAGAGGCTTGTGGGAATTGTTCTTGTAGTGATTGGATTGATTTTCATCAACTGGAGTAACATTCCAGTACCCGGTAAATAACAGAAAGCGTCTTTTCCTTCCCCCATCTTAGTCCTCCCCCCGAGGGGAGGGAATTGGGAAAGAAGGGCATTCTCCCCATTACCAGTCTAAGACAGGCCTTTTTGCAAGTGGGGTAGCCTTTAAAAATAGAGCAATAAACAACATCCACAAAAGGGGTCGGTACAATTTTTACTTTCCTGAGTTTGCTCTCAAGGATTCAATCCCATTGTAGTGTTAGGGTATTGTCCTCATCCAGTTCTACCCTGGTTCCAAACTTTTTACCCTCTCTATTCAGTGTATCTCTCAGCCAAAATGCCTCTGCCCTTGATGCTCGGTTTACTCTAAAGCGTTTGATCCGTGTTGGCGTCATTCGGAGGCGAACTAATTCTCCGGTCAACGGATACATACTCACAAAGTACATTAATCCCAGATCATCCCTAAAATCTCTGTAGCTACCAATACCCTCATAGTCATTTAGAAAGTCGCCACAGCCATAAATAACGGGCCTATCCTTATAAACCTCTATTCCCTTTACATGATGAGAAGAGTGTCCATGAATTACATTGATACCCGCATTGTCAATGAGATTATGGGCGAATTCTATCTGTTCACCGGGAATCTCATAGCCCCAATTGCTTCCCCAATGAATGGAGGCAACCACAATATCTCCCCTTTGTTTCACTTCCTTGACCCTCTCTTTGATATACCGGACTGTTTTATCCGACATGCCTTTTAACAGACTTACGCCGGGCTTTTCTTTCGTAGCACCCCATTTTATGGGTATCCCGCTTGTTACCGAACCAAACGAGAACACAACCACCCTCCCTTTTTCCTGAACCTCCATCACTGCTGGGGCTTCCGCCTCCATGAGGCTCTGACCCGCACCCGCACTCTTGGCATTCACTTTTTTCAGTGTTTCCAATGTCTCTATAAGACCCGTGTATCCCCAATCAAGGACATGGTTATTTGCGAGAGAGCAGCAATCTATCTTAGCCACCGTTATACAGGGAATGTTCTCTGGATTCATTCTGTAGTTTATGCCCTTGCCTTTCCAGTAATCATCGCTCCTCGTTACGCTCGTTTCCAGATTAATAATCCTCAAATCCGGCACCACCCGTTCAAATTCTTCGAGGGCATCCCCCCAAATGTATGAAAAGTCAACCGGTTGCGGAATCGGACCGTTGGCCTCCTCGGCAAGTTCCACATACCCCTTGGCACTCCTCATATATGGCTCATAAATAACAGGGTTACTTGGGTGTGGTAACACCTGATCAATCCCTCTTCCAATCATTACGTCACCGCACATGAATATGGTGATAGGATTTGATGGTTTGTTTTCAGTCCCATGCCTAATTTCCATCACTGAGAATGCCTCTTTGACCTCCTTGTATGAGTTTTATACAAGTTGTATGCCACCAAATCTAACACGCATAACTCATTGAAACACTGGGAGACAGTCCCTGACAGAAGGGTATAAATCTGTCAGATTCTAGGACATCTGACAATTTAGATTTGGTATTCTCAAAAAAGAATCAGCCTGAGTTCTTGTATTTGTTATAAATTACATCCTAAGAGCTATGGTATGGGATTTGAACATATTTTAGAAGGGGTGATATATATGGAATTTGCTTATAAAAGGTGGGGGGAATGGGTGGAAAACCATGGCTGATAAAGAATATAAGAGCCTAGTTCATATACGTGCGGATTCTGTGAGACTCGAAGGGGAGCTGTACATCCCTCAGGGAGCAAGAGGGATGGTGATTTTTGTTCATGGAAGCGGAAGCTCGCGGTTCAGTCCGAGAAATACATTCGTGGCGCAGGTACTGCGCTCCGCCGGGCTTGGCACTCTCCTTTTCGATTTGCTGACAAGGGAAGAGGATATGGACTATGAAAACCGCTTTAATATCCCGCTCCTTGCCCGTCGCCTGATTGCTGTTACTCCCGCCACCCTGACATAATATTGCAATCCGTTTGTTTCCACCTTTTTTAACCATAACAAGCCTCTTTAGTTGTTGAGGGTTTTCTTGTAATTACTGGCTGTATATATAGTCTACATCATACGACTTATATAAGCCTTTGTTTCTCACGGATAATCTCTACAGTAGTAATAAGCATTATGGATTTCAGGCCAGCCTCGTTTAGGACTTTAATGTAATTTAGGTATAATATGAAATTATCCTTGTGCAGTTCGAGTACTATGATGTTATGCAGTTGCATCTGGAAATACGTGTTGCGCAAATTCTAAATGTATTTAAGGGTTCTGTTTTTATATGGGCATGGTAAAAGATATGAAAACGATTCTCATTGCCGATGAAGATAACGCCGTAAGAAGATCCATCGGTGATTTGTTCTCTGACCTTGGTTATAGGGTTGTATCTGTATCAGGCGGTGCGGATGCCATATTGAAATCTAAGGAGATAAAACCGGATATAGTCGTAGCTGATGTTTCTCTGCCCAATGGAGATGGGTACGAGGTGTCGGGGAAAATAAAGGGTGACCCGGTTCTCGGAGGTACTCCGGTTATTTTACTTGCCCCTTCGCTTGGGATATTCGATGAGGTAAAAGCTGCGGAGGTCTGCGCCGATGATTTCATGATAAAGCCGCTCAAATCCGAGAAGGTAATAGAAAAGATAGAGTCATTAATCAACCGGCATGTGAAGAGAGAAACGGATTCTGCATTTTATTTGCTTCCCCGTACCGAAGAATCAATAGAAAAGCCTAGTGAGTTTGAAATGTCTGATGAAAGCACGAATCGCGGAGAAGGACGCGAGGACAGCGGCTCATATAGAAAAGCGGAGTATAGCAACGGTATTGAAGAAATAAAAATAGAGCAAGGGGCGTCTGAGTCTGATGAGGAAATAATACTGCTCGAGGAGGACTGTGGATCTTATGGAGAGGTGGAGTATAACAATAGCGCTGAAGAAATAAGTATAGAACGAGAAGCACCTGAGTTGGATGAGGAAATAATACCGCTTGAGGAGGAACTCGTGGAAGATGCCCCGAATACAGAATTGGATGCGAAAAAAATCGAAACCCTTGATGAGAAATCAAAGACCGAGATTATAGATAAAGTAAGCGAGATTGTTATTAAGAGGTTGAGTGAGGTTATACCTGAGTCTATATCCAAGGTGGTTGATTCGGTTCTTAAAGAAGAGATCAAGAAGATTAAATGAGGATTGACAACTGAATTTTTCATAGCTCATAATCTATTAATCGGAGGAAAGCAAAATAAGGATCTGCACGCTTGCAAGCGGAAGCTCAGGAAACTCTCTCTTTATCCAAACAGAAAGGGCAAAGATTCTCGTGGATGCGGGGATAAGCCCGAAGCAGATCGTCATTAGGCTTAAAGCCCTGGGCGTTCAGATGTCGGATATAGATGCAGTGCTCATAACCCACGAGCACACAGACCACATTGCTGCGCTCCCATTCCTTGGGGTTCCCGTATATGTCGCTTCGACCACAACATCTCTCTGGAAGGACAGGGTTCAGAACCTGAAAGAATTTGATACCAGTTCTACATTTTGTATAAATGATGCTTTAATCACCCCTTTTCCAATCCCTCATGATGCGATAGACCCCGTGGGCTTTACAATCCAGACAGATCATAGAAAGGTTGGCGTGGTAACCGACATAGGCTCCGTTACTGCTCTTGTAAGAGAGAGGCTGAAGGGGGTGAACGTACTTATCCTGGAATTCAATCACGACGAGGAGATGCTCACTTACGGCCCTTACCCCTGGGACCTGAAACAGAGAATAAAGAGCCGCCTGGGGCACCTATCAAACGGAGATGCGGCAGTGCTCCTTGAGGGTCTTATCCATGACGATCTCAGATACGTCGTTCTGGCTCATCTGAGCGAGTCGAATAATACGCCGAAGAAGGCACTGGAAGCCGCCTCTTCGGTTATCGGAGAAGCAGGCCATACGAGGCTCATTGTCGCCCAAAGAAGGATTTTAGGGGAGGTTTTGACACTTTGATTAATAGATACTCTCGACCTGAGATGTCAAGAATCTGGAACGATGAGGCCAAGTATCGGAACTGGCTCCGTGTGGAGATTGCTGTCTGCGAGGCCTGGGTTGAGCTTGGACAAATACCGCCTGAGGCTCTAGATAAGATTAAAGAGCATGCGAGGTTTGATGTAAAGCGCATTGACGAGCTTGAGAAGACCTTAAAGCACGACGTCATTGCCTTTCTTACAGCTGTTGCCGAGCACGTAGGGGAGGAATCGAGGTACATACACCTTGGACTCACGTCATCAGACGTGCTTGATACGGCTTTTGCGCTTCAGCTAAGGGATGCGGCGGCGATAGTGATTGACGATATAAAGAAAGTAATTGAGGTTCTAAAGAGGCTCGCGTTTGAATACAAGTACACTCCAATGGTCGGAAGAACCCACGGGATTCATGCGGAGCCTACAACGCTGGGGCTTGTTTTCGCGCTCTGGTATGACGAGATGATGAGAAACCTTGAGCGGATGGAAAGGGCAAGGGAGGTTATAAGCGTGGGCAAGATTTCCGGAGCCGTTGGAACGTTTGCAAACGTGCCCCCCCGTGTAGAGGAGCGCGCGTGTGAAATCCTTGGTCTTAAACCGGCGAGGATTTCCACTCAGATTGTTCAGCGCGACATACATGCCGAGTATTTCCTTACGCTTTCTATTGTCGCCGCAACTGTTGAGAAGATTGCGCTTCAGGTCAGGCACTTTCAGAGAACCGAGGTGCTTGAGCTTGAAGAGCCTTTTACAGAGGGGCAAAAAGGGTCGTCTGCCATGCCCCATAAGAGGAATCCAATACTCGCGGAAAACCTCTGCGGTCTCTCGCGGCTCATTCGCTCTTACGCAATCTCCGCGCTTGAGAATGTTCCCCTCTGGCATGAGCGCGATATTAGCCATTCCTCCGTAGAGAGGGTGATAGGCCCTGATGCCACGATATTAATTGATTTTATGCTCTACAGGCTCAAGGGTCTTCTTGAAGGGCTCCATATATATCCGGAGAACATGGAGAAAAACCTCTGGCTCACACGCGGCCTTATCTTTTCGGAAAAGGTTCTGCTCAAGTTAGTCGGAAAGGGTTTATCGAGGGAGGAGGCTTACGGGATTGTGCAGCGGAATGCGATGAGGGCCTGGAGGGAAAAAGAGGATTTCAAGGGTTTGCTTCTTAAGGATAACCAATTGAGAAACCGTCTCTCCTCGGATGAAATAGAGGAGTGCTTTAGCATGGAGCATGACCTGAAGAACGTGGACTATATATTCCATAGGGTATTTTCTGATTAGAGGCGCTGAAGAGATTTAGCCAGTTCCAAGATTCCTCGGAAAAGCGGTATGAGTGTTTGGTTCGTTTCTTTTTCACACAATTAAACTACCATACACCTGCCGCATTCTCCTTTACGCAACAAAGCCGGCCTAGATTACTTTTATCAACTACACTATCATTTTTCCCGTTTTGTATTTATGGGTTATTTCATTTGGTATATTAAATTTGTAGGGACAGGGGTGTGCCCTACGGATGCTATGATATTTATTCTGAAATGCAAGGAGGTTTTCTCAGATGGCGCAGATGCCAAAAGTAGGAGACAAGGCTCCCGATTTCAATGCCGAAACCTATGGAGGGGAAAAAGTAAGATTTGGTGATTTCTTGGGCAAAAAAACCGTGGCCCTTTATTTTTATCCCAGGGATAATACGCCGGGCTGCACGAAGGAGGCGTGTTCAATGAGGGATGGGATGAGAGAGCTTGAAAGATTGGGGATTCAGGTTTTGGGAGTGAGCACGGATAGTGTTAAATCCCACGAGGGTTTTAGGGATAAATTCAGCCTGAATTTTCCGCTTTTGAGTGACCAAAGTAAGATTATCGTGAGGGCCTACGGGGTCGAAAGCGACCACGGCTCGGCAAGGAGAGTGACTTTTCTCATAGATAAATCGGGTATTGTAAGGCATATTTGGGAAAAGGTTGACACAGCACGGCATTCCGATGAGGTGATTGAGAAGGTAAGGGAGCTTGGATTATGAATTAATTGGCCACAAATTTACACAAATGAAGTAAGCAGAATGCAGGATACAGAACATAGAATACAGTATGCAGGGACTTGAGGTTTTTTCCCTATATACTGTCTACTGTATTCTTCTATTCGTATATATTTGTGTTCATTCGTGGCTAAATACGTATTCTAAAATGTCTTTCTTTCCCAAAGGAATATTTGTTACGGGCACGGATACAGGGGTTGGGAAAACCGTTGTGTCTGCTGCACTCGCCTGGACTCTAAAGGGATCGGGTAAGAGAGTCGCCGTAATAAAGCCCGTGCAGACGGGAACGGACTCAGGGGGGGGTATGGATATTGAATTTACCCAGAGGGTAATTGGGACGAGTTATCTGCTGGATGATGTCTGTCCTTACCGTTTTCCTCTCCCACTTGCTCCTTCGGTTGCCTCACGTCTTGCGGAGGAGAAAATAGATTTAAGAAAGATAAACTCTAATTTCTATAACCTTAGTTCGAATCACGACGTTGTAATTGTGGAAGGGGCAGGAGGGTTGCTTGTCCCAATCACCGACAATTATCTCATGTCTGATTTGGCTCGTGATTTGGGTTTATACCTGGTTATAGTTACACGCCCTAACCTTGGAACCTTAAACCACACGCTTCTTACCACCGAGTCTGCAAATCACAGGGGGTTAAAAATCTTGGGAATAGTCATAAATAAATTCCCTCCCAACCCTGGGATTGCTGAACGCACAAACCCGGAGCTGATTCTTAAGATGACAGGGGAGCCAATAATTGGCGTCCTCCCCTTTGATCCTGAGATTTGCGTGGAGGAAGGGAAAATCGGAAGGCTTAGAGAGATGGCTGATTCTTGCTTTTCACCTGAACTTGGCGGGAGTTTTATACTAGATGACTTTTTATCTAATCTCAGGATTTAGAAGATTATTATTAGCCACAGAGGGCGCAGGGTTTATAGAGTCTGATAAACGGACAATCAAAATATATCCAGATTCCCCGGAGAGACTAGATGGAGGGTGACGCATGGGCTTTTGCCTCGGTTCTCTATGTAGTGGGGACGGTCTGGGATCATAAAATAGCTCTCGCCCTTTTTGACGTTAAATTCCCTACTGCCAAGCACTATGGTTAAATTCCCCGAAATTACGTGCCCCGTTTCCTCTCCCCTGTGTGATTGTTCCCTTTTTGTTTTAGCCTTTGGCTCCAATGTTACGAGAAAAAGGTCAAAGTCTTTATCCGAGTATGAGGGGATGAGAAGCTCAACCCTTATGCCATCGCTTGTAGAGGGCAGTGTGATTTTATCCTTTTTGCTGTAGACGACCTTAAGAGGGTTCTTTTCACTGAAAAACTCAGACAGAGTTATCCCCAAGACATCGAGTATCTCTTTAAGGTTAGGAAGAGAGGGAAGCGTTAACCCCTTCTCCAACTGGGATATATAGCCCTTTGAGAGCGAGGCTCTTGTGGCAAGCTCTCTTTGGGTGATTCCTTTTTCTATACGGAACCTTTTTATTCTCTGACCAATTTCTTCTTGAAGCATCATTTCTAATAAAAAATACCTGGGCTTAGAGCCTTAAATCAACATTAGACGAAACCAAATCTTGACAGATTCCTTGGGTATGATATAAATAACTAACTTTTTCATTACCCTAGAGCTTCCATGTAGCACATTTCAAAGTTAAGGTAAAAAAAGAAACATGAAAAATTGGACTAAGATCCTCCTTACTTTCTTTCTAATCGCCGTCTTTGCTATGGCATATTTTTATCTTAGTAAGATTACTACTGGCAGGATTCTTGAGGGCGGCCCGGAGCAGCCAATCTTTTTCAGCCATAAAATACATGCCGGGGATAACCAAATCCCCTGTCAATACTGCCACCTCTACGTTACAAAGTCCACTACAGCGGGCATTCCTTCGCTTCAGAGGTGTATGGGCTGTCACAATCAGGTCGCCGGACGAGATGTACAATATAAGGCAATAAATATTCAGAAAGAAATCCAGAAACTAAAAGCCTACTGGGAAAAAAGCCAGGCCGAAGGGGTTTCCCAGATTCAGTGGATAAGGGTTCATAACCTGCCTAAATATGTTCATTTTACACACAAGCGTCATATTCTTCATGGATTTGATTGTAGCGTATGTCATGGAGATGTAAAGAGTATGGACGTGGTTCATCGTGTAGGTAAACTCAATATGGGCTGGTGCATAGGCTGTCATGAAGCAAATGCAAAGGATAAGGAACAACTAGCTCTCCTTAAAGATTGTGCAACCTGCCATTACTAATTCGGAGGAAATAATGTCTGAAAGCACTAAGGGCGGCATAATAAAAAGAAGGGATTTTCTAAAGATTATCGCGGTAGCCGGGGGCACGGCGGCAATCACTGGAGGATGCTCTTCTCAACCCGTAGAAAAAATAATCCCTTATGTTATTCCTCCGGATAACGTCATTCCAGGGATCCCTAACTGGTATGCAAGCACATGCACTGAATGTCCTGCCGGGTGCGGAATCCTCGTTAAGAACCGTGAAGGAAGGGCAATAAAGATTGAAGGGAATCCTGCAAGTCCCATTAACTCAGGCAGCGTATGCGCGCGCGGACAAGCCATGCTCCAGGGACTCTATAATCCCGATCGTATTAGAGAGCCGCTTAGAAAGAGTTCCTCTGGAAAGCATGAGGCAGTAAGCTGGGATGAAGCCGAGAAAGCGCTGGCGGAAAAGATTCAGGGAGTAGGAGGAGCCGGCAACAGGGTCGTTTTCTTAACAAATAATGTCTCGGGAACCCTCGGAAAGCTTATATCCGATTGGCTGGGCGCAATTGGTGGGGGGAGGCACATAGTCTATGAAACGTTTGCACACGAACCTTTAAAAGAGGCGAATAAGATCACCTTTGGACTGGATAAGATTCCGACCTACAATATAGAGAAGGCAAGGTTCCTTCTCTCATTCGGTGCAGATTTCCTTGAAACCTGGCTTTCTCCTGCGGAGTATGCGAGAAAGTTTAGCCAGATGCATAGTTATAAGGATAAAAGCATGGGCAAGTTTGTCCATGTAGAGCCCAGGCGCTCTCTTACGGGGGCAAACGCCGATGAGTGGGTGGCGATAAAACCCGGAACCGAGGCTTTTCTTGCGCTGGGCATTGCCAACGTGATTCTCTCCGAAGGCTCAGGCTCCATTCCGGGGGACGCGGCTAAACTAAAAGGCCTCCTTAGCGGTTACAACTCTGAGAAGGTCTCTTCAATTACGGGAGTACCCCAGGAAACAATAAATCGTATCGCAAAGGACTTTGTTGGGATGAGGCCGAGTCTTGCGATTGGCAGCGGTGCGGCAAATAGCTCAACCAACGCCACTCAGACCTTCGCCGCCGTAAATATTCTCAACTATGTGTCCGGAAATGTAGGAGAGACGGTTAATTTCGGAGAGAGCTTGACAATATCCCAGGCAAATTCTTTTCGAGACATTGCAGCTTTAGTTGACTCTATGTCCAAGGGAGAGGTTGAACTTCTAATTGTATACAACGTGAATCCCGCCTTTACTCTACCCAAGTCCCTTAATTTTGGAGAGGCGATTAAAAGGATTCCGTATGTTGTGAGCTTCTCAAGCTTTATGGATGAGACAACTGAGGTAGCGAACCTCATTCTTCCCGACAGTACGACGCTTGAGAAGTGGGGGGATTATACCCCTAGAGATGGCATATATGGATTAATTCAGCCCGTTATGAAACCCGTTTTTAACACAAGACCAACGGGCGACGTGATTCTCTCCCTCAGTAAGAAGATAGAGGGCCTGAAGGATAAATTTCCGCAGCCGACCTTCTACGATTATTTAAGAGACTCATGGAAGACAGTTCATTCGCAATTCGGCGCTGGTAAGGATTTTGAAACCTTCTGGCTTGAGGCGGTACAGAATGGCGGGGTATTCAAAGAAGTTCCTCCCGCTGAGGTTAAAATCTCAGACCAAGTGCTGAAGGTCGCCTTTGTCGAACCTAAGCTTGAAGGGGATGGGGATATGTATTTCATCGCTTATCCCTCGTATAGGTACTACGATGGAAGGGGGGCAAACAAGCCGTGGCTCCAGGAGCTTCCCGACGCAATTACGACAGCTGTCTGGGATTCTTGGGTGGAGATTCATCCTGATACCGCAAAGAAATTGGGTGTCAATGAGGGCGACTTTTTATCTGTAGAATCTCCTTATGGGAAGATTGAGACCCAGGCTTATATCTTTAGGGGTATAAGGCCCGACACGGTTGCAATTCAGATTGGGCTTGGGCATAGGGGCTATGGGAGATACGCCAAGGACCGCGGCGTAAACCCGATTGAGATTCTTCCCAATGCTATGGATGAAGCCTCAGGGGGTTTTGCGTGGCTCTCGACTAAGGTTAAGGTTTCAAAGACGGGCCGGTCGGCACAGCTGGTCAGACTCCAATACACCGAGACTCAGCATGACAGGGAGATTGCTCAGGCCGTGAGTTTAAAAGAGGCTCAAAGGGGGATACAAAGGAAAGAGGAAGCGGAGATTGCGAATGAGGAGCAGAGTGGAAAAATTGGCATGTATAAAGCCCATGAGCATATAAAGCACCGATGGGGGATGTCAATAGACCTCTCAAAATGCGTGGGGTGCGGCGCGTGTGTGACGGCTTGTTTTGCGGAAAATAACGTTCCTGTGGTTGGCAAAGAGCAGATCGGTAAGAGGCGTGAAATGCATTGGATTAGAATCGAGAGGTATTTTGAGGAAGAGAATCAGAATGATTCCAATATGAGATTTATTCCGATGCTCTGTCAGCAGTGCGACAACGCCCCATGCGAGCCGGTTTGTCCGGTTTATGCGACGTATCACAACCCCGAGGGTCTTAACGTCATGGTGTATAACCGATGCGTCGGGACAAGGTACTGCTCGAATAACTGTGTATATAAGGTCAGGCGGTTTAACTGGTTTACATATACTCATCCAGAGCCTCTTAACTGGCAATTGAATCCGGATGTTACGGTAAGAACTAAAGGGGTTATGGAGAAGTGCACATTCTGTGTACAGAGGATTCGCTTTGGGGAGGATAGGGCAAAGGATGAAGGGAGGGATGTGAGGGATGGTGAGATCACACCCGCCTGCGCCCAGGCTTGTCCTACAAAGGCAATTGTCTTTGGTAATTTAAAAGACTCGGAAAGCGAGGTTTCCCGTCTCTCAAAAGACGAAAGGGGATACGGCGTTCTCTCGGACCTAAATACGCACCCTGCAATTACGTATTTAAAAAAGGTGAAATGGGATAAAGCATAATGGACCACGAAACAACCATAATCAAACCAACTGTAACCTACTCGAAGGTAAACGAATCTGTAATCCGTATGCTCGACAAGCCCACATCTAAGTGGTTGGCCCTTTTTGTGTTTGATCTTGCTGTCCTTGCCTTTGGAATCGCGTGCTGGATTTACCAGATTTATGCCGGGCTTGGAGTTGCTGGATACAGGCACCCTGTATTCTGGGCGGTGTACATCACAAACTTTGTCTTCTGGGTCGGAATTGCGCACTCAGGGACGCTCATCTCGGCAATTCTCTTTTTATTTAGGGCGAGATTCAGGATGTCCATTTACCGGATTTCTGAGGCAATGACCGTCTTTGCGGTGCTCACGGCGGGTCTTTTCCCTCTCATACACCTTGGAAGGGTGTGGAATTTCTACTGGCTCATTCCATATCCAAACCAGCGCGGACTCTGGATAAACTTCCGCTCTCCCCTTATTTGGGACGTGTTTGCCGTAAGCACATATTTAACCGTGAGCAGTATCTTCTTTTATGTGGGTATGATTCCCGATATTGCAGCGATAAGGGACAGGGTGAAGGAGGTTCCACGAAAGATAATCTACACCATCTTGTCTCTTGGGTGGAAGGGCTCAAGCTGGGAGTGGAGTCACTATACGAGGGCGTACTTCTACCTTGCCGCATTTGCGACCCCTCTTGTTCTTTCAGTCCATAGCGTCGTATCCTGGGACTTTGCTATGGCTGACACTCCCGGATGGCATACAACTATATTTGCCCCATATTTTGTTGCTGGAGCAATATTCTCCGGACTCGCATTAGTTATTACGCTGGCTGTGCCGATTCGGAAGATATTTCACCTGGAGGACTACATAACCGTCGCCAACTTCGAGGGCATGGCAAAGCTCATTATGCTTACTGGTCTTATCGTTACGTATGCGTATATAGTAGAACCTTTTATGTCGTGGTACAGCGGAAACCCGGCTGAGTGGGGACAGACCGTTTTTAGGGCTACGGGTCCTTACGCTCCGCTTTTCTGGATTATGATCTTCTGTAATTCTGTAGTTCCAATAGCCCTTTGGTTTAAGAAGGTCCGCACGAATATAAAGGCACTTTTTGTAATATCCCTTTTTATAAACATCGGGATGTGGTTTGAGAGGTTTAACATAATCGTGATCTCCCTCTCTCATGAATTCGAACCGGGTGCTTGGGGGATTTATAGGGTGTCCTGGGTTGAGCTTGGAATTACAGCGGGTAGCTTTGCATGGTTCTTTATGTTCTTTCTTCTTTTTATCAAGACACTCCCTGCCCTGTCAATCTCTGAGATAAAAGAAATCTTACCGGCTCCTACCAAGGAGGCAGAGTGAAAATGGATCAGACTGTAGTTGGGGTCTTTTCATACATTGATTCGACTGTTGACGCTATAAAGAGGCTGAAAGAAGAGGGCTATAAGAATTTGCGTGTGTTCTCTCCATTTCCCAACCACGAGATTGAAGAGGCAATAAAGAGCCCTGAGAGCATAGTGCGCTTTTTTACATTAACGGGCGGGACCCTGGGAGCGCTCTGCGGTCTTACATTTACGATTCTCACCTCTTTGGACTGGGCTATAAGGACAAGCGCAAAGCCTATAGTGTCCCTTCCCCCTTATATGATTATCGTCTTTGAGCTTACGGTTCTTCTAGGTTCACTCGCAACCCTTTTCGGCCTTCTGATTAATTCGCGTCTCAGGCGTAATGCCCCCAGAAACATGTATGATCCGAGGTTCTCTGAAGACAAGTTCGGGATAGCGACGGTGTGTTCAAGAGAGGATATAAAAAGGGTAGAGGAGATATTAAAATTCTCTGGGGCTGAAGAGGTGCGTTTTGAAGAAGCTTAAGATAACGTACGATACGGAATAAAATACATCTTGCATCCTGGTTTCGAGGAGGTAAATCGGGTTTGATCAAAAGGTTAAAAATCTATTTCTTACCTTTAATTTTGATTTCAATCATATTAGGAACAGAAAAGGTCTTTGGCTGGCCCTGGTCTTTTGATATGTGGAAACAGCCTTCGATTTGGCCATACGAGATGCCCGTTGCTTATCCAAATGGGTCTGTTTCTGAGAATCAGAATATTGAGCAAATGGAAATGACGAGAGGGAGCTTTGAATCAATAACAAAGGACCCAGTTCCGCCAACCGAGGCCTCTTTGCAGGAGGGCGAAAAATTATTTCAAAACAACTGTTCTCCGTGTCATGGAATGGGGGGGAAAGGGGATGGACTAGTCATAAAGAGGGGATTTTATCCGGTTGATCTTACTGCTCCTCAGACTCAGGCGAGAACGGATGGATACATATACGCTTATATCAGGTATGGCGGGAAGATTTTGATGCCGAGCTACCACGAAAACGTATCGTCGGATGAGGCTTGGAACATTGTGAATTATGTGAGAAAGCTCCAGGGGAAAATCAATATTATTAAGGATAAATAAAATGGACGAAAAAGTAAGAGAAGAAATCCTCTCAAGATCACGAATCCCAAATCTGCTTATACTTGTCCTTATTTTACTCTTTGTTTTAGGAGCTGCTACATTTGTGTCTCAGGCTATGGGTCCTAATGCCAAGGAGGCCTGGCAGATTTATCTTGTGAATTTTCTTTTCTGGGCTGGTGTTGCTCAGGGTGGAATCATTGTCTCATGCGCCCTTCGTATAACCTCAGGAAAATGGGGGAGACCGGTCTTAAGAATCGCCGAGGCTCTTGGCTCTTTTATACCGGTATCTTTTATCCTACTTCTCATTCTCTTCATTGGGAAAGACCAAATTCTTCCTTATGCGACACATCCTTATTCTCATCCTAAAGACACGTGGCTTAACATCCATTTTGTTTTCGGAAGAAATGTGATTGGATTCCTTATTCTCTCTATCCTTAGCCTTGCTTATCTCTATTATTCTCTCAGGCAGGACTTGGGGGGTAGTAGTGAAGGTTCGGGTATAAGGGGTTGGATAGCATCGGGCTGGCGGGGGGAAGAGGAAAGGAGAGAGTGCTGGAATAAGATACTGAGACTTGCTCCTGCTGTTGTTCTCATTTATGCTGCCGTTTTTAGTATCCTTGCTTTTGACTTTATGATGTCGCTTAATCCTTACTGGTACAGTACACTATTTGGGATTTATTACTTTGTTGCCTGTTTTATAGGGGGACTATGTGCGACGATTATTCTCTCTGTGATGGTTCGAAAGTATCTCAATCTCCAGGACTACATAACAAAGCCTCAATTTCAGGACCTCGGGAAGCTCCTTTTTGGATTCTCACTCTTTTGGGTCTATATGTTTTTCTCTCAGCTTATAGTTATCTGGTATGGAAGTTTGCCTGAGGAGGTACAGTTTGTGATTAAGCGTGTGCAGGAGCCGCCGTTTAAGACACTCTCGTGGCTTGTAATTTCCTGCTGTTTCTTTTTCCCCCTTGTTACGCTTCTTCCAAAGACGAATAAAATTATCACTCCGATACTCGCATTCATAGCCACTGTTTATTTTTGCGGATTGTGGTTAGAGAAGTTTGTTCTGGTTACGCCCTCACTTTTTCCACAAATCCATTTCGGTTGGGTGCAGATCCTTATCACAGTCGGTTTCTTTTCTGCATTCGTCATTACATTTTTGCTCTTTATAAGGACATTTCCGATTCTCCCTATAGGGGACCCGCTCTTTAGCGGTAAAATCGACTCACATCGCTCTGGAGGACACTGATGGAAGAGAATTTGGATAAAATCACTCAAGTCTTTGTTGCCATCCTTGCTCTTGGAGTTTTGGGTTTTCTGCTCACAGTGGCGTCTGTAGCCCTATTTGGCCCACAGATGATACCGTTCTTGCGACTACTTCCATACCCTATTCTCTAAATTACGGGCTCTTTGCTCATCGTTAGAAATGGAGTCCGAATTGGCTTATCCCCCTCCAAGGGGGACAAAAAATACTCTCATTAATAATTCTCAGATCATTTACTATCTCCCCTTTTGTAAGGGATAATATTGTAGAGACACAGGATCCTGTGTCTCTAGCATAATTTTCTTGTGGAATTTGAAGAGTGAATTTCGATAACTTTATGGGTGATGAAATAGATCTCCTGTTAAGAAAAACAAAATACAGAAGATTTGAAGGGCTTATAGAAAATCTAAAAGCGGTGGCAAACAATGGTTAAAGCGGATGTTGTTATTGTAGGCGGAGGTCCCGGAGGTCTCAGTGCGGCGGAGGCGGCTGCACAGGGTGGTTTGGATGTGATTGTGATTGAGCAGAACTCTGAAATAGGCTCACCTATTCGGACAAGCGGGGGCAGTTTTATTAATGAGCTACAATCCCTTGGTATCCCTGAGAGTCTCTATCATCCCATCAAGCGAGGTAGATTTTTATCACCTAAAAACAGCGTAACATTCAAGTATGATAAGCCCTCTCTTTGCATTATGGATGTGCGGAGGGTGTTTCAGTTTCTTGCCGAGAGGGCTGTGAGGGCTGGAGCAAAGATAAAAATTAAGACCACGGCTATTGAACCAATTCTCGAAAATAATTATGTCGTTGGGGTGAAAATGAAAGATTTTTGGGGTAAGGAATTGGAGGTTCAATGCCGGATTGTGATTGATGCAACTGGATACAGGGCTTGTATGGCCAAGAAAGCGGGCTGTCATATAGGTTTCAACAGGTTCGGTGTAGGAGCGGAGTATGACTTATGTGCTCCGTTCTATGACCAGGATGAGGCGATTCTAATTGTGGGAAGCCAGGTTGCTCCCGCCGGATATGCATGGGTATTTCCTTGGGGAGGCAGTAGGGTGAGGGTTGGAGTAGGTATAATTCACCCCGATTCGAGGAGTAATCCGGATGAGTATCTCGAAAGATTAATTCGCCAATCCTCCGCGTTTGGATTTAATCTTAATGGTGCTGAGCCGATTGAATACCACTTCGGTTTGATTCCATCTGACGGCTTGTGTAGGGGGTTTGTTGGAAATGGAATAATAGCGGTCGGCGATGCTGCGGGCCAGTCTTCGGCCTTGGTTGGAGAAGGAATACGATGGGCAATAGTGGCGGGAAGGATGGCAGGTGAGGTGGCAGTTGAGGCTATCTCGGTGAATAACCACTCACGTGAGTTTCTCACCAGATATGAGAAGAGGTGGTGGACGAAACACGGAAAGAATTTACGTATCGCTCATGAAATAAATAAGAGGATTGCTGGATGGTCAGACGAAAAGTGGGATAAAGGTGTAGAGATGCTCAAGCTCTTGACACCAGACCAATTTTCTCAGGCTCTAGGATCAAACTTTACAGCGGGTTGGGTGATACGTCTTTTGTCCGCAAACCCGATGCTGATCAAGAAGGGAGCTAAGGGGTTCATACGCGGGTTGCTATCTAGAACCTCATAAATGTGAGTTTGATAAGGCGGGGAAAACCCCTTGTCTGCTCTGCAATTCCTTAAATTTGCAACATTTTCCCTATTAATATAAAATCTTTCTATGCCTGGGAATTCTTTTGGCCGCCTTTTTCGGATAACTACATGGGGGGAGTCCCATGGGCCTGCGATTGGGGTTGTAATAGATGGCTGTCCAGCGGGGCTTGAGATTTCTGAAGAAGACATTCAATATGAGCTCGACAGACGCCGCCCCGGCCAGAGCAGACTAACCACACAGAGAAAAGAGCCAGACAGGGTGAAAATACTCTCAGGTGTGTTTGAAGGAAAGACACTTGGAACCCCGATTTCGCTCTTGATTGAAAACTTGGATGTGATTTCAAAATCATATGAAGAGATAAAAGACACGTATCGTCCCGGCCACGCCGATTATACGTATGATGCCAAATACGGAATAAGAGATTACAGGGGCGGTGGGAGGTCTTCAGCAAGAGAGACGGCTGGGCGCGTTGCCGCGGCTGCTATAGGGAAGAAAATCCTGAATATGAATGGTATAAAAACCACGGGTTACGTTCGGCAGATTGGCGACATTGTGGCTGAGCGGATGGACCTCGGTGAGATTGAGAATAACCCCGTAAGATGCCCGGATCCGCAAAAAGCCCAAGAGATGATAGATCTAATTGAGGAGGTAAGGCGTGATGGGGATTCAATCGGCGGAGTAGTTGAGGTTGTCTCGGCGGGTGTTCCTCCCGGCCTTGGCGATCCTGTTTTCAGTAAAATTGACGCAGACCTAGCTCAGGCTCTAATGAGCATAGGCGGCATACGGGGGTTTGAGGTAGGAATGGGATTTGGCGTATCAAGGCGGAGAGGCTCCGAGGTCAACGATGTGATGTATATGGATGGTTCCGGCAGGCTTAGATTTAAAACCAATAACGCTGGCGGAATCCTAGGCGGAATTACAAACGGCGAGAATTTGGTTGTCAGGATCGCAATAAAGCCCACTTCTTCAATTCCAAAAGCTCAAGAGACGGTTGATAGATTTGGCAATCCCAAAGAGCTTGTAGTAAAAGGCAGACACGACCCTTGCCTTTGCCCAAGAGCGGTTCCAATTGCCGAGGCAATGGTAAATCTGGTCTTAGTGGACCACATCCTTATGGCAAAACTGTCAAGGATTTAACAATTCTTAATAGCATGAATTGCCATAATTGCTATTGCGAGTATATTCATTGATTAAGCAAGGCAATCCCGTTTTGAGGTTGCTTTGGGAATTCATTCCTTGCAATGATAGATATAATGATACCCCTTTCCTTGTAGTGTTATAGGGAGCGGAAGGTTAGGTACAAATCTTATTAAGAAAGTAGAAAAGACGTAATTCTGCCACTTAATGAATGTTGTTTGTAAAATATCCAAAGTTTGCTATAATTAGTTCAACTTCTTTCTGTTAGTTGTTCTTTTTATACATATGGTGTCTTGAGTTTATACTTGGGGGAAAAATTATGGATCTCATGGCCTTTCTTAGTAAAACTGTTGAGGCAAATGTTGGTAAGGCTATTAGAGAATTTTCCTTTCATCCTCCTAAGGTAGAGATAATCGAGGTAAGAGATGATTTAGTGAAGGCCTATGTTTCTACCAGTGAGAATGGGGAATTTCCGGTGATGATCTCCGAAGGCTTAGGGTCTTGTGGATGCAGAGAGAATTTTCAAAAGGGAGAGATATGTAAGCATATACTTGTGCTGATTTTTTACCTGATAAGGGAGAAGAACACATAGTTCAAAGAGGCTGTTACTATATTAATTTTATCTAATTATGATTGAGAAGGTTGGTTCTTCTGCTTCTTTTTAAGAGTGGCTTCCGCACCTATATCAATTAACTCCCCCTAGAGTTCTTTCTTTTCTAGTCGTTTTTATTATGGACTATCACAAAGAATGAGCATTTAGGATAGTTCACACATACTATAACCTTTCCGTATTGTGTGGAGTATCCTGGTCTTACCCGTGCTCCGCAGATTGGGCAAATTTGATCATTCTGATTCTTCTTTTTCTCATTCGGTTTTTTGTTATCGTTTACTGGCATAGCGAAGATTCTGCAATAGAATCGAATCAATTTAAATAAGACCTTAGACGGAATTTATGCTATGCCTTCAGTCATACGGTGTTCCGAGAGTTGGATTTTCTCTAATGGGTTCTCTGCTTTCTGTAAGAAATTTCTTGAGACTTCCAGCGAGGGCAATAAACCCTTATTTTATGGAAAAGGCAATTGAAGAGAAATTTTTGTGTTTGACCAGGGGCTATCCTGTGAAACAATGGGGAAGCCTTGAGCATAATATTGGTTAGTTATTGAGCGGGGAATGGATCCAAATGGGTACAATTTTCGTCATATCGTTCATTGACCTTACAATAAACGTTATATTAACTCGGCTTATAATTGAAAGAGAATTAAAATCTTCTTGCTTTTCGGCAGGTTACGTATTAAAGTTACCTCTGTCTCTATGGCATGTATTTTGCCATATCATATAAGCTATCAAGAAAAGTAAATCTCGGTCTTATGAGGATGAAGAGATGAAAATTTTATTAAGGCCGGTGCTTATTACAATGCTTTTTTTGCTGCTTTTTGATGTGAACTCACGGGCCGCCACCCAGGAAGAACAAATAGAAGAACTTAAAGAACAGATTAGAGAAATCCAGAAACAAAACCAAGAGCGAATTGAAGAGCTTCGCAGGCAGAATCAGGAGCAAATTGAAGAGCTTCAGAAAAAGATCGAAGAACTGGAAGCTGGCAGAGAAATTGAACAGAGAAAGATTGAGGATCTAACAGTCAAGAAGGAAACTGAAAAAGGGGATGCTTGGTTGAAACATTTCATAAGCATAGGATTTAACCCTGACTTTACAAGCTATTTTCGAACTCGTGCAAGTGTATTTAAGAATGCAACATTTATAGGCGCAGTTCCTAATCAGAAGGATAACATACTCTTTGTTGATTCTAGATTGCTTATATCTCCAATGATTAAAATCGGTGAAAATCTGTCAATTCGTAGTCAAATAGATGTTTTTAAAAATATAATCTGGGGTGGTTTAGGCGATGCAAGTGTAGCCCAAAAGATATTTGAAGCCCCTAGTCCTTCGGACTCGTTTCGCGGAGCGCTGCTCAGAGAGGTAACAGACACCGTTTCGGGAAATGTCCTTTCACCAGTCGATACGGATAACCGCTTCTTTAATATCAGGTCCCTTTACATGGTCGCTAAGCTTCCGGTGGGAGTGTTGTGGGTTGGGCGGCAGCCATTTGACTGGGGGCTTGGGATTCTAAATAACGCCGGCAGTATGCCTGACCAGGACCTCGGAAGTATTGTGGATAGATTTGAATTTGATACCGCACCTTTGGCTCTTATTGATGAACGTTTAGAAAAGGTACTGTTTGCCTTCATAGCGGATAGGCTGAGTCAAGGCACAACTATCTCTAATAATCAAGGGGAAGGTTGGGAATATGGAGTCGGTGTATTATATAAGGATAGTAACTTAGAGGCGGGGGGCTACATATTTCAGGTTTTCCAGAATAACTTTAACTTGAGTAATGGGCTTACTGCAGATCTCAGTGGTGCCTTTCAGTGGTCTTTATATTCAAGGTATAAAAAGGAACCATTTGTCTTCTCTTTCGAGTTCCAAGACCTTTTTGGTAAAATAACTAACCTTGAGGATCCCCTTCCTGCCACTATTGGAAGTAATAGCATTGATATTTCGCCTAAGAATTTCCTTCTTGCAGGAAGGGTTGAGTTTTACCCTTCCGTGAGGGGAGTATCTGCAGTTGTAGTTGAAGGGGGAGGGGCTAATGGTGATAACACCACCACACCCAACAAGTTGGAGGGTAATGGAATCTTTTTTAATAATGCTTATACGATTGATAATTTATTATTTAAGCATATCATTCCAAATTTGTATGCGAATGAGGGAAGTGTAACAAACTCTTGGTACTTAAGGGCTTGGAGTACTCTGAAATTGAACGAAGCGCTCTACTTTACCCCTCAAGCCCTTTTTGCTTGGGTGGATCAGAGAAACGCGCTTAGCCAGAATGTTGTTACCCCTCTTCCTGAGGTTAGGAGATTTCTAGGGACTGAGCTAGAGGGTACCCTTAGCTGGAAGATTTTAGATCATCTTTATTTGGATTTAATAGGCAGCGTTGTAATAGCTGGCGGCGGTCTCAAGGACCTTTTCAGTCAAAGGGCTTTTATTGAAGGAGCGGTTCCGTCAATAGATGCCGCTAGGCCCCCGGCTGCACCTTTTGCATTTCAGGGAAGGTTTGTGGTTACTTTAGATTCTGTTATTAAATCATGGACCGGCTCTAGCAGCCTCTTACAAAGAGGATTTTACGAACAATAAGGACAGTAATTTTAAATAGTTACATTCCAATCATTATAATCTTATTTAGCTATCCACTAAAAGATACCTTAATTTCAATACTTTACTTAATAAATTCTTAAAAGGTATTGAACTAGCTTTGATTATTTTATACAATTTAGCTGGACTTATATAATTCCTAAATGGGGGTATGTAAATGCCAATAACTCTAGAACGTAGAAGGTGTCTGAGGACATCTCTACAAGGACTCGAAGTTTTCTCAAGAAATACCGGGGGCTTAATTGGAAAGTCAAGGGATATTAGCCCCAATGGAATGTTTATAGAGACCGAAAATCTACTAAAGCCCGGTACTAAGATGCTCATTGAATTTAAATTGCCTAATGAGATGATACCCATAAAGACCTACAGCGAGGTCAAGTGGAATAAAAGGGGCTTAACCTATGAAGCAAAGTCAACTGGTATGGGAGTTCAATTCATAAGTATTTATGAATCCGATAAAAAGCGGTTAGAGAAATATAGTAAAAGCTTAAATAGTGAAGGCTCACCTAAAGAAGAAAAAATAGACTCTGATAACCTCTCTTTAGCTGATTTTGTAGAGATTTCAGATAAAGACTTATTTGCAAAGACTAAACTCTTCTGGGGGTTCATGGAAGATATAGTTCAAAAGGGTTTTGATAACTACAGAGTGCCTCTCTTATCAGCTTGTAAAAATAGGATAGTAGTTTTTGATAAAAGAATTGGCAAAGAAAAAGAAATGATTATGATGGGAAGTTGCAACTATCTGGGTCTCGCTACACATCCGAAAGTACTCAAAGCGGCTAAAGAAGCCATAAGAAAGTATGGCACAGGTTCAGGGGGAGCCGCTCTCCTCACGGGGACTTATGATGTGCATAGAAATCTTGAAATTAAATTGGCTCAAATGAAAGGTTGTGAGGATGCGGTAGTTTTTCCCACTGGTTATGGGACAAATGTAGGTTGTATATCGGCTTTAGTGAAAAAAGGAGATGTTGCAATAATTGATAGACTTGCTCATGCAAGCATTATAGATGGCTGTATGATGAGTAGCGGAAAGTTTAGAACTTTCCAGCATTCAGATATGCAAAGTTTAAGAGAGGTACTAGAAAGAAGTAAAGATAGTTTTGATGGAAAGCTTATAGTAGTTGATGGTGTATACAGTATGGATGGTGACATTGTGCCTCTTCCTCAGGTTGTTAATATTGCCCGAGAATATGGAGCAAAAGTCATGATAGATGAGGCCCATGCGACTGGGGTGATTGGAGAGAGGGGAAGAGGTACTCCTAGTTATTTTAGGATAGAGGGTGAAGTGGACATAGTAATGGGCACACTAAGCAAAGCTTTAGGTGGATTAGGTGGATTTGTTGCTTCTTCCAAAGAGGTTATTAACTACTTGAGATATTATGCAAGGTCAGGATTCTTCTCTATAAATCTTCCACCTGCTGTTGCAGCTGCGGCTCTAGCCGCTGTTGAGGTCATGGAAAATGAACCGGAATTACATGAGAATCTATGGAGAAATACAAGGTATATGAAAGAAAACTTAAAATCCTTGGGCTTTAATGTTGTGAACTCTGAGTCGGCTATAATTCCCATCATTATTGGTGATGACTTAGCTCTCAGAAAGATAAGTAAAAGAATACATGAGGAAGGCGTTTATCTAAACGCTATTCCTTATCCTGCTGTACCGAAAGGAAAGAGCCGCTTAAGATTAACCCTTATGGCTACCCATACCCAAGAGGATTTGGATAAAGCACTAGAAGTTCTAGAAAAAGTTGGAATAGAGTTTGGCGTTTTAAAAAGGCATTTTGAAAGAATAGCAGCTTAGTTATGGATTTGGGGCTTGTTCTTAGTAAGGTTGTGTAGGAGAACTAATCATGAGTGGCTATAGATTGCCTAATGTACTGAATTATAATAATGGGTCTTAGGTGCGGGGGGTTAGTATATGAAAGCAATGCAATTTATTGTAAGTATTCCTCGTTATCTTCTTACTAAAGCTATTAGGGTTTTCTATTCTCCTATCTCCTCGAGTCACCCGGCCTGTCTCCAGTACCGAGAGGTAATAGAACTGGAGTTGCCCAATGAAGAATGGGCTAAGATCAAAGTTAAATACGCTGGTATATGTGGAAGTGATATGAGCCTTATTTATCTACATGATAGTCCTTTTGCCCCACCATTCATCTCGTCTTCCCTCACTATAGGTCATGAGAACCTTGGTACCATATTGGAATTAAGAGATGTTGATGGGACACCTATCTGGCTCAATGAACTAGAGGTTAAGGGGAGCTTTGCATGTAGTACTGAAGCTTATCAGGGACAACAACTATGCACCTATCACATAGCCCTCAATCTAATGGCTGAAGGGAAGCTGGATTTGGCTTCTCTCATAACTCACAAATTTAATCGAGCGGATTACGAGGAGACAATTGAAACTACAGCAAGTAAAGTCAAAACAGACTTGCTAAAACAGTATTTGTCTTTGATGAGTTAGAGGAGAGAGTGTTAAAACACCTTGTGGGAGAATGAGAATAAGCTATTTATCTGATTTCTCTGTTAAAAAACGTTTTGAAGTTTTGGCATTTATAGTAATCATATTTTGTTTTGCTGTATCTATAAATAGTTTAATTCGAGCAATAAAATGGATAGATAAGCCTTTCCCCGGTTTTTTGCTTTATAATAACTTGGTGGTGAGTCAACTTACTCTCCCTCATTGGGCACAGAACCAGGGACTCGGTTTAGAATCTTACGATAAAGTATCAGAGGTAGATTTAAGGAAAGTATCAAGATCAGATGAGGTCTATAGTATTATTGCTAATAAACCCGTTGGTACTCCTATAGATTATTTAGTCTTTAGAAATAATAACCTCGTTAAACTGACCATTCCTACTATGAAATTTAGCATTAGCGATTTTCTGCAAATATTTGGTATAGAATTGTCTATTGGTTTAATTTTTACTATTATCGGAGCTTCAGTCTATCTTTTAAAACCAGATTTAATCTCTAGTAAAGTCTTCTTAATTCTTTGTTCTTCAATTGGGGTTTGGTTTACAGCAGACTTTGATTATCAAACCACATACTCGCTTATATATTCGGTTAATATTTCATATCTAGCCCAGTTTTTCGTTCCTCCTCTTTTAATTTATTTAGCATTGGTTTTTCCTAAGGAAAGGGAATTTTTTAAAAAGAATCCCTATGTTATTTTACTTCCTTTATTATTTTCATTGTTTTTGTTTATTCTGCAACTAATCTTTCTTGATTCTGCTGTTATATGGGGAAAGATAGACACAGTAATGTGGTTTTATATACTTTTAGGCGCCATGGTAGTGCTAGTATCTGTAACAATAAGTTATCTAAAGCCTAATTCCAAACTAGATAAACAAAGAGCTCAAGTGATGTTAATAGGGACAATTTTAGGGTATTTCTTGCCTGCTCTAATGGCACCCATGTTTGTTCTCTTTAGAATTACTAATATGACCTACTTAGCTATTCCTGTCTTATTCTTCCCAATCTCAGTAGCCTACGCTATTGTAAAACATAATCTCTTCGATATAGATGAGATCGTTAGAAAGGGTTTGGCTTATACTGTTCTTACGGGAGTGGCGGGCGGTGTATTTGGTATAGCAATAATTGGCTCTAATTTGGTTCTTGCGGATTACGGTGGTTGGAAGCATCCCGCAGCTTTTATAGTCCCGGCTATACTCACAATTCTTGCTCTGAATCCGCTTAGGACTCGGATTCAGGATATAATAGATACGGCCTTCTTTAGAAAAAGGTATGACTCCAATAAAACAATATCAGAGCTAAGCGCCGCTATGGTCTCGATACTGAGTATTGACGAAATAGCAAATAAAATTATCAGTACTATTACAGAAACTATGTTTCTTAGCTCGGGATCGCTTTTCCTATTAGATCGCGATACAGGTAATTACCGGGCTTATGTTACTACAATAGACGAACTGAAAGATAGGGATTTTACTCTCAAATTTGATAACCAAATAATCTTCTTTTTAAATAGATATAAAAAAGAGATTTTTAAGGAAGACTTAGTAGCTGAGCAAAAGTATATTATGTTTAGAGATGATTTAATGAAATCTTTCCAGGAACTGAGGGCTTCTGTCCTAATTCCACTTCTTTTTAAAGATCAGTTGGTTGGTATCCTGTCACTAGGCGAGAAAAAATCCGGTCTTATGTATACTTCCAATGACATGAGGCTCCTTAGGACGCTTTCCAACCAGAGCGCGATTGCTATTGAAAATGCCCTTGCTTATGAATTGGTTGAGAATTATGCAAAAAAACTGGAGGAAGCAAATAAAGAGCTTAGAGAAACCCAGGCGCAGCTTATTCAGGCAGAAAAGATGTCGGCAATAGGACAGCTTGCGGCGGGGATCGCGCATGAGATTCGTAACCCATTAAACATTATAGAGGGGGCTAGATATTACTTATCTCAAATGCTAAACGGAGAAAATTCTACGGCGGGGGAGTATCTGGATTACATTAAACACGAGATTGACAGAACTAACCGTTTGATTGACAACTTGCTTAGGTTCTCTAGGGTAGAACCTCCGCATTTTGAGACATTAGATGTAAACAACATCCTTGAGCACTCTTTGGTTCTCCTAAGAAAACAGATATGTGATAATGACATCAAACTTGTAACAAATTTCAACTACGAGGTTTCAAATATCATAGGTGATCCAAATCAACTCTGGCAAGTCTTTGTTAACATCCTAATAAACGCCATTCAGGCAATGCCCCGGGGTGGAGAACTCCAAGTTGAAACGGGGCTTCCTTATCCAGACTCGGACAAGGTATTTATAAGCTTTACAGATACAGGAGTAGGGATAGACGAAAAAGACCTTCCCAAGATTTTTAACCCATTTTTCACAACGAAAAACGAGGGAACGGGGCTTGGTCTTTCCATAAGCTATAAAATAGTTGAAGAGCATAAAGGAAGAATTATGGTAAGTAGTGAAAAGGGGATAGGCAGTAAATTTGTATTAGAGCTTCCTATTAGTCATAATAACGGTGGAGGAATGGATGACAGAGAGCAAAAGAGTATTAGTGGTTGATGATGAGCATTTGATTCTGAGAATAATCTCGGACATCCTCACGAAAGAGGGTTACGAGGTAAGGACCACTTCTAATTGTGATAAGGCGCTTCAGATTCTAAAAGAGAGTTCTTTAAGTGTTATTCTTACCGACATACGAATGCCTGAAAGAAGTGGGATAGACCTCCTAGAGAAAATCCGAACTTTTAACCCCGATATACCGGTTATCCTTATGACGGGGTTTGCTTCCCTTGAAAGCGCAATAAAAGGGGTACAGTACGGAGCGTTTGATTATCTCACAAAACCTCTAGATTATAATAAGCTGAAAGGTGTAATAAAACATGCTATTGAGAGATACGACCTTCTGCGGGAAAACAAGCGGCTTCTAAAGGAGCTTCAGGAACTAAATGCGAATCTTGAACTCAAGGTTAAAGAAAGAACCAGGTATCTTCAAAATATATTGCACAGCACACACGAAAGTATAATGACTATGGATAAAGACCTAGTGATAAAGGGTGCAAACCCAAAGACTGTGGATATTTTTGGTGAAACCAATGTTGGACGAAAAATCAGTGAGTTTATAGAAGGTATAAGCTTTAACTCAATTATCCCACGTATGTTGGTTAACCCCTCTTACGTAACAAAGCATGAGGTTAGATACGAAGGTAAGTTCTTGCAAATTACTCTTTCTCCGCTTCTCGATTTTGAGACCAGCAAAATATTTGGTTTAGTAGCTGTTACTGAGGATATTACGGAAAAAAAGAAATTGGAGGCGAAGCTTATTCAATCTGCTAAAATGTCTGCTGTAGGCCTACTTGCCATGGGTATTGCGCATGAGTTCAATAACATTCTCTCAGGAATTATGGGTTATACGAGCTATGCTATGTCCAGAACGGACATTCAGGAGATCAAGAAAGACCTGAAAATTGTAGAGAAAGTTTCAGGTAGAGCGTCGGATATTGTGAAGAAGCTACTTTCCTTCTCAAAGCAAAAAGAGGAGGAGTTTCAACTTGCCCAACTGGAGGATGTGATAGAAGATACACTCGTTCTCATAGAGCATGCTTTTAAGTTAGATGGAATAAAAATTTTACGACATTATGGAAAGGTTCCTCCAATTAGAATGAATACGAGTGAGATTCAGCAGGTTATACTTAATATGGCAATAAATTCAAAGCATGCGATGCCAGAAGGTGGTATGATTGTCATAAGTACTGCGTTGGATGACGGTTTTGTAAAGATGGATTTCTCGGATACGGGGGTTGGAATTCCCAAAGAGAATCTACCGAGAATTTTTGAGCCATTTTTTACAACGAAAGGAAGTCGAGGCGGAAGTTCGACGCCCGGCACTGGCCTTGGACTCTCTATTATTTATGCAATAGTTGAAAGACATGGGGGACGAATAGATGTTGATAGTGTAGTTGGAAAAGGGACAGCATTTACAATACGGCTTCCTCATATTCAGCATCTCTCAAATTTAACTAGATCTAGTTTACCCTGCGAGGAGGAGAGTAATAATCATGATGAAAAGGTTCTACAGACAAAAAGAAAAGGGAATATTCTTATAGTAGATGATGAAGAAATTATCTGTGCGCTACTCAAAGAATGCCTCTCAAGTGCTGGCCATAATGTTACTACGGCAATTGATGGCAATGTTGCTATAGAGCTTGTAAAAGGAAACCACTTTGATATTATCTTTCTTGATTTAACACTGCCTGGAAAAAGCGGTTTAGATGTGCTTAGGGAGGTAAAGATTTTGGATCCTGATTCTGTTGTTGTAATCCTAAGTGGAAAAGCAGGGGAAAACGGACCGAGTAAAGCAATAGCCGAAGGCGCATTTTCTTTTATGCCTAAACCCTTTACGGTGTCTCAAGTTTACAATACAGTCGCGCAAATTTTAGAAACCGATTGAGCGTGTCCGATGAATAGCGATTTCGCCCTATGAGCAAATTCGACCTCATAAGGGAATTTGGGATACTCTTTCCTGTAAAAGCATATAGCGTTCATAACCTCCTCTGCTGCTTATTCATCGCAATTGTCGTCGAATTTTTAAGAAAAGACCAAAAACCCATCATTGAACATAAGGGGAAATCTTATGTCTCAACAGAGAAGAAGCCGTTTAACCAATGAAACCAGTGCGTATCTCAGGGGCGCGAGCCACCAGCCTGTGGACTGGTATCCATGGGGCGAGGAAGCATTCCAAAGGGCAAAGGAGTTGGATCGCCCCATTCTTCTTGATATCGGTGCTGTATGGTGCCACTGGTGTCACGTTATTGACAGAGAAAGCTATGATGATGAAGAGATTGCAAAAATCATAAACGAGAATTTTATTCCTGTGAAGGTAGACCGGGATGAGCGTCCGGACGTTGATAGAAGATATCAGCAAGCTGTAAGCGCACTTACGGGACAGGGCGGCTGGCCTCTTACGGTGTTTATGACTCCTGAAGGAAAGGTGTTTTTTGGTGGAACCTATTTCCCTCCGAGGGATACGCAGGGACTTCCTTCTTTTCGTACCGTCCTTCAGAGGGTAAGAGATTATTACAAGAATAATAAAGGTACTGTTGTTACTGAATCGAATAGAGTCTTTCAAGCGCTCTCCCAGATGAGTGAAATCGAACCGTCGTCCGAATCACCGAATATTCTCCTGGTTGACAGAGTAATTGATTCTATGATGGATTTATTCGATCCCGTAAACGGTGGGTTTGGAATCGCTCCTAAGTTTCCGCACTCCGGTGCGATCCAGCTTTTCCTCGCGCGCTATTTTGAAACCGGAGACACGGAGTTCTTAAACGTTGTTGATAGGACGCTTACAAAAAGTGCAAAGGGCGGGATTTATGACCAGATTGGAGGTGGATTCCACCGCTACTCTGTAGACGCCCAGTGGATTATCCCTCACTTTGAGAAGATGTCTTATGACAACTCCGAACACCTGAAGACTTATCTTCTAGCGTATCAGGTCACAGGAGACTCGTTTTACCGTGAGATTGCTGAGGGAATCATAAGGTTTGTGATGGATGTTCTTTCCGACAGAGAAAATGGAGGGTTCTACGGGAGCCAGGATGCCGATATTGACCTTCACGATGACGGGGATTACTTCACATGGACAAAAGGAGAAATAGAAGAGGCTCTGAGTTCTGATGAGGCTAGGGTCATTTCTCTCTACTACAACATATACGGGCGCGGAGAAATGAAGCACAACACCGCTAAAAATGTTCTTTTCATTGATGTAGAGCCTGAAGAGATCAGTAGAAAACTAAATATTTCTCAAGAAAGGGTCAGGGAATTAATCGAATCTGGAAAGAGGCACCTTCTTGAGAGGCGCAAAAAGAGACCCGCTCCTTACGTTGATAAAACCCTCTACACAAACTGGAATGGCATGATGGTTTCTGCATTTCTTATGGCTCATAAGATTCTGGGATATGAAGAACCTGCGAATTTGGCTCTAAAAACACTCAACCTACTAATTGCCAATTGTTTTAGAGAGGGAGCGGGGTTCTATCACACCTATTCTAACGGACGGACAAAGATCACGGGGTTTCTTGACGATCAGGTTAAAATGGCAATTGCGTGCCTTGATGCTTTTGAGGTTGCGGGGAAGGGCTTTTATTTGAAAATGGCTGTTGATTTAGCCAATGTTATTGTCAAGAAATTTTATGATGAAAGAAACGGGGCATTTTTTGATATAGAAGAGGGTCTTGAGAATGTAGTGACACTCAAGAGCCGATTTAAACCGATTCAGGACGATCCCATACCATCTCCAAATGCGAGTGCTGTCCTCTTATTCGACAGGCTTTACTATCTCACGGACGAAAACCGATATAGAGATTATGCCGAGAGGACACTGAGATACTTTGGCGCAGTTGCGGAGAAATACGGACTCTATGCGGCCACATACTTTCTTGCCGTTCATAACCATATTAAATATCCGACCCAGATTGTTGTTATAGGAGAGAAAAACAGCTCCAAGGTTCAAGAGCTTCTAAGGACTGCATGGGAGATTTATAGGCCGCATAAGGTTGTGATTCAAATAGATCCGTCTAATGCTGAGATTACGCCGCTATCTCGGATCATTCGAGAAATGGCGAATGTAAAATCACCCACCGCTTTCGTCTGTGCTGGAACCTCATGCGCGGAACCTACTGATGATCCGAAGATTCTTAAAGAGACAATAAAGGCGTTTAGGACCAGATGATTGCGATATAACAAAATGGGTTTTTTCTGTAGGATTTATGTGGACAAAGAAGAGATATATTCGGGTGATTTAACCGAAGTTCCTGAGAAGTTCCGAGAGGGAATAAAAGAGGCCCTCAGTGATTGGGCGGATTCTTTGGGAAGAAGAGGGTTGAATGAACTCATTTATTCGTTCTTCAGTTGGTACAACGAAAAGGGTATGTATTGTGAGAGGTGTGACAGTTGGGGCGATGGGGAAAAGTGTAGTGAGTGTGGGGGGAAATTAAAAGAGCGATTTGTCTATAGTCGGAATAAAAGGTTGGATTTAATTCTCACCTGTGTCGGTATGATTTCACGGATTGAGGTTTCCGAATGATCTTTTGGTGCTTGGATGATCTGTGAGGGCAATTCATGAACTGCTCTTGCAATTTCAATCGTAATTCTATGGTCAGTTTTAATTGGAGAATTTCGATATGAAACTCGAAGTCAGAGGTCAGATATTTCCAAAGGTCTGGGAGATAGCGCAGAGAGTGAAGAAACTCAGGGAGGAGAGGAGGATTGTAAACATAGGTAGTGGCACAATGGGAACTACAGTTTATGAGGTGGAACTTCCCGAAGGCACGAAGAAGGAAGGAATATACCTGGTTACTCCTCACGGAATAAGACTATATTGGCATCGGGGAAACCAATATGAATGCGGCTATCTCATTTCGGAACTCGATCATGATGAACTTGCAAAGAGGCATTTTAAAAAGTAGAATCCAGGATGATGAAGCTATTTGTTATGCTTTTGCTCTTAGCTCTATCCGGTGCCAATCCAAATTCTTATCAGATAGTATTGCCTAACGGTTTAAAGATAAATGCCGAGATTGCGAAAGATAAACAAAAAGGACTTCAGGGCAGGAAGAGCCTGTGTTTGGCCTGCGGAATGGTCTTTATATTTTATGATGAGGGCTATTATGCATTTTGGATGAGGGACACGCTTATCAATCTGGCAATACTCTGGATTAATGGTGATGGAAAAGTCGTGTATATGGTAAAGAATGCAAAACCCTGTGTGGGAAAACAAAATCCTTATACCGAGTGCAAGGTTTATTCGCCTCCCGGTCCCGCAAAATATGTGCTTGAGGTAAACCCCGATGCCGCAAATGGTATTGAGGTAGGCATGAAAATAAAAAGTAACCCGCCTCTTTAGGATTCGCCAGCCGTATCAACAGCGTTTCAATCCCTCATAGGTAGGCTAAGAACGCACTCTCTTAGCGCGACTGTTTACGCTTTCTGCTCTGTTTCAATCCCTCATAGGTAGGCTAAGAACTGTTTGCAGTTTTTATGTATGCCCATTTACTATGACCTGGTTTCAATCCCTCATAGGTAGGCTAAGAACTAGAGTGTATTTCAGTTGCGCGCAGGTTAGAGTCTGGTTTCAATCCCTCATAGGTAGGCTAAGAACGCGTGCAAACGCCCACACGCTATACACCCAAACCGCCGTTTCAATCCCTCATAGGTAGGCTAAGAACCAGTGCTTCCCCATACATAGCTTGTCTTATATCCCCAGTTTCAATCCCTCATAGGTAGGCTAAGAACTCTAGATCCACCCCCTTCATCAAGTCATACCACTCCGTTTCAATCCCTCATAGGTAGGCTAAGAACGTAAATAGTTCTTGTAATTTATCCTTTAGTTGCTGTGTTTCAATCCCTCATAGGTAGGCTAAGAACACAAGCTTCCAGTTTTTGTCATCCCTAAGAAACTTGGTTTCAATCCCTCATAGGTAGGCTAAGAACTCAAAAAATTTCATGTTATACTCATAAATGCAAGCCCGTTTCAATCCCTCATAGGTAGGCTAAGAACTGGGGGGAAATAATGAAAGGAATAGATTATAGAGATTGTTTCAATCCCTCATAGGTAGGCTAAGAACCAGACTGTGAAGGACTGGAGAGCCATTACGAGCGACGGTTTCAATCCCTCATAGGTAGGCTAAGAACCAATTTTTTCATTGGAAAACCTGGATTTTCAGTTGTCAAAGAACGACAGATAAACCTAAAGTACCTGTTTAACATTCCGGCGAATATGCTTCTTGTATTTACCATCTTTGCCAAAAATCAATTTCCGTCGAACCTAGTGGGTTTTTGCGCCATCGGAGGTAGACGGAAAATTTATAAGAAAAGCTCTTCGCCTCCTTTTTTTACCCCAAATAACTCACGCTCTGAATACTTTGTAGTCCTAAAAGTATAGAAGATAAGAGAATCGTGTTCCTTTTTTATTATACCATCTAATTCGTGCTTCAACTTCTCATATTGAGCCTCTGTGATTTCTCCTTCAAGCACAGAATTCTGAACCCAGTAGAGATACTTTCTTCCGGTCTTTAAAACCTTTGCCACTCTCTTTTCTCCCACATCATAAACGAGTATCACAAACATATATCACCATTCCCACACAAACGGTTTATATTCTTCCTCTCCCATTATATGCTTTTCAAGCTTATATAGCTCAAGCCTTATAAGACGCCTGTTTGATACGGGCTTTCCGATCTTCTTATGGGTTATCGTTTTAAGAAGCCTCTCCTCAAATTCTCTGGAAAATATCTTCATCCCCTCCTCATTCATAACCACTCCGTCCATTCTCTTTTCAAAATGGGCCTTCTTGAGTTCCCCCTTGTTTATTAAAGAAAAAATCATTCTATCAACGAATATTGGCTTGAAAATCTCTGCCACGTCGAGATTCAATGTGAATCTTCTGAAATTGGTTGTATGGAGAAACCCGATCCTCGGGTCAAGGTGCGTTTTATATATTTCGCTCAAAACTGTGGTATAGAGAAGGGAGTTTCCGAAACTGATAAGGGCGTTCATCCTGTTCTTTGGCGGGCGTCTCGTTCTGCTCTCGAACTTGAAATCCTCGTCTTCTATGATCTCATCAAATGCCGAGTAATACATGTCCCTAATATTGCCCTCAATCGCCATAAGCGCGTCGGTTGTGGTCTGTTGTGGAAGGGTTGATGCAAGCTCCGCAATATTTGAACATATATTTTCAACCTCGCTGCTGCCTTTTCTTCTCGCATAATAATCGAGCACCTTGAGGATATTGCTAATGGCGCCTTCTACAAACCTCCTTGCGAGGTTTATCCTCCTTTCAGGATCAAGATAGACCTCGGCCTGCTTTAGGATCATATAGCCTGAGTTTAGGTGCTCTCTTGGATAAAAGCTCCCCACGTAGTATTCATAGTGATTAAAGAAGTGGAGTATCATCTCTTTCTGTGATGCGAATTCTAAAAAACGCTTGTTTAAAGTAACCTCCCCAAAGAGCATAAGTTCCTGCGTGCCTTCAACTGGTATGAATTTCTTCTCTCCATCTTCGTTCTCAAAGAACAGGGTGTTCTCCTTTCTCTTGAGTTCGCCGTTGCTAAATATAAAGATTCTGGTTTTCATATCTAAGTATCTTCACAATCTTTTTATAATCTTTTCGTAAACCAGTCTGCGGTTGATAATCCCTAGAATATATACTTCGTTCTTTACAATTTTAAATACAACTCTCACATCTCCTACGCGTAGCTTCCAATAACCCTTTAATGAACCTCTAAGGGGTTTTCCATATCTTTCAGGCTCGTTTCCTAAACGAGTCTCTATGGCTTTAGCCACAACATTCTGTTGCCTTTTATCCAGAGACTCTATGTCTTTCTTTACTTCTGGGTGGTAGAGAATGGTGTAGAGCATTCATCTTTTCCATACTTCATCATGAGTGAGAGCATCTTTAGGGCTAAATGTTTTCTCGCGCCGAGAAACAATGTCTTCAAGAATCCTATCTTCATGGATCTCTAGCGCATCGCGCAGGAGGTCTCTTGCTTTAAGTGAAATAGATACCCCCTCCTTTTTTGCGATTCTTCTTATTGCTTCATAAAGGGGTTTCTCTAGGACAATGTTAATGCGTGGGTTTCTGGTTGGCATTCTCTCCTCCTCTTAATAGATTTTTAAAGTGTATCACAAGTGATGCACTAGACCAAATCTCGCTACCCTTCTCAACTCCAACAAAACTCTCTGTATCCGCAATTTGTACAGTAGCCAATCCTTACGGCTGGAGGCGGAAGTTCCCGCGATACAATCTCTCGAATCTCTTTTATAGAGCCTTCAAGCTCTTTTATCGTCTCATCGGTGAGAATGACCTTCTCCCTTTTCTTCTCCTTGGGAAAGAGCAGTTCCCCTTCCGCTTCTATCCCATAATCCCGAAGAACATAGAGATAATAGCAGAGCTGCATCCTTGCGGCGTCTATAGCTCTTGAACTTTTCTTTATTTCTCCGACTATGACTTTTTCATCATCAACTCTGGTGAGATCAATTACAACATTTTCAAGATGAATTTGCTTTCTGTCTCTTTTATACGTGCTCTCGTTTATAAACCTTCCAAGCTCTACGTATGGATTGTCCTGGTCTGTAATAATATTTCTCGCCATAAGCCATAATTCACGCTTGCATATATAATAACAATCGATAAGAGTGCCGTTGACCCTAAATTCTTCCGACTCTACCATATTACAACACCCCCTTTTATCTTGTAACCTGTTTCTAGGTCGTAGTATTCATTAAGTTGAGAGTTTGGGACAAAGGGGATTCCTTCATCTACGGGAGGCAGGTTTAAATCCTTTCGTCTCGGCACGGAAACTACATACTCATAGAACTTCGCTTTTATCTTGTCAAACTCCTTTCTTTTCTGGAAGAGATTCTTAATTTCCTTAATATCTAAAAACTTTTTCCAAATAGCTATAGCCTCATCGTCGAACTGAATAAAAATGTCTACCTTCTCGTAGTCCTCATCTATCAATGTAAATAACCAAATGCCTTTATCCCCATCGTAGTCAAGTTTGTAGAAAGCTTCGAGAATTTCTCTTGATTTCTGGTCTGACTTTGCACTCATGATGAGTTTATAGTATTCATCAATCAGGTCTAAAAACTCGCTCTCGACTATTTTTCCTTTGCCGAGAAGTATCTTTCTTGTTATATCCAAAAGAATCGAGTCTTCGTTATAGATGTAAGTTGCATAGTCTCTGCCAGTTTTTGGGTCTCTAAGTCTTACAATTCTTATTTCACCACCAGCGGAGAGTCTATTCCTGTTGCACCTTCCCGCAGATTGATTAATCGAGTCAAGTGGACAAAAGTCACGATAAACAACATCAAAATCAATATCCACGCCTGCCTCAACAAGCTGCGTTGTAACAGCAATCCTCTTTTTTCCATTTCTAATTTCAACAATTCGCCGAAGCCTTTCCTTTGGAATTACGTGGGTTGAAAGATATGTCATCTCCTGTTGCTCTAGCCCGCTGATTTTAAGAAGGTCATAAAACTCCTTTACCGAACCTATCGTATTAAAGATAAAAAGAAATCTCTTTTTGCTTTCTAAAACTTCGGGGAGTACCAACCTTGCAAACTCCTCAACAGTTTTGGTTTCTTCTATAGACGGCTTTAGGGTCACTCTATTTAGGCTTCTAAAATACTTCTCCCTTTCTACAAGTTGAGTTGTCTCTCCCCTTTTAAAAATCAAAGGTTCTGTGGCTGTAACGAAGATAAAATAGGTATTGAACTTCTCGGCAAGAAATTTTATAACCTGACGCACCAAGAGCCAGTATTTGTGAGGAATTGCCTGCACTTCGTCGAGAATGACTACGCTTCCAGATATTCGGTGGAACTTTCTTATGCTTCGGTTTTTATTAGAAATAAGAGTATAAAAAAGCTGTATGAACGTTGTAACAACGATCTCAGAGTTCCAGCCCTCAATCAAAACCTTTGAGGAATCAAATTCAAAATCCTCTTCGCCTTTCTTCCATCTATAACTTATGTCTGTAAGATGATGGTGCTTCAAAAGAATCGGGCTTATTGGCTCTATACCGTTCTCTTTTAGAACCTCTTCAAGGACTGAAAAATTCTGGTCAATTATGCTGAGAAACGGAAGAGAATAAATTATGCGCGGGTTATAACCCTTTTCCTCCTTGACTCTTTCCCTAAGCTTAAGTGCAAAGGCAAGAGAAGTAAGTGTCTTTCCAAGCCCCGTAGGGAGATTGATCGAGTAAATCCTTTCATCAAGATTTATCTCCTTTTGTAGAACCTCCTCAAATGCTTTTTCTCTCAGAGTATCAATATCTCTCCTTTCCCAACTCTGTTCTTCCTTGTAATGGCTAACAAGGTCAGGATTTAAGTCAATTTGGGTTCTAGTCCGAATAATTTCCTCTCTATCCTCTCGCGATACGGCAACCTCACTTTTATCCGCGTCAAGGAGAAGAGAGTAAATTAGATGAACGAGGAAATAGTAAAAAGGGCTTTTCTGGTGGAGTAAGTCTTCTGTCTCTTCTTGGGCGACCCGAAAGACCTCCTCTAACTTTTCAAACTTTTTCTCTAGCCAACTAAAATCAAAGGGGGCACCTATATTTTTGAGAAGCGCATCAAACTTTGCTTTGTCAATGCTATTTAGCTGCTCGTTTAGAAGTAACTCATCTTTTTCGTTCAAAATAATATCAGAGTTAATATCTGCCAGGTCTCCATGATGTTTTCTACATGCAAGAAAAGAGGCAATAGGGAGAAATTTATTGACCCCGTCGAATTTTCCCTCTCTTTCTAAAAACTCTCTCGTAAGAAAATAAGCAACTACTGCTCCAAAAAGCGCATGGGTGCTTTTCTTACTTTTTAGGTTTTTCATCTTCTCTTTTGGGGCAGTAATATAGGCTTGAAAATAGCCGTTCGCTTTTCCTATGTCATGAGAGAGAGTAACGATTTCTGTAACCTTCTTCAGTACTTCTCTATCAATAAGGAGAGTTGGGTTATCGTTTAACGAAAGAGCAGCGAGTTCTGCCACCGATTTTAGATGGTCTTCGAGGAATTTACCAGGATGAGAAAACAGTTCTGATTCCCGATTAATCCTGTCTCCAAATGTATTAATTGGGGAACCTTTGGGAATGACATTATTAGAGGAAGATGATTCTTTCCCCATTCTCTAGCTCCCAAAACTTTTTTGGAATTACTTTTATTGTTTTTCCTTCCGCTTCGTAAATTACCTCACCATACTCTGTAACTATCCTCTCAGGGGTCATCTCAATGGAGAGTTTTTCTTTAAAATATTTTTTCTTATTCTCAAACTCTATACTGTCTCTTCTTTCGATAAGCCCGGAAAGCGGTATCACGGAATTAATCTCTGTTTCAGTTTCTCCTCTTTTTTCCTGAATTCTAAACTCTCCGACATATGAAAAATTACAGAGAAGTTCGCTTAAACCTAAAGACGGCGTATAAAAGGATTTATGTTGACTCAGATTCTCTTTGAGGGTCTTATAAATCTTTTGTTCGGTGTGGAAAATATATATACGGAACTTTGCATCCTTAATAAACTCGGTTCTGATCTGGGTTCGTGGTTCGTGTCCGCTTTTTCTGACAAGCGTCCAATGGTTTCCTTTGGTGTTAATCAGGTTTATACCGAGCCTCGTTTTATTTATGTGGCTGAGAAGTCTGAGGCCAATATATGCATCCTTTTTGGAGAAATAATTTAAGTATTCATCTTTCCCAAGCCCCACAATTGCGCCTAGAAGACCGCATATAGAGGTTCTAGGAGGAATTGAGAAAGTTAGAGGAGATGAAGTTGTATAAAACTTTCTAAAGTGTCCATAATCTCCCCATATATCAAACACCAAAACCTTTTCCATTGTGGACCTCATAGAGAGATTTCTTGAAGTGTAATTCCGCCGAATAGAGATGGAAGTGTTGTTTCAGCCCCTTGTGAAATGATTGAAACCCTTTCATCTATCTTATAATCTACTCTCTCGATCTTGTCTTTATGTGTTCTTAATGCCTTACCAAGCTCAGTTAAATCCAGTGCAACCTCTGTAATATCTCTTATAGCCTCGTCCTCTTTCCCTTCCTTGTTGATGAGCTTTACCATCTTATCCAAGTCGCCTATATGAAAATTTCCTTCTCTGTAGACTACTCTAAGGAGCAACCTCGGCATCTGTCCCGCCTTTGAGCGAGAGATTAGGTTCTTCGTCCCGTTCCATAGCCCGTCCATGAGAAGTGACATATCGTCTTCGGTGAGCCTTGTCTCTTTAGCCGCATTCTCATTGGCGACACCCCAAAAGGCAATCAGAGAGTAAGACACGAAATACTCTTCCCTAAATGTTTTTTGTTCCATTCCTTTTCCTGAAGCAAATGCTCCCGTGCCTTTTATATATTGAAGGTTTACTCTATGGAGAGAAGTGCCCATTTTAAATTGGACTGCTCCGGTGTGTGTTACAGAGCTTTTTTCCTTAGCTGACTTCTCTATAGGAAGAGTTACGCCAAATAGGCGCACATCTATACATTCTCTTATTATATTGTCATTTATCAATTGCCTCATCTCTCCAAGGGTCTTGATTTCGCTCTTCTTGATCCCTTTTCTTGATGAGTCCTTGAGAAAATCCTCTGCCCTCTGCTTTGCATCCTGAATATTCCCCTCGTCATCACTGATTTCTCTTACAAATATTTCTTTTCCTTTAAAATCCTTTAGATAATCTCTTATAGTTCGTTTGAGTCTTACATCCGTGACAATGTTCTTTCCAGTTTCTTCATCAATTCTAGGTTTATTCTCATCAACAGGGTCGCCGTTTGGGTTGGCGTTAGTTACGTCATAGAGAAAGAGTATCTCCGAACGGTTCTTTATGATGTTATTGTTGCTCATCTTCCTCTCCTCCTTTATAAACTATATTTGAAATTTCATTTGCTAAATTCATCCCACAGGTAAGGTAGAAATTTATTTCATCGTTTGAGAGCTTCCAATTATTACCGGCTTCGAGTAAATAATAAGAAGCGGCTTCGGCAACTTCTCTTTTTCCCTTATCAAAGGATTTATACTCCTCTAGTTTGTTTTGAACTTTTGGGAGTAGCCCTTTTATTTCTTTCTCATTGAGTTTAAGTCCTTGAAGTTGCTTTAAAAAAGGCTTTGCTTCCCTGTCCCTATACTGTTTTCTTAGAAGGAGTTCCGTAAGAGAACCTAAAAGGAAAATCCCTCTTGCCTCTGGCCTGGAGAAAGACTTTCCGTATTTTTCAAAGAAAGAAGAAAATGCTTCTGTAGCCATATCAACCTCCTCAAATTTAATAAGACCCAATTTCTCAAAAAAGAGCATGTCCAACATAGCATCTCTTACATCAAAAAAGAAGTTGTCTTCTTTTTCCGAACTCAAAAAATCCTTTCTTATCCTGTTCATTATTACCTGTAGAACAAAGTGAAAATCGAGGTTTCCACCTTTAAATGTCCTATCTATTATTTCAAGAAAGTATTTATCAAGGTCATTATTTCTCTTCCCTTCATCCGACTTTTGAAAGAATCGCCTCACTCTTCCAAAATTGAATTGAAATTTCTCGCCAAATACCTTGTCCACCTCTCCTTTCTTCTCAAAAATAGTTCTGAGCCTTGATGGTAGAACATCTTCTATAAGGAGTAGTATTCTCTCAACGTTACCCGCTTGCTCCCTGCTAAGGAAGAAGAAATTAAGGGTCAAGTAGTCTTCCTCTTGGGATAAGATTCGTAAGATTCTCTCTTCTCTCCTTTCAATTTCTCTTTTGTCTCTTTCACTAAGCGTTTGCTCTTCTCTTGTTATATTCTCGATGAGTCCTAACACTCTTTCTTCTACCTCACTGCCTCCTATTATGAATTTTGGTATTATGGAATAGGGGAGACCATAGAAATTAAACTTGCGTTTATCTATCAGAAATTTTTTACCTTCCTCAAGGCTTAATTTACAATCATTGCACACAGGATAATTTTTCCAAGCATCCTCTTCCCTGAATCCACTGCTTATAAATCCGGGCTTATCAAGTGTGTAGAACTTAAAGGTATCGAGTTTTCCGATTACAGAATCCTTTGTTATACCGCACAGTGAGCAAAGCTTGTTCTTGCCTGTGACCCTTGCATCTTTTTTGTTTACAGCTTGCAATAAGTACTCTTGAAAGACCTTGTAGTCGCCGATGTATTTCTCGTCTTCTTTCTCTTTTATTTTTAGGGTTAGCATTGAGTTTTTCTCATTTTCGTAATTTGCAATCCCGCTTAAAATATCTTCCTTGGCTGATATAAAGGCGGTCTTTAAATTGGAAAGAAAAAGTTTTCCCTCATCGTTTATTTCAAAGTTAGATAAATCCACTCCATCAAACCAGCCCTTTATTTTTAAATTGAAAGTCTTCTTAAGCTCTGTAACTTTAGAAGTCGGTGTGATATTTGCTCCATTAGCAGAACCCTTCCTGTAGAGATACCTGTTTACTTTTACTTCATCAAACTCTTCGAGATTTACTTCAAGGAAGCTAAATCCACCTTCTGTTTTTTCAAAAACTATGGTAATTACTTTCTCAGCTTTGGGGTTCTGAATAAGGGTGCTGAGTGGTGTTTTACTCTCTCTTTTTAAAAGTGTATCTCCAATTTCCTTAATTGCCTGTATCATTTTCTAATCCTCACTTTCCTTCTTTCTCCCCAACACCTCAAAACACCCAAACCCCTGCGGGTTCTTTCCTCCAAGCCCTGCGTCGTATGTGAGCTTCATAAGCTCCGGGTCTCCGCTGAGTTCATAAATCCCAGTCCAGCCTTTTATCACAGTACCCTTATATGAGACTATCTTCTCGTTGCTTTTGTTTACATTGAGAGGGTTTAATTGAATATCGCCGTTTGGTTCTCTTTCATAAAAAGCCCTGAATTTCTTCCTGGCGTTTTCTGAAATTAAGCGGCTGAACTCCTTTTCAAAAGGTGTATAGTAATAGGTTTTCTTCTTCCCGTCCCTCCGCAAGAGTGTGCTGTATATTGTGACAGGGGAGAGCATCCTGATTCTTAGTCTGTCCCGATCTATGGATATATCGGAGACCTCTACTGAATTTAGAGAAACATTTTGAGAGCAAATCTCTATGCTTTCTTTCCGCATTAGCTCCTCAGCAACCTCTTCTATAAACTCATTCATTGGTGAACTCACAATGAGCCTGAAGGTAGGGGCAAACGTTATCCTGTCTCCATTCCCAATTCTATATTCGCTGAGAATGCGAGAGAATGTAAAGAGTTTAAATCTCCTATTTTCAATGGGAAACCCGTGGTCGTGAAGTATCTGGGCGAGCTTTGGGGAGATGGAATTATAAAGAAAGCTCTGGATGTGGTAGTTATAGTGTATGGGTATTGAGAAGTCTCTTTCGGAGTGTAGCTCAATGAGGAGTCTCATGTATCTTCTTCTCCGAGTCTACACCAGAGAATACCACCTCAATAACACAAAATTCAAGACTGTAAAGCACAGTAAGGTTTATTTGAATCTAAGGCATTAGGAGTATAGAAGATGAATTTTTAAAAATGAGCTTGACAGGACTTCTTCCTTCTGTATAATATTTGTTCTCTACTTGAGGAAAACCTTCTTGGTTTTAAGTTCTTTGGAAAATAAATAGCAGATACAGCGGGCTTGAAAAATAAAGAGCCAATCAAGATTTTTCGAGTTTTGACGAAGAGTTTGATCCTGGCTCAGAGCGAACGCTGGCGGCGTGCCTAACACATGCAAGTCGAGCGCAGGCATCCTGGGGGTAACCCCGGGGTGCGCTGAGCGGCGGACGGGTGAGTAATACGTGAATAACCTACCTCTAGGACTGGGATAACTCCGGGAAACTGGAGCTAATACCGGATAAGACCACGATGTCTACGGGCGTTGGGGTAAAAGGTGGCGGGGGAACTCGCTATCACCTGGGGATGGGTTCACGTCCCATCAGGTAGTTGGTGAGGTAATGGCTCACCAAGCCAAAGACGGGTAGCTGGCCTTAGCGGGTAGTCAGCCACACGGGAACTGAGACACGGTCCCGACTCCTACGGGAGGCAGCAGTGGGGAATATTGGGCAATGGGCGAAAGCCTGACCCAGCGACGCCGCGTGGGGGATGAAGGTCTTCGGATCGTAAACCCCTGTCAGGAGGGATGATGGGTCTGTGGGCTAATATCCCACGGATTTGACAGTACCTCCAGAGGAAGCCCCGGCTAACTCCGTGCCAGCAGCCGCGGTAATACGGAGGGGGCAAGCGTTGCTCGGATTTACTGGGCGTAAAGGGTCCGTAGGTGGCTTTGTAAGTTAGATGTGAAATCTCAGGGCTTAACCCTGAAATTGCATCTAAAACTGCGGAGCTTGAGTTCGGAAGAGGTTGGCGGAATTCCCGGTGTAGCGGTGAAATGCGTAGATATCGGGAGGAACACCAGTGGCGAAGGCGGCCAACTGGTCCGACACTGACACTGAGGGACGAAAGCGTGGGGAGCGAACCGGATTAGATACCCGGGTAGTCCACGCCTTAAACGATGGATGCTAGGTGTGGGGGCGTAAGCCTTCGTGCCGCAGCTAACGCATTAAGCATCCCGCCTGGGAAGTACGGTCGCAAGACTGAAACTCAAAGGAATTGGCGGGGGCCCGCACAAGCGGTGGAGCATGTGGTTCAATTCGATGCAAAGCGAAGAACCTTACCAGGGTTTGACATGCTGGCGTAAGCCTATGTGAAAGCATGGGGTGGTGTGGAGCTTGCTTCACACAGCCAGCACAGGTGCTGCATGGCTGTCGTCAGCTCGTGCCGTGAGGTGTCCGGTTAAGTCCGGTAACGAGCGCAACCCTTGTTCATAGTTGCCAGCATTTAAGGTGGGCACTCTATGGAGACCGCCGGCGACAAGCCGGAGGAAGGCGGGGACGACGTCAAGTCATCATGGCCTTTATGTCCTGGGCTACACACATGCTACAATGGCGGATACAATGGGTTGCTAACCCGCGAGGGGGAGCTAATCTCATCAAAGTCCGTTTCAGTTCGGATTGCAGGCTGCAACCCGCCTGCATGAAGCTGGAATCGCTAGTAATCGTGGATCAGCCACGCCACGGTGAATACGTTCCCGGGCCTTGCACACACCGCCCGTCACACCACGAAAGCTGGTTCTGCCCGAAGTGGCTGGGCCAACCCGCAAGGGGGGCAGGCTCCGAAGGCAGGGCTGGTGATTGGGGTGAAGTCGTAACAAGGTAGCCGTAGCGGAAGCTGCGGCTGGATCACCTCCTTTTTACGGATAATTTATTGTCTCTTCATTCGAGAGTTCTGCTGTATCTGCTCTTTTTAATTTTGGTGCTCTCAAATCAATGGGCCTATAGCTCAGCTGGCTAGAGCGCACCCCTGATAAGGGTGAGGTCGGTGGTTCGACTCCACCTAGGCCCACCAGTTGGGGGTTAGAAGTTGGGAATCGGGGATTGATTTTTACTGATTCCTAGTTTTTAATTCATAAAAAGGGGGTGTAGCTCAGTTGGGAGAGCGCCTGCTTTGCAAGCAGGAAGTCGGCGGTTCGAGTCCGCTCACCTCCACATGGTTTTAGCTATTAATCTTTAACCCTTAGAAGAATCTAACGGCCAAAGATTAATAGCTAAATGATTAGTTTGTTATGTAATTATAAGAGATTATTTATTAATTTCTTGATTTTTATTTATGGAGTAGTTATCTTAATTGCTCCACTACATAATGTGGAAGAGGTTCTTTGACAATTACATATTGTGCTGAGTAAATCAAAGCGTGCTTTAGAATTTTTGCGTTGAGGATTCTCATGCCTCGCAGTTAAGTTATGTAGGGCAGATGGTGAATGCCTTGGCGGCGTACGGCGATGAAGGACGTAGCAAGCTGCGATAAGCCTCGGGGAGTCGCTAAGCAGGCTGTGATCCGAGGATCTCCGAATGGGGAAACCTGATTAAGTAAACCTTAATCATCCTAGGGTGAATCCATAGCCCTAGGAAGCGAACGGGGGGAAGTGAAACATCTCAGTACCCCTAGGAAGAGAAATCAAAAAGAGATTCCCTAAGTAGCGGCGAGCGAAAGGGGAATAGCCTAAACCGATTGGGCGTAAGTCCAATCGGGGTTGCGGGGCGCAATGGGGATAACCCGGAGAAGGCGGTCTAATGAGCCGCTTGCGCGATAGACGAACTGCTTGGAAAGGCAGGCCACAGAAGGTGATAGTCCTGTAGTCGAAATTGCGTGTAATTCTCTGATTGCGTACCCAAGTACCCCGGCCCACGTGCAAGGTTGGGGGAAGCCGGGAAGACCACTTTCCAAGGCTAAATACGTGACGCCGACCGATAGTGCACAAGTACTGTGAAGGAAAGGTGAAAAGAACCCCGGTTAGGGGAGTGAAATAGAACCTGAAACCGTTTGCCTGTAACCAGTGGAAGGGCTATGCCCAAGGAGGCAACTCCACGGGAATGCCTGACCGCGTGCCTTTTGCCTAATGAGCCGGCGAGTTACTTTCAGTGGCAAGGCTAATTCGAGAGAGAAGAAGCCGTAGCGAAAGCGAGTCCGAATGGGGCGATATGAGTCACTGGGAGTAGACCCGAAGCGAGTCGATCTATCCATGGCCAGGGTGAAAGTGGGGTAACACCCACTGGAGGCCCGCACTGGTCAGGGGTGAAAACCTGTCGGATGAGCTGTGGATAGGAGTGAAAGGCTAATCAAGGCTCGTGATAGCTGGTTCTCCCCGAAATATATTGAGGTATAGCCTCACGTAAGTAACGGGCGGAGGTAGAGCACTGGTTGGACTAGGGAGCTGAAAGGCTTACCAAACCCAGTCAAACTCCGAATGCCGCCTTGTTCTATCGTGGGAGTCAGTCCATGGGAGATAAGTCCAATGGGCGAGAGGAGAATAGTCCAGACCGTCAGCTAAGGCCCCCAAATTCGGGCTAAGTGGGAAAGGATGTGAGTTCGCATAGACAGCCAGGAGGTAGGCTCAGAAGCAGCCACCCTTTAAAGAGTGCGTAACAGCTCACTGGTCGATGCGAGTTTGCGCCGAAAATGAATCGGGGCTCAAGCCCGGTGCCGAAGCTACGGAATGCAGTAATGCATTGGTAGGGGAGCGTTCCCAAAGGGTTGAAGGGTTATCGAAAGAAGGCCTGGACTTTTGGGAAGTGAGAATGCCGGCATGAGTAGCGATAAAGGTGGTGAGAATCCACCTCGCCGTAAGCCCAAGGGTTCCTGGGGAAGGCTCGTCCGCCCAGGGTAAGTCGGGACCTAAGGTGAGGCTGAGAGGCGTAGCCGATGGAAAACGGGTTAATATTCCCGTACCACCCAATTGGAGCGAAGGGGTGACGAAGGAGGGTAGGTCGGCCGGGTATTGGACTGCCCGGTTCAAGCTCGTAGGAGGGAGAGACAGGCAAATCCGTTTCTTCATAAACTCCGAGAAGTGAGTACGAGGGGCGTAAGCTCCACAAAGTGATTGAGCCCATACTTCCGAGAAAAGCCTCGTAGCGATGAAAATTGGGTGCCCGTACCGGAAACGGACACACGTGGGCGAGTAGAGTATACTAAGGCGCGTGAGAGAACTTCGGCCAAGGAACTCGGCAATTTAGCCTCGTAACTTTGGAATAAGAGGTGCCCACATTAGGTGTAGGTTCTCGCAATTGAAGCCGAAGTGGGTCGCAGCTAAGAGGCGGTGGCGACTGTTTACTAAAAACACAGGGCTCTGCAAAGGCGAAAGCCGACGTATAGGGTCCGACACCTGCCCGGTGCCGGACGGTTAAGGGAATGGGTTATTCTGGGCAACCAGGAGAAGCCTTGAACCGAAGCCCCGGTAAACGGCGGCCGTAACTATAACGGTCCTAAGGTAGCGAAATTCCTTGTCGGGTAAGTTCCGACCTGCATGAAAGGTGTAACGATTGCCGCGCTGTCTCGGCCGAATGCTCAGCGAAATTGTGGTTCTGGTGAAGACGCCAGATACCCGTTGTGGGACGGAAAGACCCTGTGCACCTTTACTATATCCTAGCGCTGAATTTTGGTGCTACATGCGTAGCATAGGTGGGAGCCTGTGAAGCTTCGCTTTTGGGCGGAGTGGAGGCAGCAGTGAAATACCACCCTTGCAGTACTAGAATTCTAACTGAGGCCCGTTATCCGGGTTCAGGACACCGCCAGGTGGGTAGTTTGACTGGGGCGGTCGCCTCCTAAAAGGTAACGGAGGCGTACAAAGGTTCCCTCAGCCTGATTGGAAACCAGGCGCAGAGTGTAAAGGCATAAGGGAGCTTGACTGCGAGACCGACAGGTCGAGCAGGTGCGAAAGCAGGTCTTAGTGACCCGGTGGCTCCATGTGGGAGGGCCATCGATCATCGGATAAAAGGTACGCCGGGGATAACAGACTGATCCCGCCCAAGAGTCCACATCGACGGCGGGGATTGGTACCTCGATGTCGGCTCATCGCATCCTGGGGCTGAAGAAGGTTCCAAGGGTTGGGCTGTTCGCCCATTAAAGCGGTACGTGAGCTGGGTTTAGAACGTCGTGAGACAGTTCGGTCCCTATCTACAACGGGCGCAGGAGATTTGAGGGGGTCTGCTCATAGTACGAGAGGACCTGAGTGGACGAGCCTCTAGTGTACCAGTTGTCGCGCCAGCGGCAGCGCTGGGTAGTTATGCTCGGAAGGGATAACCGCTGAAGGCATCTAAGCGGGAAGCCTGCCCCAAGATTAAGTCTCCCGAACCGTAAGGTTCCTAAAGGTCCCTCGAAGACTACGAGGTTGATAGGCTCAAGGTGTAAGCCCTGCAAGGGGTTGAGCTGATGAGTACTAACCGACCGTGAGCCTTAACTGCGAGGTTTGAGAATTCTCAAACATCCCTGAAAAGAATTGCACGCCAACAAGATTAGCTCAGCACAATATGCGATTGTCAAGGGTTTATTCCTTCCTAATTTCCCCACAAAATTTTAGGAAAAATTAAATGGGTCTCTTCTGAATCGGAGACTCATATATAAAGGGAGACATAAGAAAGATGTTGAAACGATCTATAAAGCCATCTGAAACGAGAGAATACAGAGTGATACTCAACCGTTCTCATAGCGGAAGATATGATACTTCTAAATTAGAGGAGAGAGACAGGAAGGCGGTCAGCAACTACATTGATACACTGATATTAAATAGCGCGCTTATTTCGGATAATACAGATGAGGTCATCATAAACTTAAAAGAGACAAATGAAACCTTGGTTTGTGAGATTAAATCTGTCTCTGGAAAGAACTGAAATGTTGTACGCGGCTCCTTTCCACTCGGTTTACACCCCTGCGAATTACCGATTTTAATCCACTGCACTCTGTACAACGCCCTGTGATAGAATGGATATAAAGGCCCTGTATAATCAATAATAAATGGGATACAAAAATAGCAATATAGCAGATAAAGACCATGTTATTGGCACTACGGCTGATGGTCTTGTCGTAATCAGGTCTGGAATTCGGGCTAGAGAAATAGGGGTCTTAGACCCATTTGTCTCTTGGTTTGTTACCGAAGAAGGACACCGTCTCGTTCAAGTAGCAAAAAAAACTGATCAGGTATACGAGGAATTCAATCTCTCTCGCTTCAAATTTACGACCTCAAGGTTGCGATTCTCAGTTGCTCATTTTGAACAAATGGTTTTTCTCGGCTCGGGATTCGATTGCCGGGCAGTCTGGCTGGATGAGTTCCAGTCGGGCCGAGTGACGGTCTTTGAAGTGGACACCCCCGACAAGCTGGGGCAAAAAATCGGAATCCTACGAAAACACGGCGTTCGAATACCTGCGTGGAACAAACATATCATGGCTGACCTAAAGAACCATCCAGTACCAGATTTACTTGTTGCAAAAGGCTTTCAGTTATCTTTACCAACGCTGGTGCTTTTGGAAGGAGTTCTATTTTATCTACCCCCTGAGATAAGCCGGAGTATCCTCCATCCAGAATGGCTTAAGCTCTGTCCGGGAAGCACGGTGTTGTTTGATTTTTGGTCCGACTCACGGGTGCGGGGTTTGAATGTGAGGGTAAAAGAGAAATTAGGGACTGAGTTGTTTCACAAATTTCCGTTCTCTAACAATCCGAATGAGTTAAAAGCGGAGTTAGCTCGGTTAGGCTATCACCAGATTAATATCATACCGTTAGAGAATCTGGCGCAGGAATATTACCGGCGAAGGATTACAGACGAATTTCCGGATAGCTGGTTCATTGTAGAGGCAACGGTTTAGATTACCGTTTTAAATTCTCCTTCAAAACCCGAAGAAAATTACCACCCATAATCTTCCTGACACGCTCTTCTGAGTAGCCCTTTTTAAGAAAAAAATCTCCAATCTTTGGAATGTCGGCTACGGTGCGAACCTCTTTAGGGAAATCGTCAATCTCTGCCCCATCTAGATCGCTCCCGATTCCAACGTGGTCTTCACCGCATAGATTAATCATGTAATCTGCGTGGACAAATACATCTTCGAGTGTGGGATTTGTGCTATCCGTCTTTAGAAAGTCGTTGTAGAGCACAAGCCCGATTACTCCGTCTCTCTCTGAGATTGCGAGGAGTTGATCGTCTTTTAAATTTCTCGGATGGTTTGTAAGGGTTCGGGCATTTGAATGTGAGGCGATTGGAATAGTTGTACAGGTCTCTATTGCCTCCCAGAAACACCTTTCATTCAGGTGTGATAGGTCGAGGGTAATATGCAAATCGTTCATTCGTCTAATTAACTCAAACCCTTCTTCTGTCAAACCTGAATCGGTATCACTCCCAGATGCATATTGATTCTGGTCATTCCACGCAAGCCCTACAATCCGAACGCCTCTTTCATGAAAGTAGTCTAATCTTTTTGGCTCTTCAATCGGATCGGCTCCTTCCATAAGCGTAAGAAATCCGATCCTTGAATCTTCTTCTAGCCTTAGAAGGTCGCTCCGGCTTCGTACCTGACAAATGTCGCTCCTATACTCATCATAAATCCTGTCATAGACTGTTAGCTGATTAAGGGCAAATTCTAGAGTATTATGGGGTTTGAATTCTGGAGGCACAAATATTGTGTTAAAGATCAGCCTAATATTTCCCTGTTTCAACCAGGGAAGTGTAATCATACAGGGGATGGAGGGACTTACAAAGTCTCTATTGAAATAGCTCAGGTGATACGCAATATCTTCATGTGCGTCTACGATGAATGGGTTATTCATTCTTTCTTTAGGTTACGAGTAGAATCCCACACTTGCGAAACTAACGACTGAGCCAGTATCTGGCTCAAGGGCTTGGTCGTAATCCAGAATTTTTCCCCTTTCTGCTTCTATTGTGGAGAGAAGCGTATAAATTGGAGAAAGACCGCAGATTTTTCTTTTGTCTTTTTCTTCTTCTATGGAACTGAAGAATCCCTCGGAATTGAGTTGCTCTGTGAATGAGAGGCTTATCAGGTCTCTTTCCTTTATCCATTTAAGTGTAGGTTTCGTTACGGGTTCAGGGTCACCAAATTTTAATCCGACATGAGCCATATCCGCTCCAGCTATAACAAAGGCTTTGCTTCCAAGGCTCTTAATGATTTCTCTGATCGCATTAAGAAATGTCAAAACCCTTTTGTCATTTTTCGGTGAATCTCCATTTTGAATCATTCTGGAAAAGGAGTTGCATAGGATTGGTACTATCTTGAAATTTTTCTTCTCTCCAAAAAGGTGCTGAAGAAAAACTACCTGAAATTCAATTGAATGCTCTGTGCGGTGTGCAATCTCTCCTTCGAAAAGCTCCCAGTTGCATGAATTCACGAGTTCTTCTACTATTTCAACGTCGTTTTGTGCTTCGCCAAAGGGAGTCCTGAAATTCTTTCTAGTAAGGATAAATGGATTCTCTACGTCTGCATAATGAGAGGTTCCAAGGATTATGAAAGTGTCTGCATCGCATGTGTCTGCTAATTCTCTATACGCCAGAGCGTAAGAACGTCCACCTCTTCCGAAGTCTATATGAGGGGAAATTATTCCCCCGATCTCTTCGGAGCTGGCTTTGGTCGGAAACGACTGTTCGGCTTCTCTAAAGTAGCCATCAAGCCAGCTTTTAAGCTCAGTCGCCTCATGGGGATAAGAAAGCCCAGCGTGGCTCGACTCTCTTACCATAGAGTTTTTAAATCCTGCTTCAAGGTTCTTCTTAAAGTTTCTGTATCTTTCACTGTCGAGTATCAGAGCCTCATCCAACTGATTGATTAACCCCTCAATCTCATTGCGAAAAACGAGATTCCCAAACTGCCTCATAAACTCTTCCTGAATGTCGAGTATGGAGTGCCTCCCATCAAAAAGGCTAATTATAAAAAGGGCTTCGGATGAGACAAAAACCATTTTGCCGCTTAGATTCTGCGGGTCTCTCAGGCAAATGAGCTTTTGTTTCTGCATCTCTACGGGAAAAGCCTCAACATATCTTATCTTTGGATAGTCCATGGGGTTTAATTTTACCTATTTAAAAAAATTTCGGAAAGGGTTGAGGAGCATATACAAGCTGAATCATTTTTCTCTGATATGTTGATGCCGCTTATAGTGCGCTGCCACTTTAGCTCGATTGCCGCATACATTCATACTGCACCAGCGACGGGTATGGTTCTTACTTATATCATAAAAATAGAGGATGCAGTTGGGGTTCTCACATTTCTTGATTAGAGAAAGGCTGCTATGACAAAGAAGGTCGCTTGCAAGCTCCGCTATAGGCACAATTAAGTGAATTGCCTTATTAGATTCTGCGTGGAATCGCACTTTGAAACCGCCTCGCAACTCGATCAGTTCATAGTATCCAATACGGTTACTAAGCATTTTGTTGATTTCGTCTATTGTGGATTGCTGAACCGACTTTCCTTTGGCTATCCTCTCGACCATATCTCGTAAGACCGCTCGAAAAGCAATTGCTTTCTCGAATATGCGTTTTCTGTGTGGTTCATCCCACCCCTTGAGCGCCTCTTTTGCATCTGTTGAATTGAGGATTTGAGCTTTTACTAACCACTCTACCAGATTGGGGAAACCTCCAATCAGATCCACAGGGCGACCGTTTTCTATTATCTGCGTATTGATAAAATCGAGGCATCTGTGATTACCTACAAAGATAAACTTTGGTTTGGATAATTCACTCGACATAAGCTCTCCTTTCTAAAAGCCGATCAAATTTATTATAACTTTCAAAGTTAGTATTGACAAGTTAGAAGTAGTCTGATATATACTAACGATCGTAAATTAGTTTGACAGGTTAGAATACATATAAAGCTAAAATGCTGATTATTGAATCCTTTTGATAAAAAAGTGCATCTAATCTGTAACTATCAAAGAGCTAATACGATAGTTAGTCAAAAAGAGGAGGTTTCAAATGATGAGTACGGATACACAGATTCAAACGGTACAGACAGGTCACGTTGGCCTGAACGTAAGCGACCTCAATCGCTCAAAGAGGTTTTACCAGGAAGTTTTTGGTTTCCATGTGATGGGCGAATCACAACGGGAAAATCGCCGATTCGCCTTTCTGGGGGATGGGCAAAAGCTGGTCTTGACACTTTGGGAGCAGAGTGAAGGCCGCTTTGAAAAGCACCGGCCGGGATTGCACCATCTGGCGTTTCAAGTCGCCACGGTTGAACTGGTGGAGGAGGCTGAGCGGAGGCTGCAGACGCTCAATGTACACTTCCACTATGAGGGTATTGTCTGTCAGGCCGAAGGTCTGGAATCTGTGGGTTTGTTTTTTGAAGACCCAGACGGCACCCGGTTGGAGATCTATAGCCCGACGGGTGGGGCTGATCATCTGGTTCCGGTTCCCGGTGCACCATCTTGTGGATTCTTTTAAGGCTTAGTCTTGAGATTAGTAATGGAGTTGGGAATAGGGAGTGGGCTATGAAACCAAAATTTCATTCCGGGGAAATTGCGGTTCAGACGCGCGCCGGCGTGCGGAGCACAGCCGAACGTGTTGCTGGTGTAATTCGTTCAACGCTGCCACCGGTCGCTCAGGATTTTTTGGCTACACAGCAGATGGTGGTTTTAGCCACACTCGATAAGAACAGTCGTGTGTGGGCATCCATTTTGACGGATAAGCCCGGATTCATTCAGGTGGTGGATGAGCGGACGATGCTGATTGACGCCAAACCTGTTCCGGGTGATCCCCTTAATGAGAACCTAAAAAACAGGGATGAAATTGGCGTACTTGCGATCGAGTTTGCGACCCGTCGGCGTATGAAGGTTAAAGGCAAATCTCAACTGAAGGAAGACGGGATTTATATCCATGCCGAGCGTGTATATGCCCTCTGTCCCAAATACATCCAGTCTCGGGAGGTAGTTGTCAGTGCTGCTAAACCGAAGGTATCGCACGATGTCCGGCGTAACAATAGCCTTACCCAGGTGCAACAGAATTGGATTGCACGGGCAGATACATTTTTTATTGCAAGCTTCCACCCTGAAACCGGTGCGGATGCATCGCATCGAGGCGGGTATCCCGGTTTTGTGCGTGTCTTGAATGAAGGGAAGATAATATTTCCTGACTATTCGGGGAATAATATGTTTAACACGTTGGGAAATATTACGGCTAATCTGAATGTTGGGTTGTTGTTCATAGATTTCGAGAGCGGCGGCACCCTTCAGATTGTGGGACGAGCAAAAGTGGTATGGGACAAGGATCGCGTAGCGGAATTTGCCGGTGCTGAACGTTTGGTGGAATTTGAGATTGAGCAGGCAATTGAGACTTCAGGCGCTGTTCCGTTGGGTTGGCGATTCATGGAATATTCTCCATTTAATCCAGTATAGGGCATGAGACTTTATCTCTTTCCCCAGCCGCCGCCACCGGGGGTTTCTATTCTGAGAATATCTCCTTTCCCAACATCAAAGGTAGTCTTAGGTGGAATCACTTTTGACTTTTTACTTCTAATTAAAATATTTCTTCCCCTCTTGCCGGATTTCCCGCCGAGGATTCCATACGGGGCAAAAATTCTCCGCTCTGTGATTAGGGAAACCGTTGCCTTGGAAAGGAATTTGTATCCTCTTACAATTCCATCTCCGCCTCTGTACTTGCCGTCTCCGCCACTCCCCCTCCTTATGGAGTATGCGTCTATCATTACGGGTAGCTCTCTTTCAATCGCTTCAATTGGGGTGTTGAGCGTGTTTGTCATGTGTGTCTGCACTGCGCTTACCCCATCTTTCCCAAACCTTCCTCCCATTCCTCCTCCGATTGTCTCATAGTAGGCAAAGCCCTTTCCCGTCCTTGGATTTTTCCCACCAAATGTAACGTTGCTCATGGAGCCTGAACTTGCCGCTTGAATTTTTTCTGGAATTGCGTGGGCGAGCGCTCCAAAAACTACATCTGTGACGCGCTGTGAGGTCTCAACATTTCCCCCTGCAACCGCGGAAGGAAAAACGGCGTTCAGTATAGAGCCTTTTTCGGCGTGGACTTCCATTGCTCTAAGCAATCCGGAATTAAGAGGCATCTCAGGAGGGGCAAGGCATTGAAACACATAAGAAACTGCGGCTGTTGTGACACTGAGGGGCGCATTGAGACATCCCTTTACTTGAGAAGAACTTCCACTGAAATCTACCTTTGCTTCTCCTCCGCTTATAGTGACGGCAACTCTGATTGGTATTTTTCTTGTACCGACTCCATCATCGTCCAGGTAATCACTAAACTCATAGACTCCATCCGGTATCTGCATTATTACCTCCCTCATCATCCTTTCGCCGTAATCGAGGAGTTCGAAGCTCGCCCTTTTTATCTTATTGAGGGAATATTTTTTTATCACGGCCTTTAGTCTCTTTTCCCCCAGCTCAAGTGCCCCGACTTGAGCCTTGAAATCTCCTTCTCTTTCTTCCGAGTCGCGTGTGGAGAGGAGAATTTCTTTAAAAAGGGATTTATTCAATTTCCCTCTCTTGTACAATTTAGATGGCGGAATGATAATTCCCTCTTCATGAATGGATGTGGAAAGGGGCATAGAACCGGGCGTGATTCCCCCCATATCTGCGTGGTGTGCCCTCGATGCGGCAAAAAATTCAAGCTTATGGTCTATGAAAATTGGGGCAATGCAGGTTACATCGGGAAGATGGGTTCCACCCTTAAACGGGTCATTGAGAATTAATACGTCGCCCTCTTCAATCTCATCTTCAAGGACCGCTTTTACTGCAAAGCTCATTGAACCTAGATGAACCGGGATGTGTGCCGCCTGAGCTATCATCTCGCCATTTGCCTCAAATATGGCACACGATATATCCCTTCGCTCCTTGATATTTGGAGAGAACCCCGCGCGCACAAGAACCACTCCCATCTCTTCCGCAATGGAACTCAGGATGCTCTGGAAGATTTCAAGCTCAAATGGGCTGAGGGATATTTTTGAGGACTCCTTTTTTTGAAATAACGCCGGGTATGAAGTAATAGCTAATTAAACCTTACTGGCTAATATAACTAGCAAATTCGCATGCTTTAGGTTAGATTTTAACCCTCTTTAACGCCGATGTAAATAATTACTGTTCCCATAGTAAGCTCAATTGGTTTTTTCACCGTAAATCCGGCCTTTTCCATCAAATGAGTAAAGCGGCTCCTCTGGGGGAACTCGGATATGGAGCGTGCCAAGTACATGTATTCATTTTTCCTTCCAAAAAATGATCCAACGAATGGGAGTGCATTTCTTAAGTAGAACATATAGAAGGGGCTGAAAAATCTATTTTGTGGAACGGCAAATTCAAGGATTCCCGCTTTACCTCCAGGTCTTAGAACCCTCCTCATCTCTTGAAGGCATTCCAGGGGCTCCACTGTATTTCTAATTCCAAAGGCGATTGTCACTGCGTCGAAAGTGTTGCTCTTAAACGGCAGGTTCTCGGCAAATCCCTGAACTAAAATTACTCTCTCTCCGGCTCCGAGCGCTTTGAGTTTTGCGCGTCCAAGCTCAAGCATTTCCCTGCTTGGATCAATTCCTATCACACGGCACGCGCTTGATCTATTTACAATTTCAACTGCTACTTCGGTCGTTCCTGTGGCGATGTCGAGTGCAGAGGTTGATCCGTTTATCTCACGAGCAAGCTGCCTTCTCCATGATTTATCCATACCAAAGCTAAATAGTGTATTTAGCAGGTCATAGTACTTTGCAACTCTATTAAACAGAGATTTGGTCTCAGGCATTTCTTGCCGCTTTGGTTGTAAGCACTTCCATAGTTATTCAGCCGTGAATGAACACGAATTAACATGAAAAGAAGAATACAGGGAAGAGCCTCAAGTCCATGTATCCTGTTTCCTGTATCCTATTATTCTGCATGCTGCATCCCGTTTATCTCATCCGTATCAGTCCTTATCCGATTAATTGCTAGCCCCGTATAGACCCTATAGCCGGAGCGCTTCCATAATCTGCCGTATGCATGTGGATTTGTTGAGCACATAGAAATGAACTCCTGGCACCCCCTGCTTAATAAGGTCTTGCGCCTGGTGTATGCATTGCCGCACCCCGATTTCATGGGCTTTTTCATCGTCATCGGCGGCAGCGTCGAGTTCCCGCTGTAGGTCCAGCGGGATACTGGAGCCGCACATTGAGGTAATTCGTTGAATCTGCCTCACGGAGAGAATTGGCATAAGTCCTGGAATAATCGGTGCCGTAACGCCAGCCGCTCTAACCTTTTCTACAAAGTTGAGGAAAAAGTTGTTGTCGAAAAACAGCTGAGTAATAATAATGTCGGCTCCCGCCTCGACCTTTCGTTTGAGGTTAGCGATATCTTCTTTCATACTCGGTGCCTCAAGGTGCTTTTCCGGATAGCCGGCAACCGCAATACCAAAGTATTCTCGGCCTTTCTGCCTTTCGAATCGCCGTATATGCTCAACCAACTCGTTGGCGTGTGAATAACCGTCCGGCGGCGGTATAAAGGCATTTTCGTCCTTAGGAGGATCGCCGCGCAGGGCTACAATGTTTTGGATACCCGCGGAAAAAATCCTTTCAAGAATTTTATCCAGTTCAGTTCGTGATGCTCCCACACAGGTGAGGTGGCATGCGGTTTCCATGTCATAACGATTTCTTATGAGCGCGGCGATTTCGAGGGTCTTTTCCTGTGTGGATCCCATTGCTCCATATGTTACCGTTATGTAGTCAGGACGGAGCGCAACGAGTTGTGGAAGCTCCTGAAGTAGTGTTTCCATCGCCTTATCTGTCTTTGGTGGAAAAATCTCAAACGATATAATCGGTTTTCTACGGTCTTTGAAATACTCTGGAAAGCGCATAAGCATTACCAATAGTGACGAATTCTGAATACGAGAGCTTTTCAAAAGAATATCCTAAATTATAAATCTTTCACCTTTCGAGGGATTTGTCAACATATCGAAGAGATAGTCTTGTGAAAAAGCAGGCTACGAATTAATATTAAAACGTGAAAATGTACGCGCTAATCATGGCAGGAGGCGAAGGGAAAAGATTCTGGCCGCTCAGCAGAAGAGATAACCCTAAGCAATTTCTCTCCCTCATCGGCGGAAGGTCTATGATAAGAAGCACTGTGGATAGAGTCCTTCCTCTAATTCCCATTGAAAATGTCTTCATAGTGACACTTGAAAGGTACGCCGATGAAACTCTAAGACACATACCGGAGCTTCCCAAAGCTAATCTAATCCTTGAGCCGGATGGGAAGAATACTGCCCCCGCAATTGCCTTCGGAACGCTCAAGATAAAAAAACTGGATTCTAATGCGGTAACTGTAGTCCTTCCCGCAGACCACGCCATAGGAGAAGAGGATGTATTTAGAGATGTCCTCCTATTTGGAGAGAAGATGGCAAATAGGAGGCTTCCAAACGGGGATTTTCCCCTTGTGACCCTTGGCATAAGACCTACTAGACCTGAGACGGGATATGGCTACATAAAAGAGGCGGAGGTGATTGAAGCGTCGGAGAAATATCAGGCTAAGATGGTTCAAAAGTTTACCGAAAAGCCGGATTTGAAAACCGCATTACAATTCTTAGATGAGGGACGATATTACTGGAATAGCGGAATATTTGTATGGAGGGTGTCATCAATACTGGAGGCATTCCGCAGGCTTTTACCTGAGTGGTATAAATTCTTTGATAAAATCCTGAGTGATATAAATACGCTTGAGGAGAGGGCTGCACTTGTTGAGTTCTACAAACAAATAGAGCCGGGGCCAATTGATAAGCTTATACTTGAGAGGTCTCAAAATACCATTGTGATACCTGTGGACTTTCCCTGGAGTGATCTGGGCAGTTGGCAGGCTCTAGATGAATTTCTAAGAACCGGTGTGGAGGAGAACGTCTTCTTTGGAGAGGGGGTCTCGATTGATTCCTCAGGATGTTTTGTATTCGGAGACAATAGGCCCATTGCCATTGTTGGGGTGAGGGACTTGGTTGTGGTTGATTCGGGTGATGCGATACTGGTCATAGACAAGCAAAAGGCGCAGGATGTCAAGAGGGTAGTAGAGGCACTGGAAAAAAAGGGAGAGATGTGATTTTTGTAGTAAATTCAATTACAATACTTGTGGAATACAGGAGCTGGCGTTTGAGATAATTAGGGAAATATAAATCACCCTTTCGAACCATGCGAGAAGGAATCCTCTTTATAGTGTCTGGTCCCTCGGGAAGCGGAAAGACAACGCTTACAAGGCGTGTGGTAAAAATGGTTGACAACCTTCGATTCTCGGTTTCCTATACAACTAGGCGTCCAAGACCGGGGGAGACAGACGGAGTGGATTACAGATTCATCTCCAAAGAGCAGTTCGAGAATATGGTTCGAAATGGCGAATTTGTCGAATGGGCTACCGTTCACGGCAATCTCTACGGAACGCCCATCGAGGAACTCGAAAGGGCTAAGTTCTCAGGAGTTGACCTTATTTTAGATATAGATGTCCAGGGGGCGAGTAGTATAAAAGGTAAATACGGTTCTGGAGTTTATATTTTTATCACGCCATCATCGGTTGCTGCTCTAAAAGACAGGCTCGTCGAAAGAAAGGAAGGAGTGGCTGAGATTACAAAAAGGCTTGAAAATGCCCGGAAAGAGATGGGAGAGATATGCCTCTATGATTATATTATCATTAATGACTCTATAGATGATGCCCTAGGAAATTTAGCCTCTGTAATACGTGCCGAGAGGTGCAAGAGGGAAAGGGTTATAACGTCGCTTAAAGCTGGCTCCTGAGGTGATAGGCAGATTTAAGCAAATTTACACGAATGGGACAAACAGGATGCGGGATACGGAACACAGGAAACAGGATACATGGACTTTAGGTTTTTCCCTGTATTCTTCTTTTCATGTTAATTCGTCCCCATTCGTGGCTAAATAGTTCTGTTTGAAAAGCTATGTTGAGACTGAACGATATAATTGAAAAGGTGAACTCATACCTTCCTGGTGCCGATGTTGAGGTCATAAAGAAGGCTTATGTCTATTCTGCAAAGGTTCATACAGGGCAAAAACGGATTTCGGGAGAGCCTTACTTAAGCCACCCGCTTGAGGTGGCGGGTATTCTTGCGGATATAAAGCTGGACGTGTCATCCGTGGCGACCGGGCTTCTTCACGACACAATCGAGGATACGCTTGCAAAGCTTGAGGAGATAGAGGCTCTTTGCGGTAAAGAGGTTGCGTTTCTTGTTGACGGCGTCACGAAGATAAGTAAGCTCCCATTTACGTCAAAGATCGAGGAACAGGCGGAGAACTTCAGGAAACTTATACTCGCAACGGCAAAAGACATCAGAGTCGTTCTTGTTAAGCTTGCGGATAGGCTCCATAACATGCGCACGCTTGAACACCTTCCTGAAGAGCGCCGCAAGAGAATAGCCAAAGAGACATTCGAGATCTATGCGCCTCTTGCCCATAGGCTCGGTATTTACTGGATGAGAACTGAGCTTGAAGATTTGTCTTTTCGGTTCTTAAACCCGGAGGAGTATGAAAACCTTTCAAAACTCATAGCAAAAAAGAAAAAGGAGTGGGAGAAATACGTTGAAGAGGTAAAAGCTATACTCGGCGAGAAACTCATGGAGTTTGGCATAAAGGCTGAGATCACAGGCAGGTTCAAGCACATCTATGGAATATATAACAAGATGCGGACGCAGAACCTTGAATTTGATCAGGTTCACGACGTTATCGCCTTTAGAATCATCACAAACTCTCTTAGGGAGTGCTACGAGGCTCTTGGCGCAGTGCATTCAGCGTGGAAGCCTGTTCACGGGAGGTTTAAGGACTACATTGCGCTTCCGAAAGGGAACGGCTACCAGTCGCTTCACACCACGGTTATAGGCCCGTTCGGAGAGAGAATGGAGATACAGATTAGAACCCAGAGAATGCACGAGATTGCCGAATACGGTATCGCGGCTCATTGGAAATACAAAGAGGGAAAGATTGAAAGCGTTGATAGCGACAAGATTTATGCGGGGCTAAGGCAACTTCTTGAATGGAAGGACATAAAAGACCCGACGGAGTTCCTTGAGGCCGTAAAGGGAGAGCTAATTCCTAATATGGTCTATGTGTTTACCCCAAAAGGAGACTTAAAAGAGTTTCCCAATGGAGCGACTCCGGTAGATTTTGCCTATTCTATTCATACGGAGGTTGGAAACCGGTGCACAAGAGCAAGGGTCAATGGAAGACTCGTTCCGCTTGATTATGCGTTAAGGAGCGGGGACACGGTGGAGATTGTCACATCGGCTGACAGGCAGCCCAGCCGCGATTGGCTTAAATTCGTAGTTACATCCCGCGCTAAGACAAAGATTCGCTCATGGCTCAGAACCGAGGAAAGGGAACAGTCGAAGGTCGTTGGAAGGTCTATATGTGAGAGAAAATTCAGACAGCACAGGCTGGATTTTCAAAAGATGCTAAAGGCTGATGAGCTTAAAAGCGCGCTTGGTGAACTCGGATTCAAGGATATAGATGAGTTTTATCTGGCCGTCGGTTTTGGAAAGGTCTCTGTAATGGAGCTTCTAAAGCGCATCCTTCCAAAAGAAAAGATAGAAAATCTGCCGGAAAAGGAATCGAGAATTGAGAGAATCATACGGACGCTTACACGCTCGACTAAAAGCGGGGTTCTTGTTAAGGGCTACGACGATGTTATGATAAGGTTTGCAAACTGCTGTACTCCCCTTCCTGGAGAAAGCATTGTAGGATACATAACAAGGGGTCGTGGGATAACAATACATAATCACGGCTGCTCTCAACTTCTCGATGTTGATCCAGCAAGAAAAATTGACGTTGAGTGGGACAAGGAATTTAAGGGTTCAAGGCCAGTAAAAATCGAGGTTATATGCGCTGACCGTCCAGGAGTACTCTCTAGCATTACGCGCTCCATCGCATCGTCTGATGTAAATATTTCCAAGGCTGAGATTCATTCAACTGATGATGACAGAGCCATAGGAACCTTCGAGGTAGCCGTCTCCGATCTTGGCCAGCTTGAAGGCGTAATGAAGTCAATAAAGAAGGTAAAGGGCGTTATCTCCGTAGAGCGGGTCCTAGGAGCCGAGGAGGTATGATCAGTTATGTTCAGTAATACGTATGATTGCACATTTTGGACGAACTTAATGTTCACTCATAGAGCATATTGAAACAAAACCTCTCCCCATATATAATCAAAGCCTCAAGATGCCAACCATTTTATCTAATGGATCTCAAATTAGAAGTAAAGCAAAACAACTAATCTCTACAACGCGCTCTCTCCTTGAGAAGAACGCTTCAAAAATCAAGCCTCAAGTGGCGGAACTTATAAGGGAGAGGCTTAGCCAAACCGAGGATGCGCTAAGGAACGGCGATTCCAGAGATTTAACTGCGAGGACGGAAGAGCTTCAAAGGATAGTTGACGATCATCTATCTAAATTCAAAAAATCGGGACTGAGACAGAATATCGAGTCTCTTATTATTGCTATAGCCCTTGCACTTTTCATAAGAACATTTATAGTGCAACCCTTTAAAATCCCCTCTGGCTCTATGATCCCTACGCTCCTTATCGGAGACCATCTGCTTGTGAGTAAATTCATATACGGTACTGAAATTCCATTTACAGATAAGAGGATTCTGCCCTTAAGCAATATAAAACGCGGCGACGTTATAGTATTTACGTATCCTAATTATGAGAACGATCCCTCGAAGAAAGGGGTAGATTACATAAAGCGGGTAATAGGAGTCCCCGGCGACAGCATAGATGTAAGAGGCAGGAATTTGTACATAAACGGAGAGGAGATACCGCTTAAATTCTTAGGTGATTTCCAGGATGAAAGAAGCGGAATGGAATACGATGAATACCAGGAGAACCTTCTTGGAAAGAAACATCTTGTTATGTATATGAAGGGAAAAGAGGCGACGGAAAAAGGGAGTTACCTTCCCGTCGCAAAGGTTCCACAGGGGCGGGTCTTTGTTATGGGGGACAATCGCGACAATAGCCAGGATAGCCGATTCTGGGGATACGTGCCGATTGAGAACATAGCAGGACGGGCTTTTATAATTCATTGGTCTTGGGACTGGGATAGTGAGGGGATATTGGATAAAGTCAGGTGGAAGAGAATACTTACAGTAATCCATTAACGGGAGGGTGGTCGGATGGGCCTAAAGGCTATATTTTGGATCCTGGTTTTGGCGCTGATTTTCTATGTGGGGTTTAAAGTGGTTCCTATATATTACAGGGGCATTATAGGCATAAGGGGAGCGTGCAGTGAGGCTGCCGACCTCTACAAGAAATACGGACAGGCTTATACCTTTAAAAGCCTTGACGAATCTCTAAACGATATTGGAATACCTAAGGATAAAAGAACACAAAGTGTGGAGGTAACAGATACGGCTGTTGTAGTTAAAATAGACTATAGCGATACGGCGGATTTCTTCGGAAGGTATACAAAAACCTTCGACTTTCACCATGAGTGTACTGGGGAGCTAAAGAGTGTGTATTAAATTTTCATATTAGGCTATCATGTCCACTAAAGTCATTATGGATTCAGAAACAATGTCCCGCACGATTTCTCGAATTGCGCACGAGATACTGGAAAGGAATAAAGGAGCAAAAGAGCTAAGAATTATAGGGATAAGGACGCGGGGGATTCACATTGCCCAAAGGATCGCGGATAAGATTGAGGAACTCGAAGGAATAAAGCCGCCCCTTGGAACGCTAGATATAACGCTCTACAGGGATGATTTTAGGAGAAGAAGCGATATGCCCAAGGTTCAGAAAACTGAGATTCCATTCTCGGTAGAGGATAAGAACGTGGTTCTTGTAGATGATGTTCTCTATACTGGAAGGACGACCAGGGCTGCTATAGACGCCATAATGGATTACGGGAGACCTGCCTCGATTCAGCTTGTCGTCCTTGTTGACAGAGGCCATAGAGAGCTTCCCATCCAGGCGGATTACGTGGGGATTAAGGTTATGACCCTGAAAAATGAAAATGTAGAAGTTCATCTTAAAGAAACAGATGGAGTGGATGAGGTTATTGTGGTTTAATTAGACGACACATGTTGTTGTGGGGTAGATATGAATTTTAGGCAAAAACATATTCTGGGACTCGAAGAGTTATCTTCGGAAGAAATAAAGTTCGTTCTCGATACCGCCGAGTCAATGAAGGAGGTATCCGAGAGGGATGTGAAAAAGGTGCCTGCCCTAAAGGGTGTGACGGTTGTGAACCTCTTTTTTGAGCCGAGTACGAGAACTAGGGCGTCATTCGAGATAGCGGAAAAGAGACTCAGCGCCGATGTGCTGAACTTTACGCCATCTGAGAGCAGCGTGGTAAAAGGCGAGACACTTCTCGATACCGCAAGAAACCTGGAGGCTATGGGAGCAAGCGTAATTGTGATAAGGCATTCTATGTCGGGTGCTCCATGGCTCCTTGCAAGGGAACTTCGCTCTTCAATTATAAATGCTGGCGACGGCTCTCATGAGCATCCAAGTCAGGCGCTTCTTGATCTATTCACCGTAAGAGAGATTAAAAGAGAAATCGCGGGACTCAAGGTTGTGATAGTAGGGGACATTTCACACAGCCGTGTTGCAAGGTCTAATGTATGGGGGTTGATAAAACTAGGAGCCGAGGTCAGAGTTGTGGGACCTCCCACAATGATACCCAGGGATATTGAAAAGACGGACGTAAAGGTCTACTACAACCTTGACAGCGCCCTTGAAGGAGCGGATGTCGTAATTATGCTCCGCATTCAGAAGGAAAGACAGGAGTCCGGGCTTTTTCCATCTCTAAGGGAGTATTCGCGGTTCTACGGGCTGACGCGCGAGAGGCTAAAACGCGCAAAAGAGGACGTTGTTGTCATGCATCCCGGACCTATAAATAGAGGGGTTGAACTCTCGTCAGAAGTAGCGGATGATGTTCATTCTGTGATTCTTAATCAGGTGTCAAATGGAATTGCGATTAGGATGGCAATGCTCTACCTCGTTGCTTCGGGTGGAGGGAATGGATGAAGATACTGATAAAAGGCGGCCGGATCATAGACCCCTCTCAGGGAATGGATGAGGTGCGGAACCTCTTTATAGAAGATGGGAAGATTAAGGGCTACCCCCGGGATACAGAAGAATTAGAAAGGGATTCAACCATCCAAATAATTCCCGCTTCGGGAAAGATCGTCTCTCCGGGATTCATAGATATGCATGTTCATCTAAGGGAACCCGGTTTTGAACATAAGGAGACAATACGCACGGGATGCGCCGCGGCGGCGGCAGGCGGGTTTACGTCTGTTGTGTGCATGCCCAATACCAACCCGGTAAACGACAACGCGTCTGTTACGGAATACATACTCCTTAAAGCGAGAACTGAGGGGGTAGTGAACGTGTTTCCAGTAGGAGCCATAACAAAAGGACAAAAAGGAGAGACACTCGCCGAGATTGGAGAGATGTGGGAAGCGGGCTGCGTGGCAATCTCGGATGACGGAAGACCTGTAATGAACTCAAAGGTCATGCGATATGCGATGGAATACGCGAGGGCTTTTGACATTCCCGTTATATCCCACACTGAGGATATAAATCTCTCATCAGGCGGCGTAATGAATGAGGGATTCACCTCGTCTATGCTTGGGCTTCGTGGGATTCCTAATGCTTCTGAAGAGGTAATCGTTGCGCGCGATATAACCCTTGCAGAACTTACAGGGGTGCATCTCCACATAGCGCATGTTTCGACTGCAGGCGCAGTCCGACTTATAAGGGATGCAAAAAGGCGTGGAGCGAATGTAACCGCAGAAGGAACGCCACACCACTTTACGCTCACCGATAAAGCCGTCCTCGGGTATGACACAAACGTTAAGGTAAACCCGCCAGTAAGAGCCAAAGAGGACATGGAGGCAATAAGGGAGGGATTAAAAGATGGCACGATAGATGTGATTGCAACAGACCACGCACCCCATACTGAGGATGAAAAAAAGGTCGAGTTCGACTTAGCCCCATTTGGAATCTCCGGGCTTGAGACTGCCCTTCCCCTCGCACTCCAATTGGTTGAGGATGGAGTATTAACCCTTCCCGAAGTAGTAAGGAAGCTTACATTTATTCCCGCTCAGATAATCAAAAGCGACAGAGGAACGTTAAAGGTAGGAGCTGTTGCCGATGTCATTGTATTTGATCCGAATAGAACCATTACGGTTGATAGAGAAAAATTCCGATCAAAGGGGAAAAACACCCCGTTTCATGGATGGAAGCTCTCAGGATGCGTTCTCTACACCATAGTTGATGGGAAGGTAGTATTCTCTAATTGAAATCCATTGTCGCTCTTATATATAATCTATCTATCATTCTCTAAAGCTGGTTCCAGTTATACTTAGACTGTGTCGGAAAGCCTGAGACTCTTGGAGCATCTCCTGATTGCCCTTGCTCTGGGCGCTCTTATTGGAGCCGAAAGGGGAATTGCCAGGGTTCGTCAACGGGTGGAGGAGAAGAAATCCTTTGCCGGGATAAGGACTTTTATGCTTATATCCCTTCTCGGTGCTCTTTCTCTACATTTTGTAAACTATTTTGGAAGGATATTTTTTGTAGCTTCGTTTTTCGGTTTTATATTACTCGTTACAACGGCATACATTATAACATCAAAAAGAGAGAAGGACGTGGGGACAACCACAGAGGTCACCGCTATTCTTACATTCCTCTACGGGGCGCTCTGTATAACCGAATATCGTCTGGTTGCAGTTGTACTTGCGATTTTTACGACCGTTATCCTCTATACTAAAAAACCCACTCACTCGTTTATAAGACTTATTACTGAAGATGAGTTCTATGCCACGCTTAAATTTGCCATAATTGCCTTTGTGATCCTTCCTTTTCTTCCCAAAAATGTTTATTTTGGATTTTTTAATCCCTATGAGATATGGCTCATTGTGGTAATTGTATCGGGTGTTGAATTTGTGGGGTATGTAGCTATGAAGCTTCTGGCGCCGAGAAAAGGAATTGTAATAATTGGGCTTCTGAGTGGAATTGTATCGAGTACAGCTTTGGTTTTAAATGCTTCAAGGGAAAGTAGAGAGGAGAGGGCGATTACGAATTCCTTAGCCTTTTCCTCCGTGCTCGCATCATCAATGGCATTTTTGAAAGTAGTAATACTGGCTTATATCGTAAACAAGGCTATAGTGGATGGGGTAGTGCTTCCTATGGCTATTATGTTTACCTTGGGAATGATAAGTGCTTTCTTTTTATGGAGAAGAACTAAGGTAGAAAAAGAGGTAGAGATGATTAATCTCAAAAGCCCTTTTACACTTAGCCCTGCGCTGAAGTTTGGAGTTTTTTTTGCCTTTATAATCTTTCTTACGACACTTGGGAACAAATATCTCGGTGTAAGCGGCGTCTATGCTACATCTGCCCTTGGTGGGATTGCAAGCCTCAATGCTCCAACTGTTTCACTTGCCGAGCTTGCTCATGGAGAAATAACAGCGGAGGTTGCCACTTTCGGTATAGTGATTGCGGCCTGCATTAATACGATTTCAAAAGCGGGAATTGCTATTCTTCTAGGTTCAAAGGAATTTTCGAAACTCGTGGCTTTATCCTCCACCTTTCCAATAATAGGGGCGATCGCGTACTCGATAGTTTTTATGCTCTTGGCCACCACATGATAATTACAACGCCTACTAAGCAAACTAATCCGCCTATCAGATCGAAAATATCAGGATTCTTTTTATCTATCAGCCACCCCCAGAATATGGATAGAACTACAAAAACGCCTCCGTAAGCGGCATAGACTCTTCCGAAATGGGCGGTTTGAAATGTCGGAACAATTCCATAGAGAAATAGAACGAGACCACCCAGAACGCCGACTAGAAGCGTCCTGGATTCCCTTAGCCAGAGCCACACCAGATACCCGCCTCCAATCTCACATAGTCCTGCGACGACGAAAAGAAAAGCGGATTTAAGAATTGTCATTTATAGTTCTCTCCCTTAAATTTTTCTTGACCGTAGTTCCATTCTAGTTTATATCAATAGACCCTAGTGGCTAAGTATCCAAATGGATTGGATGAGGTTGTCAAAGAAGACAAGAAGTCGATTCTCAACCGGGAGTTTATCCTTGTTACACTCTCGGGGTTTATTTTTTTCTTCAATTTCCATTCGTTTCTCCTACTGCCCCTTCGCATAAAAGAACTAGGCGGAAGCGAATCCGATATAGGGTTCATCATGGGCGCCGCCGGATTCAGCACTATTTTCACAACCCCCGCCGTGGGGATATTAATAGACAGATTAGGAAGAAAATGGTTCCTTGCCCTTGGCGGACTTATTATGGCGCTCAGTACCTTTCCATTTGGGTATCTCAATACGCTTAATTTCCTGTTTCCCATACTGAGGATTTTACACGGTGCCGCTTTTTCCCTCTGTTTTATATCTGCGGGAACACTCACGGCGGATGTTGCTCCTGTACAAAAAAGAAGCCAAGCGCTTGGGTTATTTGGCGTGTTTACGATTGTCAATTATGCCCTTGCCCCTTTTGTGGGAAAGCGTATTGTAGAGAATTATGGCTTCCATACTTTTTTTCTAACAGTCTTTATATTCGGTTTTCTCTCTTTTCTCGTTGCCCTTTTTATAAGAGAGCCTGTTAAGACAAGGAGCAATATAGAAGAAAAGGGGATTTTAACTACACTCTTTCGGAAAGGCGTACTGGTCTCTGCGTTTACGCTTATGATCTCAGGCTCAGGTTTTATTCCGACACTGACATTCGTTCCCGTGTTTGCGAAGGACATGAAGATCGAGGCCTTTGACGTATTCTTTATAGCCTATACGGCTTCTGCCCTTGCCATCAGAGTCCTGGGTGGTTGGATTCCGGACAGGTTTGGAAAGAAGAGGGCTGCTACGCCCGCGCTTCTTTTTTTCTCTATTAGTATTATAGGGATCAGTTTTGTATCAAGAGTGGCCCATTTTGTAGAGACCGGGATTATTTTTGGTTTGAGCCACGGGCTTGTTTACCCCTCAATCTATGCCCTCGTTATTGATCTCTCCCCCGTTGCCGAAAGGGGTAGGGCGTTTGCAATATGTAGTGTTGCGTTTACTCTAGGCGGAATGCTGGGTTCTTTCATATACGGTCTAGTTGCTCAGTTCTGGGGATTTCATATCATGTATCTAACTGCCGGCGGGGTTTGTTTGATAGGCTTTATTACGTTTAGCGTGTTTGGGAAAGATGCTAAGCCAATTTGAGCGTTCTAAAAAATGATTATAAAATAGTTAAAGACGAGACGGTTAATGGATTTTCTTGACAAGAGCCTGTTTTTTTGTGAGATGATGGCAACAGGGAACTATGAGACACAAATACAAGGGATTCATCCATGCCGCCAAAGGTGAGAGAACTCATAACCGAGCTTGAAAAAGCGGGCTTTGTTAACCGGGGCGGCAAAGGCAGTCATCGAAATTATGTACACCCTAAAGTAGCAACCTGTGACAATATCCGGCGGACTCGGCGACGATGCAAAGCGTTACCAAGTGCGCGCCGTGAAGCTTGCAATTGAGGAGTCGAAGAAATGAAAGACAGCGCCAGATACGTAAAAATCGTTGAATGGTCTGAAGAGGATCAGTGCTACGTTGGCAGTTCTCCGGGGTTGATCTACGGAGGTTGTCATGGTGACGATGAGAGGCGGGTTTTTGATGAGCTATGCCAGATCGTCGAGGAGGCGATTGAACTTTATCGAAAGGATGGGAAACCACTGCCTCCGGCGACTTCAGGTCGGGATTTCGCCAACAAGATGCAGCACGTTGCATAGCCATCAGATGGAGCGGACACTCGCAATTCTCGCGCCTTCATCGCGGTTATTCCTCATTATATTGAAGTTGCCGTATGAAGCCCCGCTCAGCAGGTCATCGGAGCGGACGCGGCAGGCGGGGTTTGTTTGATTGGCTTTCTTGTGTTTAGTGTGTTTGGAAGAGATAATAAATGAAAAACATTGGCGAATTTCTGCTACAGATTTTCTGGCGCATATTCTGACAGTATTTTCCGCACTTGAGGATTGCGAGCCACTATCATTTCGTACAAGTATGGCCAGTATTCTGATACCAGTAAGTTGCCTTGCATATTGCTTCTGATGAAAGAAGATGTTTTCAAAATCTTATGGTTTTGTATGTCATCAAGAAAGATTGGAGCGGTGAGATTGCAAAGACGTCGAATAATTCCGCCATAACAGTCACCCTCGCGCCAGCCAGCTTTCCCTCGAACGAGTCCACCAACAAGGGTGAATATATCCGATATTCTTTTTTCAGGATAGCAACGGTACATTAGTAGCAGGCCACCAAGCGTTGCTCTTTTGGATAACCCCCAGTCCATTTCATCGTATTCATCCAGATTGTGCCATTGACTCTTAATCACTGGTTGAATCCAAACTTTGGGCGTGGCTCCGAAGTACCGCTTTAATTCAATCACTTCAATCGAGCCTGGCACATCCGGCCAGTCGTGATGCCAACATACGATACAGTCACATTCTTTAGGGTTGTGTTTATGAGACCTGAAGTTGCTGGATCTGAACTCAAATTCAATCCTTACCCGCTTTTCTCTATCACCTGTTCGCTTATAAGCGATACAGTCTGGAAAGTAAGGGCGGATTTCTTCTATCCTCAGTTGAAGTTTCTTCGCAATGTGAGCGAACAAGAAAACAACACCTAACTCGTTTTGAGGGGCATACTGTATAGGCGCATTTCTCAATGTATTAGGACGATATTTGTTTTTCATAGAGACTCCGTTTGATAATCGGTGCGGTGTGCCCCAATTATCATGTATTAAATAGCACTAATTTGATTTGCAATTTTGCTGTCTAATTATACCAACAAAATACACGGTGAAGCCAATCTGAACCAGATAAAGGCCTAAACAACCGCCTGCCGTTTTGACAAGAGAATAAAGGTGAGTAAGGCTATCAGTTGTTTATCTGGTATAATGAGTTTTAGATTCAATAACGGGGATAACTCATGGCTGACTCATATAGGAAAAAAGAAATTAGACTGCCGTTTTCGCCACCGCCTTTTTGGGAACTGCTGGGTATGGAAGTCACCGAAATGGATGAGGGCTATGCAAAACTCGCGATGCCCTTTGATGAAAAGCTCACTCAGCCCTACGGTCTGGTTCACGGTGGGGCGCTATTCTCCCTTGCCGATTCTGCCGCCGCAGTTGCGATTGGATCAGTGGTTGGGTCTGATAAAAAATTCGTCACAATAGAGATGAAAATAAATTTCCTGCTTCCTGTTAGAGATGGTATGATGGAAGCTGAGGCGAGGATTATAAGGAAAGGAAAAAGAATAATCCCCGTTGAAATAGATGTTTCAAATAGAGAAAGACTTATTGCAAAAGCGACTACAACGTATATAATTCTTGAGAATGATAAGAAATCATAACCTGCCCGTACAACCCCCGTGTTAAGGAGTTATTCCCAATCCATGACGATTTCTCCTTTTTAGGTATAACAAATACAAACTATGGAAAATGAACTCATAGAGCAGAGGAAGGAAAAAATAAAGGAACTAAGAGACTTAGGTGTAGACCTGTTTCCAAACGATTTTAAGCCTCTCCATGAATCCGGGGCGGTTTTATCCTCTTATGGAAACCTGTCTGAAGAGGAACTGAAAAATCTATCACAGGAATTCTCATTTGCCGGACGGGTTATAGCCCTTAGGGATTTTGGGAAAAGCGTATTTTTCCACATTATGGATAGAACTGGAAAGATTCAGGGATATATACGTAGAGACGTTGTGGGCGACGAGAATTTGAAATTCTTTAAGAGGCTTATTGATATTGGAGACTTTATTGGAATTAGAGGAGACCTGTTTAAGACAAAAACCGGCGAGCTTACAGTGAATGTCAAGGATTTTAAGCTCCTCACCAAAACCATGCGCCCACTGCCTGAGAAATGGCATGGACTAAAGGACGTAGAGACCAGATTCAGGCAGCGTTATCTGGACTTAATCTCAAACCCTGAGGTAAGAGAGGTTTTTCTTAAAAGAACAAAGGTCATAAAGCTCATAAGGCAGTTCCTTGATGAGAGGGGCTTTATTGAGGTAGAAACACCGATTCTACATCCGATCGCGGGTGGGGCCGCAGCAAAGCCGTTTAAGACCTATCACAACGCGCTCGACATGGAACTCTTTTTGAGAATAGCTCCTGAGCTTTATCTAAAAAGGCTCGTCGTCGGCGGGATTGAGAGGGTCTATGAAATCGGTAGGAATTTTAGGAATGAGGGGATATCCACACAGCATAATCCGGAGTTTACAATGCTCGAGCTTTATCAGTCCTATGCTACTTATGAGGACTTGATGGATTTAATTGAAGAACTTATATGCCTTATCACGCAAAATGTTCTCGGCATGCTTGAATTTACGTATCAAAATGCGAATATAAACATGATGCGCCCCTGGAAGAGAATTAATATTATAGAGTCTCTCAAGAGCGCACTCGGCGAGGAAATTTTAAATAACGATGAGGCACTTTTTAAAAAGGCTACCTCTTTCGGCATTGATCACAGGAGAATTAGAGGAAAGGCAATAATCGAGATATTTGAGCGCCTGATTGGCCTTGAGATTGTCAATCCGACCTTTGTTTTTGGTTTTCCTCTCGATGTGTCTCCCCTTGCAAGGAAAAACAGCTCAAACCCTGCAATTGCAGATAGGTTTGAACTCTATATAGCCGGGCGAGAGGTTGCAAACGCATTTTCTGAGCTTAATGATCCGATTGACCAGAAAGAGAGATTTCTTAATCAGCTTGACCTTAAATCAAAGGGTGAGGAAGAAGTCCACGAAATGGATGAGGATTTTATATCCGCGCTTGAGTATGGAATGCCCCCTACTGCGGGGGCTGGAGTTGGGATTGACCGCCTGGTTATGCTCCTCACAAATTCTCCTTCTATAAGGGAAGTTATATTCTTTCCTCATCTTAGACCCGAATGAAATACGAATTTTTCATAGGACTCAGGTATCTGAGATCGAAGAGAAGGCAGACGTTTATATCAATTATAGGGCTTATTTCTATTCTCGGCGTATTTATGGGCGTTATGGCGTTAAACGTTGTTCTTGCCGTAATGAGGGGGTTTGAAGAGGAACTTAAGGACAAAATCTTAGGCGTAAACTCCCATCTTGTGGTACTGAGCTACGATGGTCCTATTAAGGACTATGATAAAATAAGAGCCGAGGTAGCAAATTTCCCTGGGGTAGTTGGGACAAGCCCTTTTATCTATGGTCAAGGAATGCTCGTCGGCGAAACCAACGTCATCGGCGCAGTCGTGAGGGGAATTGACCCTCAAAATGCGGGGAGCGTCACAAACATAGAGGAGGCGTTAGGGAGAGGCACTGTTGGGAGAGGAAAAGAGAAGAAGGAAAAGGTCAATGACGAGGAGTTGACCAGAATCGGACATGGTATTATAGCGAAACTCAGTGAAGATACCAAGTCGGGAAAGCCTCCTTTGATTATAGGGCGGGAACTTGCCGCAAATCTGGGGGTTTCCGTAGGAGACCTGGTGAATCTCGTATCACCGTTTGGTAAGGTTGGTCCATTTGGTCCTCAAGCAAAGATAAAGAGATTTGAGGTTGTAGGGCTTTTCGATTATGGAATGATTGAATATGATTCCTCAATCGCTTATATATCCCTGAAAGACGCGATGGATTTTTTTGATATGAATGGGAAAATCACGGGGATTGAGGCCAAAGTTAGGGATGTATACAGGGCAAAGCAGATTGGCGATGAGATTACAGACAAGCTCGGGTTTCCGTTTTACGCGAGAAACTGGGAAGAGGTAAACAAGAGCCTATTTCGGGCGCTTCGCCTTGAGAGGGTTGCAATTGCGATCTTTCTTGGTCTTATAATACTCGTTGCGGCACTTGACATTGTGAGCACCCTCACCATGGTTGTGATGGAAAAGGGAAGGGACATTGCAATACTTCGTGCGATGGGGGCGACAAAAAGGGGGATTATGAGAATCTTTATAACTGACGGGATGGTTATAGGGCTTGTTGGAACCCTGTTTGGGACATTTGCCGGATATGGAATCTGCTACTTGGTGAAGACATCTGATGCCATAAGGCACCTTATTCCATTTGATCCGGAGGTCTATTTTGTTTCTGAGTTTCCAGTTAAAATTGAACCGCTCTATTTTATAGGAGTGGCAGCATTCAGCCTGCTCGTGTGTTTTTTGGCAACCTTATATCCATCTTATCAGGCATCGCGCAAAGACCCGGTAGAGGCGCTGAGGTATGAGTGAAAGGGTTATTGAGGTAAAAGGTCTCTCGAAGGTGTTTGAGACAAATGGCAGCAGGGTAGCTGCACTAAAGGGGATTGACCTTGTGATTAAAAAAGGCGAGACTCTAGGAATAGTGGGCATGTCGGGGTCGGGCAAGAGCACACTTCTCCATATACTCGGAACCCTTGATCGTCCGACGACTGGAGAGGTGCTCTATTCGGGAGAGAATGTATTTCGCCGAACCGACGATGAGCTTGCGACATTTAGAAACCAGGAGATAGGGTTTGTTTTTCAGTTTCATTATCTGCTTTCAGAGTTTAGTGCGCTTGAGAATGTAATGATGCCTCTTTTAATCCAGAGAATAGAGACAAAAGAGGCAAGAGAGTTGGCTACGAATATTCTTGAAAGGGTGGGGCTTAGGGATAGACTCGATCACAGACCCGGAGAGCTTTCAGGTGGAGAGCAGCAGAGGGTTGCAATTGCAAGGGCTGTAATACTCAAACCCAGAGTGATTTTGGCGGATGAACCCACAGGAAATCTAGACCTGGAAACGGGGAGCTCGGTAATGGATTTATTTCTCAACCTCAATCAGGAAGAGGAGATTACACTGGTTTTGGTTACACATAATCCGGCGGTGGCTGAGCGGCTTGGCAGAAGAATCAGACTCTCGGATGGAAAAATAGTAGATGAAAATTAACATATCGCATATACTGCTCCAGACTCTTGTCGCTTTATTTGTAGCATTCTCTTTTTCAAGCCTCGTATTTGGAGAAGACAACGTTATAAGAATTGAGATCAAAGGCAATAGAAGGATCGAACCCCAGCTTATTAGAATTAACATATCTTCAAAGGTGGGCGAGCCGCTTTCGGCTGAGACTGTAAGGAGGGACATAAAGAATCTCTATAAACTCGGTTTTTTTGAAGACGTGTCTGCCGAGGTAGAAAGGACGCCCGAAGGATTGGTGCTCATTTATAACGTCAAGGAAAAACCCGTTGTCGTTGACGTGAGAGTAAGAGGGAACAAGAAGATAAAGAACAAGGATATTACAAAGGTCATAGAGGTAAAGGAAGGGAAGATAATCGAGCTTGAAAAGGTAAAGATGAGCGCGGAGGCGATAAAGAAGCTCTATTTAGATAAGGGCTTTGTCGCGGCTGAAGTAAATTATGAGATTGAACCGAAAGGGGAAGATACAGTTGGCGTTACGTTTGAGGTAAAAGAAGGGAGCAAGGCTTATGTGAAGGAGGTAGTGTTTATAGGAAATAAGGCTTTAAGCACAAAAAAGTTAAAGAGCGTTTTGGCGGTAAAACCCAAGTGGTTTCTCACCTTTATTACGGGCAGAGGCCTCTATAAGCAGGAAGAACTGGAAAGGGATTCGGAGAGGATAAGAGAGCTTTACCTCGATAACGGTTACATAGATGCAAAGGTGAGCAAACCCGAAATCGAGTACAACGAAAAGAGAAAGGGTTTCGTTGTTACGTACAGGATCGAAGAGGGGAATCAGTATAAGGTTGGCGACATTAAGCTCAAAGGCGATTTAATTAAGCCCGAAGGGGAGTTAATGAAACTATTTGGGCTTAAAACCGGCAAGCCATTTAGCCGAAGCGTTCTCGCAGGAGACATTTCAAAACTCACCACGTTCTACGGCGACAGAGGATACGCCTTTGCGAATGTGTCTCCTGATTTCAAAGTGGATAAGGATAACCTTACCGTCAACATAACGTACAATATTGAGAAGGCAAAAGAGGTGCACATAAGAAACATAGATATAACGGGAAATATAAGAACCCGCGATAAGGTGATAAGAAGAGAGATTCCCATACAGGAGCAGCAACTCTATAACGCAACGAAGATTCAACAGATAAAACCCCGCGTCTTTAGACTTGGGTATTTTGAGGACAATGTGGAAGTTACAACAAACCGCGTCCCTGGCACGGATGATCAACTCGATGTAAATGTTAAACTAAAGGAAAAACCCACGGGATTTTTCAGCATAGCCGGGGGATTTAGCTCTGTTGAGACATTTATTTTTGCCGCTCAAATTCAGGAGTCAAACCTATTTGGGTTTGGAAAGTCGCTGTCGGTTTCCGCTCAAATAGGCGGTGTTACAAGGCTTGGGATACTGGATTATCAGGATCCCCATCTTCTGGATACCCAATTTACGCTCGAGATGCTTGGGTTCTACACGCAGAGGATATTTCTAGACTTCACTACGAACACATTCGGAAGCACTGTGGCCTTTGGCCGACATCTTATAAGCAATTTAAGTAGCCGGGTTTTTTATAGCTTTGAGCATCAAACAATAAGTAATGTATCCGGGGATGCTAAGCTTTTGGTCACGGAAACCCCTAGAAATATAAGCAGCGTTGGGCTTGGTTTTATATGGGATTCCAGAGATAATTTGTTGGATCCGACAAGGGGCAATATAAGCAGAGCCAATATCGAATTTGCGGGTGGTCCTTTGGGTGGCAATACCGATTTTACGAGATATACGGCGTCAACGAGGTTTTTCTTTCCACTTCCCTTTAAAACCGTGTTTTCGGTTGCAGGACAGTACGGTCTGATTAGCCTTAGGAATACTGGGAATGACCTTATTGTATCGGAGAGGTTTTTCCTTGGAGGTCCTGACGATTTACGGGGGTTCCCATTCAGGCAAGTAGGTGCCCGTGTCCCAACTGATAATGGGAATTTTGTAATCATAGGTGGAACACAGGAGGTTGTTGGCACAGCTGAGTATATATTTCCACTTATACCCCAGGTGGGCTTTAAAGGGGTTGTGTTCTTTGATATAGGAAATGTATTTAACGATAATCAGAACTTTACCCTAAATCCTAACGACCTCTTGAAAGACGTTGGCTTTGGAATAAGATGGCTCTCTCCATTAGGGCCGCTTAGGCTTGAGTTGGGATTTCCGATAGGAAAAACTCCTCCGGAAACGAAATCGTATCAAATACAGTTTACAGTAGGAACTTTATTTTAATTAAGGAGGCAAGAAGAAATGAAGATCGTTTTGGTGATGGTAATGGGCTTGGTGCTCGGAGCGTCGGGGCTTTCGTATGCTCAGACGGTGGCGGGAAAGATTGGTTACGTAGACCTTCAGCGTGTTATAAGGGAGTCTCAGGCTGGCAAATCCGCTAAAGCCGCTTTTGAAAAGGAGTTTCAGGACAAAAGAAGGATAATTGAGCAGAGAACTAATGACCTCAACCGTATGAAACAGGACTTTATCTCTAAGGCTACGGTTATGGACGAGAGTGCAAGAAAGCAGAAGGCCGATGAGCTTGATAAGATGGAAAAGGACCTCAATAGAACGCGCGATGACTTCCGTGATGAGCTTCAGAAGCGGGATTTTGAGCTTACACAGAGAATACTGACCGAGCTTGAGGGCGTGGTGCAGCAGATAGGGGATTCTGAGGGATATACACTGATAATTGAGAAAACCGAGGGCGGGGTTATATATGCCGCAAAGGGGGCGGACCTGACGGATAAGCTCATACAGGCTTATGATGCTAAAAAAGGAGTGTCCGGAAGCTCAAAGAAATAATCGGCGCTTGAAAGCCGGATTGAGAATGACTTTGGATGAGTCGCTGATAACCTAAATAGGTTTTCTGTGAGCTTTATCGTTATGTTGTCTCAATCTGTATCCGGGGTATGATTCGACCATGATAATGGGTGAAGAAGAGATCAAAAAGTTTCTTCCGCATCGAGAGCCTTTCCTTTTCATAGATGGTGTTCTTGAGATAGAACCTGGGGAGAGAGTCGTTGCGGTGAAGAGGTTTAGGCTGGAAGAGGGGTTCTTTAGAGGCCATTTCCCTGGAAACCCTGTTGTTCCCGGGGTTATAATAGTCGAGGCTCTCGCTCAGGCAGGGGGCGTTTTGGCCTATGCTACAGACCCAGAGGCTAAAAAGATGCCTGCTCTGGTTGGACTTGAGAATGTAAAATTTAGAAAGCCCGTTCTTCCCGACACAGAGGTCAAGCTCAGTGTCCAAATCTTGAAGAGACGCGCTCAGATGTGGAAGATGAAGGGCGAGGCTTTCGTCGAGGGTATAAAGGTCGCCGAAGCGGGGATACTCGCTTCGCTTTTTTAAGATGCATGATACAAGATGTTTTTTGCCACGTGTCGCGCATCATGCAGCATTTTCACAAATGGATGAAAGGAGATTAAAAGAACTTCTCAATGGTGTGAAATCCGGCGGTATTGCTGTGGATGAAGCCACTCGAATTTTAAAAACACTTCCCTATGAAGACCTGGGATACTCGAAGATTGACCATCATAGGGAACTCAGGCTGGGGTTTGCGGAAGTAATCTTTGGGCAGGGGAAAAGCGCGGAAATGATTGCCCAGATTATCCATGCTATGAAGGAGAAAGAAAGCAATGTCCTTGTTACAAGGCTCTCCCGATATAAGGCGGCTCTGCTCAAAGAGCAATTTCCCGAAGGTGCTTATAATGAGATTGCCAGGGCTTTTTACATTCTGCCTGAAAACCATAGGCGGATTGGCAATGTTTTGGTTGTTTCAGCGGGGACATCGGATATTCCCATTGCCGAAGAAGCGGCGGTTACGGCAGAGGCAATGGGGAGTTTTACACACAGGATTTATGACATTGGTGTCGCGGGAATTCACAGGGTGTTTAGCAACTCGGAGAGTTTTAAAAGGGCGTCTGTAATAGTAGTCGTTGCGGGTATGGAGGGAGCGCTCCCAAGTGTCGTGGGGGGACTTTTCTCTAAACCGATAATCGCAGTACCGACAAGTATAGGGTACGGAGCTAACTTCAAAGGACTCTCTGCGCTTCTGGGAATGCTAAACTCATGCGCTCCTGGCGTGTCCGTTGTAAACATAAACAACGGGTTTGGCGCGGGATACATCGCAAACTTAATAAATCGGATTGGGGGAGGAAAAGGGGAAGAACATGATACTGATTTCTAATATATGTGTTTGTCCACCCTGTTATTCGTCAGGAGAAGAACGGAGTGGTTGTTATTAGCACCTGATGAATAAAAAGGATGAATTGAGGGGCCTTTTTATTTGACAGAGGTTGCCTTCTCATGTTATATTAAAATTTTTTGTAAAATCACAATCCCGACTTCAACTCGATGCAGAATTATAAAAAACTAAGTCTTAAAAGCTGGCGTAGCTCAGTGGTAGAGCAGCTGACTTGTAATCAGCAGGTCGGGGGTTCAAATCCCTTCGCCAGCTCCACTGATTTTAGGGGAGCTGGGGAGGTGGCCGAGTGGACAAAGGCAGCAGACTGTAAATCTGCCGGCGCAAGCCTTCGGAGGTTCGAATCCTTCCCTCCCCACCATGATGGACTGGTATTTGCCCATGCGGGAGTAGCTCAGTTGGCTAGAGCGTCAGCCTTCCAAGCTGAGGGTCGCGGGTTCGAATCCCGTCTCCCGCTCCATCTCTGCCAAGCCCACGTAGCTCAGGCGGTAGAGCACATCCTTGGTAAGGATGTGGTCGGCGGTTCGAGTCCGCCCGTGGGCTCCAGGGTTTTATGATGGTTGTAGCTTTATAAAAGGTGCAAAGAGAAATATTGAGGAGGAGAATCAATGGCGAAGCAGAGGTTTGAGAGGAAGAAGCCGCATCTAAACATAGGGACAATAGGGCACGTAGATCACGGCAAGACAACACTAACAGCGGCAATAACAAAGATACTAGAGAAGAGGGGTATGGCTAAGTTCATACCCTTTGATGAAATAGACAAGGCGCCGGAGGAGAAGGAGAGGGGAATAACGATCAATATAGCACACGTGGAGTATGAGACGGACAAGAGGCACTATGCACATGTGGACTGTCCTGGGCATGCGGACTATGTAAAGAACATGATAACGGGGGCAGCACAGATGGATGGGGCGATATTGGTGGTCAGTGCACCAGATGGGCCGATGCCCCAGACAAGGGAGCACATATTATTGGCGAGGCAGGTGGGGGTGCCGTACATAGTGGTATGTCTGAACAAGGTGGATGCAATGGATGACCCTGAGTTGTTGGACTTGGTGGAGTTAGAGGTAAGGGAGTTG